>ERZ1106969.530-NODE-530-length-38746-cov-46.508723_pt1 | contig 38746 bp, 38 predicted proteins | sample MGYA00403685_ERZ1106969 | MGnify/ENA primary metagenome ERZ1106969 (study PRJEB35170, sample SAMEA104062416) | human gut metagenome | biome: human gut; feature: human-associated habitat; material: faeces | place: Denmark | collected 2012-05-18 ... | reverse complement strand
GTTCTTTGTATAATCCTTATCTAAATGACATTGGGAGAAAACCTGCGTCCTTTTTTTGTCGCCTGAAATGCGACACATAAGAAATGGTTCTTGTTATAATTATGATAGCACATGAAATAAGAATCGTTTGAATTCATAGTTGTCCTTTTTATTGGACACATGGTGTGCGTATAATGTAAATACAAAGAACTTTAAAACATGTAAAAATTGTTTGAAAGGAGCTGATTGATATGAAAAAAGAAGGATATAGTCGCCCCGGATTATTTGGTACAATGAATCATTACGATAATAGAGGTCACAAAGTAGGACACAGCCGCCCTGGATTATTTGGAAGTGTCAACACATATGATAATAATGGACATAAGACAAGCCATAGTGACAGAGGTTTGTTTGGTGGATTCAATCATTACGATAATTAGGAGGACAGGGATATGTTAGGAACAGATGGAAGATTATATGATTCGAATTTTGACTTTGATGGAGATGGAAAACTTAATGCTTATGAGTATTCTGTAATGGATGATGTAGTTTTCGGTCATGAAGATACGGAAACAAGTGAGGTGGATGAACTGGAAGATGAGTTATCCTTGGCAGGACTAGATGCAACAGAGCTTGAATATATGGATGCAGATGAAAGAAGAGAGGCATTGACAAACTTAAATGTGAGTTATCAGCATGGGAAATGGAACGTAATAGGGATACAGCTAAGATACAGTGGCATTTCCAAACAGGGGATGCACGAGAAAAACTGATATCACTGTATCCGACACTATCATCTGTCACTTTTTAATTAAAGTGGCAGATATACTAAATTTCAATGATACAGTACACTAGATTTGTACTCATTTTACTTACCGAGATATGGTAAAATATGCGATTTTATGCTAGGATAAGACCATTGGGTTAGATGTCGTGAAAGTGCGATAAAACCTAGGAAAAATAAGGATATACAAGGAAAAACGAAGATATGCAAGATAAAATTAAAGTGCTTTTTATTTGCCACGGCACAAAAAGATTGCACAGGCAAAAACGCAGTGTTATCAAGGGTTTGTGAGGTTTAATCAAGAAAAACCACACCAATTTTACACCAAGTAATTAGTAGCAAGAAGATTATGCGAGAATGAGGATCAAATGCAGGAAAAGTAGGAGAAATGTTAAGCAGAAAGAAGATGCAGTACAGGTAAGTATTGTATCTTTTTCTTTTCTGGAATTGCAACACTTATTGAAATGTGACTGCTGGTTGTTGAATTGCCCCTGTGGGCGTGTTTGTGGCGATTTGCGACGTTGTAAGGAGAAAGAGGGAGAGTTGGACGATAAGAATCTAAAACGCAAATTTGGGCGAAATTGAAGGAATGAAATCTGCCACAAAAAGTAGGGTCGAAAATAGTGCAGGTTAAAGGAGTTATGCCACCAAGAGGCGGCATAACCCGTGAAACGCCCACCGGCAGTGCCGTTGGGGCATTTGGAGTATGGCATAACTTTTAAAACAGAGTTTTCAATTATTATGTCATATTCGCAAAAATAGCCGGAAACTTACAGAATATAGGGGAAATTTGTTATGCCATGAGGAAAGGCACCAAGGGGCAAGTATGCCCATTCCGTGGACTATGGTATAGGTCATGGTGAACCATGCAGTTAAGTATATAATTTAAGTAATAAAGACAGAGAAAAAGAAGTATTCGTGTTGACTTTTATGCCATGCGGAAATATAATTATAAGCACAGAAGTCAACAAAAAGAAAGGGAACTATTGTGGGAGCAACTGAAGAAATTATCAAGATGGCAAAAGAGAATAATGGTACGGTTACTACTGCAATGGTGGTTGCAGCAGGTATTTCTCGTGGAAATATCAAATACCTTGTCGACAAGGGAATGATTGAAAAGTCAGCAAGAGGTGTTTATATTTTGCCGGAGGTTTGGGATGATGAGATTTTTAATTTGCAGAGTCGATTTAAACGAGGAATCTATTCTCATGAAACAGCATTGTTTCTTTGGAATTTAACCGACAGAACACCGAACAGGTATTACATGACGTTCCCGGCGAATTATAATTTGACAAAACCTAAAGAAGAAAACATTCGCTGTGTGCAGTGCAAGGAAGCGCTGTATGATTTAGGAGTGGTAGAAGTGCTTACGCCAGGAGGAAATACAGTAAAGGCTTATAGTGTGGAGCGCACGCTCTGTGATATTTTACGCCCACATAGTCATGTGGATATTCAGGTGGTGACGGAGGCGTTTAAGCGTTATGCGACCAGAACGGATAAAAATATTCCGCTTTTGTCAGAGTATGCAAAAACCTTAAAGGTAGAGAAAAAACTCAGAGCATATCTGGAGGTGTTGTTATGAAAAATGCAATGCAGTTAAAAGCGATTATAAAGAATCTTGCAAAGGAAAAACATATATCCGCACAGCTTGTAATGCAGAATTTTATGTTGGAGAGATTGCTGGAACGAATATCTATTTCAAAATATCAGCAGAATTTTATTTTAAAAGGTGGTTTCTTGATTGCAGCGATGGTGGGACTTGATACCAGAGCGACTATGGATATGGATGCAACCATAAAAGGCTTGCCTGTCAATGAACAGACTGTACGGGAAATGTTTGAAGAGATTTGCAAAATAGAATTAGAAGATGACGTAACTTTTAGTTTTCGTAGCATCGGAGAAATTCGAGAAGGTGATGTATATACCGGGTATCGTGTCTCTTTGTCTGCAAATTATCCGCCAATGGCTGTTCCGTTGAAATTGGATATCACGACAGGGGACAAGATTACACCCAAAGAGATAGAGTATCAATTCAAACTCCTCTTAGAGGATAGAAGTATTTCGGTGCTTGCGTATAATTTGGAAACTATTATGGCAGAAAAGCTGGAGACAGTCATATCTAGAGGCGACCAGAATACCAGACCAAGAGATTACTACGATATTTACATATTGGCCAAGCTGCAATATGCAAATATAGAGCCGGATGCGTTAGGGGCTGCACTGAACGCTACCACAGAGAAGCGTGGATCATCAACTGTGGTTAAGGAGTACCGTAGCATCATGGATACGGTTAAGAGTAGCGAAGTAATGCAGAAGCAGTGGAAGAATTATCAGAAGGATTTTGAGTATGCAACAGACATTGCGCTTGAGGATGCGTGTGACGTGGTGGTAGAGTTGATGGAAAACTTAGGAGGAGAATAGCATGAAATTATCTGATTTTTCAGTTGTAAATTACAGAAGTATTACTACGGCTCGCAAAATAAAGACCAATAATATGACTGTGTTGGTAGGTAAGAATAATGAAGGTAAGTCGAATATACTTCGAGCACTTACTTTAGCAATGGATATTATGAAAATATATTCAAAAGATCCTCGTTCTTTGCAAATAGCAGTACGTCCATATTTAAAAAATCATTATTCGTGGGAAAAAGATTATCCAATATCTTTACAAGAAAAAAATCCCAATGGATGGTCATCAATAGACTTGAATTTTGAATTAGATGAACAAGATATTTTGGCTATTCGCTCTATGACAGGTATACGCCTTAGTGGATGCATTCCTGTACGAGTTTCGACAAATGGAGCGGCTGCAAAAATAGATATTCCAAAAAGAGGAACAGCAGCTTTTGCAGATGCAGATAATAAAAAGAAGATTATTGAATATGTATGTTTTAAAATAGATTTTAATTTTATTCCTGCTGTCCGCACAGAATATGATGCACTGCGTGTTGTAGATTCTCTTATAGAGAAGTCGTTAGAAACATTAGATACTAATCCGGATTATATTAATGCAATGAATAAAATTGAAGAATTGCAACAAGGAATTTTAGATGGAATTTCAAATCAAATTATTGAACCATTGCAAGAATTTTTACCGACTGTCAGAAATGTGCAGATACATATTCAGAATGAAAGACGGCGTATTGCTATGCGTCGTAATACAGAAATTATTATAGATGACGGAACTCCGACACCTATACAGCAGAAGGGGGATGGAATAAAAAGTTTAACTGCACTTGCTATATTAAATATTCCAGCTCGTGTTGATAGGGTTTCTGTGGTGGCAATAGAAGAGCCTGAGTCACACTTACATCCAGAGAGTGCACGTCAACTTTATGATACGATTATGTCACTTTCTCAAACACATCAAATTGTACTTACAACGCATAGTCCGTTATTTGTTAACAGAACAAATTTGAAGGAAAATATTATCGTTAATGATGGAAAAGCTACACCGGTAAAGAAAATTAAAGAAATAAGAGATGTTTTGGGAATTCATATATCTGATAATCTTACAAATGCAGAGCATGCTTTAATCGTTGAAGGAGAAGATGACAAAATTGCATTGGAAAAATTACTTCCAAGTATGAGTACAAAAATAAAGCGTGCAATTCAAAATGGAACATTTATTATAGATTATATAGGTGGGGCGGGAAATCTTCCTTACAAATTATCTTTTTATAGAAATTTGCAATGTAAATATCATGTATTATTGGATAATGATGATGCGGGAAGACATGCGGGTAGCGAGGCTGAGAGGCAGGGACTGCTTGATGTTAGAAATGTTACTTACGCCATATGCAATGGTTCTCCTAATGCTGAGATAGAAGATTGCTATAATAAGGCTGTTTACGAAAATGCTATATTGAATGAATTTGGTGTGAATATTAATGTAGCCGAATTTAGAGGAAATAAAAAGTGGTCTGACAGGATTGCTGGTTGCTTTTTATCACAAGGGAAATTATGGAATGATGCTATGGAAAAAAGAGTTAAACTTGTTGTGGCAAATGAAATTTCTGAAGAAGTTGATACTGTGCTGAATGAACACAAAAGATCAAGTATGGATGCTCTTGTAACGTCACTAGAAACATTATTATCTTGATGTGGATGTCGAGTATAAGATTGATGACGTAACAGTGATAACTACGATATACTTTTAACTGAGAGACGTAAAATAGGGGCAACGTTGAGGTAGAAGTATTTTGAAGGGCTGTAATGTATTATACTGATAATCAAACCAGATTTTTTTGAATATGAACTTCTGATAATTTTTTATTATCAGAACCTTATACGAAAGGATGGCAGGTCTATGAAACCGGAAGAACGCGCACGTGTAAAAATAGATAAGCAATTAAATAATGCAGGATGGGAGATTGTATCAAGAAATGAGTATGTACCCAATAGTACATTGGTAGTAAAAGAAGCTATTATGCGCGGTAATATAGAGAGTGACTATTTACTATTCATAGAGGATAAGGCTATTGCGGTTGTCGAAGCTAAAAAAGAAGATAATCCATTAGGGGAAAATGTTAAAAAGCAGGCGGAGGATTATGCTGTTAACCCTCAACCTTGGTATGGCTTGTGGTTTGACAATCTTATTCCTCTTGTCTATATGGCGAATGGTAATAAAATTTATTACAAAAATATGCTTGTGCCAGATAGTGAGTATGAAGAATTGACAGAGATGCACTCACCTAAAAAGATGTTACAGCTAATTGGTAAGAAATCGGAATTTGGTGCACTGCCATTGCTTGAAAAACAAGGTTTAAGAGAGTGTCAGTATAAAGCTGAGATAAATCTTGAAAAGTCATTAAAAAGTGGAAATAAGAAGAATCTTGCAATTCTTGCAACGGGTTCGGGAAAGACATATTTAGCTTGTTTAGCCTCTTATCGTATGCTGAATTATACAGCTACAAAAAGAGTATTGTTTTTGGTAGATAGAAATAATCTTGCAAGACAAACAGAGAGTGAATTTAATTTATTTGATAGGACAGAAAAGCAACAATCTTTAAGCGAATTGTACAAAATCAATCGTCTTAGAAAAGAGTCCGATATCAAAGGGGATATTGTTATATCTACGATACAAAAATTATTTGCTGTATTAACCGGTCAGGCATTAAGTGATGATAATGAAGATACAGAGGATGAAAATGCAAAAAGGGCAGAAGAAAAAGAACTTGAAGAAGTGGTGCAATTAGGAAGTGATTTAAAGCTTCCCTCAGATTATTTTCAGCTAATCGTTGTAGATGAGTGCCATCGTTCTATTTATGGCAAATGGAAGGCAGTATTGGATTATTTTTCTGGTGCAAAAGTGTTAGGACTTACAGCAACACCAACTCCAGAGGCATATAGCTATTTTAATAATAATGTTATTGAAAAGTATACATATGATGATTCTGTTGTAGATGGTGTAAATGTTCCTTCTCGCGTGTATAGAATAACAACAGAAGTTACGGAGCATGGAGGTACGATTGAAGCGGGAACGGAAATTATCGAAGCACCTAAGGGAAAGTCAGAAACTACAACATATGCAGTTACGAATACGATTGAATATGCACCGACTCAACTTGATAGATCTGTTATCAATAGAAATCAAATGAAAACGGTTTTGACGGCTTATAAGAATGCAATCTATACCGAATTATATCCAGAGCGAGAAGTAAAATGGGAGTATATTCCAAAAACGTTAATCTTTGCCAAGGATGATAATCATGCAACAGAGATTGTAAATGTTGCGAAGAAAGTGTTCGGAAGTGAATTTGAGAATGGTGAAGTTCCTGAAAATTATGTGAAAAAAATAACTTATTCATCTGGTGATTCAAATGCATTGATAAGAGATTTTCGTATTGAGAAAGATTTTCGTATTGCTGTTACTGTAACATTAGTAGCAACCGGAACAGATGTTAGACCTTTGGAAGTTGTTCTTTTTATGAAAGATGTGCAATCAGATGTGCTCTATACACAGATGAAGGGACGTGGATGTAGAGTAATTAAAGAGGATAAGTTGAAAGAGGTGACGCCAAATGCACATACAAAAGAATGCTATTATATTGTTGATGCAGTTGGTGTAACAGAACATGAAAAATGCATTCCGAAACCTGGAAAAACACCTGATGGCACGCGTAAGATATTATCCTTAGAAAATTTGTTAGAACATTTGGCGCATAATGAAGTAAGTGATGAGAATATGATGCTTCTTAGAGATTATTGCGCAACCATCAATAGAAGATATGAGGATGATGCATTGTTTGGGCATCATTTGGATTACTTTATTACATCTTATGGATTTGCTCCAAGAACAATTGCAAATAATATAAACAAAGCCTTTTCAGAAGGAATTATGGTGGAGTATATAAGCCCATCCCATGATAATTCTATGAGAATGGGTATTATATATTGTCTGATTAGCAATATCCAGGCACGAAAGAAATTGCTTGAGATGCAGAAAGGATATCATATTGTATCCCCAGATACAGATGAGTTGTTATACGCAGGTTTTTCAAAAGAATCTGCTAGAGATTACATTGATAATTTTGAAAAGTTTTTATTAGAAAATAAAGATAGCATTGAAGCACTTAGAATTATTTATAACTCTGAGGATGTATTAATTACGCACACGATGTTATGTGAGTTGCAGGAACGTTTGTTAGCAGAAAGCAAGCAATATGGTATTTATCAGATATGGAAAAATTACAAATTACTTGATACAGAAAGTAGCGTTGAAGAATTAGATATAAAATCAAATGTTAATATGCTTACAAACTTGATTCAGATAGTTCGTTTTGCGTATCGTAAAAATACGAAATTAACAAGTCTATTAAACGGATATGCACAGCGATTTAGTCTGTATTGTGGACAAGCTCAGCGTGTGTTGACAGAAGAACAAAAAGAGATTATGAAACTGATTGCAGAGTATATACTCAATGAAGGAGCGATATCCATTGCAGAGTTAAATGCTGTGGATACTGATTTGTGGCGTAAAGGTGTCATGAGTTTTGGAATTCTGTCGTTGTCTAATGAAATGCAAACATTATCAAAATTTATATTAAAGGTGGCATAAAGATATGGCAGATAATATACAAACAAAAAGTGAAGCTGCATTAGTAAAGAAGGTTGGAGATATTGCAAACGTTCTTGCGGCAGCAGGTGTCGGATTCACGGATTATTTAACTCAACTTACATATATTCTTTTTTTGAAGATGGATGATGAAAAGGAAAATCTTGGTCTTGGAAGTTCTATTCCAGAAGGATATAAGTGGAGGGATATTGTGGAGTTGAATGGTACAGACTTGGTAGAAAAATATGAGGAAATACTTAAGGAATTAGCCAAGGATGATGGATTGATTGGAACCATATTTACTAAAGCGTCAAATAAAATTGACCGTCCAGTATTGCTTGCTAAAGTAATAGAAATGGTATCTAGTGAAAACTGGTATATGATGGAAGGCGATTTGAAAGGTGCTATTTACGAAGCAATTCTTGAAAAGAATGGTCAGGATAAAAAGAGTGGTGCAGGGCAATATTTTACGCCTAGAGCATTGATAAAGGCTATGGTGGAAGTTACAGATCCGAAAATTACTGAAACGGTAGCAGATCCGGCCTGTGGTACCGGCGGCTTCTTACTGGCGGCATTTGAACATATGAAGACTCAAAGTAAAGAGATTTCAAAACAGAATTTCTTGAAAAACCATGCCTTGTTTGGTGCGGATAATACACCACTTGTAGTGACACTTGCATCAATGAACTTGTACTTGCATGATATTGGAACTACTAAGAGCCCGATTGTATGTCAAGATTCTTTGTTAGATACTTCGGATACTATGTTTAATGTAATCCTTGCAAATCCTCCGTTTGGAGTAAGACCCCAAGGGAGTGTAGAGGTACATGCGAACAGACCCGAATTTATAAAGACTTCAGATAATCAGGTTAATTTTTTACAGCATATTATGTCTATTGTAAAACCTGAAGGAAGAGTTGCGGTTGTTTTACCAGATAATGTTCTGACTGATGGAAATGCAACTGCGAAGGTTCGTGAAAGACTGTTGAAGGGCTTTAATCTGCATACGATACTTAGACTGCCAACTGGTATTTTTTACGCTGGTGGTGTGAAGACAAATGTGTTGTTTTTTGAAAAAGGGAAAGAAACAAAAGATATTTGGGTATATGACTATAGAACAGGTATTAAACACACTATGGCAACCAAGCCAATGACACGAGCACATCTTGATGATTTCGTGGAGTGTTATTGTTCCGGTCATATGAAAGATAGGAAACAAACATATTCAGAAGAAAATCCGAATGGAAGATGGAGAAAATTCACAGCGGAAGAGGTTTATTCACGTGAACAATTAAAGCTTGATTTCAAATGGATAGATTTAGAAGAAAAAGATGATAGAACAGTTACTGAACTTCTTTCTGATATGGAGGATAAGGCTACTGCTATTGCAGGGGCAATTTCCAAACTACAGGAGATTTTGGGAGGTATTGAACTGTGATAGAGACAAATGCATTAAGAGAGAAAGTGCTTGACTTGGCTATTCGTGGTAAGTTAGTGCCACAGGATCCAAATGATGAACCATCATCGGTATTATTGGAACGTATCCGTGCGGAAAAACAGCGGATGGTTAAGGATGGGAAAATCAAAGCCAAAGATATAAAGAATGATACAATTATATTCAAAGGTGAGGATAATTTACATTATGAGAAGTTCGCTGACGGTAGCATAAAATGTATTGAAGATGAGATACCTTTTGAAGTGCCTGAAGGGTGGGCGTGGGCAAGAATGTCTTCTCTAACTCAAGATCTACCCTATGGAACTTCTAAAAAATCTTCATCAAGAGGGGAAATTGCTGTTTTGCGTATGGGCAATCTTCAACAGGGAGAAATTGATTATTCAGACCTTGTTTATTCTTCGGATAAAGAAGATATTGATAAATATTTACTAACTTATGGAGATTTGCTTTTCAATCGAACAAATAGCTCAGAATGGGTTGGAAAAACAGCAATATATCGTGGTGAAGTATCAGCCATTTATGCAGGATATTTGATTAGAATTCGTTCTTTTTTAGATGCAGAATATCTTAATAGTGTAATGAATAGTAAGTATGCAAAAGAAATTTGTTTACTTGTAAAAACAGATGCAGTTAATCAATCAAATATAAATGCTACTAAATTGGGAAGGTTTCTTATTCCAGTACCACCGCTTAGTGAACAAGTACGGATTTCAAATATGGTGTCTGAAGCATTATATTGGAATAATTTCATTGAAATAAAGAAACTTGAACTCGAACAATATATTCAACAAATTAAATCCAAAATCCTCGACCTTGCCATTCGTGGAAAACTCGTACCGCAGAACCCGAATGATGAACCAGCATCTGTACTATTGGAACGCATCCGTGCTGAAAAGGAAGAACTGATAAAACAGGGAAAAATCAAACGTGATAAGAAAGAAACTATCATCTTCCGAGGTGATGATAACTCTTATTATGAACAATGTGGAAAAAAAATCGAATGCATTGATAGTGAAATAGTATTTGATATTCCACATAAATGGTCATGGGTTAGATTGGGCGAACTATTCCAGCATAATACTGGAAAAGCATTAAATTCTTCTAATACGTCAGGCACGAAAATGCAATATATTACAACATCAAATATGTATTGGGACAGATTTGAACTTACCCATTTAAAAGAGATGGTGTTTACAGATTCAGAGGTCGTGAAATGTACTGTTAAGAAAGGTGATTTGCTTGTGTGTGAAGGTGGTGACATAGGAAGATCTGCCATATGGTGTTTTGATTACCCTATGCGCATTCAAAATCATATACACCGCTTGAGACCATATACAACAATTTCAGTAAAATTCTACTATTATATATTCTTTTTATACAAGCAAACTGGACTTATCGGTGGTAAAGGTATTGGAATACAAGGATTATCATCAAACGCTTTGCATAAATTACTGTTTCCATTACCGCCACTTAGCGAACAATATCGCATCGTAGAAGCAATAGAAACAGTATTTGCACAACTAGATTCAATTTTGACCTCCGTATCATAAAAAAGCCGCCTTCAAACGAGGGCGGCTTTAATTCTACCAAGTTACTATTTTGTCAACTAAAGCTTGTTGCTCACTTGCTGTACGACGAAGATATATACGTGTAGTTTCTATGCTTTCGTGTCCCATAAGATCAGCGAGTAATGCTATATCATTGAATTTTTCAAGAAAATTCTTAGCATAGCGATGACGGAAGGAATGCGGATAAACAACTTTTTTGTCCAGCCCATATTTATTAGCATAATTTTTTAGCTGTTGTGATATTCCTCGTGGAGTAATTTTATCACCATAACGATTCAGGAACAAGTACCCTGAAGTACGATTTGCTTCATTAAGCCACTCAAGTGTTTCATTTCTCAACATCTTGGGTATGTATAGCCTTCGCAACTTTCCACCTTTTGTATAAAGGTCAAAATACCCTATTTCGACATGTTCAATTTTGATTTGTATAAGTTCACTCACTCGTGCACCAGTTGCAGCCAAATACCATACAACAAAATACCATTCCATATTACCGTCCTTTTTCAACTGGGTTTTCAGAAATTTGTAATCTGCATTACTAATAACATTTTCCAGAAAGTTTTTCTGTTGAACTTTAACCGCTTTAAGTTGAAGTTTTTCCTTTCCTAGATATTCAAGGTATTTGTTGATACCCTGTATTCGTAAATTTACTGTTTTCGGTTTGAAAAACTCCATAAGATAACCCTTGTATGCCAATAGATTATCTTTGCTTATCTTATCATAATGTTCATGAAAATAATTTACTGTCCATAGATAAGACGTGATGGTGTTTTCTGAAAGGTTTCCCTTTCTCAAATGTTCTTCAAAAGTTTGTTCAGTCTTCATAAAAAGACACCTCCGAGTAATAGATTTTACGGAATAAACCGCAAGAATATTATATCGGAGATGTGTTGACTACTCTTATTATGAGAAGAACGGTGAAAATATCGTTAATATAGCAGATGAAATCCCATTTGGTATACCGAGGAACTGGTCATTTATTCGTTTGAAAGATGTGCTGGAATATGAACAGCCCACGCCTTATATCGTTGAATCAACTGATTACAAAAACGACTATTCTATACCGGTATTAACAGCAGGGAAATCATTTATAATTGGTTATACAAATGAAACCAGTGGTATAAAAACAGATTTACCTGTAATTATTTTTGATGACTTTACAACCGACAGTAAATATGTTGATTTTCCATTTAAAGTGAAATCATCTGCTATGAAAATACTAACTGCAAACGAAAAGTTAATTAATACAAAATATGCTTTTTACGCAATGCAATGTATAGAATGTGATTGCTATAATCATAAACGTTATTGGATTTCGGATTTTTCTAATAAGCTAATACCTTTGCCACCATTAGAAGAACAATTGAATATTGTACATACAATAGAAAAACTTTATAATTATATAGAAAAAAGCCTCAATTGAGACTTTTTTCTATATCTCTTATTAAATCGAAAAAAATGTCGATTTTATCTAGAATTTGACGCTGTTCCTCATAAGGTGGAACGGGCATTAGCGTGGTTACTATTTTCTCTTTAGAAATGTTAGGCTGTGCTCCACCAACACTGCGATACACAAAATTGTCCTTTTGTGATAGCAAATAATAGAACAAGTAATGATTATTAATTCCATCAAGAGGCGAGCAAGCACAACAGGCTTGATTTGTTGTTGCGGGAAATGTTAAAATACCAAGTTTGCCTATCGTAGCACCATACATCGCTATCAATACAGAACCAGACGGATTCAATCTTACGGAAGTATTTTTTAAAGCCTCTTCACTAATAGATTCTGGTATATTAGTGATATATCCATCGTTTAAATCGCCTGTTTTTAGCCAAGGAATTGTCCCATTGTAGTATTCAGGATAGCTTCTGCTTGGAGTGGAACCAGCCGCCCAATCTCCTATGTTTCCAAGACGACACCAGCTCCAGTTATGGGGAATGTCGAATGGTAACTCTTCATCAATACAAATAATGTCATTACCTATCTTCTCATAATAAGAGTTATCATCACCTCGGAAGATGATAGATTCTTTCTTATCACGTTTGATTTTCCCCTGTTTTATCAGTTCTTCTTTCTCAGCACGGATGCGTTCCAATAGTACAGATGCTGGTTCATCATTCGGGTTCTGTGGTACGAGTTTTCCACGAATGGCAAGGTCGAGGATTTTAGACTTAGTGATATTTATAATATCAATTAGTTTTTCCGTTTCTTTATCAACCTGTTGGGTATAGGATAATATTTCTTTGGATTTGTGATATATTTGAGTTTGCTCATTAAATGGTGGTAACGGAAAGGTCATATTTAAAATAACATCTCTACTTAGGCCAGGAATCAAGCCGTTAGCTTTGGAAACTATTTTTGATAGAAAGGCTAACATAACAATTTCAAGATAATTTTTATACAATCCGTCGATGCACCTTAAAGCCATAATTTGACGAGCAATATGTGCATTTTCAATATTACACCATACCATTTTTCCGACACCAGAACCTTTACAAGTCAACAACAAATCATCAATTGTTGCATGCGTGGTAGGAGAATCAGTCCAGCGGTTAATAATAATACGACCATCTTCAAAATTACTTGCACCAGTAATGTAAGGTATACCAATTGAATTATCATTATATCGAGATGGTTCCAAATCTTGTCCTGAATATAGGATAATAATTTGAGACAACCTACACCACGCCCACCCTTCAGGCACTTCAAAAGGTATCTCATCTTCAATACATTTTATGCTACCGTCAGCGAACTTCTCATAATGTAAATTATGTTTAAAAAAATTTTATGTTTTTCACACCCCCTCAAATCATACTTTCGTGTGAGTACTTAATGAAGGAAAATTTTTTTAAACTCAGGGTGTGCAAAACGCAATTTTCTGTGAGTACCTTATGAGAGGAAGTTTTTAGGAACAGGAACTTCCCGTTGAACCTTGACAAATAACGGATCAGCATCCGTTCATAGGGAAGCAATCTGAATACAAAAATTATTCTGGAAGCTGATTGCCGGTGCGCCATGAGGCATCTGCAAAGATATATTTTCTTCTGTGTCTTTGTAAAATGGATAGTAAGATGTGGAGCGATTTCAAATCGGACAATAGTATTCCGTGGCAGGAATGTGCGATGAACAGAATAATGGATAATGATACTCCTTGAGATAGTCGGCACGCAGTGGCGGAGGTGAAATTCCTGTGATGTCTATGCCAAAGACAGTTCAGATTGTACCAAGTACAATTTGTTTTGACACAAAAATCAGAGAAAGAAAAGGAGGTATTAGTGGAGAAACACAAGAACAAAAGCGTTCCTATTTGGGAAAAATCAAACCTAACTTTAACGGAGGCGGCAGAGTATTTCAACATCGGAAAACACAAGCTGCGGGAGATTACTAACAATCACAAGTGCAATTTCGTCCTGTTCATTGGAACGAAGCGGTTGATAAAGCGAAAGGAATTTGAAAAATATCTAGAGCAGGTTAGTGTGATATAGGGCATATTGGCAGTTGTATGTCTAGATAAAACGAGCCTCATATGGTATGATATAGATACTGCATTTGGGGCTCGTTCCGTAGGAGAAAAGGTCTGTTACAGACTTTTGAAGGAAAGGAGGCCATGGATGCCTAACAAGCGAAAGGACAACAAAGGCAGACTATTAAGAACGGGAGAGAGCCAAAGAAAAGATTTGACATACATGTATCGTTACACCGATATGAGAGGTAAACGACAGTGTGTCTACGCAGATGATTTGAACAAGCTGCGTGAAAAGGAAAAGAAAATACAGTTAGACACCTTGCAGGGATTGGATATATCCGGTGGCGGCATTACGGTGCTTGAATTGGTAGAGCGATACGTTGGACTCAGAAGAAATGTGCGTTACAACACCACGGTAGGGTATAATTTTGTACTGAATATTTTACGCAAAGAGGAGTTCGGATACCAACAGGTAAACAAGGTCAGAGTGGTAGATGCCAAGAGATTTTTACTAAATCTGTATGATAAAGGTCGAGGTTACAGTAGCATCAATAGTATCAAAGGGGTATTAAAACCTGCTTTTCAGATGGCTGTTAATGATGATTATCTGAGGAAAAATCCATTTGATTTCAAGATGGACTTGATACCGAATAACAGTCAGAAGAGAGTGGCAATGACAGAGGAAGAGCAGGAACGATATCTGGAATATGTTCGAAACGACGAGCATTTCAGTCGGTATTATGATGAGATAATAGTGTTGCTTGGAACCGGGATGCGAATCAGTGAATTCATGGGGCTTACCTTATCGGATTTGGATTTTGAGGAGCGAAAAATTAAGGTAGATCATCAGCTAACCAGAACTCGGAATGGTAAATACTATGTGGAGAAAACTAAGACGGAGAATGGTGTTCGCTTTATTTACATGACGGATGAGGTAAAGGAGGCATTGCTGAATATTATTGCAAGTAGGCAGAAGCCACGCAAGGAAATGGTGGTGGATGGTTATAAAGGATTTCTACTGTTGGACAAGGATGGAAAGCCGAAGGTAGCAATGCATTTGGAGCATGTCATGAAGCGGTTGCTTGACAAATACAACGCCACTCATGAAGAACAGCTACCGAGAATTACGCCCCATGTGCTTCGGCATACCTTTTGTACCCGGATGTCAGAGCGTGGAATGAATCCTAAAACGCTGCAATATCTCATGGGACATGCCGACATCACGGTGACTTTAAATGTGTACACCCACGCATCTTACACTAAAGTTGCAGATGAAATGGCACAAATAACCGCTGTTTAAGCGGGTTGCAGGTACATTTTGTTTACACCAATTTTACACCAAATGACTGTAAAAATACGAAGAATTATGAAGAATTGTGCCAAGATACGGTAAAAAGTAATATGGCAGAAACATATATCAACGGGAATGAATAAGTGCCTACAAACCCAGATAAATCAAGGGTTTATAAGGAATTGCAAGCCCTTGTGGAAACGAAAAAGAGGAGAAAAACCAACATGATAAAAATATTATTCATCTGCCACGGCAACATTTTCCGAAAACTCTGAAAACCTTGAATTTATCGTATGTTTTGGACTCTGAGGGAGCAATTTACTAAGAATTTACTAAGAACAGATAATTAGTAAGAAATCCCTAGCACGAATTTAGAAATGAATATGAAACTTAGGACTTTATTAGTTGTGAAAACAATTAGTAAAGTCCTTTTTATTTATCTAAAGGAGGATCAGAACATGAACAACACAGCGTTAGGAGCAGAAAACAAAAAGGAACAGACAATCAATTTTATCAGCGAAGCACATGAAAAATTCTACTATGAAAAATTAAAAGAGGTACGCTATCAGGATGTGTACCACAAGGCACTCTGCTATTGCCTTGGTATCAGCGATGATACGAGAAGAAATGTTGATAGCATCTATGATTTTAAGACGGGATGTGTAAAAACTGAGTGTCTGCATGAAGGCTGGCAGACCAGTGGCAGTATGAAGGTGGTGCGAATGGCATTTAACCTGTATTGCAACGGCACACCGAGTGTAGATGATTACACAAAAACAGAGGAACAGGTAAACGAGTGCAGGCAGTATACAGTGGAGGACTTGTTCTGCTGTGCCTATGCACCTTTCTTTTGGCAGGCGATACAGATCCGCTATCCGGAGTATGCGACTTATAACCGGGAACTGTATGCCTTATTTGGAGGAGCAGACTAATGTTAAAAGTCAGATTGATGGGAACGAAGAATGACATTGTGTGGTTTCAGAAAATCTTACAGCGTCATCCAAAAGTAGAAGTTCTGGAGATATCAGAGCTTTATAGCAATAAAGGGACAAACAAATATTACAGAGCTTATGCGGAAGTGCAGAAAAGCAATGTAAAGAGCAGCAGATAAAAGCAAAATAGTAGAGAATAGGAGAATTTATCATGTGTAAAGTAATAGCAATCGCAAATCAGAAGGGTGGAGTTGGAAAGACCACCACAACAAGCAATTTAGGAATCGGACTGGCAAAACAGGGAAAGAAAGTTTTACTGATAGATGCAGATGCACAGGGCAGTCTTACGGCAAGTCTTGGTATTCGGGAGCCGGACAGACTGGAAATTACACTTGCAACCATTATGGCATCCATTATCAATGATGAGGAAATAAAACCGGAGTACGGCATTTTAAGACATGAGGAAGGTGTGGATTTCATGCCGGGAAATATCGAGCTTTCCGGTTTGGAAACCTCACTTGTGAATGTTATGAGCAGGGAGACGATACTGCGTACTTACATAGAACAGCAGAAAGACCGCTATGATTATATTCTGATTGATTGTATGCCATCTCTGGGGATGATAACGATCAACGCTTTTGCCAGTGCGGACAGTATCTTGATTCCGGTGCAGGCGGCATATCTGCCAGTAAAAGGTCTGGAACAGCTTATTAAAACCATTGGAAAGGTAAAGCGGCAGATCAATCCGAAGCTGGAGATAGAGGGAATTTTGCTTACAATGGTTGATAACCGCACCAATTATGCCAGGGACATCAGCAATCTGTTGATTGAAAATTATGGAAGCAGAGTGCGGATATTTGAAAACAGCATTCCGTTGTCGGTAAGAGCTGCGGAGATTTCTGCGGAAGGTGTGAGCATTTATCAGCACGATCCGAATGGTAAGGTGGCAAGTGCCTATCAGTCACTGACGGAGGAGGTGCTTGCAAATGAATAAGACAGGAAGTGCCGCAAAGGTGAAGTTAAACAGCTTTGATGACTTATTTGGAACAGAGCATCTACAGGCAGGAACAGAACAGGTACAGGAAATCGCATTGTCAGAACTGCATGAGTTTAAAGGACACCCGTTTAAGGTACTGGATGATGAAAAGATGCAGGAAACGGTGGAAAGCATTAAGGAGCATGGAGTGTTGATGCCAGGAATCGCCAGACCGATGAAAGACGGCGGTTATGAGATTATTGCCGGACACCGCAGGAGACATGCCTGTGAGATTGTTGGACTTGATACAATACCTATGTTTATTCGTGATTATACGGATGATGAAGCCACGATTATCATGGTGGATAGCAATATTCAGAGGGAAGATATTCTTCCGAGTGAAAAGGCAAAAGCCTATTTTATGAAATATGAAGCTGTAAAACATCAGGGCAAAAAAGGAAAAGGCAACAGTCTGGATGAGGTTGGGGAAACTGCCGGAGAGAGTGCAAAAACAGTACAAAGATATATTTACCTTGCCCACTTATCGGATGCACTTTTAGATATGGTCGATAAAAAGAAAATTGGAATCGTGCAGGGCGTAGAGCTGTCATTTTTGACAGAACAGCAACAGGAGTGGGTGCAGGTTGTTCTTGAAGAAACCGGAGTGATCATTTCAACAGTACAGGCATCAAAGCTGAAGGAGTATGGAAAAAGTGATGAACTGACATTGCCGATGGTAAGGCTGATCCTGACAGAACAGAAACCGAGAGAGAGGAAAGTAACCATCAAGGCAGACAAGATCAGCAGATATTTTCCGGAAGATTATTCCAATGAGCAGATTGAAAATGTTATCTATCAGCTATTGGATGAGTGGAATAGTTCAAACAGTGAGAAATAAACAGCAAAGGAGGCATGAAGAAGTGGACGAGAATACAAAATTTGATTACTACTATGGAATTGAAGCAGACCAGTTCTCTTTTTATCGTGTCCCTCGGCTGTTGATTAAGGATGAACGGTTCAAGGGGCTTAGTAGCGACGCCAAGCTCCTGTATGGCTTGATGCTCGATCGGATGTCACTGTCTATGAAAAATGGATGGCTGGACGAGGAAAACAGGGCGTATATTATCTATACGGTGGATGCGATTATGGAAGATTTGGGATGTGCGAAAGCAACCTGTGTCAAGATTATGAAAGAGCTGGATTCCGAAAAAGGGATTGGACTGATTGAAAAAAAGCGTAGAGGTCTTGGCAAACCGGATATTATCTATGTGAAAAACTTTGCCACAATGTCAGCACAACAGGAGGTAAAAGAACCTGAGAATACTGGAAAATCCACAGAAGTTCAAAAATTGAACTTCAAGAAGTCTAATATTGATACTTCAAGAAGTTCAGGAATTGAACTTCAGGAGGTACAGAATCTGAACCACCAGAAGTATAAAAAGCAGACTTCAAGAGGTTCAGAAACTGAACTTGCAGAGGTTCAGGATTTAGCCCCTATTTATACTAACTATAATAAGACTGATATAAATTATACTGATATGAGTTATACCAATCCAATCTATCCATCCGGTGAAGGAAAACAGACCGATGATAGGATGGATGGAGCAGATGCATACATAGAGATTATCAAAGAAAATATTGAGTACGATCATCACATGAAATATGATGGAACAAATGACAGGGAATTGTATGATGAATTATTTGAATTGATCTGTGAGGTTGTATGTGTAAAGCGGACTACGATACGGATTGCAGGGGAGGAGTATCCCTATGAGCTTGTAAAGTCAAAATTCTTAAAGCTGAGGAGTAATCATCTGGAATATGTGATGGGCTGTATGAAAGACACAACAACAAAAATTTCAAACATTAAGGCATACATGGTTACGGCACTGTATAATGCGCCATCAACAATAAATCATTATTATCAGCAGGAAGTGCAGCATGATATGTATGGGGGAGGCTGGAATGAAAAGGGTATTGTTTAAGATTATCGTTCCGGTACTGATACTTGTTTTATGGATACTGATGTGTTATCCGGTATGCCAACAGGAAAACGGATTTGATTACTTCCTTTTCTGGATTATGGTAGGTTTTCCCTATGGGATTCGGAAAATGTGTATGTTCCTCATCCCTAAAAATTTTGGAATTGCCGGAAGCATTGGGGTGTTGGCATTCAATGGCGTCATTGGTGGTCTGATAGGTGGTATCATTGTAATTGCAAGGATGATCGCAGTAATTGTGGAGATAATAAAGATGATTGCAGGCACTTCTGGTCACAATGTCCAAAAGTGTGATCGTGGAGATATAATATAAAAAATGAAGGGACATATTTTTAAAGGTGGCTGAAATGGAATAATAAAGATTAACAGCGGTAGGGCGGTTATGGGAGAAATCTTATAGCTGTCCTTTTTTACTTTTGGACATTGTGACCAGAAGTGGGAAGGAGAGAGTATGGAATCAATGCGTGATACAAGGCGGATTATGGAAAAAGAAATCAAAAAGGGAAGTACACCGCTTCGATTTGAAAAAATCAGTATTGATGAAACCTGCTATCAGGAGATTATTTCAAGAGAAAAATTCCTTGAGGTATTGCGATATCTTCACAGGGTAGGAGAATATAAGACCTATGCAAATAAGATGGTTATAAATAATGTGTATACCTATATGCGAATGAATACACCGGATTTTACGAGGGCAAGGAGCATTTTTGACAGGGAAAAAATATATCATCAGATGTTGCGACAGGAAAAGAAGTTACAGCCGAATTATGATGGGGATTGTTATATAGAAACTGCAAAGTGTATTTTTTCACTTCCAGAAGTTCAGTGGGAAAAATGCAGGATGCAATATAAAGATGAAGATACGTTTGGATTTGTGTTATCGAATAAATATATCTTGGGACTTTATAAGTATTGCAGGGAAGCAAGACGAGATTTGGCGCTAGATCAAGTAAAACAAGAAAACGATAAAACGGGGCGACTTATGGGACTGAAAGATGTAGAGGTTTTGACACATTGCTTGTTGCTGGATGATGTACATATGGAAAATAATTTGATTATAGCCAAATTATATGGAATATTTATATTGGAATAGGACTTATTAAATGTGTGTAAGTGGCTTTATGAATTTAATAATATTTGATATAATTTATTATATAAAGATGTTATTAATCAAATAAAAAAGTTAGCAAGGAACTATTCAGATAAGAACAAATGAGGTGGCTATATGGCAAAAAATGACTTGATACTAATTGACAGTATTATTGAAGAGAGAGTTTCTGAAAATTTACCCTCAAATAGAAAGGATGAAGTATTTGAATTTTTATCATATGAACAAGTATTAAAGGAATATGATTTATCAGCTGATGATATAAAATCTGGTTCTGTAGATGGCAGAAATGATGGTGGAATTGATGCAATCTATATTTTAGTAAATGGGCATTTGATTAGTGATGTAAAAAATGCATTATTACCAAAATCGAATGCAAATTTGGAAGTATTCTTTTTTACTTGTAAGCATAGAGATGTTTTTAAACAAGATCCAGTAAATAGTATATGTACAAGTCTTCAAGAACTTTTAGATTTCTCGAAAGAAAATAAAAATTTAGATGGTCAATATAATGAAGATATCTTCGAGAAAAGAAATATCTTTATTGCTACTTACAAAAAAATTGCGATCATACTGGAACGACTTTCTATTAAAGTAATATTTGCTAGCAGAGGGGATGTTAGGCATGAATTAGGGGATAATGTAGAGGCTCGAGCTAAACAAATAGAGACTATTTGTAAGGAATATTTTAGTGGATGCGATGCAAAATTTGAATTTTGGGGAGCAGAAGAAATATTAGCTGCTTATAGAAAAAAAGCAGATTATTCTTTAATATTAAATGTTAAAGAGTGTTTGTCTCATGGAAAACAAATGGTAGTGCTTGCAAGTTTGAGCGATTATTTTAAATTTATAACTTATGAAGACAAAAAAATGAGAAAATATTTGTTTGATTCAAATGTTAGAGACTTTATGGGGATAAATGCTGTAAATGGCGATATTTTAGATACTTTAGAAAATCGAAAAAACAATGAAGATTTTTGGTGGTTAAATAACGGAATAACTATTTTATGTTCATCAGCAGTTGCGATTGGAAAAAGTATAACAATTGAAAATGTTCAAATTGTAAATGGATTACAAACATCAGAATGTATTTATAGGTATTTTGTTGGAGATGAACACGAACAAGAGGATAGAGTTGTTCTAATTAAGATATTGCCATGTGACACTATAGCAATAGCAGATGATATTACTCGGTCGACTAATAACCAAACCGAAGTTATGAGTAGTTCGTTAAGGGCTACAGATAAAATTCAAGAAGATATAGAAGATATTTTAAAGAAGGAAGATATGTATTATGAAAGAAGAGTTAATTATTATGTAAATCAAGGAATTTCAACAGAAAAAATATATACGCCTTTATATTTAGCGAGAGGATACATGGCAGTTGTACTTAAACGACCATATAATGCAGTGACCTTAAAGCAAAAGTTTATGAGGAAACAAAGTTCTTATGAAGAAATATTTTCAGAAGATGAAGATTTACGAGTATGGTCTATAGTTGCTAAAATTATGAGGAAAACAGATGATTATATGAATTTATTAAGGGATGATATTTGTGGGGAGAGGTTTTTGCGTAATGTTAGATATCAGGTAGCCTTTTTAACGATATCTAGACTGTTTAAAACTTTTACATATTCAAGTAATGATATAATTTCTTTTGATATAGATAGATACACTTTTGATGAAGTGAAAAAAACATGGTTGGATCTTCAGAAAGTTACAAACATTGATTCCAGGTGTGCTACATGGAGATCAAAAAGTGTGTCGCTCGAGATTACTAAATCAATTGCTGATATCGAGAAAATAAAGAATTTTGTTGCCATTGATACTATACAAAATAAAAAGAAAAAAGGAGGGAAGAATGGATTTACAGATGAATTTTTAGAGGAAGTTAAAAAAAATTTACCTGCACAACCATGGCCGAAGGGGGTACATTTGACCGTGTCAAGAAAAATGGGAATTTCTCCTCAAAAAGCGACAAAAGCTATTGGAGAGTTAATGAAGCGTAATATTGTAAAAAGACAAAAAAATGGGCAAATAATAGAATAATTTAAATATGTAATGAAATGTGACAGCGCAAGGGCAGTTATAGATCGTAAAGGTTTGTAGCTGCCCTTTTTGTATTTATTTATGGGACTTTTGGACAAAATGTCCAGAAGTGGAAAGGAACAAAAATGAGTAGAAAAAATGGAAAGAATTTGTTGATTGCGATTGCAGTAGGGGCAGTTGTCGTAAAGGCAGTGAGGGATGTCATGAAGGCAAAAAAGCAGGAGAAAGAAATCAGATCTGTTTTGGATGATTTTTATGAGGAAGAACTGAACTGGTGGGACAGGGAACATGAGGAAGGAGAGGAATTGTAGATATGGGAATGAAAATACAGCTCCACAGGCTGTTGGTTCCACCCTGACAGGAGCGGGACAGATCAGGAAGGAGGTACACCGTGCAGGAGGAAACAACACAGAAAACCATTGCTCTTGCAATCAAGACTTCCAAGCTGACCGCAAGCGTTTTGCAGAAGGCGATGAAGATGTATCTGGAACACCAGAAGCATAAGGAGCCTTCCCATGGGAAAATTCCGGTAAAGAAGCTGGTCGGTCAGGGAGAGGGGGCAAAGTCCATTGAGGTCACGGATAGTAACATCAAGTCTTTTGAGCGTGTCGCAAGAAAGTACAACATAGATTTCGCAGTAAAGAAGGATAAGACCACGGAGCCACCAAGGTATCTTGTATTTTTCAAGGGCAAGGATGCCGATGTGATTGCACAGGCATTCAAGGAATTTGTAAAAGTTAATGAGAAAAAACAGCAGCGTCCGTCACTCAGACAGAAATTGAAAGGACTTCAGAAGATCATTGCACAGAATAAGAACAAGGAGCGCAGCAGAGAGAAAAATAAAGACAGAGGACAGAGCTTATAAGCAAGGTCATTGACGGAATTGTAAAGGATTTGCGGTCGATTCCAAAAACTCTCAAAGAAAAAGCAAATGGGGTAAATAAAAAGCAAATTGCCCTGAAATGCGCTCCCTATGTGATCTTCGGGTATGTTCTGAATAAGGTTTCATGGCTGTATGGACAGCAGGCAGGTGATAATACATTACAGAATGTGTTGGACACAATCAATGGGATTGGAGGTGCGTTCCATAATCCGCTTCCGAGCTTTCTGCCAAGAGATTTACTGGTAGGAGTAGGATGCGGAATTGGATTTCGTATGGTAGTTTATTATAAAGCGAAAAATGCAAAGAAATTCCGGCAGGGAGTAGAATACGGTTCGGCAAGGTGGGGAACTGCCAAAGACATAGAGCCTTATGTCGATCCGGTATTTGAAAACAACGTGCTTTTAACGGCAACGGAGCGTCTTATGATGTCCGGCAGACCGAAGCAGCCGAAGTATGCAAGGAATAAAAACATTCTTGTGATCGGCGGTTCCGGTTCCGGTAAGACACGTTTTTTTGTGAAGCCGAACCTTATGCAGATGCACAGTTCCTATGTGGTCACTGATCCGAAAGGCACTGTGCTGGTCGAATGCGGCAGGATGCTGTCTGAGAATGATTACCGGATTAAGGTGCTTAATACCATTAACTTTGCAAAATCTATGCATTACAACCCTTTCGCTTACATCCGGAGCGAAAAGGACATTCTGAAACTCGTAAACACAATCATTGTAAATACCAAAGGGGAAGGACAGCAAGCCTCTGAGGATTTCTGGGTAAAAGCTGAAAAGCTCTATTACACGGCACTGATCGCATATATCTGGTACGAAGCACCGGAGGAAGAACAGAATTTTTCCATGCTGATTGATCTGGTGGATGCCAGTGAAGCAAGGGAAGATGATGAAAATTTCAAAAATGCGGTTGACCTGCTGTTTGAGGAGCTGGAGCAGAAGAACCCAAACCATTTTGCGGTAAGACAGTATAAGAAGTATAAACTTGCCGCAGGAAAGACAGCAAAATCTATTCTGATTAGCTGTGGTGCAAGGTTGGCACCATTTGACATCAAGGAGCTGCGTGACCTGACTGCTTATGATGAACTGGAGCTTGATACATTGGGTGAGAAAAAGACAGCACTGTTTGTCATTATCTCCGATACCGATGCGACATTCAATTTCATTGTAAGTATCATGTATTCGCAGTTATTCAATCTGCTTTGTGACAAGGCAGATGATGTATATAACGGAAGACTGCCGATCCACGTCCGGTGCTTACTGGACGAGTTTGCAAACATCGGGCAGATTCCACAGTTTGAGAAGCTGATTGCTACTATCCGTAGCCGGGAAATATCAGCTTCTATTATTTTGCAGTCAAAGTCACAGCTAAAGGCTCTGTATAAGGACAACGCATCGACCATTGAAGGAAACTGCGACACAACCCTGTTTTTGGGAGGAAAAGAGAAAGATACTCTGAAAGATCTGGCAGAAATCCTTGGGAAAGAAACGATTGATCTTTACAATACCTCGGATACGAGAGGTACGAGCCAGTCCTACGGTCTGAATTATCAAAAGACCGGAAAGGATATGCCATAATTCATGGTGACGAGTTCAGTTGCCTTGAATAACAGATGAACAGGGACACGATCAACTGGATTCGGATAAAACGAAAACAGGAGGTCGCTATGGAGAAATTGAAAAAGCATATCCATGATGACAGCAACGGTCTGGACTATGTTCTGGTCGGAGACTACTATATTCCAGACTTACAGCTGCCGGAGGAAAGCCGCCCAATCGGACGGTGGGGACGGATGCACAGGGATTATCTGCAAGAGTATTGTCCCGACCGGTACAATGAATTGCTTCTGTCTGGAAAGCTGTGGACATATCTTGCCAATCTGGATGAGCAGGCACAGAATCGTCTGGATTATATCATTGCCCAGATAAAAGAAACAGAGGGAGTCACGGAGGAATTGAAAGCAAAAGACCAGCTTGCATGGGTCGGTCACATGAACAGCATACGCCACTGGGCAGAGGAAGTCATTCGGTCTGAGATGATTTTCGTCTGAGAAGGTGGAAAAACTGAGGCCATTCACTTTTATAGTGGACGGCCTTTTTGCTACCTGCGCTTTTTCTTTTTTGGCATATAATACGGCTGTGGCTTGGCTTTGCCCCGCATATTGTTTGGGTTTTTAAGCAGTTTGGACAGGCTCAGTATCCGCAGAAAAACAGAAAAATCCTCGGATGATATTTTTTCAAAAGGAATCTGCATTTTATCACAGAACTCATGGATCATAGCTTCTGTGTCGGTTCCCATCTGTATGGCCTGTTCAAAATTCTCTTTGACCTCATCCAGCGTTGGCTGTGGGTCAGCTGTGGTCTTGTCTTTCAAATGAGCTTCCCGTATATCCCGGACAATGCTGTCCAGATCATCATGAAGGATATGGCTGTAAAAATCGTTCTCCTGTACCTGACCCAATTTCAGCGTCCGCATATACAGATCATTTTCTCCAGGTGCGTGTTCTTTCAGAATGGTCTGCCGGGTAGCTTCCAGAATCAGATTCATCTGGTTCACCCGCATATCAGCGATCTGGTCGATGCAGATTTCCATATCTATCATCAGCCGCCGGAAATTCGGGTGGGTAGCCAGTTCGCAGAGAAGCCGGTTGTTGATTTTGCCGCTGCTCAAAAGTTCCACCATATCATCACTCAGATGCAGAGATTGAAGTTCTATGTTTGGGTGATTTTTATTTTCCGTCAGCCCCATCAGATAGTCGGTGGACACGCCGTAAAAGTCCGCCAGCGTTGCAATCGCAAACGGGCTGATGTCCTTGTAGTCATCGGTTTCGTATTTTCCCAGCGCGGATTTAGACAGGCCGGTCTGCTCCGCCAGTTGTTCCAGCGTCAGGTGCTTATCTACCACCCGCAGGTCTTTGAGCCGCTCCGGGATTGTCAGCTTTGCGTACATCCAAAGCCCCCTCTCTCGTTATCGTTTTTCAGTGATTACACCCATTATAGCACGATTCCATAAGCGTGGAAATATGCGGATTTCAAGCGTTTTTCCGACGTTTTGGATATACGGGAAAGGGACTCTTTTTTCGGTAAACTGGTTCTTGCAGACAGGCACAGAACCTTGAAAATCGAATGACCGGCTGCAAGGGGTATGGCCTCCGGGGAAGTGACGCCAGGACAGAAATCGAGCGCACCAAAGAGGCCGATACGCCGGGAGAAATTCCGGGCAGGAGCGGCTTGCAGGCAGACCGGCAGACAGAAACAAGTTTATCAATCATGCGGGGCGCATGGCTCCGCAGCAAAGAAACGGAGGAAATCATTATGACACTGAGTATGAAAGAAAAGAAGATTCTCTACGCTTACGGCTGTCCCAGCCACCACAATACGGTGACACGGCTGAAATGGCTGACGGCACTGACGGTTGACCCGGAGGCCAAACGCCGGATGCTGGGGCTGGCCCGGAAGGTGGAGACGGAGGTGGGCGAAAACTGGTACGAGGATTTTTACCACCATCTGCGGATGGAGATGGACGAGTACCGCCGCCTCAAGCGCAGCCTGCGTGTGCTGAAATCTTACACTGATTATGAGGAGGAACTGTATGAGGAAGCTGTCTAAGTATGAGAAAGAAACCATTATCAACTGGAACGAGGCGGAAAACCTTGCCAGCGTCTACACCTTCAATGCCGGCTTGAAACGCAGATTGGAGGATTTCAGCCGGAAGTACCCTCTGCTGTGCCGCTTGGAGCGCAGCACGCCGGAGGGTAGCGTGACCTATGTACTGGACAAGTCCCGACTTTCGATTCGGCTGGTGCCGCCGTACAGCGAAGAACGGCTGGCAGCTGCAAGGGAGTACGCAAAAGAGCATGGCTTTCAGGTCATACAGACAGAAGAAAAAATCGCTTAAAATGAGGGCGATTTACGAAAAAATATCGGGTCTGCACCCGCTGTTTTGACCGGCAATCCCCGCAGGCGTATTCCGTATCCATTCCCCGCTTATGGGCGCAAATGTGCGGATACGGAGCCGGTGAAACTGGCAAACACCGCTTCTGCGGTGGAATCCAGCTTCACCGGTGCGGGAGTACAGAGGGTAGCCAGCCCTTTGTGCCGGGGTGCAGGGGCGGCAGCGCACTGCTGGGGTCAAGGGGCAACGCCCATTGGCGGGTTGAGGGCAGCCGCCCCATCGGGTCAAGGGCGAAGCGCCTTGCCCAGGGAGAGTTGATGCCTGCGTCAACTCATACTGGGTATTACCTGACGCAAAATTCGCAGGATTTGCGGCTTCGCCGCCCCTTCCCCGGCCCCGGAGCATCTTCGCAGGAAGGAGGAAAATTGTTTGAAACTGACACGACACAACGGGCGCTCCGGCAAGCATGGCACCTACAATCCCCGCCACAATGACCGCCGGTTCGATGTGGAGAACAGCGAACACATTGACGCCGAGCGGGCAAGGCAGAATGTCTACTGGGACTGCTACCGGGGCTTTACGACACACGAGTTCCGGGAGAACCCGGAGCAGCCGGATTTCAGCTTTGAGGAAATCGAGTGGATGTACTACTACGAGCATTATTCTGACCATGTGGAGGCGCAGAACGCCCGGAATGAGAAAACCCGGCACACCGAGCGCAACCGCACTGTGGAGGACTTGCTAAAAAACAATAAGACCTGCCCGGAGGAAAGCATCTACCAGATTGGCACGATAGGAGAATCCGTCCCGCCGGACACGCTTTTTTCCATCGTCAATGAGTTTTATGAGGAATTTGAGCGCCTCTTCGGTTCCCATATCCACATCTTAGACTGGGCGCTCCATCTGGACGAGGGGACGCCCCACATCCATGAGCGGCACGTCTTTGACTGTGAGAACCGCTACGGGGAACTGTGTCCCCAGCAGGAAAAGGCGCTGGAAGAACTGGGCATCCCTCTCCCAAACCCTGAGAAGCCCAAAGGCCGGAACAACAACCGCAAGCAGACCTTTGATGCGGTTTGCCGGACGATTCTGTTTGACATCGCCAGACGGCATGGGCTACATCTGGATCAGGAGCCGTCCTACGGCGGGCGGGACTATCTGGAAAAACAGGATTATATCCTGATGAAGCAGAAGGAGCAGCTTGCGGCGCAGGAGCAGAAGCTGGAAGAACTGAAGCTCAAAATTGAGGACGTGGAGACACTGTTAGATGATGTTTCCGATGCGGCCTATGACAAGGCGGTGGAGGTGGTGACCGATACCGTCCGGCAGGAGACGCACAAGGAAGATATTCGTCTGGTGGAGGAATCGAAAAAATGGGTGCTTTCGCCGGAGCGCAAAGCTCCAAAGAAGGAACGTGAGTATGCCGCTGAGCGTCTGGATGGGGTCATTACCAAAATCAAAAACGCCATGCAGCACGCTCTGGCGAAAATCCAGCGGACGCTGATGCAGCCGGAAGTCAAGCAAGCCGGGAAGGAGCAGGTCAAGAAGAAAGCCAAAGAATCCATTATGGATATTCTGGCGAAGGCAAAAATTAACGCTGACCGGGATAACCGGGAGCGTTGGGAACGTGAGGGGCGAATCGCCCCGACCAAAAAGAACGATATAGAGTTGTAAGGCATCTGATTTCCTGCGGAAACCGGGTGTCTTTTTCTCTGTCTGGAGGTGAGAAAATCGAATGTGTTTGAAGCGGTAAAGCAGGCTGTCCCCACAAGGCAGGCTGCGGAATCTTACGGAGTGCAGGTCGGCAGGAATGGGATGGCCTGCTGTCCCTTCCATGATGACAAACATCCCAGCATGAAGGTTGACCGCCGGTTCCACTGTTTTGGCTGTCAGGCGGACGGAGATGTGATTGATTTTACCGCCCGTCTGTTCGGGCTGAACAAAAAAGAGGCGGCCTTGAAGCTGGCGGAGGATTTCTCGGTCAGCTTTGACGCCAAAGGCCATGACCCGCCCCGCAGGAGGCCGGTCAAGAGAAAAATCAGCGAGGAACTGCGCTACCGGCAGGCGGAACAAAAATGTTTCCGGGTGCTGTGCGATTACCTGCACCTGCTGGAACGCTGGGAAAAGGAATATGCCCCGCAGACGCCGGAGGAAATATGGAACCTGCTGTTTGTGGAGGCACTGCAAAAGAAACCGTACACGGAGTATCTGCTGGATATTCTACTGTCCGGCAGCATGGAGGAACATGCCTGTGTGGTCGCTGAGTATGGAAAAGAGGTGAGGAAGATTGAGCAGCGAATATCAGAGTTTACCGCCAGCCACCCGGCAGGCCGCCATGAACGCAGCCGAAGCCTTAGCGCCGGAGCAGAGCGTTGACGAGGTACGGGAAAGCCTGTCCGTCACGGAAAAGGGCCAGCCCGCCAACACCATCGGCAACTGCCGGACGGTGTTCTGCCATGACCCGCTGCTGCGGGACGCTATCCGGCTGAACCTCCTGACTGACCGGGTGGACATCGTGCGGGATTTGGGCTGGCGCAGGAACACCAGCGCCCTGACAGATACGGATGTGAAGTATCTGCTTCTCTATTTTGAGCAGAACTACGGACTGACCAGCGAGAAGAAAATGACGGCGGCCCTGTCCATTGTGGCGAATGAGAATTGCTACCATCCCATACAGGACGTACTGAACGGCCTTGTGTGGGACGGGACGCCCCGTATTCGCTCCTGTCTCCATCACTTCTTAGGTGCGGAGGTCAGCGACTATGTGGAGGAAATGTTGAAACACTTTCTGCTGGGAGCCATCCGGCGGGTGTTTTCCCCCGGCTCCAAATACGAGGAAATGCTTTGTCTGGTGGGCGGACAGGGGGCTGGCAAGTCCAGTTTCTTCCGTCTGCTGGCGATCCGGGACGAGTGGTTCAGTGACGATCTGAAAAAGCTGGACGATGACCGGGTGTTTTTGAAATTGCAAGGCCATTGGATCATCGAGATGTCGGAGATGCTGGCTACCAGCAGCGCCAAAAGCATTGAGGAAATCCGTTCATTTATCAGCCGCCAGAAAGAAACCTACCGCACACCCTATGAGGCCCAGCCCAAAGACCGGCTGCGGCAGTGTGTGTTCGGCGGTTCTTCCAACACGCTGGACTTCCTGCCCCTTGACCGGGCCGGGAACCGGCGTTTCCTTCCCATCATGATTTACCCGGAGAAAGCGGAGGTTCACATTTTGGAGGACGAGGACGCTTCCAGAGCCTACCTGTTGCAGGTCTGGGCGGAGGCCATGACCATCTACCGCAGCGGGAAGTATTCCATGAAATTCAGCAAGTCCATCCAGCGGCAGCTTGTGGAGGTGCAGAAGGATTTCATGCCGGAGGACACCGAGGCCGGGCAGATACAGGGCTTTCTGGAACACTACACAGGCAGCATGGTCTGCTCCAAACAGCTTTTTAAGGAGGCGCTGGGCCGCACCTATGATGAGCCGAAGCGGTGGCAGCTTCACAATATCAATGAAATCATGAATACGGTGGTGACGGGCTGGAAGCCATTCTCCAATCCGAGGATGTTCGCCGGATACGGCAGGCAGAAGGGCTGGGAACGGGATGTTTCCGGCAACGAACTGCCCGGCAACGAAGATGGATTTGTGGAACTGAGCGAGGAAGAATGCCACCAGTTGGAGCTTCCGAAGGAGTGGATCGCCTGAAAACGGCGGTTTGTTGCCGGGTTGGTTGCCGCTTGGTTGCCGGGTTCGTTGCCGGGGATTTCCCTGTCTGGATACGGGAAAAGCCAGTAAATAAGGGATATTTTATTATTTATCTTTATCTCCGGCAACGAAAGCAACGAGATTTTTCAAGAAAATTCACAAAGTAAGATTTACAGGCCAGACGGTAGTTTACAGGTTTTTAGAGGTTCGTTGCCGGACTTCGTTGCCGGTGCTGCCGTCCGGCCTGTCTCTCTATGGAGGTAGCCTATGGAAAAAAGCAAGCAGCAAAAAAACAAAGTACGTTTTGTGGTGGTGCGGGAGTTCTCCGGGGAGAAGTCCATGCGGGAAGCCTTTGAGCAGCTCATTGAGCGCCAGACCTGCGAACACTTCGAGGAATGGCGTCATCAGCGGGAAATGGCAGAAAAAGCTGCGTAAAAACGGTTGATTCAGGGACGGGGACATGGTACTATAATGGTATCGTGTCCCTGTTCATAGAAGGAGAACGCTATGAGCAGGAAAAAACAAGTCTATGAAAAAATCACCGCTCTCTACTGCCGTATTTCTCTGGATGACGGCGGCGACAATGAGAGTATGAGCATCAGCAACCAGAAACTCATGCTTCGGGACTTTGCTGAAAAGCATGGGATGTTCCAGTATGAGTATTATGTGGATGACGGCTATACGGGCCGCAACTTCAACCGCCCTGCCTTCCAGCGCATGATCGCTGACATTGAGGCGGGGAAGATCGGCTGCGTGGTCACCAAAGACCTGTCCAGACTTGGTAGAAATTATATCGAAGCTGGCAGCTATATCGAAATCTTTTTCCCCAAACACAATGTGCGCTATATCGCCGTCACGGACGGTGTGGACAGCCTGACCCGTCAGGAAATGGACATCACGCCCTTTAAGAATATCCTGAACGATATGTACAGCCGGGATATTTCCAAAAAGGTGCTGGCAGGACGCATGACCCGTTCCCGGCAGGGAAAGTTCTGCGGCGGGCAGCCGCCTCTTGGCCTGATGCGCGACCCGGAGGACAAAGGACATCTAATCCTTGACCCGGAGACAGCGCCGGTGATCCGAAAAGTCTATGATATGGCACTGGACGGCTGGGGCTGTATGCGGATCGCAAAGCAGCTCATGGATGATAAAATCCCCATCACCAGAGTAAAAAGCAATACAGAATGTGACGTGAACTACTATTCATGGGGGAGCGCAAGGATCAGCCATATCCTGCGGAATCCTTTTTATAAGGGCGCACATCTTGTCTGCCGGACGCACCAGAAAGGCATCCGCTCCAACACTTATGACATTATCCCCCGTGAGGATTGGGAAGTCATTGAGGGCTGCCATGAGGCGATTGTGACGCCGGAGGAATGGGAACAGGTGCAGGACATCATTGACCGCAGGCCAACCATTATGAAAGGCAACGCCTGCCCCTTCTATAACCTGTTCCACGGGCTTGTCTACTGCGCCACCTGCGGGAAGTCCATGCAGGTGCGGTATGAAAAGGTCGGCAGAACTGGCAAGAACCGTTTTACCGGCGAGATGCGGGAGCCGATTGACAAGGCATACTATATCTGCCAGACCTACAACCGGCTGGGCAAGAACGCCTGTACCAGCCACAAGATTGAGGCAAGGGATTTGTACAATCTGGTGCTGAAGGATATACAGGAATTAGCGGCGCAGGCCATGAAGGACGCTGATGCGTTCTACCAGCGGCTCAGCAGCCGGATGGAGCGCCGGTATCTGGTGGATGCTTCCCAGACTGAGAAGGAACGGAAACGGCTGGAAGCCCGGAATCAGGAAATTGACGGGATGTTTTTAAGCCTGTACACCGATAAGGCCAAAGGCATCCTGACCGAACAGCGGTTTATGAAGCTGACGGCGGCGCTGGAACAGGAGCAGGAAGCCAACCAGAAGCGCCTGCACGATCTGGCTGTGATGCAGAGCCGGGCGGACGCACAGGAAAGCGAAGTCCAAACCTTTATCAAGGAAATCCGGCGCTATGCCGCCATTGAGGAACTGGACGAGTCCGTACTGAACCGGCTTATCAGCAAAATCCTGATTAGCGAGGTAAAGAAGGTGGACGGCCAGAAGGTGCAGGAAGTCAGAATTGTTTATAACTTTGTCGGGGAAATCCCGGAGATTGCAACGTAAATAGTTTGCCCCATCTCTCAATCACTGAGGGATGGGGCGTTATTTATGCCATTATAATCATTTTCTCGTTGTTTCAATAATCAATATGGGGCAAATTATTATTAACTAATAATGATTTTCATACCCGTCTCAATAATTGTAACTGCCTGAATGAAATTACTCTGCTGTCTTAATGCGCTCCACAACGGATTGCTTGAAAAATAATCTGTTCTGATAAGCATTAACGATACTGTAAACCAATAGTACAGCCACAAAATAGAGAACCATAAACAGCGCCGGAAAATGATATTCAAAATATGAAAGTCCGGGAATCTGTGATACACGGTTGCAAAGGATAAATCCCATTGGAATCCCTAAAATGCAGCTTCCAACAAAACTGCCGACAAGATAAATAAGGTTTTCGGTACGCTGCGTTTTTCCAATCTGCTTTTTTGTCATTCCTGTAGCCTCCAGCAATGCGTAATCGTGTTTTCTGCTGATTACATTGGTAATGCTTGTATTTAACAGATTGATGAACGAGAACAGGCTGACCAGCACAGTCAAAACCATTACAATGACGGTGGCATTGTGGAAATAATTTTCCAGAGAGGAAATATCTTCTGCAAGCACCGACACATAAAGTCTATTATCCTGATTTGTCATCTCTTTTATCTCACGAATGGTATCTGTTTTTGAACCGTCATCTGTCAGGCAGATATACCATGTCAATGTACAATTCATCTCGGATATTTTGTCTAATACCTCGCCATTTGTATATAAAACAACACCGGTATCCTGATCTTCTACAAATCCAGTGACAGAAAATGTTACCGGGATATCGGAAAATCCTGTATCGACTGTACCTGATAGACTGTCACCAACATGAAGTTTTTTACCCAATTCTTGATAATAGGGCGACTTACGGTTTACAATTACCGGAACTGTTGTGTTTTCGCAGTTTCTATCAGGCAGATTTCCTTCTACAATTTTTTCCTGAAAACTATCGGGGTTTACGATACTCTGTATTCCCAATTCCGTTTCATTGTCTTGTGTATCATCTATATAAACAATACAGTCTAACATTTTTTCTTCGTACAAATGTTCAACACCTGACATCTGACTTATATATTCTTTTGCTTCATTGGTAAAAGGACTATCTTTCATTAAGTTATATGTGGAATCCTCGTCAGCCGTTGAATTTAGCCGGATATATAAATCACTTCCTTCATCATAAGGCTGTACGGCAAGTCTTTCTACATCAATCGCATTTAATACAGAAAATACCAAAAACATTAAAATGCCGCTTAACAGTAAAGATGAAAACGTATATGCCATTTTCTTTTTATTGGAACAGCAATATTGCCACCCCAACCATGTAGGAGTAATTTTATGGTTCTTTTTGCGCTTTTTGAACCCTGTTTCACTTTGCCTTTTCATTGCGTCTATCGGAGAAACAGAGGCAGCTATTTTAGCCGGAGATCGAAAAGCAAACCAAGCAATCATCCAGATAAAGCCACCTGCAGCAAGCATACAAAATATGCTGGGTAATACATAAAAATCAAGCGGTAAAAGGATATTTAAGAGAAAGCCAGCTAAGATACCAACTATCATGTAAGGGCGGACTAATTTCTGACGTTCTCTTTTTACCATACTCCTAATTTGACGATAAGTGGCACCAATCGCCCTTAACTGTGCAAAGTCCTGTACCCGTTGAAGGATAGACACATATACAATGTTTTTTATTGCCAATCCAGCCGTAAAAAGCAACAGTATAACAATACCCGCAACAGTTCCAAGCATTTGAGTTGAATTATCTACTTGGCTACTCTCTTTCATGTTGATTGTAGCATTGCATAAAAGGATTACCATAAAACTTAACAAGAATCCGGAAATCAAAATAATGATACCGACAAAGAAATTTCTTTTTCTATTTGCAGAAAGACTTTTTACAGCTAATTTCTTCTCGATACCCGTTGTATCGTTTTCAAAAGGCCAGATCATAGTTTCATCCCTCCTGTAATCTTGCCGTCCTCAATACGGACAATCCGATCTGCAAGACGAGCAATATCATTATTATGGGTAATCATCACTATGGTTTGATGAAATTCTTCACTGGTACGTTTGAGAAGCCCCAAAACCTCGGAGCTTGTTTTGCTGTCGAGATTTCCGGTCGGTTCATCGGCCAATACAATAGCCGGTTTTGAAATAAGGGCGCGAGCAATAGCAACACGCTGCTGCTGGCCGCCGGAAAGTTGGTTCGGCATATTATTTAGTTTGTCATCAAGTCCGAGCATATTCACAATGTTGTCCATAAATCGCTGATCTGCCGTGTCGCCGTCCAGCTCCACAGGCAGGACGATGTTCTCATAAACATTCAAGATGGGAACAAGGTTATAGTTCTGGAAGATAAAACCGATGTTGCGGCGGCGGAAGATGGTAAGCTGTTCGTCATCCATTTTCGACAGTTCTTTGTTCCGAACAATGACCTTGCCGGAAGTAGGGGTGTCCAGCCCTCCCATCATGTGAAGCAGGGTAGACTTTCCGCTGCCGGAAGTTCCCACAACTGCCACAAACTCGCCGTCCTCTACGGAAAAATTCACACCATCAAGGGCGCGGGTGATGTTCGGCTCTGTACCGTAATACTTTTTCAGATCAATCGTCTGTAAAACGCTCATATTCAAAACTCCTTTCAAGACGTCCTGCCTGTTGATAAGAGTATTGTAAAACCAAAATGTCCGTGAAATGTTACAGCGTCCAGAAAAATTCATTGAAAATCGGGGTGAAATGTTACAACGCTCGGACATTTCAAAAAAATTTACGGCGGGCAGCCGGAAATGGCCGTCCGCCGCGTTCTATTTTGTCGGCAGCATAATGGAAAATTCTGAACCCTTGCCCGGCTCCGAAACCACTTTGATATAGCCGCCTTGCCGCGTTACGATCTCGCGGGCCAGATACAGGCCAATGCCCACGCCCTGCTGTTCGTGTACTTCTTCCTCACGATAGAAGCGCCGGAAGATGGCAGCCTGATTGCTTTCGGAAATGCCCTTGCCGGTGTCGGTCACTTTGACCTCCACATACATTTCCCACAGCACCACTGACACGGCGATTTTCCCGCCTGCCGGGGTGTACTTCACTGCATTGTCCAGCAGGTTAAAGAGGGCTTCGGATGTCCACTTGCTGTCATGGAAAACGGTCAAATCCTCCGGGCAGTCCACGGACACAGCGATTTCCTTTTTCTCCGCTGCATACACAATCCCACTCATGGCCTGCGCCACGGTATCAAAGAGGCGGCCCGGTTTCTTATCCAACTGGATCACGCCCGTTTCCAGCCGGGAGGTTTTCACAAGGGCCTGAAAGAGAAAGTCCAGCTTATCCGTCTGGCTGTGGATTCCCCGGATAAAGTCGGTGCGCTCCGCCTCGGTCATGGGCTTTTCCAGCAGGGTATCCGTCGCCATTTTCAGATTGCTTACCGGCGTTTTCACCTGATGGGAAATATCTGATACAAGGGTCTGTAACTCCTGCCGTTCCTCGTCCACCCGGCGGCGGTTCTCCTGCATGATCTGGTAAAGCCTTGCCAGCCGGTGTCCAATTCTGGCAAGCTGGGTTTCGCTGTCCTCTGGCCGCTGGGGTGCTTCATTTCCGGCGATCATGTGGTCTAAGGTCTGGCACAGGTCAGCGGTAAACTGTGACAACCGCTTTCCAAACGCCTGCGTCAGTACAAAAATCCCCACAAGGGCGCACAGCAGCAGCGCCCCGCCCGTCAGCAGCACCGCAATCTGTTTTGTCACAAAAAACAGGGCTATGGTGATCCCGGACATGGAGAGGACAAGCCCCAGTGCCATCCGGCCAAACAGCCGCTTTACCGAGAGGTTCTTAAACTTCATTTTGCCTCGCCTCCCGTCCATTGATAGCCCATGCCGTAAACGGTCTTGATGTAGGGCGCGCCGCCGTCGGATTCGATCTTGCTGCGAATCCGGCTGATGGAGGTTGTCAGGGTGTGTTCATCTACAAAACGTTCATCTATATCCCACAGCTTTTCCAAAAGCTGCCTACGGGTCAGCACTTGCCGGGGATTTTTGCGGAACAGGTTCAACATCTTAAATTCCATTGGAGATAGGGACAGTGCCTTGCCATTCAATGTAGCAGCTTGCTCGGAAAAATCTAAAAACAAACGCCCATCGTCATAAATATCTTTTGCTGGCCTGTGGTGTTCCAGCATGGCGAACATGGCTTTGATTTTCCGCTGCAAGGCTCCAATTACAAAAGGCTTTGTAATGTAATCTACTGCGCCTACTTCATATCCCCGTATCTGATCGCTCTCCTGATCGTTGGCAGTCAAAAAGATTACAATGGTGTCCGGGTGCTGGGGCTTTATCAGTTTGCATAATTCAAAGCCGTTACCATCGGACAGGTTAATATCCAGCAGAACTAAATCAAATTCCCTTGAATTTAGAGCTTGTGTAGCTGTTTTCACATTTGAGGCAGAGATTACGTCATAGCCATCAGCACTCAAGTTGTAGGTTACCATTTTATTCAAGAAACTGTCGTCCTCGACGACTAAAATATGCTTCATATCGTCACTTCCTATGCTTTTTGAGATAGCATAACAGGAAAATGTCCGCACAATGTTACAACGGACAGATTTTCCTTCAAAACGCTTCTTTATCATTATAAAATAGCCTGCCTTACAGTACAAGGCAGAAAACATGAATAAAAAAGGCAAGCGTAATTAGAGATTGATCTCTTTAATGGCGCTTGCCTTTTTTTGAATTTACCACTTGACATTGTGGCAAAGAGTTAATGAGTCAGGACGAGATTGCGGTCATGGATGGCAGCAAGTGTATCATGCAGCTTAGAGGTGTAAGACCATTTTTCTCAGATAAATTTGATATAACGAAGCATAAGCAGTACCCGCTGTTATCCGATTATGACAAAAAGAATGAATTTGACATTGAAAAATACGTGAAGAACCGCAACAGACTTCGTTTTAAGAGGAATGATGTGGTGGATGAGGTATGCGATGTCGGAGAAATCACAGCTTAACTTCTGGTCACAGCGTCCAGAAGTTACTTTACAACTAAATATTGGAACTATTGTTATGGGAGTTTTTCTGAAAAATCACAAATCAGAACAGCTCCCTTTTTTCATTTAATTTTCAAGCAAAAGGAGACAAACAAATGGGCTTTTTTACAACATCAGTAACAGGACTTAAAACAGTAGTAACCGCTATCGGAGCAGGTGTAGGCGTGTGGGGAGTTATCAATCTTCTCGAAGGATACGGAAATGATAATCCAGGTGCAAAATCACAGGGAATCAAGCAGTTTATGGCTAATTAAAGGGAACAAAAAGAAAGGAAAAGCACAATCCAGACGGTATCAGCGGCAGGATACAAGAATAAATTGTGATTACACAAGATTGGTGCTATAATAAGAGAAAAGTTCCTGCCGGGGCAGCCGCCCCGGT
>ERZ1106969.528-NODE-528-length-38859-cov-8.279739_pt1 | contig 38859 bp, 35 predicted proteins | sample MGYA00403685_ERZ1106969 | MGnify/ENA primary metagenome ERZ1106969 (study PRJEB35170, sample SAMEA104062416) | human gut metagenome | biome: human gut; feature: human-associated habitat; material: faeces | place: Denmark | collected 2012-05-18 ... | reverse complement strand
CTTAAAACAGCTGATTCATCAACAAGTCTATCATTTATAAAGTTGTAAACTGGTGTAATATTATAATTCTCATGAAAAGAACCTCCATAGCATTCTCTCTATGGGGGTTCTTAATTCTCATTATTCTTTTACACCACCAAGTGTTACACCTGCAATAATGTATTTGGATAAAAGCAGATATACAATAATGATTGGCACGATCGCAACAGTGATCATCATGTAAATTTTACCCATATCAAAGTTCATATAATCAGCACCACGCAGAGTTGCAATCAGGATCGGCACTGTCATTTTGCTCTTTGACTGAATGATCAGGGCAGGAACGAAGTAATTGTTCCAGGATCCTACGAAAGTAAAGATTGCCTGTACTGCTACTGCCGGTTTCATGATCGGAAGTACAATACTGTTAAAGGTTCTGAATTCTCCGGAGCCATCAATTCTTGCCGCTTCCACAAGGGATAAAGGAAGGGAAGACTGAAGGTAACTGTACATAAAGTAAAAGACTGCCGGAGATGCAATGGATGGAATGATCAGCGGAAGTAAAGAGTCATACATTCCCATCTTTGTGATCAGTCGTAAAAATCCCATTGCTGTTACCTGTGTAGGCATAACAAGAATTGCCATAATAAAGGTAAAAGCTGCTTTCTTCATTTTAAAATCATAAGCATATAGACCATAAGCTGTCAAAGAAGAAAAATATGTACAAAGTGCAGCACTGCAGGAAGATACAACAACACTGTTAAGAATACCGCGGAACATCGGGAAACTTCCGTCATTTGCCACATTCTTCAAATTCTCAAGAAAATATTTTCCGGGAAGTGCTGAAAATCCTTTCTGCAGATCCGCATGGGAACGTGTTGCATTTACAATCAGAATGTAAAAGAAAAACAGACACAGGAAGGATAAAAAGATCAGCACAAGATGAACAAAAATACTGCGCACACGACCTGATGTATTTGATTTCATAGTTTATCTCCTCCTTCTTTCTTCTTTTGCTTTTTTCTTTGCAGCTTTCTTAGATCCGTCCGGGTCTGTGTCATTTGTCATCTTATATACGATCATACATAAAATACCGCTGACAATAAACAGATATACGGACAGTGCACCTGCCATACCATAGTTCTTGCTCTTTAAGTGGCTGTTCAGGAACATGATCAGAGTCATAGATGTACGGTCCGGATTTCCCTGTCCATTTGTAAGAATCTGAGGAACATCGAACATCTGAAGACCACCGATGATAGATGTGATCAGTGTATAAGCAAGGATCGGACGGATCAGCGGCAGTGTGATATAGAAAAATCTCTTGATACTGTTACAGCCATCCAGTTCAGATGCTTCAAAAATATCCATACTGATACCCATAACAGCAGCCATCAGCATAATTGTTGTATTACCAAACCACATCAGGAAGTTCATAAATCCGACCAGAGATCTGGTTCCGATTACAGAACCCAGGAAATCTATCGGATTTTTAACCCATCCCAGAGACATCAGAATAGAGTTAATCGGTCCGTTGGTAGAGAACATGGTAAAGAACAATAATGCAAATGCAGAAGCCATGATCAGGTTAGGAAGATAAATAACAACCTTGAAAAACTGCTGTCCATGGATCTTCAGACGCGCATCTGTAAACCAACATGCCAGAACCAGTGCGATCACGATCTGCGGTACAAATCCGATTACCCACAGAATCAGTGTATTAGCACTGTATTTGAGCATATCTGACTTCAACAGACTCAGATAGTTTGCCATTCCAATAAAATTCGGTCCGATTTCTTTAATTCCTGAACGATAATATTCATAGAAACTATAACGTACAGTATCTACCAGCGGAATCAAAGAAAAGATTAAAAAAGTTATAAAAAATGGAAGGATAAAGATGTATCCCCATTTTGCATAGCTGATGCTTTTCTTTTTTTTCATAGTTCAGCATTCCTTCCTTTACATATTAGCGCCAGACACACATCGCGTTCATGTGTGTCTGGCAAATACAAATGCATCTGTACAGGTTATTTACACCTGAAACTTTTTAACTGTCAATTCAAAAGCGTTTATTATTCAGCCCAGTTAACTTCCTGGATTTCCGGATAACGTTCTTTGATTGCTGTTTCAAAGTTTGATTTTGCTTTGTCATAGTCTACCTGACCCTGGAAGTAATCGCTGAAAGCGTTCTGGATCAGTTCTACACATCCCTGGTCATAAGCAGAAAGTGGTGCAATCTTGATGTTCTCTGCAACCGGTGAGAAATATGTAAATGGATTCTGTCCGCCAAGGAAGTCAGATGCGAAAGTATCATCTTTTGCAACTTCCTGCATACCACTCTTTGTATTTGTAAAGTCAGAATAATCTTTGGAAATCTTTAATAAATTGTCCTTATTTCCTGTCAGTGCAAGAATGATATCTTTTGCATGTTCCGGATTATCTGTTCCTGTTGCTGCATGGATGTAAGAACCGCCCCAATTGTATTCCTGTGGTGGATTTGTAACAGCCCATTCTCCGTCTTCTCCATCCCAGTTTGGTTTCAATGTAAAGTCAATTCCCCATGCCGGGAAGAGGAATGCAAATACTTTGGATTCAGATCCCATAGCTTTGTTCCAGTCATCATTCCACTGACCTTTTACAGTTTTGTTCAGGTATCCTGCATCCAGCCATTCTTTGGAATCTTTGATCCAGTTCATTACCTGCTGGTCTACGTTAACAGTTGTTGCACCGTCTTCTACCCATGGCTGGGAAATGCTGTTTCCATACAGTCTGAATGTATCAGCATAAGAAGCAAATGTGTAATATCCTTTTGCTTTCAGTTCTTCAGCTGTAGCTTTTGCTGTATCCCAGTCTTTCATTTTCTTGCCTACTTCTTCAGGATCGTCGGTTCCGAACACATCTTTGGCAATATCACGACGATATACAAGAAGTCCAGGGCAGCACTGCCATGTAGATCCTCTCTGTACTCCATCTGCATCAGATGCAGTTGTTTTTGTAAAGTCATACTGATCTGCAAGATCTTTGTCAGGATCAATTCCAAGATCTGTCAGAGGCATTGCCACATCCGCTGCTGCATCTGTATATTTGTATACATAATCTGTTTCTGATAAGAAGATATCTACCTTATCATCTGCTGATGCATCAGCCTGATTCATAAGAGCTTCATCAAGTTTCTGCTGATAAACACCATCCTGATTTGGATTTATGATCCAGTGAATTTCTGTTCCATCGTTTAATGTTGTTACTGTTCCGTCTTTGGATGTTTCTTTTACTTCAGGATATACTGCTTCCAGACGCTGACGGAATTCATCATTCCAGGAATAAATATTGATTACTTTTCCTTCTTCATCTGCATGTACGATTGTAGCGGTTCCACCCATTGTACCTGCAATTACGGATGCTGTAAGTAAAACAGCTAATGCTTTCTTTTTCATTAAAAAAGCCCTCCTTTTTCTTTTTTTCTCTTTGTGAGTTTCTTGCCTCACTTGATGTATCAGATTATAGCTTAAGCTGCTTTTCGGGTATATTATAATTTCCACCAAAATGTCAGATTCATGACCTCATTGTGTTCTTTTTATATACAGACAGATTTTGTCATTTAATAAGGAAATCTTTCCTAAAATCATGATCTTTCTGTTTTTTTATTAGTATTTTTGTATAAAAAGTACCATTTTTCTATAAATCAGCCAGATGAATATTCGCAATCTGATTCATTACCTGCTCATATATTTTTCTGAAATTGTGTTATTTTATGTCATGATTCTGATACTTACTTCATGTTTCTTATTTCCGAAAGATCTCATTTCCGATATAATTTCCATACAATATTTATGGAAGGAGAAAAATGTTGAAACATATTAAGTTTATTGATAATCATGGAAGCTTTTGTGTGAACAGACCGGAAAATACCAGTTATCTTTATTTTCCTCTTGCATCAGAAGCAGGTCTGAAAAGTTCCGTCACACCAGTGCTTGGAGGTGACAGCAAAATTGATCAGGATACCTTCCTGCTGGAACCGGTCAGTTCCGAGAATCTTCATAACAATCGTTCTTCCAGAAATTTCTGGATCGTAAAAGAAGGACACATTCCTTATTCAGTAACAGGTTCCTCTGCTCAGCAGGAAGCCGACCGTTTTACTGACAGGCAGGAAGACAGTGAACTAACCGCCGGATTCATGTGGCAGACTTTGAAAAGGACTTCCAGAGAACTTGGGCTCATCTCCACAGTTACTTCTTTTATCCCCAAAAGTGATAATGTGGAGATTATGTATGTGACGGTTGAAAACCAGACAGATACTGTACAGAAATTTACTGCATATGGTGCAATTCCTGTTTACGGAAGAAGTGCGGATAACATTCGTGATCATCGAAATGTCACTTCCATGCTCCATCGTATCGAGACAACAGAACATGGAATCAACGTCTGCCCCACCATGTCATTTGACGAGCGGGGACATCAGCCAAATCATAAAATCTATTATGTAAATGGCTGTTCCGGAAAGGGAGAAAATCCGATTTCCTATTATCCGACTGTAGAAGATTTTATCGGAGAAGGTGGTACCTATACACATCCACGCACAGTATATGAAGGATATAAAGGAGTTCCCGCACACAGTCTGGCAGCAGGAAAGGAAGCAATGGGTGCTTTCTGTTTCTCATCTTTCACACTGGCTCCCGGTGAAAAAACAGACTTTATTTTATTATCAGGTATTGCCGACAGTAAAGAAGAAATTGAAAATATTTTTGAAAAATACAATACTTCCGATAAAGTAAAAAATGCACTGGAAGAAACCAGAATTTACTGGAAAAAACAGGTAAACGTTGACTTCCACACACAGGATCCTGACTTTGACAGTTATATGAAATGGGTAAGTTTCCAGCCATTCCTGCGCCGTTTATTTGGCTGTTCTTTCCTTCCTCATCATGATTACGGACGTGGTGGACGCGGATGGCGTGATCTGTGGCAGGATTGTCTTTCTCTTCTGCTGATGAATCCTCAGAATGTAGGTGCCATGATTGAAAAGAATTATGGCGGCGTACGTATTGATGGTACAAATGCTACTATTATCGGAGACGGTGACGGCAATTTTATCGCTGACAGAAACGGAATCGCACGTGTATGGATGGATCATGCACTCTGGCCGCTAATCACGACCAGTCTTTATATTAATCAGACCGGAGATATAGAGATTCTTAAGAAACAGGTTCCTTATTTTAAAGATGCACAAACCATGCGCGGCACAGAAATTGATACTCTCTGGAATGACGCATATGGAAATAAACAGCGCACCGAAGACGGTCAGGTATATACCGGAAGTGTTCTGGAGCACATTCTGATCCAGCAGCTTGCCGCTTTTTATGATGTAGGTGTTCATAATATTTACCGTCTCCGCGGAGCTGACTGGAACGATGCCCTGGATATGGCAGCAGAAAATGGTGAAAGTGTTGCCTTTACCTGTGCTTATGCGGGCAATCTCCACACTCTTGCTTCCATATTACGCCTTATGGAATCTGCAGGCGAAACCAGTATCCCGCTGTCAGAGGAAATTGAAATCCTGCTGAACGACCAGACAGATATGTTTGACAGTGTATCTGAAAAGAAAAAGGTTCTTACTGAATATGCCAAAAGCTGCAGGCATAACCTGAGCGGCAGAAAGAAAAACTTCTCTCTCTCCACACTTGCTGCCAACCTGATCCAGAAATCCAACTGGCTGACAAATCATATCCGTTCACAGGAATGGATTGATGGCAAAGACAGCGAAGAAGGATGGTATAACAGCTATTACGATAATCATGGAGAGGCAGTGGAAGGTTTCCACCATGAACAGGTGCGTATGATGCTCACGGGCCAGGTTTTCTCTATTATGGGAAATGTTGCCACTGATGCGCAGATCAGAAAAATCGTAAAAAGCGCAGATCATTATCTTTACAGAAAAGAAATTGGCGGTTACCGCCTGAACACAGATTTTCAGGAGCTGAAGTTTGATATGGGACGTATGTTCGGTTTCGCTTATGGCGAAAAAGAAAACGGTGCTGTTTTCTCTCATATGGCAGTTATGTATGCAAATGCCTTATATCAGAGAGGCTTTGCAAAAGAAGGCTGGAAAGCATTGCGTTCTCTGTCTGATACAGCTCTCGACTTTGATACCAGCCATATTTACCCGGGAATTCCTGAATATTTCCGTTCAGACGGACGTGGCATGTATCATTATCTGACAGGTGCTGCAAGCTGGTATCTTTTTACCATGATCACAGAGGTCTTTGGTGTCCGTGGAGTTTTCGGAAACCTTCTGGTTCATCCAAAACTTCTGGCAGAACAGTTCGATGAAGCAGGAACTGCTTCTGTCTCTGTTACTTTTGCAGGAAAACAGTTCCATGTTACCTACCGAAACACAGACAGAAAAGATTATGGTTCTTATCATATCGCCGCTGCGGACTGCGACAAAACAGCAATAGAAATCGTAGAAGATTCCCATATTATGATCTCCAGAGAATTTATTAACAACCTCTCTTCTGATCTTCATGAAATTACAGTGACACTTGCCTGAAAACAATAGCTGCTCAGCCTCCATAAAAGCAGTCGACAGGCAGTTATAAATATTGTTCTAACAGAAAGGATTTACTATATGAAATACGGATATTTTGACAATGAAAACCGAGAATACGTGATTACTAATCCGGCAACACCTGCACCATGGGTAAACTATCTGGGTTCCCCGGAGTACGGTGCAATCATTTCCAATAATGCAGGGGGCTACAGTTTTGCAAAATCCGGTGCAAACGGACGTATCCTGCGCTATGTTTTTAATAACTTTGACCAGCCGGGACGTTACATTTACATTCGCGATGACAGATCATCAGACTTCTGGTCTGCATCCTGGCAGCCTGCAGGCAAAGATCTGGCTCAGTATAAGAGCGAATGCCGTCACGGAATCGGTTATACAAAAATTTCTGCCGACTACAGCGATATTCACTCAGAAGCCCTTTACTATGTTCCTCTTGGAAAAAGTTATGAAGTATGGGCATTATCTGTGACCAATCATTCTGATCACGAAAGGAACCTGACTCTCAGCGGATATGCAGAGTTTACCAACCACAGCAATTACGAACAGGATCAGGTTAATTTACAGTACTCTCTTTTTATTTCTCGTACACTGTTCGAAGGAAACAGAATTACTCAGCAGATTCATGGAAATCTTGATGCAATTCCTGAAAATGAGAATGTAGATGAGAAAAATGTGACAGAACGTTTCTTTGGACTTGCAGGTGCTGAGGTTTCTTCTTACTGTGGGGACAAAAATGAATTTCTCGGAAGTTACCATGGATATGGAAACCCTGAAGGTATTGTCTGTGGTAATCTTGGTGATAAGACAAGCTATAATGAAAACTCCTGTGGTGCTCTCTCCTGCAAAATAACTCTTAAAGCAGGTGAAACCAGAACAATTGCTTTTCTTCTTGGAATGAAACCGTCATCTGAAGCTGCTGAAGTAATCAGATGTTACGAAAATCCGGCTCCAACTGTAGCAGAAGAACTGGAAGCATTAAAAGCTGACTGGAACAGTAAGCTTGATAATCTTAAAGTCAGCACTCCAAGTCCGGAATTTGATACTATGATTAATACCTGGAACGCATACAACTGTTTTATGACTTTCATCTGGTCCCGTGCAGCTTCCTTCATTTACTGTGGACTCAGAAATGGATACGGATACAGAGATACTGTACAGGATATTCAGGGAATCATCCATCTGGCACCGGAAATGGCACTGGAAAAGATTCGTTTCATGCTGTCTGCGCAGGTAAATAACGGTGGCGGACTCCCTCTTGTCAAGTTTACTCACACACCAGGAAAAGAAGATACTCCGGATGATGCTTCTTATGTACAGGAAACCGGTCATCCGGCTTACCGTGCAGATGATGCATTATGGCTTTTCCCAACTGTATATAAATATATTTCAGAAACCGGAAACACTGCTTTTCTTGATGAAGTGATTCCTTTTGCCAACAAAGATGAAGCTACTGTATATGAACATCTGAAACGTGCGGTTGCTTTCTCTCTTAATCACCTTGGACCTCATGGAATGCCCGCCGGACTTTATGCAGACTGGAATGACTGTCTCCGTCTGGGTGCAAACGGAGAATCTTCTTTTGTTGCTTTACAGTTCTATTATGCAATGACAATCCTGAAAATCTTTGCCAAATATAAAAAAGATACAGAATATGTACAGTATCTTGAAGAAACTCAGAAAGCATTTGGCGAAAAAGTTCAGGAACTGTGCTGGGATAACGACCGCTTCGTACGTGGTTATACAGAATCAGGAGAAAGAATCGGTGAAGCTGCTGCTCCTGAAGCAAATATGTGGCTGAATCCTCAGAGCTGGGCTGTCATCAGTGGTCTTGCCAGCCCTGAACAGGGAGACGCTGCACTGAACAATGTATACGAACGTCTAAACACAAAATATGGTGCGATCCTTATGGATCCGCCTTATCATGCGCATGCTTTCGATGGTGCACTGGCAGTTATCTATAATCAGGGTACCAAAGAAAACTCCGGTATTTTCTCCCAATCCCAGGGCTGGCTGATTCTTGCTGAAGCACTCCGCGGTCATGGAGAACGTGCTTTTACCTATTTTATGGAAAATTCTCCTGCTGCGCAGAATGACTGTGCCGAAATCCGTCGTCTTGAGCCATACTGCTATGGTCAGTTTACAGAGGGAAAAGCAAGCAAACACTTTGGACGCTCTCATGTTCACTGGCTGACAGGAACTGCTTCTACTGTAATGGTAGGATGTGTGGAAGGTATCCTCGGGCTTCGCCCTGATCTTGAAGGACTTCGACTGTCTCCTTCTGTGCCAAAAAGCTGGAAACACTTTGAGATTGAGAAAGTTTTCCGTGGAAAACAGCTTCATATCTCTGTAGAAAATCCAGACGAAAAAGAATCTGGCTGCTGCAGTCTGGTTCTTAACGGACAGAAATTAGCAGATAATTATATCCCTGAAAACCTTCTTCAGGATAAGAACGAAGTCATATTAACTCTTTAATCCCCCGATATTACCAGATGAAAATAAGCGGCCGGCTTACAGGAAATTTATATTCCCTGTAAGCTAGCCGCCTGTTTTACTTATCTTAATATTTTGATTAATCCTGTTCTTTTTTCAGTTCTGACTCTGATGCGACACAAAGTTCTTTTTCTATATCCCAGTGTATCATATAATGTTCATCCCTGTATTTGCCCGGTGTCATTCCCGTAACTTCCCGAAACTGCTGGATGAAATGACTCTGGGAAGAAAAGGAAAGACGGTTTGCAATCTCAATAATCGGATAATCACTGTACTGCAAAAGATTTTTCGCCATTTCTATCTTCTGTCTGCGGATATAGGCACTGACCGATATTCCTGTTTCTTTTTTAAATAATCTGGAGAGATAGCTCGCAGATACTCCAAGTGAATCTGCAAGATCTTCTATTGTAATTCGTTCTTTGATATGAGAATAAATGTATTCTTTACTTGCGTTGATATGTTTAGAATAAGTGTTGTCTCTGAAATATCTGCGCATTTTTTCAGTATAATCCATCACCATCTCATCATGAAGGCTCTGAACCTCTTCTACTGTATGAATGCCATCCAGCTTTTGAATATAAAAATCACTCAAGCGAAATGCCTGTTCCATCTCCATTCCATTTTGTTTACAGAGTCTGGTTATCATTGCGGTAGTGATAACAAAATGATATTTCATATTTGTGACCGCATTCTTTGACAGTACTCCCACACCATCACACTCTGTAAATCTCTGCCGTTCACAATTCTTCTTAACAGTTTTTATATCTCCACTTGCAACTGCACGATAGAACAATAATTCCTCTGTCGGTTCTCTGTGCTTAATTTCATCAAACTCATCTTCTGCCTCAAAAAGAAGCCATTCGTTCTGATAACTCATATGTCTCTCCTACGCCAATGCCAGCAATTCTTTTCCTTCTTTCAGTCTCTCATAAAACTGTATGTAGAAATCCTGATTTTGATCATATGGTTTGAGATAGAATCTGTTCACCACAAAGAGGTTCAGATTTCTGATCAGATCTGGATCCTCAGCATTGTACAGTACTTCCTGCACATCCAGCAGAAAATAATGCCAGTCATTTACAAATTTCTCATATTTTTTCAGATCCGGTGTGTCCACCCACTTCTTTACCTTGATCTTACTGCGGTTTGTTTTAGGACATTCGTGAATCTGAAGAATATATTTAAAACTGCCATTCTCGTAGAATCTTCCCAGCGGGAATAATCTGCAGAATCCCGGCCGAATAGAGTGGATGTGACAGCGTCCTTCACTGTTAAGGAATATACACTGTTCCTTAACTCCTGTCATCCGAAGATGCGGAAGGATATTTCCATCTGTCACTCCCAGTTCCAGATATTCCTGTAAAAGCTGCTCTGCTGATTTCTGTAATCCTGCCGACAATCTGTATACATCATATGGATCCAGGAGCACAGAATCTCCCATTCCCTGACAACAGTCACAGCAGCCTTCACAGTCATGGCAGTCTGCCTTTACCATATCATTAGAATCATATAATTTACCATCCGAAATCTCTTCCAGTGTCTGTTCTCTGCGCATATGCTATGCTTTTTCCTTTCTCTCAAAAAGCCTCTAATCCTGTAACACCCCAGTCTGAAGCAAGATCTTTCATACCTTCCAAAACTTCCTCCCTTGAATATCCGTTATCATCCAGGAAATCTCCATCCATATCATTCAGATACAGATAAAAGGTCAGTGCCAGTTCCAGATAGTCTACATCATCCTCTACCATACCCATATATAATTCGTTTTCTGCTTCATTGATCTTGCCTTCTTCTGCCAGTTTCATAATTGTAGCAAAAAGCCGGTCTGCCTCTGTGTAATCTGCTTCCTTCTCCGGAAGTTTGTAATTGGGCTGCTGCTCATGAAGCAGAAGCTTCGCGATCAGTCTTCCTACGTCCTGAATATTTCTTATCATATGATCATCCTGTACTGCCATAATATTATCTTCCCTTCTTTTTTATTTTACCTGGTACATCGTTTCGTAAATAACTATACCCATCGCATAGAATGCGGATTCGCAGACAAGAGAGTGATATAGTTATTCCAATTTTAATCCTGCCAGTGCCTGTGCAAATGCATTATTCACCGGCTCCTTGGCTTCTTTCTGCTGCTGTCTCATATATTTTTGAACATCACGCTTATTGACTCCTGCTCCCTCTTTGGCTCTTCTCGCCTGAAAAGCAGAGAGCTTTTCTTTATAGCCGCAGGCACAGATAAATGTCTCTTCCTTACCTTTCACATACATTTCCATACGTTTATGGCACTTGGGACAACGGGCATTGGTAGTTCTGGACAGGGTTTCTTTATAACCGCACTCTCTGTCCTGACATACAAGCATTTTTGCATTCTTTCCATTCACTGCCAGAAGCTTCTTTCCGCAGTTCGGGCAGATTTTGTTTGTAAGATTATCATGCCTGAAGGTTCCCTGTCCGGTTTTGATCTCATCTACAATGTCACAGGTATAGTTCCTGATTTCTTTCAGGAAGGTTTCCTGTTTCATTTTACCTTTTGCAATATTTCCAAGCTTCATCTCCCAGTCTGCGGTCAGTTCCGGCTTGCGCAGTTCCTCGGGTACCAGTTCCAGAAGCTGCTTTGCCTTGGAGGTCAGATGGATTTCATTGCCTTTTTTCTCCATCAGAAAGCTGTTAAACAATTTCTCAATAATATCGGCCCTTGTGGCAACAGTCCCCAGACCACCTGTCTCACCGAGAGTTTTCGCTGCCTTTGTATCATGACTCTCCATATAGCGCACCGGATTCTCCATTGCTGCAAGAAGCGTTGCTTCTGTGAATCTTGCAGGTGGCTTTGTCCTGCCTGTATTCATGGATACATTCTCTATATGCAGTCTCTCACCTTTCTTCATCTGTGGAAGCTTCTGATCTTTCAGTTTCTGCGCATCGTCAGCAGTATCCTCATCCTCTTCAGTGTCGTCCGTATTTTCATACACATCTTTCCATCCGGCACTTTTTACAACTTTCCCGCTGGCAGCAAAAAGTTCTCCAGCAACAATTCCCTCCATGCTCACCTGTTCATAAACAAAAGGCGGATACAGCACACTGAGGAATCTGCGAACTACCATATCGTAAATCTTACGTTCTTCATTTGTCATATGGTCAAGCTGCACAAACTGCTCCGTAGGGATAATTGCATGATGGTCGCTGACCTTTTTATCATCCACAAAACTTCCATTTGCACGAACAGGCTGATTCATCAGTGCGCCTGCCGGTTTTCTGTACGGTCCTGTTGCGCAAGCTCTCAGTCGTTCTTTAATTGTAGGAACAATATCCTTTCCAATATATCTGGAATCTGTCCTCGGATAAGTGAGTACTTTGTGATTCTCATACAGACGCTGCATGATATTCAGAGTCTGCTTTGCAGAATATCCATATTTCCGATTTGCCTCTCTCTGCAGTGTGGTCAGGTCATACAAACCCGGTGCAAAGGATTTTTTCTCTTTGCTGGTTACGGAAGTTACTTCCAGAGACTGATTTCTGAGAACATCGGAAATCTCCTCTGCCCGTTCTTTATTAAAAGTTCTGAAGCTCTTACTCTTTGGTTCCTTCCATGTCCAGGTGATATCACCTGCTTTCAGGGTGATTCCGTAATATTCCTTCGGCTTAAATGCCCGTATCTCTTCTTCCCGTTTCGCAATCATCGCCAGTGTAGGAGTCTGTACACGCCCGCAGGAAAGCTGGGCATTATATTTACAGGTAAGTGCCCTTGTACCGTTCATTCCCACCAGCCAGTCAGCTTCCGCTCTTGCCACAGCTGCTCTGTACAGATTATCATACTCATGTCCGTTTTTCAGATTTCCGAATCCTTCTTTGATAGCTTTGTCTGTAACTGAAGAAATCCACAGTCTGCGGATTGGTTTATGACAGTCCGCTTTGTCAAGAATCCAGCGGGCTACCAGTTCACCTTCTCTTCCGGCATCTGTGGCTATTATAATATCGTTTATGTCTTTTCTGTACAGCTGCGTTTTTACTGCATTGTACTGTTTACCGGTCTGTCGAATAACTACCAGCTTCATTCGATCCGGCATCATGGGAAGTGTGGATATTTCCCATTTCATATACTTCTTATCGTATTCCTCAGGATCTGCCAGCGTAACAAGGTGTCCAAGTGCCCAGGTGACTACGTAATCTTTTCCCTCAAGAATACCATTTCCTTTCTGTGTACAGTGAAGTACTCTGGCAATATCTCTGGCAACAGAAGGTTTCTCTGCTATTACTAATGATTTCATAAAATAAATAACTCCTTATAAAAATCTACAGTCAGGGTTTCTGATATCCCTGACCGTTGATTTCGGGCAGCTGTCCATTTATTTTTGGCATCTGCTTATATTTAAGATGTCAGGATCAAAAGCTATTTTTCTTTGCTCTTTGCAACTCCTGCAATTCTCATATTTAAAAGTATAGCATAGATAAATTCCTGTTTCCAGTTATTCTTTAACTTTATTTCATATTAATTTTATATCCGACTCCACGAACTGTCTCCACCAGCTCACCGGCACTTCCCAGTTTTTGTCTCAGTGTTCGGATATGTACATCAACGGTTCTGCTCTCTCCGTCGAATTCATACCCCCAGACCTGATTCAGAAGCTGGGTTCTGGAAAGTACAGTTCCGCTGTTTTTCAGAAGCAGACATAATACTTCATATTCTTTTAATGTAAGATTTACATTCTTTTTATCTACAGTTGCAATATGTCTGGAAGGGCAGACATAAAGGTTTCCTGTCCGATATTCTTCTGCGCCGTCATCTTCTGTTCTTCTTAATAATGCGCGGATCCTTGAGATCAGTTCCATCATGCGGAACGGTTTTGGAATATAGTCATCTGCCCCGCTGTCAAGACCTACCACTGTATCATATTCACTGCTTTTTGCTGTCAGCATGATAATAGGAAGTTTACGTGTATCCGGACGCATACGCAATTTCTTCAATATGGAAATCCCATCCTCTTCCGGCAGCATCACATCAAGGAGCAGAAGTGCAGGTTTTTCCTTTTCCAGGGCTTTCCAGAAGTGAGAAGGTCTTTCAAATCCTTTTGCTTCAAATCCCTGACTTTTCAATGTATAAATCACCAGTTCACGTATACTCTCATCATCTTCTACCAAATATATCATTTTTCTGTTCTCCATTTACAATTATTTACTGAATGCCATAAGCCGAAACCAGTATACAATCTCCGGAAACAACATGACATTTTCGAAAATCACTATAATTTCTCCGGTTCAGTTGATATCAGTATAATAAAAAGCCGTAAAATCTTTGTTCTGCTTTATGTTAAAACTTTGTAAAACGCTGAACTTTATTGAGAATTTTTTTATAAAATTTTTATATACTTTATGAGAAAATTTATTTGTAAAAGCAGTATGAAGATGGTATGATATGGTATGAAATAATTCTCCAAAGAAGGTGAAATTTTGAAACGTTTTATTTCCAAATACCGGCATGGACTTGTGATTGCTGTTTACAGCATCATTTATATCCTGCTCTTCAGTTACCTGGAGCACAGACCGGTTCACAGCTATCATATCGTACATACAGTATTTGATGACTGGATTCCATTTTGTGAGTTCTTTATCGTTCCTTATATGCTGTGGTTTCCATACATGATCCTGGCTGTGATTTATTTTATATTTTTTAACAAAAACAAACATGAATACTATCAGCTGGCATTTAATCTTATGATGGGAATGACTGTTTTCCTGATTATTTCCTATGTTTATCCAAATGCTCAGCACATACGTCCGACCGAATTTCCAAGAGACAATATCTTCACAGATATAGTAAAATGGCTGTACAGTACAGATACTCCTACGAATATCCTGCCCAGCATTCATGTGTTCAACTCTCTTGCAATACATATGTCGCTTACAAACTGCGAAGCACTGCGAAATAAAAAATTTATAAAAACAGCATCCTTTACCCTGACCGCGCTGATCATCATGTCCACCATGTTCCTGAAACAGCATTCTGTGATCGATGTATGCATGGGTGCAACACTTGCATTGTTTGGCTTTCTGGTTTTTTATCCGAGAAGAATTTCCGTTTCTTCTGAATCTGTCTGCTTTAGAGAAGTAAAGAGAAAAAAGAGCGAGAATTAGAAAGATTTAAAAAAAGCAGAATCTTTGAAATACATTTTTGTCTTTCAGAGATTCTGCTTTTTTACAGTTATAACAATTTCATAAAATATTTTCCCAAAACCGATATCCAGATGTGAAGCTTTTACACATCAGTTAAATCCATAGAATTTCTGGCTGATTTTGTAGGCTGCCACTGACATTTTTCTTCCACTTCTTCCCGGAAGGTTCATGACTCTTCCGAAAAGACTGTGACGCAGTTTTCTGTATACCTGTTTATTCTCTGTCCTGATATATTCCAGAAGTTCTTTCTTCTTCTGAAGGGACTCTTCTGTATTGGCACGTATCAGCATAATAGAAGAAATAGTTGTAATAATATCCAGATAGCTGAACATATATGCTTTCAACTGCTTATTTGTACTTTTACAGTTGATATATGCATCTACCATGAGTTTGTTTACCCGGATCTGCTGGTCAATACGTTTGATCATCACTTTCTCATTTACAGACTGGTCATCTCTCCCGATAAAATAACGGTAAAAATTCACATCCAGATAATACAGATTCTTTACATACGGAAGAGGTTCAAAAGCAAATAGATTATCTACATAAAATGTATGCTTCGGCAGTTCCAGATTGCATTCATGAAGCAGTTTTGTACGATAGATCATGGAGTGCATCAGAAGATATTTACCTTTCGGCATATGTTTCACTTCTTCCCATCCAAATATTCTGTCCTGCGGCAGGCATTTGCGGTACTGCATGATTTTCTTACGGGTTGCCCCCTGTTTCTCATATACAAAATTACTGATCAGAAGGTCAACTGTCTGTGGACCTCTGAGCAGTTCATATAAAGTTTTCAAAATCTGTACATACGCTTCTTTATTTACCCAGTCATCACTGTCCACTACCTTGAAATACAATCCTGTAGCATTTCTGATCCCTGCATTGACAGCTTCTCCATGACCACCATTTTCCTGATGGATTGCCTTTACAATTGTAGGATATTTCCTGGCATAGTCATCTGCAATCTCGGCAGTTCTGTCAGAAGATCCGTCATCTACTATAAGAATCTCTACTTCTTCTCCTCCCACCAGTAATGACTCTATACAATTCTCCATATAATCCTGGGAATTATAACATGGAATCGCAATACTTAACAGTTTCATCTTGTTGTTTCCTCCTTGATATACTTTGCATACGCTCCAAAAGCAGATGGAATTGCGTATTGTTTACCTGACTGTTCTTTACTTACAAAAATGAGTTCTTTATCCTGTGTTGTCTTTAGGGATGATACCTTTATTCTGTATGCCTGCATTCTCCATTCAATATGGGAGAAAATATGTTTCGCAGGCGGAAGTTCTTCTATATATAATGGATCAAGTCCCAACTCTTTTACATACAAAAGCGCATCTTCGCTTTTTAAATATCCCTGAGTATTTGGCAGTTCATATAAGCCTGCCAAAAGTCCTTTCTCAGGTCTTTTCCTGATAGCTGTGCATTCTCCGTCCTGAATGATAAACACAGTCCTGTTGTCCTGTGTTCTGGCTTTCTTAGGTGCTTTTACAGGAATCATATCCGCTTTATCATGTCTGTGAGCCAGACAGGTAAATGCAATCGGACATTCTGCACATTTCGCCTGACCGTTGGGAACACATATCACAGCTCCCAGTTCCATCAGTGCCTGATTAAAGTCTCCCGGACAATCTGAGGGCATGATCTGCGAAACCTGCTGTTCTATTTTTCTGCGGACAGACTGCCGGCTGATGTCTTCCGTACTCTCTGTAATTCTGGAAATCACACGCAGTACATTCCCGTCTACAGCCGGAACCTTTTCCCCATATGCGATCGATGCAATGGCACCGGCTGTATAACTTCCTATTCCCTTTAACGACAAAAGTGCCTGATAATCTTCAGGCAGTCTGCCATTATATTCATCTTTTACAGTTTTCGCCGCTTCCTGCATGTTCCGAACGCGGTTATAATATCCCAGTCCCTCCCATAACTTCAGAAGTTTCTCTTCAGGACATTCCGCCAGTGACTGAATATCCGGGAGTTCTGTGATAAATCTCTGAAAATAGGGTTTCACTGCCTCCACTCTGGTTTGCTGCAGCATAATCTCCGACACCCATGTATAATAAGCATTGTCCTTATCTCTCCATGGAAGAATCCTCTTATTATCCCTGTACCATTTTACCAGAGGCTGCACAATCTCTTCAAGTACCATAATTTATCTTTTCCTCGTTTATTTACTGTTCACTCCATTCTCAGTAACGCCGCCAAAATTCATTTCAGATTACCTGTGGCAATTGGATTTTGGCCTGTATGTCATTTTATCACAAAACAGGAAAAAACGCTAATACATAAAAATAAAAAGGACCGTACACATTTTACCGTATCTCGATCCTTCTTGCCTTATTCATTATTTTTTACATTTTAATCTCAAATAACACACAAGCCCGACAATAATGATCAGAAGTGCTGCTATGTAAGCTATTTTAAAGGCCAGTGCTGTAGTAAAAAGATCTATAGCAGAAACAACGCCAATCAAAATAAGCGCAACTCCACTTGCTTTTGCCATCTTCTCTTCATCATAAAGCTTCTTACTGATGTCCGAGTTTCCACCTTTCAGGAAAATATCCCCATGTCCTGTCAGAAGCATTATTCCTACTATGAAAGCGGCAATTGTCAGTATGATGTTTAAAGAATCAAAATTCATAACCTTCCCCTTTCTTTCTGCATTTTACCATACAGAACCTTTTTCTTTTTATAGAAATCCGGGACTATTGTTTCGTATACAATGATCCCGGAATATCCATACCTGTTTTTATTTTTCAGAAAACTGTTCAATGCCCTCCAATTAAAAGATTACAGAAAAGTAATTCCTGATCAATATTAATAGAAACATACGATTGGAATATTGCAGTCAATAATATTATAAAGTTCTGCTGCTTTCTCCGGCGGCATATTGATACATCCATGCGAACCGCCTTCCATGAAACGATCTCCACCAAAGTATGGCTGCCAGTTTGCATCGTGGAAACCAATACCGCCATTAAACGGCATCCAGTACGTTACCGGCTGTTCATATTCGTATTTACCGTTTGCCAGCTGTTTACCTCTGAGCACATCCGGGCTCTTCTTATAATAAATCGTATAAATACCGGCCGGAGTCTGACGGTCAGAATATCTCATATCACCGGAAACAATATCTGACTCAAAGATATCTTCTCCGTTCTGGTAGAAATACATATGCTGTTCGGACAGATCCACTTCAATATAAGTATTTCCTATATCATTGTAACCATGTGCATTGGCTGTCATAGAATAAACCGGCTCTCTGGTTGTCTGTGTCCCTGACTGGATTTCCTGTGTCAGCTGTGCAACCTCTGAAGCCTGGTCTATCTGCCATCCATATGCAGAACCGTATACACTGACAGTTCTCCCACTTGTTGTCTGGAACTCTCTTTCAGTTCCCACCGTATCATGGGTCGCTGCAAGCTGCGCCACATAATCTGCGATGTGCTGTCTGAAAGATGTATCATCCATGATCAGCTGTCCTTTTTCATCAAAATTCAGCCAGTCCTTGATCGTATTTCCATCCAGGGTTTCCGTTTCATCTCCAAAAGTATACGTAATGCTTGCTTTTGTGAAATTGTTACATGCATTAAGAGACGCCTGCAGATCCGGATTGTCGCTGGTGATATCTGCTTTTACATACACATCCGGCTCACTGTCGAAATCAACCGAAGTTTTATTTCCCGAAACAGCTTCCGAAAGCACGTTATAAGCATTTTTCAAATCCAGCTTACTTCCCTCTGTCTCCGGAACAATCTCAAACTGCGAATCTCCATATGCGACATATGCATTCTCAGGAGCTACCTGGTTCTCTTTCTGTGCACAGTTAAGTGCCTTCACCTGTTTTTTCAGCTTTTCTTTATCGTAAGTCGTGTTCTCAGCGGCTGTATAGCTCTTCTTTTCAAAAAAACCTCTGATCCATTCATAAGGTTTCTGATCTTTCAGAAGTTTCAGAACACTTCCATCAGAAACATAACTATAGCCGATCTGATCTCCGCTGATCGTCTGCGGATCCAGATTTCTGGAATCAACCTCTATGGAATAGTTCTCTACTGTCTTCGCAAGCTTCTGTTCTGCCTCATAAGCAGTTTTACCTGAACAGTCAATGCCATTGATCGATGTTCCTTCAAAGAATTTATCCGAATAATAATATGACATACCTGCATATGCGGCTCCGGCACTTACAATAACCATTGCCACTGCGATTCCTGTAATTTTTAATCCTTTATGCTTCTTGCGAACAGGCGGTTCATAAGGTGCAAGATCTTCATCACTGATCGGTACATACGAAATTCTCCCCGGTCTTGCGGATTTATGGCGTCTGCCAGTTATTTCCATACTGCCATTTGGGACTGTGTTGTTTTTTTCCTCTTTGTTGCCCATCTATTTTCTCCTCAACATAAATGTTACCGTTCATTTTTCCTGAAGCCTATTACTTCTGAATCATATTACTGTTGATTCGGTTAATTAAGAGACTTACTATAATTCTTAATAATACGCTTCACAATACACAGAATTTATGTACTGATCACATAAACCTGCGCTGCATGTTTCATTATAACATAATTCTTCCAATTTGCACCTACTATTCACCTTTTTCTCATTTTTTATTACTGTTTGCAGGTAATATCCCCGAAAAATGTTTTCTTTGGCAAATCCCTTGTGATTTTTCTTATTTTTACAGGCCAAGTCTGCGTTTCATATCCTTCATCACATAGAAATACATGACGATCAAAAGTCCTCCGGCAAGCACCCATGCCATCGGACTGGCCATACATGCTCCAAAGTAACTCTTATGAGCCGCCGCGACCATAGCAGTGATTCCACGTCCTGCCAGTTCTGCAACACCGGCAAGCATGGGAAGCAGTCCGTATCCCATGCCCTGGATACCATTCCTGAGTGCATTGACAAAGTGAAGTGGTATGAAAAATACTGCCACGCATTTCACATAAGTATCAACCATAGGAATGACTTCTGCGGCATTATCTGAAATAAACAGATAAGACAGATATTTGCCAAAGAAGAAAATAATCACACCTGTAACAATGGCATAGGTAATTCCTATAATATGCGCACTGTTAAATCCCTGTCTGACTCTGTCCAGTTTACGCGCTCCTATATTCTGTGCATTATATGTTGCCATTGTTGTTCCGATTGCAACATATGCCTGGGTAAAAATATTCTCAATCTTATTTCCTGCCGTAAATGCCGCTACTGCATAGGAACCAAGAATATTCAGTGCAGACTGTACCATCATGGTTCCGATCGCAGTGATGGAATACTGCAGTCCCATGGGAATGCCCACAAGAATTTCTTTTTTGGCAATCTCTGAACGAAATCTCCAGTCATCCGCCTTCAGTCTCAATTCCGGTACGTATTTTATGATATAAATCAGGCAAAGCACTCCGGATACTCCCTGTGCTGTGATCGTTGCCCAGGCAGCCCCGGCGACTCCCATATGGAAAACAATAATAAACGTCAGGTCAAGTACTATATTCAAAAGTGCCGCTAGAATCAGGAAATACAAGGGTGTCTTACTGTTTCCCAGTGCTCTCAGAATACTGGCCAGGATATTATATAATACCTGTGCAAAAATACCTCCGCATATGATCATAATGTAGGTATATGCATCCTGAAAAATATCCTCCGGTGTATGCATTAATGTCAGAAGCGAGTGCATCCCCACCATACTGACAGCCGTCATTATAACCGAAATGATAATTGAAAGTAACGCCGCATTTCCCACTGACTGCCGCATCTCATCCATCTTTCCTGCACCGAATTTCTGTGAGGTCAGAACTGTAAAACCGGCTGTCAGTCCTGTAAGAAAACCTATGATCAGAAACATGATCGTTCCTGTTGAACCAACCGCTGCCAGCCCTTTTGTTCCTACAAATTTTCCTACGATTATGGCATCTGCCATGTTGTAAAACTGCTGGAATACATTACCTATAAATACAGGTATCGTAAAGTCAAGTATCATCTTCATTGGTTTCCCAACTGTCATGTCTGTCTGCATTCCAATAAACCCTCCCAATCCTTTTTTAATCCTCTTTATTTGCTGTTTTCGATATCTGTTTTATCAGATATCAGAGCGATTATAGTTGAAAAAATTTTCCATTTCAAGATGTGTTTTTTAATTCCATGATTTTCTACATAATCACCAAAAACAAACAAAAAACCCTCTGATTTGTGTCAGAGGGTTTCGTCAATATCACGAACTGCTGATGTCTGCAAAGCAGTTCTCACAGTTTTTGTATTATATTATTTCTCTACAAGAAGTGATTTTCCTGTCATTTCCGCAGGCTGTTCCATTCCCATAAGCTGGATCAGTGTAGGAACGATATCTGCAAGACATCCGTTCTCGCGCAGTGTATATTTCGGATCTGCATTTACAAGAATAAATGGTACAGGATTTGTTGTATGTGCAGTCCACGGAGCACCTGTCTCATAGTCGATCAGCTGTTCTGCATTTCCATGGTCAGCACAGATAAACATCTGTCCGTCCACTTCCTTAAGAGCCTCTACTGCTTTGCCAACACATTCATCAACAGTTTCCACTGCTTTGATGGCTGCTTCCTGTACACCTGTATGTCCAACCATATCCGGGTTTGCAAAGTTGATCACGATCACATCATATTTGTCAGATTTGATCGCATCTACCAGTTTCTCGCAAACCTGAGGTGCACTCATTTCCGGCTGAAGATCGTAGGTTGCAACCTTCGGAGATTTAACCAGAATTCTGTCTTCTCCTTTGTTCGGCTCTTCCACACCGCCGTTGAAAAAGAATGTAACATGTGCATATTTCTCTGTTTCAGCAATACGCGCCTGAGTCATATTGTGTGCTGCAAGATACTCACCAAATGTATTGTGAAGCTGAACCTTGTGGAATGCAACCTGTTTATTCTGAATGGTATCATCGTAATCTGTGAAGCATACGAAAGTAACCTGTGGTCTTGCTTTTCTTTCAAATCCCTGGAAATCATCATCGCAGAATGCTCTTGTGATCTCACGAGCGCGGTCAGGACGGAAATTAAAGAATACAACAGAATCTTTATCAGATATAACACCTGTCGGCTGTCCGTCTTTCTCGATAACTGTAGGAAGAACAAACTCATCTGTCTTATCATTGTCATAAGAAGCCTGAACTGCTGCCGGTGCATCTGTTCCCTTTACGCCTTCTCCTGTTGTAAGAGCATTGTATGCAAGTTCTACACGATCCCAGCGGTTATCACGATCCATCGCATAGTAACGTCCGGAAACAGTAGCAATCTCACCTACACCGATCTTCTTCATCTCTGCTTCAAGAGCCTCTACAAACTCTTTACCTGATGCAGGAGGTGTGTCACGACCGTCAAGGAAACAATGTACGTAAACCTTCTCAACGCCCTCTCTCTTAGCCATCTCAAGTAATCCATAAAGATGTGTATTATGACTGTGCACACCACCATCAGAAAGAAGTCCCATGAAATGTACTGCAGAGTTATTCTCTTTTGCGTTCTTCATTGCTGCAAGAAGAGCTTCATTCTTAAAGAAATCACCGTCCTGGATTTCTTTTGTGATTCTGGTAAGTTCCTGATATACGATACGGCCTGCGCCCATATTCATATGTCCTACTTCAGAATTACCCATCTGTCCGTCCGGAAGACCTACTGCCAGTCCGCTTGCGTTTCCTTTTACAAATGGATATTCTGCCATCAGCTTGTCCATAACCGGTGTTTTAGCCAGATATACAGCGTTTCCTTCCTTTTTGTCATTCAGACCATATCCATCAAGAATCATTAATACGGTTGGTTTTTTGCTCATAATGTTCTCCTTTTATGTTTATTCATAATTGATAACTGTTTTGCTGATATCAGAAGCAGAAAACTGATCATCTCTGCACAATAAAACTTTTATATCTGACATCTCTTATATAGTATCAAAATCTCAGGATTTTTCAATTCTTTTTTTGTATCTGTTTCATTTTCATTACTATATATATGAAAAGAACAGTAACTTATTTTCCATATACACGAATGATCGTGGAAATCTTTCTTACGGAATCCCTGTTTCTCAGTTCTTCGATGGCAGTTCTGAAATCACCTTCTCTTACCTTCTCAGTGATCACAACTACTTCCGCACACCCTTCCACCTTGGTATCTTTCTGGATAATCTGTGCAACACTGACCTGATATTTGGCAAAAATAGCAGTCATCTCGGCAAGAACACCGCAGCGATCCTCTACTTTGAGACGGAGGAAATAACGGTTATGTGTATCTTCCATTTTCTTAACAGGGATATTCTTGTAACAGGTACATCCGATTCTGCCGCAGCATCCTGCAAGAATATTTCTCACAATATCAAATACATCACCCACAACTGCACTGGCTGTAGGAAGTTCTCCTGCTCCTCTTCCGAAGAACATGGCATCCTCCACTGCATCTCCATGGACAAACACTGCATTATAGGAATCATTTACAGTTGCAAGCGGATGGGAACTGGGGATCAGCATCGGGCACACATATGCTTCAATTCCGTCTGCTTCGTTTCTTGCAACACCCAGAAGCTTGATATCACGTCCCATTTCTTTCGCATAATGAATATCTTTTGATGTGATCTTGGCAATTCCCTCTGTATATACATCGTTAAATACCACACGTGAGTTAAATGCCACAGATGCAAGGATCGCTACCTTACGTCCTGCATCCAGACCTTCGATATCAGCAGTCGGATCAGCCTCCGCATATCCAAGTTCTGTTGCAAGTGCCAGGGCATCCTTAAACTCCATACCTTCCTGAGTCATCTTTGTCAGAATAAAGTTTGTGGTTCCGTTTACAATACCCATAACTTCTGTCATGTGATTTCCTGCCAGACACTGTTTCAATGGTCTGATGATCGGAATACCACCTGCTACTGCTGCTTCAAACAGAAAATCCACTTTACTCTCATGTGCCGCATCCAGAAGCTCATGACCATGTACTGCGATCAGATCCTTGTTTGCAGAGACTACATGCTTACCGGCTTTTAATGCAGAAAGGATATACTCTTTTGCAGGATTAATCCCACCCATCAGTTCAATCACAATCTCAATCTCCGGATCATTTATAATCTCATCCCACTGGCTGGTGAGCAAAGAGGCGTCTTCTATCTTCGCTGCTGCCTTCTCTATATTTCTCACAAGGATTTTCTTTATCTCAACTTTACAGCCAATCTTGGCCGACATTTCCTTTTCCTGATTCTTCAGTACCTTATATACACCTGTTCCTACTGTTCCAAATCCTAACAGTGCAGCTTTGATGACATTTTCATTCATTTTGCAGGATTCCCCTTTCGTTTTCGTTGGTTTTTATAGTATGGCAGAATTTCCTATTTGTCAAGTTTGTCTGCATTTTTAAGCAAAATCTTTATCATATTTTCCAGTTCTTTGTTCCGTCTGCGAAGCCATCTCACATACCATAATATCCCCACTCCTGCCACCCAGGCAGAAATACAGAATATTCCATCCAGGATCATATAAACAGTTCTCTCTGTTCCCCCGGCAGGGGCTCCACTCAGGAAGCAGTAATACATTGCCACTGATATGCAGGCTGCGGCCACGCCTTCCATTATCTTTCTGATCGTCTTCATTATATCACTTTCCTTCTCAATAGTGTCTTTATAACGACACTGTTACAAGACCTATTTTAACCCGATAATAAATATGAATCAAGAACAAATCGGACGGTTATTACATATGATAAGCTATAGAAAATTATGGAAGACTATGAAGGAGCGGAAAATCAGCCAGTATGCCCTGTACACTCACTATGGCATAAGCACTTCTTTTCTGGATAAACTCCGTCATAATGAAAATGTGGAAATCCGCAGTCTTGATATCTTATGTTCAATCCTTGACTGCGATTTCGGTGATATTGTAGAACACATTCCGGATAATGCTGAACCTGAGGAAAAATAATTTTTTCGGGTTCAGCATCAATAGGGTGTAGTTGTACCCTTTTATAGAACTATTTGTTCTTTTTTATGTTAGGGAAAAAGTTATTTTACCCCTAACCTGATATCTTCTCATATCTATAATATATTTTGCTTATCATATCCTGCAGAAAGTCAGGCGGATATTCGCAATCTCCACAGGGGACTTACCTGACTCGGTTAAAACATTATTTATAATGTTATCCTATAAGTCCATTCACAAAAACATAAGATTTTTTCATTTATTTATGATATACTTATTACTGTCTCCTTCGTTCTCAGTAACGCAGACTTATCTATGGCATTCTCTTCAGGCGCATAATATCATCCGCTTCGCAATTTATCAGTTAAATAGTGCGTTCAGGAGACTTGCTGCAGATTTACAAAATATTTTTACCTGAAAGGATCGTAGTATATATGAAATATGATGTAGTGATCATCGGCGCAGGACCTGGCGGTATTTTCTCTGCCTATGAACTGATGAAGCAAAATAACGATTTAAAGATTGCTGTTTTTGAGGCTGGAAATCCTCTCAGTAAAAGACATTGCCCAATTGATGGTGACAAAGTAAAAACCTGTATCAAATGTAAAACCTGTGCCATTATGAGCGGTTTTGGCGGTGCCGGTGCTTTCTCTGACGGCAAATACAATATCACAAATGATTTCGGCGGAACACTTTATGAACATATTGGAAAGAAAAACGCTCTTGAACTGATGCGTTACGTAGATGAGATCAATGTTGCCTACGGCGGACAGGACACAAAAATGTATTCTACAGCCGGAACCAAATTCAAAAAACTTTGTATGCAGAACAAATTAAAGCTTCTGGATGCTTCCGTACGTCATCTGGGAACAGACATTAACTATGTGGTTCTTGGGAACTTATATGCAAAATTAAAAGAGCATGTTGATTTTCATTTCAACACTCCTGTAGAACGTCTGGAAGTACTTGAAGACAGATACCGTATCATCACAAAGAATGATACCACTGACTGCAGCAAATGCATTGTATCCGTAGGCAGAAGCGGAAGCAAATGGATGGAACAGATTTGTAAAGAACTTGATATCCCAACCAAATCAAACCGGGTAGACCTGGGTGTACGTGTAGAACTTCCTGCTGTTATCTTCTCCCACCTGACAGACGAACTGTATGAGAGTAAGATTGTCTACAGAACAGAAAAATTCGAAGATAATGTGAGGACTTTCTGTATGAATCCTTATGGCATCGTTGTAAACGAAAATACAAACGGCATTGTCACAGCAAATGGCCACAGCTATGAAGATCCGTCCAAACAGACAGAAAATACAAACTTCGCACTGTTGGTAGCCAAACATTTCTCCGAGCCATTTAAAGACAGTAATGGATATGGCGAAAGCATTGCCCGTCTTTCCAATATGCTGGGCGGCGGAGTGATCGTACAGCGTTTCGGCGATCTGGTGCGCGGAAGAAGAAGTACGGTTGCACGTATCGAAGAAGGTATGGTACGACCTACTCTCGCAGCTACTCCCGGTGATCTGAGTCTTGTTCTCCCGAAACGTATCCTTGACGGAATCATTGAAATGATTTATGCTCTGGATAAAATCGCTCCCGGGACAGCTAATGACGACACCCTCCTCTATGGTGTGGAGGTTAAGTTCTATAATATGGAAGTTGATATTGATGAAAATCTGGAAAGCAGATACAAAGGCCTGTATATCATTGGAGACGGAAGCGGTGTAACCCATTCCCTGTCCCATGCTTCTGCAAGCGGTGTATATGTAGCACGCCAGATTATTGAGAATCTGTAAAAGACCGGATTTCTTCTGATGGATACCTCTAACTACAGCAATCAATAACCTTAAAGTCCCCATCTGTCTCTTACAGTTGAAACAGATAGGGACTTGTTTATTATATTTTCTGGTATGCCATCCATTTATCCATTCCCAGACGTTCAAATGAACCGCAGTACTGAAATCCGCATTTTTCCAGAAGTTTCTGCATAGGGATGTTATCGCTGTATGTATCCATACGGAGATTCAGTGTATGAGCATAGGCCCAGTCCAGACAGAATGATGCGGCTCCTCTTACTATTCCTGTGGACGCTACCCTGTGAACTACTCCATAGGGTTCTTCATTCAGCCATTTTCCATTAATTTCTTTATAATCTTCATCTTCTTCCGCCGCATAATAGAAAACACAGGCAATCCGCCCTTCTGACATGCACAGATACATTTTATCAATATCATGCTCTATCAGTTCTGCTGAGGGGTAATCTTCACCCCACTGTTCTGCATTGCCATTTTCTCTCATAAATTTGCGGGCTTTATCATAAACTTGCATGATCTGCCCAAGATCCTGCACTGATGCTTTTCTTATTTCCATGAAACCTTCCTTTTCTTTTGGTATTTATATTCTTTTAGTATTTGTATTCGTTTTGATTTTTCGTCTGTTTCTCAAATTTTTTCGTCAAAAGACAAATATTTTCACAATGGTCTGTAAAACTGAACATATCTACCGGCTGTATTTTTCTCACATCATAGCCATGTTTTGTCAAATACTCCAGATCTCTTGCCAGTGTTTCCGGTCCACAGGAGATATATACGATTCTTGATGGATTCAGTTTGATAACAGAGGACATAAACTTTTTATCACTGCCGGTACGTGGCGGATCCATAAACACAACATCTGCATCTTCTCCGTTTTCTGCCATGTTTTCCATAAATTCTCCTGCATCTCCCTGATAGAAACGTGCATTTGTAATCTTATTTTCCTTTGCATTGATTCTGGCATCGCGGACTGCATCCGGATTTAATTCCACACCAATGACATTCTTTGCCCGCTTTGCAGCTACAAGTCCGATTGTTCCTATTCCGCAGTATGCATCTATCACTGTTTCTTTTCGTCCAAGCCCCGCATATTCAATTGCTGTCTTATACAGAATTTCTGTCTGTACAGGATTTACCTGATAAAAAGACTGCGGAGAAATGCGGAATGTACATCCGCAGAGCGTATCCCGGATATATCCTTTTCCATAAATGACGATATCACGCTCACCCAGTACCATACTGGTCTTCTTATCATTGACGTTAAGCACAACTGTTGTAATCTGTGGGTATTTCTTTCTCAGAGCTTTCACAAAATTATTTTTTGAAGGAAAGATCGGGGAACCAATCACAAGAACCACCATGATCTCATCTGTGGAAAAACCTCTTCTCACCAGCACATGGCGCAAAAGTCCATATCCTGTGTCCTCATCATATGTTTTGATTCTAAAAGATTTCAGCATATCCCGAATTGTACGGATGATTTCCTGACTGATCTTATCCTCGATCATGCACTCTTCTATCGGAACAACCTTATGTGTTTTCGCTTCGTAGGTTCCACAGATAATATTACCTTTTTTATCCCTGTCAAATACTGCATGAACTTTATTTCTATAATAAAAGGGATCATCCATTCCAATGATTGGTTTTACATTTGCAAACTTTCCAAGAAGCTTCTTCATCCTTTTCTGCTTGGCGGCAAGCTGTTCTTTATAAGGAACACCCTGATACTGGCAGCTTCCGCATTTCTTTGATGCACTACATTTTGTTACTTTTTCTTCCATAAAATATTAACCTGCTTTCTATAATTACACATTTTTTACATTATATCAGCGAAAATGGATTCCCGCAATCAGACAATCTTTATTTATCTGTCAATTTCCTCTCCAAATGTCGAAAAAGCAGGGATTCTGTCGAAATGTTTTTGACTGATTTCTGTTGAAACTTGTAGACGAATGTAGAAAAATATGATATAGTTTGTACATACAAAAGAGAAAATCATCGAATTGCCAAAGAGAAAAAAATTTATATCACCAAGGATAAAAACTCAGAAATACTCCAAAATACAAAAGATAAAATACATGAACTAAATACACCTGATAAATAGTCAAAATACAAAAGTATCGAGGCATTCCTTTCGTGCAAAAGAGATTGACCCAAAGTACAAAAGAAACAGCTTACAGCAGATTTTTACACCAGATAAAAAAGACAGTTTCAGTAATGAAGCTGTCTTTTTCTTTATACATATTAATTTCATAAGATACTATGTGTCTGACATAGCCAAACAAATATTCGCAACAGCAATTAAAGCAGGTAACTTACCTGCTTCAACTATAACAATCCCCTGAATACAGTAAAATTACCAATTTTCCTGTATTCAGGGGCATTATATTATTTCTCGTTTGGACACAAAGATTATCTGCTTATAATCAGTTTTTTATTCTTATTTGTAGTTTACGATTTTACATTAATTGCTCGTAAACCCCTTGATTTTGATGGATTTATACATATCAGTTCTCAAAAGTGATAATTAAAAGTGATAATTGCTACAACTCTTAACACCATCAAACGTTATATGAAGACTTCCTTGCCAACCATATTTTTTACAAAATCCTCATGTGCTTTCCAGGATACATAGTATTCTTTTCCAATCTTATTCCCGTATCCCATCTGAAACATCAGTTTCAAAATCCTTAACGCTTTATTGCTTTCACAATTATATAATTCCATGATATCTTTTTTGCCAAGCATCTTATGCGGATTCTCTTTAAGTGATTTAACGCAGGACGCTATCACCACGTCTTTGTCAATGCACAACAGCATTAACTGTTCTTTGGTTAGTGTAGCATAGTTTTGTTCACTATTCAACCCAGATATTGGCTCCACTGCCGCTTTGCTGTCGAATCCATCTGCTTTCTGGTTTTCAACAGACACTTTTTTCATTTCATCCTGCACAACCATGTACGGCATAATAAGAAATTGTCTGATATAATCCATATCTCTTTTACCAGAATCATTCTGTGATGCAAATTCATTTAATTCGTAACTCATGTCTTGTCCTCCTTTGTTCTGCTTACTAATCCAAAATAACCCCACTTATGTACTGATAACTTTCATTTTTCCAATCTCCATAAGCCTCTGAGGTTATATTCACATTAATAATATATAAAAATACTTCTACACATTACGCTTGTGTCACATGTGCCACTGTGTCAGCCCTAAATTTTTACTTTTATTCCTTTTAATCGTCTTACGGCATTGGGATATTCTTGTTCTCCAAATTTTCTACTTCTGACTAATTCCACTTTCCCTCCTTTTCCTATTTCAGCTTTTTCTGTAAAACTCTTAGTAAAGGCTTGTTTGGGTAAAATCTCGCAATGTCCATTTGAGGATCTTGCTCTAAGAAAAAAATATTTTTCATAAGCTTCATATAACTCTTCCCAGCTAATATAATCTTCCCTATCACCAGTAACATCCACAACCTCATCACAAAATTCTTCAAAAAAAGAATTCACTGTTGTCCATGAAGCCTTCATTTGCTTCGATAAATCAGATTCCGGAATCACTATACTCCCATCCTCTTTAATCACGCTTTGCATCTCACGTAAGATCTTTGTAACAATAGCATCTCTTTCTTTATATAATCTTTCTGGTAAATCAGCCATCTGGTTATATTCAGGTGTCTCATGTATAAAGGGCAATGCCAGAATGCGATTCACCAGACCAGGATCATATCTTTTCGAAGTAAATCCGAAATTTGTTGCAAATAAAAATTTAAATCGCACTATAGTTTCCTTACTGGATTTGTATTTTGCTTCACTGGAAATTTTTTCTTCTCCTGTCGCACGTTTTATAACTCCCACAGCCTTAGAAGACAAAACATTTTCATCAATATCAAGGCACGACACCAATAGCTTATCTTCACAATCTCCCAATGCAAATCTTCCACCCAATTTTGAAGAATCTACTCTTGATATACGGTTAGCATCAAACAAACTATCAAGAAATTGTCCAAAAAGTATTGATTTTCCAGAATTAGACGCATTACCCGCCACAATAAATTTTTTGCATTTGTTAGGAAGTAACAACATTCCTAACGCCCAACGAATCATTTGTATGGATTCTTTATCATTACCAGTCGCATCTTCTAATAATTTATCAAAGTACGGTGTTTCTAGTTCAGAAGAATCTTTCTTTAAATACTTTGCATTAATATCATAGTAATACGGCTTTTTTTCGTCAAACGGAAGTAATTGTTTTGTCATAACATCATAAACTCCATTTTTTAATACTACCTGATTATTAATTTCCAGCATTTTCTTTTTATCAAAAAATCTGTAGTATTTCCCAGCATTTTTAGATTTAATTGGACTGGCAGCACATTCCCTCTGAATATATTCTGCTGTAGCCTGAATACTTTTTTTGCATGATTTCATTGTACTTTTAAATTCTTCCGGTAATTTACTATATATAAGCGTTTCCAGTTTAGCATCGTTCAACGGCTCATAAAACTGTCCATTCCAAATCCAAAGCGTCCAATCCGAAGGATCTAAATGCCAAATTCTATACTCATTTAAAATTTCTATCGCAAACAAGTACGGATTAAATCCATCATTTAATAGGAAGCTTTTTTTCTTATTTTTCTTTTTATTAGTCTTTGGTCGTATATCAAGTTTTCCTCCTTCGCCACGTCTAACTATAGGAACTGAAGATAGGCTTTCTTCTTTCTTATCTTCCTTTTTCCTACATATTATACCAAGCATATGCGATTCCTTATTTTCTCCAACGGAATCTGTATAAGGGCTATCCCTCATTCGCTCCATCAGTTCCTTTTGAGCGTCTTCACCGTAGTCTGAGACACCTGTATTTTCAGAATCTGTATAAGCACCATCTCTCATTTGCTCCATCAGTTCACTTTGAGTGTCTTCACCGTAGTCTGAAACATCTGCATTTTCAGAATCTGTATAGGCACTATCTCTCATTCGCTCCATTAGACTTTCTTGTGCGACTCTATTTTTCGCAGAGCCTCCCCATTGCCCGGGAGCACTCTGCATTCTGTCACGTTTTTTTCCTGGATAAACTGTTTCACACTTTCGAGATCCTATACGTTTTTGTATATGAACCTTCATATCAATATCTTTATTCATCTTTAGTTTTCATCTCCAATCCTTTCACTTCACTACATATGCTTTCTATATTTCTTCCAATAGCATCTGTACAAAACAGCTCACATAATTTATAAATCATTTTTTTTGAAGTCTCTGGTTGTGTATACACTGCTTCCCAAGTCAACACATTTAACTTTTTCTTTTTATCATCTTTCTGTAAAAAAATTCCTTCTGTTTCTCCTTCTTCCAATTCCCATAACAAAATAGCATTACTTATAGGCATTTTATTTCTTTCCTCATCTTCAATTATCCCACAAGATTTATTACTTTGATAAAAAATCCAATATACTCGTTCCACATCTGGTTCATTATCATAGTTATATTTTTTCCACTCTCCGTTTTCATCCTCTAACATAAGCTCGTAACTTCTGATACAGCATTTTTCTCCCCACTCATTAAAATAAAAACAACCACCATTTTCGACATTCCCAATACGTACTCCTTTAGTTCTTTTCTTTTTTGCCATTTTTATTTTCCTCCTAGTTTTCATCATTAGTTCCATATAATCCGGATTTATATGACTCTGTAATTTGCTTTACGCCTATGATTATCGCATTTTTTAGTCAAAAAATAAGGTCGAAAAAATCGCGTTTAGAAAGTCGATTTTTTCAACCTTATTTTTCAGCAACACTATTACTTATACTATACTTTATTTTATCCGCTTACTCTGTTAATGTATTATCATTTCTCCCTTTCTCAATATCAATAAAAATTTTTGACCTTTTATCGCCCAGTTCAGCATCACATTTTTGCCTAATTTTTTCTCTACATTGTTTTAGCTCTCTAAAAATAATTTTATTTATGGTTATATTTCCACCGCATTCTTTATTTTCCATTCCCAATTTTATGCTACTCTCTATTTCTATTTGTAATTTTTCCCACTCCCGTTCTATTAAAGAGTTCGAAATATAGCACATTTTTTCATAGTATTCTCCTACATCCCTTTGCGATAACGGACATTCTTTGTCTAAAGCCCACATATATAATATCTGATATACTGACGTGATATTATTTATCGATACATCTTCAATTTCTCCTTTCCGAATATTTCTATTCCATTTTTCTGAATAATCATTCAACAAATCATTGAATTCTTTCATCATATCTAATCTTAACTTATACGAACCTTTTCTCTGTATCTTACTACGATTTTCTTTTCCTAAATAAGTTTCAAATATCTCGCCCAGTTTTCTTTTATCAGCAGCTTTCATTTTTTCTTCTTCATCTTCTTTTATAATATCTTTTTCTTCCCAATCTGCAATAATATCACTAAATTCTTTATTTTGAGGTAAATCATCAATTTTATATCTTCCTTTTTTCACTACTGAAGTAATAAATCTAAGTTGGTAAAACTGTTTTAAATTATACCTTTCATCCTCTTTAGATCGGCAAAGATAATTGACAACTTCAGCAAAGTCAAAATCTTGTGGAACGCCTTCTTCTTGCGGCTTTTCATAACTTCCCAATAAATAATTTAAATCTGACAATTCATCAAAATCCATAGGTTTTGTTAATTTAATCTTCTGTAACTTACAAATGACATTAAGATTTGTCTGATCTCGTTCACGCATAAGCTCTTCTTGTAACCCAATAATTTTATTTCCTTCCCAATCTGATATTATTTTTTCTGGAGATTTTCTCAAAGGTATTTTATCAATTTTGCTTTTTCCTGTTTCAATTATTACCGCAGTAATAAATCTCAATTGGTAAAATTGTTTTAATTCATAATTTCCTTTACTATCACAAAGTCTATGTACAAGTTGTTCAAAATATATTTCTTGATCCTTCCTTTTTTCTAAGTTCTCACACTCATATTCACTTAACACATCATTTAATTTTATTAATCCATCTATATTCATACGTTCTCCTAAATTGATCTTCTTAGTTTTAGAAATAACCTCTATATTCTCACTGTCTCTTTTTTTCATAAGACTTTCTTGCATACCAATAGCTTTCTTTTTTTCCATATCCACAATTATTGTATCCAAAAATTTTGTTTGCGGTAAATCATTAATTTTATATTTTCCAGATCTTACCACTGCTGTAATAAATCTAAGTTGTAAAAGTTGTATTGCACTAAATTTTTCCCCTTTTTTAAAGATTCTCTCTACGACCGCAGTAAAATAAGGATCTCGTGGACTATGAACTTTCATATTTTGAATTATCTCCTTCGATATATTTTTCTCTTCACTATTTTCCAACGTTATTCTATCGATTCTGAATATATTCTATCACATCCTCTTTTAAAAACAACCATTTTCCAGCAACCCAATGCCCCGTAATAACATCGTCATGCACTAATCTCAACGCTGTATTTTTTCCAATATGAAGAATTTCCTGTATCTCTTTCAATGTTAATGTATCAGGTATATTATCTAGCATTTTGCATTCCTCCATTTATAATTGTTTTAGAAAAATGTTACGGGATATTGGGCACATTATGGTTTGCTTTAGTTTATTTCGTTTTATCCGAGCACTGCATAATTGTATATTTCATCAATCACTCTGAACACTCTAATTTCAGTTCTCGTTTATATTTGTAATAGCTACCCTTTGATATACCAATAAGTTTTATACAATCTTTGTCTGGCAACGTTCCGAAAAAATCCCGGCTATACTTCTGTATCAATCGTTTTGATTCTACTGATTTTTTAGTAACCAACTTGGTTCCCTGTGCCAGTCCTATCTGTTTTCAGTTTAGGCGGGCAGTCTCTATTCCTTCACGGGTTCTCTGGTGCAAATCAGCAACTTCTTTTTCTGCCTGCTCAAACGCAAGCTGTATCTGTCTTTTTGCAAGACTCAGCATATAATTATTGACTGCATTCAATATTCCGGACATCAATTCGTCCGATGCCTGATCTCCGGTTTTTATCTTTACGGAAAATTGATTATCCATTGCTTGCTGATAAGTACTGGTATTGATATGTGGTTCTTTAAGAAATACCAGCGATACTCCTCGTTTATATAGTTCTTCATATGTTTTATAGCCATCCTGCGAAGTGCGGCTCATTCTGGATACAGAATCAAACACTAATGTATCGCCATCAGATACTTTTCTGAGAAGTTTTTCAAATTCTTTTCGTTCACGCATTTTCGTTCCAGTATATATCTCGCGTATAATAACCGCATCAGGATACGCTGTCCTGATATTTCTGACCTGTCTTTCCAGATTTTGTCTGGGAGTTGAAATCCTGCAATATCCATAAATCATCTATAATTCCTCCACGCAAAAAGGCAGAACCCCAGAATACTCCAAGGTTCTGCCTTTAATAAATCATTAATTCTAACTATGTCTCGCCATTAATTTATCATCCTATGCAGGCTGCTTTTCATCCAGAGTTTTAACCTCTTCTATTGTCAAATCAGAAAACTCTGCAATTTCTTCATAAGTCAGCTTTCCGGAATCAAGCATACGTCTTGCAATCTGAACGGCTTTCGCTCTGCTCGCTTCATTTCTCATTTCTTCCATTGATTTACACATGGTCTCCACTCCTTTCTCATCTTCTTTAAAATATCTTACCCTGTCTGCCAATATCTTGTAATTCATGTCTTTCGCATCTGTACAGGAAAAATCATGCATCAGTTTTCCTAATGCTGTTTCATCTTTGATCTGTGAATTTACATATATAATATGTGATTCATCATTGAACAATTCACCCGTCTCCCTTACAATCCTGTCTACATGATAAATAGGAAGCCCAGCCTTTAAAACATCATTCTCTGTAATAAAAATTACATATGATTCATTTAGATCTTCGTACTTGTCTCCTGCCTCTGTTATATTAGCATCCAAAATACTGCTATTATATCTTGCCCGTTTTACTCCTGCACCTTTATCGCTTCTCTGTATTTCTATATTATGAACTCTTCCAATTGTATCAACAGCCAGAATATCCAAACGCACAGAGCGTCCCTGCAAGTTTTTAATATCATGCTGTCCATGTACACTTTGTACCTTTAAATCATTTCTGTTCAAAATAATCTGAAGTAGAAACTCTGTACATTCTTTATCCTCAAATACTTTACTCATAAAATCATCATCCAGAAGTCGGAATCCACGAAGTCTCTGCAAATCCTCTTCATGCTTCCTCTCAAAATCCAATTCCTGTTCCATTTCAGCTTTCTGCATAATGTCACCTCTCTTCAGATAATCTGATTTCCCTTTCCTATTATTATTTTAACATAGTCACATTCTTTCCTCAAGCCTTCAGCACATACCAGATTTACATTTGTATCAAAACAACTCTGTACAAAAAAAGTATCAAAAGATGAGCGCACAATGTATCCCGGAAATATTTTTTCTGGTCTATATCTAACGCTCGTTTCTTTTGATACTTTTCATAGTTCCGCATAGACTTGTAAGTCTTAACTACTGCTCATCGTTTCAATTATTTACCTGATTCCTCTTCGGAATTTTCGTAAACCATCTCATTCTCTACTTCTGTTGCCATGTCCATACTCAGTCTGCTTTTAATCGTTTCATCTGTACTGAGTGCTCTCTGGAACTCTGTCTTTATCGGAGCATACTTCAAAGCCTGTTTGATAACCGTTTTCTTCGCCATTTCCTCATAATTGCTCTTCCATGGTGAATAGTCGGAATCAAAAGCCTTGGAATATGTCTTTGCATAAATATCCATATCATTCTTGGACATTACCGAAAATCCATATCCACCGTTTACTGTTTTAAAGATTCCATAGAAATAGATTAAATCGCCTCTGTCTGAGAACGCTGGTCTGTGTCTCAGCTTTGCATACATCATATATATTTGGCAAGTCAAAATTGATAAAATCAACACTTTCCAAAAATTAATCTTTTGTAATGGCTTTCTATCCCTTGCCTTTTTCTCCATTAATTTTTGCTCAATAAATTGTTTTTCCTTATCTACACGATAATTTAATTCATCTACAATACTGGAGGCTATATTATACTTTTGGCTGATTACTTTGATCTGATCCCGAATATTGCGGACATTATTGGCATCATTAATAATCATACTGCTATACAAAGAAATTATTTGAGCTTCTGCCCTTTTCAGTTCTTTCAACATTTCTTCATTATTCAATATGATTTTCTTTCCTTGGACAATCTTTGATTTTTCCATAGTTTCAGAATTAAACTCAACTTCAATATCCCAGAAAAAATATGTCTCTAATTTAGCTCCACAATAAGGACAAAATTTGTTCTGTTCATTTACTTCTTCGCCACATTTTTGACATTTCATTTTCTCTTCCCCTCTCACATCTTACGTTTATAACCCAGCCGAGCATATTTTCAACTGTACACGCTAAAATTATAAAAGAACAGCTATTCAAAAACTTATTATTTTTGAATAGCAGCTACTTTTTTACAATAAGCCTAATGCATTTCCAACAAGACCTACGATAAGTCCTCCCGCAACAATACACCAAAACCATTCTGTAAATACACTTCTAAATCCAAAGTGTATTACAGTAACACAACTGGCATATATCTTATGGACAATTACACCCATAACCAGTACCAAAATTGCTAATACTATTGACATTATTACTCCTCCTTCTTGCCATCTATAATTTTATCTCTTTGATGGTATCGTATTTTATTTTAATTATACGCTTTTTTAGTTTTGTTTTCAACGCTGTTATAGTTTATTTTTATCCTTTTATTATTGGTACAATAATTGAAAAGGAGAGACGATCATTATGAAAAATTTGAAAGACTTACGCCTATCCAAAAAATTAAGCCAACAACAGTTAGCTTTACGTTTAGACCTTTCTCAGCAAACGATATACAAATACGAAAATGGAATCACAGAACCAGATATCGCAACTCTAATCAAACTTGCTGACTATTTCAACACTTCTGTTGATTATTTGATTGGTAATACAAACAATCCGCAAAAACCAGGTATTTATTCTGAAACTAAACTTACAGAAACTGAGCTTCAACATCTACGCATATACCGAAATATGCCTGATACCGTACAAAAATTATTGGACTCTTTTCTGATAGAAATTTCTAAAGACACTGTTTAATTTTATTTCCAAAATGGGATATAAAAGAATTACTTACAATTCATATTTCTCTGTATTGTATTCAATTTTTCTGTTATCATACTATGATAATATCATTGTATTTAATTCATCGTTATCAACCTTGGTTTTTATCTACCAATATACAACTTATCTCTTTTCTCTTCATCTACTGTCAGTATATATTACATTAATGCCACAGAAATATTTTTCTTTATCAAATTCATATTTTATTTACATCACTTTATGTTATACTAAAAGAAAATGCAGAGAGGAAAATTTTCATGGCTAAAATCACATCCGATATGGCAATTTGTGCTTATAAAATTGCAAATGATGTCTTTAACAATAAACTTTCTCGTACAGAAGGAAAAGCAGAAATAGCTCTTTTATCTGGCATGGGTGTCGGATCTGCTAGAGATTAAATCACCGTGTTTCTTTCAATGATGGATGGGCAATGCTACAAAAGAACCATTAATTTATTCGCAACAGAATACTATTTAGAACACATAGGTATAGATTATGGCAAAGAAGCGCAACAAAAAGCTGCAAAAGCTGTATCTGAGCATGTTCAATACTATAAAACCAAGCATGGATATCTGGCTCAGACTGATACCTTAGCAAAAAAATATATGTAATTTTTATTACAGTACCACCACTTTACAACTTTTTCATAAAAAAATATCGTACAGGACTTTCTGATGTATA
>ERZ1106969.505-NODE-505-length-40051-cov-7.088459_pt1 | contig 40051 bp, 43 predicted proteins | sample MGYA00403685_ERZ1106969 | MGnify/ENA primary metagenome ERZ1106969 (study PRJEB35170, sample SAMEA104062416) | human gut metagenome | biome: human gut; feature: human-associated habitat; material: faeces | place: Denmark | collected 2012-05-18 ... | reverse complement strand
TGAAATTGAAGTAGGACTGTCAGCTTTCGTTGCTTGCAGTCCTTTTTTCTTCCAGTCTGCCGATTTCTTGTAGAAAATCATGTCCTTTTGGAACTAAAGGCGTGTAAAATTCGCTTATCACGCTTGTCCCCACATCACAATAGCCACGTCCCTTGATACGCTTCTGAAAAAACTGCTTTTTCACATCTGAACCAAACAGCATACCGTAACCTAATTCACTGATACGCCCAAGTCCCACACGGAAATTGAAGTTATCTCTGATACCGTCCGAGAAATACTTTGCGTCTGGACGCTGGCAGGCAACGATAAGGAAATAACCTGCTTGTCGTCCTAACATGACGATTTTCTTTAACTGGCTAAGTAGGCTCACGCTTTCTTTTGTCCCCAGCATTTCAAAAAATGCCACATATTCATCAAAGATAAGAAAGCAGGGTGGCAGTCCAAGATAGGCGTAGTTTTCGCCCGTCTTATAGTTCGGGTGTCGCTTCATTTCCTCATTTATAGCCATTTCATATGCTTTTTCTGCGACGGGTTCAGTCTCTTTCACGCAAAGCAATCCTAAAATAAGCATATTGTTACATCTTCTTCTGAACAGGCAAAATTTTCCTCCCATATAACGAAAGGCTCAGGGAAGAAAAAAAGGGTGAGATAGAAAAAAAGTAAAAAAACTGTTATACTACAATTCAGGATCAATCCAAAAAGTGATTTTAAGAATAGAGGTATAAAGAAAATGGTAAAACCAATTATGAAAGATATATTTTTCTTAGGACAAAAATCTGAGCCGGCAACAAAAGCCGATCTTCAAGTGGGAAGAGATTTAATGGATACGTTAGCTGCCAATCGAGAAAGATGCGTTGGGATGGCGGCGAATATGATCGGTGTAAAAAAACGTGTTATCATTGTAAATCTGGGATTTGTGGATGTGGTAATGTTTAATCCTATATTAGTGAGAAAAGATTCACCTTATAAAACAGAAGAGGGATGTTTATCTCTTCCAGGCATTCGTAAAACAACAAGATACCAAACGATAGAAGTTGAATATTTGGATATGAATTGGAAGAAACAGAATTTGAAACTTGATGGTTGGACCGCACAGATCTGTCAGCATGAATTGGATCATTTGAATGGAATATTGATATAAGTAACATAAAATTTACAGGAGAGATGATTTATGGGATCAGAAAGAACAGATGAATTGTACAAACTTCTACTTATCAAAGGATATCCAAAAGAACTTTGTTCAGAAATAGCTTATAACATTTTGAATACCGATTATACAGCGACCAGGATGTTGGGGTACTTGTATCGCTATACGGAACCTAGAATGGAAGATGTGATAGATGAAATGATTGCAATCTTAAGTGATCGGGAAGAATTTAGAAAGAAAAAAGAAATGGAACGAACACAGGCGGCCATAAATGAGATTTATAGAAACGGTCTATGATATAAACCATAAAAAATAAAGCAAAGGGTACACTCTATTTAACGATGAGACTCTAAACCATTTATTTTGATTGACAGTATATTTTTACTATTTTATAATGAAAAAAATACAGTTTTCTCCTGTATTACAGAGTCATCCAAAGGAAAGGAGTCAAAGTGTTATATATCATTATACCAATTGCAGTACTGTTACTTATTTTCTTGTTTGCAGGTTATGTGAAAGCCCCACCAAACAAAGCGGCGATCATTACCGGGCTTTCAAAAAATCCAAGAGTCCTGCTTGGAAAATCTGGCTTCAAAGTACCGTTTTTTGAACGTGTTGACTGGCTGGAAGTCGGACAGATCAACATCAATGTTGTAACCGAAGATTATATTCCAACCAAAGATTTTATCAATATCAAAGTTGATGCCATTGCCCAGGTGGCGATGGAAGTTTCCGACAATCAGGTCTCTGCTGTTGCCATGCGAAACTTTCTGAATCGGAAGGCAGACGATGTGCGCTCTATGATCACTGAATCTTTACAGGGAAATCTTCGTGAGATCATCGGAACCATGGACTTAAAGAGCATTTGTCAGGATAAAGCAAAATTCAGCCAGGAAGTCAAACAAAATGCAGAACAAGATATGAAAGAACTTGGAATTCGAATTCTTTCTTTCAATGTTCAGAACGTCAATGATAAAGACGGACTGATTGATGATCTTGGAATCGATAATCGCGAAACAATCCGTAAGACCGCACGGGTTGCAAAGGCGAATGCAGACCGGGATGTAGAAGTTGCATCGGCAGAAGCAGCCAACAAAGCCAGTGAAGCGAAAGTAGCTGCCGAACTTGCCATTGCACAGCGAAACAATGATTTGGAAATCCGCAAAGCAGAATTGAAGATTGGGGAAGATACAAAAAGAGCCGAAGCAGATGCCGCATATGAGATTCAAAAACAGACTTCTCGAAAAACAGTAGAAATTAGAGAGCAGGAAGCAGATATCGCTCGCCGCGAGAAAGAAATTGAACTTCAGACAAAAGAAGCTGAAGTAGCTGAGAAAAAGCTGGACGCTGAGATTCGTAAGAAAGCGGAAGCAGACAAGTATGCAGAGATGCAGAATGCGGACGCAGAACTATACCGCCGTCAGAAGGATGCAGAAGCGCAGCAGTATGAAGCAGAAAAAGAGGCTGCTGCCATCCGTGCAAAAGGTCTGGCTGAGGCAGAAGCCATCCGGCAAAAAGGTCTGGCTGAAGCAGAAGCTCTGGACAAAAAGGCAGAAGCTATGAAAAAATACGGGCAGGCAGCGATTTTAGAAATGATCGTAGGTGTTCTTCCGGATATTGCCAAAAGTGTGGCTGAACCATTATCTGCAATTGATAAAGTCACCGTCATTGGAGGCAACAGTGAAGGGGTATCTGATCTTGCAGGAAATGTACCGATCATCATGGGAAAAGTCATGGAATCCGTAAAAGAAGCAACTGGGATCGATATGAACGAAATCATCCGTGCAGAAACTTTTGAAGGAAAAACAACCAAAAATATCAATTTTACAGGGCTGGAACAGGTCGGCGAAGAGATTGCTCAAGGAGCTGCTCAATCCGTATCTGAAACAGTGCAGGAAACGGAATAAACAGAAAAGATACAAGAGATTTGGATGACAAAAGATAAAGGCTTTGTGAAGATGCAAAGTCTTTTATCTTTTGATATAAATTAAGTCTGTCATGCCATGATGCGATTGAGTTTTTAATAGTCTCAATTGAATCTCTTGATCGGTCTTTTCAAAAAGTCGAATACCCGCCCCCAAAATTGTAGGAATAACTGTAATATAATAGCAGTCAATGATATCTTCCCGAGAATTTATCTATAGATGTACATTCTTGTCATATCAGACTCATTATCTCCTTGAACCATACACAAAAATTCCCAGCCATATCTTTCGTAAAAGCTTGTATGGTCTGTAATCAAATAGATAGGTGTAATTCCCTTTAATTTCATATCTTTCACAACAATATCAAGTAATTGTCCTGCAATTCCTTGACAGCGATATTCCTGTTCTGTATATACTGCACACACATTTGGCGTAAGGTCTTTCCTGTCATGAAAATCATTTTCAATCACGCCAAGACCACCTACAATGCGCCTGCCGTCCAAACAAAGATACCAACCATATTCTGTTGCATGATTGAGATAAGCTTCCATACATTCAAGATACGCTTCTTGTGGCACTTCCCATTTATCATGGAACCATGTAGCTGCTTCTTCTTTTAATTCAGGTTTTTGTCTTGAAGTAACATAAACATATTCGTTCATAATTTATCTCCACAACTTTTTTCACTTTCATTCTCTTCGCAAAACTGCAATTTGCTCACTCAATCTCTGTGCGAATAGTAAACACATCGGGAAGATTGAAAATGTCCTTTTTCAAGAACAATGGGTAGAAATACTCGTCCTTTAATCTTTCAAACTCCATCCATTCAAAAATATGTATGTGGTGACCTTCGTTTGCAGTAAAATTCTTTCCCCTCAACAGTAAATCAGTATCGGTTATGTCCATCAAAAAGTAAATGCAGAGTTCGTGATAGTACAAATTGTCAACATCTTCTGTAAAAAATGCTTGATTGAGCCAAAGAGGGCGGGAAATCTTAGGAGTAACACTCAATTCTTCTTGAACCTCCCTAATAACCGCACTTTCTGCTGTTTCACCTATCGCAACTCTTCCGCCAGGCAAATAGTAATACGGTGACCTTTCATCGCGCATTGCCAAAATTTTTCCGTCAGAAATCATCATAGCACATACTCTATAATTAAATTTCTGATTACCTGTTTTGAAAGATATATCCACCCTTTTATCCTCCCGTCAAATTCAAATTTGCTCGAAAAACATTATTTTTATACATTATTATACCATTAGAAAATGGAGCAGTCATCCTAAAAGTATAATAAATTATAGTTTGGATGTTATCAAAGCTTTCCGACGTTCCGGTTTAAGAAGGCAGGAAAAGATTCTGAAAAAATTTCCTCTTATTTTTATGAGAATTTTGCGGTATAATATACAAGATCATTTATAAAGTTCAGATTAGGGGGGATACTGTGGATTCAACAGTAAAAAGAAACAAATATGAAATAGACATGTGTAACGGTACGGTTTTGGATAAATTGATTTCATTTTCCATTCCTTTGATGTTATCGGGAATTTTACAGCTTCTATTTAATGCGGTAGACATTGTTGTCGTTGGTAGATTTACAGGCAGTCAGGCGTTGGCAGCAGTTGGATCGACAACTGCTTTAATTAACGTATTTACCAATTTGTTTATCGGTGTTTCGCTTGGGGCAAATGTTTTGGCAGCACGCTTCTATGCATCAGGTCAGGAAAAAAAGATGTCGGAAACAGTACATACAGCAATTACATTTGCTTTGCTGAGTGGAGTTGTAATGGTATTTATTGGCTTATTTTTCTCAAAGACTGCATTGAAGCTTATGGATACGCCTGTCGATGTCATCGATCAATCCGCTCTTTATATGCGAATTTATTTTGCCGGAATGCCGTTTTTTATGCTTTACAACTATGGAGCTGCCATTCTCCGCGCAGTAGGAGACACAAAACGCCCGCTTCTTTTCTTAATCATTGCCGGCGTGACAAATGCGTTGCTGAATATGTTTTTAGTCATCGTACTTCATCTTGGAGTTGCAGGCGTGGCAATTGCAACGGTGATCGCACAAATGATTTCCTGCATATTAGTACTCCGGTGTCTCTACAGATCGGACAGCAGCTATCAATTCAGATTCTCAAAGATGGGATTAAAATGGATCTATTTAAAACAGATTTTTCAAGTAGGAATTCCTGCTGGAATCCAAAGTACCGTAATCAATTTTTCCAATGTTCTTTTGCAATCCTCTGTAAATTCATTCGGTTCTGTTGCAATGGCTGGATATACTGCTGCAAACAATATTTTTGGATTTTTGTTTGCCTCTGTGAACTCCATCACACAGGCCTGCATGAGTTTTACCAGCCAGAATTACAGTGTTGGAAAATGGAAACGAATGGATAAGATTCTTCGAAACTGCATCCTTTTGTCAGTCACTGTCTCTGTTGTTCTGGGAGGTGGTTCCTATCTGATGGGACCGCATCTTTTACGAATTTACACATCGGATGCAGCCGTCGTGCAATGTGGTATGGAGATTCTTTTATATACAACAGTGACTTATTTTATGTGCGGACTGATGGATCTGTTCCCAGGAGCTCTCCGTGGCATGGGATTCTCAGCAGTACCGATGCTTTTGTCTGTGATCGGGACTGTCGGAACCAGGATTATCTGGATATTCTTGGTATTTCCAAAGCATCGTTCCTTAGATGTGCTTTTTATTTCCTATCCTGCATCATGGTTTATTACGATTGTATTGCAGGTGATATGTTATTGTTTTGTACGGAAAAAAATCAACCGACTAAAAATTTAATCTTTTAAAGTCATAAAAAGGAACGTTTGCGTTCCTTTTTTCAATTTTAGAGACCTTTTACATCATTTTTACCCGATAGAAATTACCTTGACTTTCATAACTTCAAATTCAGCTTCCGAAATTTGTGGAAGTGTACTTATAAATAATCCCCTTTCATTCTTATGATCGTAATAGAATTTGTTCATACCCGGCGCACCGGAATCTGGATCTTATAGATCAGCTTTCCGGAAGTGCTCAGTGGAAACTGACTGAGCACTTCACAAAGATAATCTCCGCATGGTTCCATATCTTGTCGTCTCATCTCTGTATACAGTTTGTGTGCATACTCAGCTTCTCGACCCGGATCATCTGAAGCAATGGACAGATACGTGTTGGAAGCAAGTGTATACAGATTTTCCGTCTTGGGATAAAGTTCATCTACAAAAATAAATGCCGCATGTGAAGTATAGGTTTCGTTCATAAAATCTTTCTCTTTCATCAGAGTTCCTACATTTATAAAATAAGAAGGCGGAAGCTCGTTTTCGTGCAGATAGTTTTGCATTTGCAGCATCATATTTTCATATCCTTCATATCCAAGTGCAAAAAAGTCAAAATCTGTCAGCTGAAGATCTATTTTCCGTTCAGGAACATATTCAAAAAAGACCTCTCCGAAAGGAGGGAGCGAATGCAGTACTTGCAAATTTTTCTGAATGCGCAGCAGATTATTTCTGCCGACGGATAACTGGTATAATTCTTTCGTTAAAACTCCTGTTTGTTCTTCGAGCGCTTCCAGCAGTAATTTTGCCGAAGGAAGTTCGATAATGTATTTTATTTGTTCAAGAGATAGACGACAGCTTTTCAAAGCACGAATCAAATCCAGTTTTGCACATTGTTCTAACGTATAATAGCGATATCCAGAATCTTTATCCAGATATTCCGGTACTAGAAGTTTGTTTTTGGCATAAAGTCTTAACGTCTGTGTACTTACATGGTTCATTTTTGCCATTTCTCCGATTTGAAAGAAAGAATTTTTCAAAAAGTACACCTCCTGAATATGTTTTTTCTTTATCATAATATAGAATCATTTTTTTGACAATAATATGGATTGACTTTATACCAAGTATAAGGTTTATAATTTTTATAACATCAATACCGAGAGGAAAAACAAAAAAACAGGAGGTTTCTTTATGGAAAGAAAAATTACATTTGCACAATATGGATGCGGAAAGATGGGAAAATATCTGATTCGATATGGAATCGAAAAGGGGGCATCTTTAGTAGCAGCTTTTGACGTGAATCCTGCTGTTTGCGGAAAAGACGCAGCAGAAATCGTCGGGGATGGTTATCCGGCAACCGGAGTTGTTGTTTCTCCCGCAGAGCAGGCAGATGAGCTTCTTGGAACTTTGAAACCGGATGTGTGTATTATTGCAACAAGAAGTACCGTAGCTGAACTGGAAGACATTTTTACAATTTGTGCAAAACATGGAATCAATGCAATCACAACTTGTGAAGAAGCGTTATATCCGTGGAATTCTTCCCCTGCATTGACACAGAAACTGGATACACTTGCCAAAGAAGGAAACTGCACACTGACAGGGGTCGGATATTGTGATCTTGTATGGGGAACCATGGTGACAAATCTTGCAGGATCTTCTTTCAAGATTACAAAGATCCTTGGCAGCAGCTGGTATAATGTGGAGGATTATGGAATTGCATTGGCAGAAGGACATGGCGCGGGATTCTCATCCGAACAATTTGAAAAAGAAATTGCAAATGTCAATGATATGCCGGAAGCAGAACTGAAGGAATTGATTGAAAGTGGTCAGTATGTACCGGCGTATATGTGGAATCAAAATGGCTGGCTTTGCAGCAAGATGAATCTTCACATTTTATCCCAGACACAAAAGTGTTATCCAACCACACATTCAGAGGATCTGTTTTCTACCACATTAAATAAGGTGATCAAAGCTGGTGAGCCGACAGGTATGAGGGCAGTTGTCACAACCGAGACAGAAGAAGGCATTACTTTTGTAACGGAATGCGTTGGAAAAGTATTTGCACCCGATGAATTTGACAGAAACGACTGGACATTTATCGGAGAACCTGAAACAACAATTTCCGTAAATCAGCCTGCGACAGTAGAAATGACCTGTGCAACGATCGTAAATCGAATTCCACAGTTGATTGATGCACCTGCAGGATATGTAACAACAGATAAATATCCATATAATGAATATTGTGTACACGATCTGAATACCTATGTAAAAAGTAAATAGTTCCAAATAAGAGCAACGAGAGCACGAAAGTAAGAATCTAAATGGATTTTACTTTCGTGCTTTTTCTTGCTCCAGGATAAACTTTGCAGCGATTGTTTCCCCTTTTTATTTTACATGGATATTGTTTCATTATTCCGAAATTCAGATGGTGGAAGCCCTGTCTGCTTCTTAAACAACCTGCTAAAGTATAGAGGATTATCATACCCGACAATCGCTGCTACCTCAGCAACAGAGTAAGTCGTAGTTCTGAGCAGAGTTTTGGCATTCGTGATTCGCAGATTTAAGATATACTGCATGGGAGTCAGTCCATTGTAGCGTTTGAAGCTGCGGATAAACCAGCAGGTGCTTAAATGCTTCGACACAGCATATTCCTCAATGGAAAGATCTTCGGCAAAATGTTCATTGAAATATTGCGCTGCTTTTTCCACCTCTTTTTGTAAGATCCGGTTTTGAGAGGATGTTCCGACAGGAGCCTGGCGGCTGATCAAAAGGAACAGTTCTCTGAGCAGAAGAGATAAGTATTCTTCATAATGGGGACGGGTAAGCTGAAGCTCCTGAATCATTTTTCGGAAAATCTGATGATATTCCGTAGAGTTTCCAGTCTGAATGATCTGTCCGGATTCAAACAAATGGTATTCTTTTAAAATATTCTTTACATTATTACCGGTAAAATGAACCCAGTAAACTTCTGTCTGGTCTGTCCCGTAATAAACATATCTTTGCATCTCCCGTGGCTTATACAAAACCATATGTCCGGCATCTATCATTTCTTCCTTGCCATTCAAAAAGAAATGCCCCTTCCCTGCTGCAATATAAAGTAATTGATAGTCAATTCTTCCCCTGGGGCGGTACGTGGGCAGTTTGGGCTGGTGGATCAGCCGGTATGTCCCACAACTTCCCACTACTAATGGTTTGCTCTTATCTTTAAAATCCAATAATGAATTATGCAGATAGCCAGAGTTGATATACATGATGCATCTTGCGCCTCCTCTTGAAAAGTAGATTCCTATGAACGATATTGTATCATTTTGTGCATATTTTGTCCAATAGAGTTTATGGACGAATCATGTAAAAATAGCATAAAATATTGATAAAGCAAAGAGAAAATCATGAAAACAAAGGAGGAAAATATTGTGATCGTGCCAAGACATTACGAGAACTTAAAAATAATGCATGAAAACACCATGCCCTGCAGAGCTTACTATATACCTGCTTCCCATGACATGGGACATCTGGTAGAAGACCGTTTTTCATCGGATCGACTGATCTGTCTGAACGGGACGTGGGAGTTTCAGTATTTTAACAGTATCTACGATTTACAGGAAAAATTTTACGAACAGGGATATGACAGCAGCAACTTTACGCAGGTAGAGGTGCCGGGGGTGTGGCAGAATTATGGGTATGACAGCCATCAGTATACCAACGTGAGATATCCGATTCCTCTTGATCCACCGTATGTGCCACAGGAAAATCCATGCGGAGCCTATATCAAGAAGTTTATCTATCAGAGACCGGAAAAAGCCCCAAAAGCGTATCTGAATTTTGAAGGTGTGGATTCCTGCTTTTATGTCTGGGTAAATGGAACGTATGTAGGCTACAGCCAGGTTTCTCACGCTACAAGTGAATTTGATGTGACTGAAGTTTTACAAAATGGGGAGAATACACTGGCTGTACTGGTTCTGAAATGGTGTGATGGAACCTATCTGGAAGATCAGGATAAATTCCGCATGAGTGGGATTTTCCGTGATGTATATCTTCTGAACCGCCCGGAAAATGTGGTCTATGACTACTTTACAACTACTGAAATCCAGGGGGGACAGTCTGTCATTACAGTACAGGCAAGCTACCTGGGAAATACAGTGCCGACAAAACTTACTTTGTATGATGCAGAACATAAGGAGGTTGCTTCTCAGGTATTTCAGGAAAATACAGGTACTGCTTATACGCATAAAGCAGTATTTGTTGTAAAAGAACCAAATCTATGGAACCCGGAACAGCCGTATTTATATACCCTGGTTTTAGAAACAGAAGGGGAAGTGATCACAGACCGGATTGGTATCCGGGAAATCTGTGTAAAAGATGCAGTCCTCTATGTAAATGGAACTGCCATCAAATTCAAAGGCGTGAACCGTCATGACTCCGACCCGGTGACCGGTTTTGTGATCGGGCTGGAACAGATGAAAAAGGATCTGCAGATGATGAAGGAGAGTAACTTCAATGCCGTCCGAAGCAGTCATTATCCCAATGTGCCTTATTTTTATCAGCTTTGTGATGAATATGGATTCTTTGTGATTGCAGAAGCGGATAATGAAAGTCATGGAACCCAGTCCCAGTATTTAAAAGATTCCAGCTGGGAAAATGTAAGCCGGAGATGGAATGAACGGATCTCGGACAACCCGGAATTTATCCCGGCGACTCTGGACCGTACAAAACTTTGTGTGCATAGGGAAAAGAACCGCCCTTGTATTGTAATCTGGTCCATGGGAAATGAATGTGGTTATGGCTGTACTTTTGAGGAAGCTTTAAAATGGACAAAAGAGGTTGATCCTACAAGGCTCACCTGTTATGAAAGTTCTTTTTATCGCAGCGACAGAAGAAAATATGATTACAGTAACATTGATATTTTCAGCCGAATGTATCCTTCCCTGGAAGAAATTCAGGAATATATGGACAAAAAACCGGACAAACCTCTCCTGTTGATTGAATACTGTCATGCCATGGGAAATGGACCGGGAGATTTAGAAGACTATTTTCAAATGATTTATCAATATGATATCCTCTGCGGCGGCTTTGTGTGGGAATGGTGCGACCATGCCATTTATCAGGGACAAGCTGCCAATGGAAAAGAAAAATACTTCTATGGCGGGGATTTTGGGGAAGAAGTCCACGATGGGAATTTCTGCATGGACGGGCTGGTATATCCGGATAGAACACCTCATACCGGGCTTTTGGAATACCAGAATGTATACCGCCCGGCAAGAGCTGTATCTTTCTGCCAGAAAACAGGAGAGCTGTGTCTGGAAAACTATATGAACTATGTGGATTTAAAGGATTATATCGATTTGGTATACGAAGTGAACTGTGACGGCAAGCTGTTAGAGAAAAAACGTTTCTCCTTGCAGGAGTCTGTACTGCCTCACCAGAGAGGCACTGTTTTGTTGAACATAACTGTCCCTGACTCCGGAAAATGCTATTTAAAAATATCTTACCATTTAAAGCGTGATACCAGGCTTATTGCTCAGGGCAGTATGATGGGATTTGACGAAATTCTTTTGAAAAATCAAGATGGAAGAAACCAGCGGGCGATAGCCCTGTTGGAGCCCACGGAACAAAACGGAGAAGAGCTGCAGATTTCCGAAACAGATCGTTTTCTTTTGATCCAGTCCGAAACATTCTTCTATGTTTACAATAAACTTTCGGGATTATTTGAACAATTAAGCATCTTAGGAGAGGACATTTTGGAGACTCCTATGGAACTGAATATCTGGAGAGCACCTACGGATAATGACCGGAAGATCAAACAGGAATGGATGAATGCCGGATATGACCGGAGTAATGCCAGAGCTTATGATGTTCAATGGGAACGAGAAGGGAAATGTGTCAGAATTTACAGTACCATGTCTGTAGCAGCAGTAGCACTTCAGAAAGTTCTGGATATAAAAGCTGTCTGGGAAATTTCTAACAAAGGATCAATCTCAGTAAAGATGCAGGTGAAAAAGAATATGGAATTTCCGCAGCTTCCCAGATTTGGTATCCGTCTGTTTCTGAAAGAGGAATATGAAAACCTGAAATATTATGGATTGGGGCCATACGAAAGTTATCGGGATAAATGCAAGTCCTGCAGTCATGGGCTGTATGATGCCACAGTGGAAGAGCAGCATGAAGATTATATCCGACCGCAGGAGAATGGAAGTCATACCGATTGTGATTATGTTATAATAGAAAAGGAAAACCAGACGGTTATAGCCGTGTCACCCAAACCGTTTTCCTTCAATGTGTCCTATTATACACAGGAAGAACTGACCCGGAAGGCACATCATTATGAATTAGAAAAATCCGGGAACACCATTGTCTGCCTGGATTACGCCCAGAATGGAATTGGTTCCAACAGTTGTGGCCCTGAACTAAGGGCTGAATACCAGTTGGATGAAGAAACTTTTATTTTTGAGATGAAGCTTTTATTCAGGAAGGAAGAGTAAAAATACATGGATGAGAAAAAATATTTAAAATGGTATAACAAGGTGGGATATGGTTCCGGAGATATTGCTGGAAATGTAGTTTACGCATTTTTATCCTCTTTTGTCATGATTTTTCTTACCAATACAGTAGGATTAAATCCCGGAATTATCGGAACTCTGATTGCCGTATCCAAGTTGTTTGATGGAATTACCGATGTTTTCTTTGGAACTCTGATTGATAAGACAAAGAGTAACATGGGAAAAGCAAGACCCTGGATGCTTTACGGTTATATCGGCTGCGCCATAACTTTAGTCGCTATTTTTGCCATACCTGCAAATATGGGAGAATTTGCACAATATGCCTGGTTCTTTATTGCTTATACGCTGTTAAATGCAGTATTTTATACCGCGAATAATATTGCGTACTCTGCCCTGACAGCCCTGGTAACAAAGAACAGCAAGGAACGTGTACAGATGGGATCTTACCGCTTCATTTTTGCTTTTTCCACCAGCCTATTGATTCAGTCTTTAACCATTGGATTTGTAGAATGGATGGGCGGCGGAGCTGCCGGATGGAGAACCGTTGCCATCGTCTATGCGGTGATTGGATTGATTGTCAATACAATTTCCGTATTTTCTGTAAAGGAATTGCCGGAAGAAGAATTCAATGATAGGAAAGAATCCCAGACAGAGGAAACATATTCCCTGATTGATGCAGGTAAGCTGCTATTTACAAATAAGTATTATGTTATGATCTGTGCCACCTATATTTTACAGCAGATCTATACAGCGATGCTAAATATGGGGATTTACTATATGACGTATATCCTTTTCAATGAGAAACTTTATGGTGTGTTTTCCTGGGCCATTAATATTCCTCTGATTATTGCATTGCTCATTACACCGATGCTAGTAGAAAAATGGAAAGGAATGTATAAACTGAATCTCATAGGATATGTAATTGGAACGATCGGCAGAGCACTGGTCATCGTAGCAGGCTATATGGGAAGTGTACCACTGATGCTTTTATTTACCGGTATTGCTGCTTTTGGTATGGGACCATGGCAGGGGGATATGAATGCAGTCATTGCTTCTTGTTCAGAATATACTTACCTGACAAAGCATAAGAGAGTAGACGGAACCATGTATTCCTGTACTTCTCTTGGCATCAAGCTTGGCGGGGGAATTGGGATTGCAATTACGGGCTGGCTGTTAGATTTCAGCGGCTTTGACGGCACACTGACCGTACAGAGCGATTCCTGTATCCAGATGCTGCAGATCATGTATTTATGGATTCCGGTAGTGATTACGCTTATCATCACATTTATCATGGCAAAAATGAATGTAGAGAAAGCGAACAAAAAACTCCTCAATGGGGATAGTAACAATATATGAAACGATGTAAAGTAAAATTGTCAGATTCATGATACATCCCAAAACAATCAGGTGATAAAAAAGCGGAACTGTAAGAGTGCAGTTCCGTTTTTTAGGTTTGCGCGCATGGGCGCACTCTAACAGGTGCAAGTCCCGAACATACCCAGGTAAGGGGAAAAGATATTTGCTTGAAGTTCTTCCCTAAAATGTATATAATGGTGTAGATTGGATGAGTCAATCACATAGCAGATGCTTCTGTAATGTTGTATCGTGTTGTATAATTATGCATGGTGTTTTCCAGTGATAAATAGTAAGGGAAATATGAGAAAAATGACCAAACCGGATTTTTGAGCGAAAAACACGTAAAATCAGTAAAATTTACATACGAAAAACAACATAAAAAATATCGATTTTTCACCTTGAAAAGTCAAAAACAGGTTCGAAAGAATTTGTGAAATATATACAAAAACAGAAAGGAAATATATGAGAAAACTTGCATTAAATGATGAAATATTATTAAAAATCGAAAAACCCGCCCGGTATATCGGGAATGAAGTCAATAGTGTCATGAAAGACCCGGGAAAAGTGGATATTAGGTTCGCTATGTGTTTTCCGGACGTATACGAAATCGGAATGTCACACCTGGGAATTCAGATCCTGTACGATATGTTCAACCGAAGAGAGGACGTCTGGTGTGAGAGAGTATATTCTCCGTGGCTGGATCTGCATAAGATCATGAAAGAAGAACAGATTCCGCTATTCGCACTGGAATCCCAGGATCCTATCCGGGATTTCGACTTTCTTGGGATTACGATCCAATATGAAATGTGCTACACCAATATTCTGCAGATTCTGGATCTGAGTCAGATTCCAATACACAGTTGTGACCGTGGCGAAAATGATCCCATCGTAATCGGTGGTGGTCCATGTACATATAATCCAGAGCCATTGGCTGAATTCTTTGATATTTTCTATATTGGAGAAGGAGAAACGGTCTATGATAAACTTCTAGACATCTATAAAGAATATCGGTCGTCAGGGAAAAGCAGACTTGAATTTTTAGAACAAGCTGCACAGATTGAAGGCTTGTATGTACCAATGTTTTATGATGCCACATATCATGAGGACGGAACTCTTGCTTCCTTTGCCCCAAACAACGAACACGCACCTGCTGTCATCAAAAAGCAGATGGTACTGGATGTAACCGATGCTCCATATCCACAGGCGCCTGTTGTTCCCTTCATCAAAGCAACACAAGATCGTGTTGTGTTAGAAATTCAAAGAGGGTGTATCCGTGGATGCCGTTTCTGTCAGGCGGGTATGCTATATCGGCCAACCAGAGAGCGAAACGTAGACCGTTTAAAACAGTATGCGAAATCTATGCTTGAAAATACCGGACACGAAGAAATTTCTTTAAGTTCTTTAAGCTCCAGTGATTATTCGGAATTAAAAGAACTCGTCACCTTCCTTATTGATGAATTCAAAGGAGAAGGAATCAATATCTCTCTTCCATCCCTTCGAATCGATGCATTTTCTTTGGATGTGATGAGCAAGGTTCAGGATGTCAAAAAGAGCAGTCTCACCTTTGCTCCGGAAGCCGGTTCCCAGAGAATGCGTGATGTGATCAATAAAGGACTGACAGAAGATATCATTTTAGAAGGTGCCGGACAGGCTTTTGAAGGAGGATGGAACAAAGTAAAACTGTACTTCATGCTTGGACTGCCTACAGAAACTGAAGAAGATATGAAGGCAATTGCACACCTGGCGGAAAAAGTTGCCAGAAGATATTATGAGATTCCAAAAGAACAACGCAATGGGAAATGCCAGATCACAGCCAGCTCTTCCTTTTTCATTCCGAAACCATTCACTCCGTTTCAGTGGGCAAAGATGTTTCCAAGCGAAGAGTATATCCGCCGTGCCATGATTGTAAAACATGAATTTTTGCAGCAGCTGAACAAGAAGAGTCTGAAATACAACTGGCATGAAGCAGATGTCACTGTATTAGAGGGTGTGTTTGCCCGCGGAGACAGAAATGTCGGAAAAGTTATCGAAGAAGCGTACCGTCTCGGATGTCTGTATGACTCCTGGAGCGAAAGCTTTGATAATGAGAAATGGATGACAGCTTTTGCAAATACCGGCGTGGATATTGCATTCTATACTTTGCGTGAACGCTCCATGGATGAACTCTTCCCCTGGGATTTCATTGATATCGGTGTAACAAAAAATTTCCTGAAAAAAGAATGGGAGAGAGCAATGAATGCACAAGTCACTCCAAACTGCAGAATGCAGTGTTCCGGATGTGGTGCAGCAAAATTTGGAGGAGGTGTCTGTTTTGAAGGCAAGAATTAAATTTAAAAAATATGGAGCACTTCGCTTTATCGGACATCTGGATGTCATGCGATTCTTCCAGAAGGCAATCCGCAGAGCACATATTCCAATTGCTTATACAGAAGGATATAGCCCTCATATGATCATGTCCTTTGCAAACCCTCTGGGAATTGGAATCACAAGCGAAGGAGAATATTTTGATATTGAGCTCAAAGAGTCCATATCCAGTCAGGAAGCCGTTGCCCGTTTAAATGAAGTTATGGTCGAAGGAATGGAAGTATTAAGTTTCCGTCAGATTGCCGAAGAAAAGAAAATGACCGGAATGGCGATCGTTGCAGCAGCAGATTATCTGCTTGATATTACTTCCAAAACGCTTCCTCAAAACTGGGAATCACAGATAGAAGCCTTTTTGTCACAATCTGAAATCCGTATTTTAAAACAGACAAAACGCAGCGAAAAAGAGGTCGATATCAAACCTTTAATCTACCGGATGGAGATGCAGGATCACAAGCTTTTTATGCAGCTTGCTGCCGGAAGTGTTGAGAATTTAAAACCGGGACTTGTTATGGAAGCATTCTGTCAATTTTTAGGTGCAGACGCTTCGCAATTGAAGTTTACATTGTGTCGTCTGGAACTGTACGCTGATCTGGGAGATGAGAACACTCACAACCTGGTAAGTCTGGAGTCTCTCGGCACTGTGATAGAATAAAATCTGCAGTATTTATACAGTATAAAAAAGAGAGGTATTACATATGGCAGTACGAAAAATTTTAATGCTGAAAAAAGAGGGGAAAATCTGGACATTTCTTCTGGAAGATGATGTAATTGCAGAAATACACTGCGCTCTTCCAGATTCTGAGCAGCATCGCCAGCCGGTACTTGGAGACATTTATATCGGAAAAGTAAAAAATATCGCTGCAAATATCGGTGCTGCTTTCATTGAGATTTTGCCCGGAAAAGAATGCTATTATGACTTGAGCCAGGCCTCTCAGGCAATTTTCACCCACAAAATAGGAAAGAAACCGCTTTGTATCGGAGACGAGCTGGTTGTCCAGATCAGCAGAGAAGCTGTCAAGACAAAAGCGCCGACTGTCAGCAGCAATATCAATTTTACAGGACGATATGCGGTGCTGACAACGGGAAACACCCGAATCGGTACTTCCGGGAAACTTTCGCGGTCAATCAGAGAGGATTATAAAGAAAGATTAAGCTATCTCAAAAATGAAGACTACGGACTGATCATCCGTACCAACGCAAAAGATGTTGCGTTTGAAACAGTGCTTGAAGAAATTCAAAAACTGGAAAGCGCTTATGTAAAATTAAAAGAAACAGCCCCTTTTCGTACCTGTTTTTCCTGCCTGCAGGAGGCGCTTCCTTCCTATATCACAGATTTGAAAAATGTATATACAGACGGATTATCGGCCATCATTACCGATGATCCGAAATTGTATCAACAGATTCACGGGTTTCTGCAGGCGGAACAGCCGGAAGATCTTTCCAAACTCCAGTTTTATCAGGATCAGCTGCTTCCACTTTCCAAACTTTACAGTACAGATATCGCCGTAGAACGTGCCCTCAAAGAGTATGTCTGGCTAAAAAACGGCGCTTATCTTGTCATCCAGCCGACGGAAGCACTGACTGTGGTTGATGTAAATTCCGGGAAATTTTCTGCAAAAACAAAAAAGAAAAGCGCAGAAACTTATTTAAAAATCAATCTGGAAGCGGCAAAAGAAACAGCCAGACAGATTCGTCTGCGCAACATTTCCGGGATCATCCTCATCGACTTTATCAATATGGACGATCCTGACATGATGCAGGAGCTTTTAAAACAATTCCGCCGGTTTCTTTCAGAAGATCCAATCCAGACATCCGTAATCGATGTCACAGCACTGCAACTGGTGGAAGTAACCCGCAAAAAGGTGCGGCGTCCACTTCACGAATGCATCCGTGCCAAAACTGAAAAATCAACAGAAAGAAGTGAACACATTGAGTAAAAAGGAATTAAAGACCAACGCTATGCGCATTTTAGACCGCAATAAAATTTCTTATCAATACCAGACCTATGAATGTGAGAATTTTACAGATGGAATCCATACCGCGGATCGTCTCGGACTCCCTCATGAGCGCGTATACAAAACACTTGTCACAACCGGTAAAAGTGGAACACATTATGTATTTGTTATTCCAATTGAAGCGGAATTGGATTTGAAAAAAGCTGCAAGAGCAGTCCATGAAAAATCGATTGAGATGCTCCCTGTAAAGGAGATTACTAATGTAACCGGATATGTACGGGGCGGGTGCACTGCAATCGGAATGAAGAAAGCATTTCCCACCACAATCCAGGAAACGGCGCAGACATTGGATTTTATTTACGTCAGCGGAGGAAAACTGGGAATGCAGATACAGATTGCCCCAAATGATCTAAAATCCGTGACTCGTGCGCAATATGCGGATGTGATCTTCTGATTTTTCGGAGTGCACTCGGTTTTTTTGAAATCTATGATTTACAATCCCGTAAATACACTGTATAATAGGAAAGCAAAATAAAATACAGCGTGCGTTTTATCAATATCAATGCATCTGATTTGAAATCATATACAGTTGGAGGAAAGAAGATGAAGAAAGTAGTAAAATTCGGGGGAAGTTCTCTCGCAAGTGCAGAGCAGTTCAAAAAAGTAGGGGATATCATCCGGGCAGATAAGTCTCGGCGTTATGTAGTTCCTTCTGCACCTGGAAAACGCAGTTCCAGTGATACAAAAGTGACAGACATGCTTTACAGCTGTTACAATCTTGCTATTCGTGAGAAGAAATTCACAAGTCTTCTGTCTGAAATTCAGGCAAGATACAACGAAATCATCGATGGACTTGAACTGGATCTTTCATTGGATCATGAATTCGATGTGATCCGTGAGAATTTCGGCAAAAAAATCGGAAGAGATTATGCTGCATCCAGAGGAGAATACCTAAACAGTATCATCATGGCAAATTATCTGGGATTCCGTTTTATCGATGCTGCAGAAGTCATTCGCTTTGATGAAAACGGCAATCTGGATGATGAGAAAACAAATGAATTGCTTGCACTTCGGCTGGAAGAAGAAGAATTTGCTGTCATCCCTGGGTTTTATGGTGCAAAAGAGGATGGAACGATCGTTACGTTCTCTCGTGGAGGTTCTGATATCACAGGTTCTCTGGTTGCCCGTGCAGTCATGGCTGATCTCTATGAAAACTGGACGGACGTGTCCGGATTTTTGATTGCAGATCCAAGAATTGTCAAAAATCCAAAATCTATTGAAACCATCACATATCGTGAGCTTCGCGAACTTTCCTATATGGGAGCAACTGTACTTCATGAAGATGCGATTTTCCCTGTTCGCAAGGTTGGAATTCCAATCAATATCCGCAATACCAATGCGCCGCAGGATAAAGGAACTCTGATCGTGGAAGGCACTTGCAGACAGCCAAAATATACGATTACCGGAATTGCCGGAACCGATGGATTTGCTGCCGTAACCATTGAAAAAGCAATGATGAATTCTGAAATCGGGTTCTGCCGCAAAGTATTGGAGGAATTTGACAAAAATGGAATTTCTATTGAACATATGCCTTCTGGTATCGACACAATGACCATTTTTGTGCACAAAGATGAATTAGAGGAAAAAGAACAGCAGGTTCTTGCAGGGATCCATAAGGCCGTAAATCCAGATCACATTGAACTGGAATCAGATCTTGCACTGATTGCTATTGTAGGACGTGGAATGCGCTCTACACGCGGTACTGCCGGAAGAATTTTTTCCGCACTCGCCCATGCACATATCAATGTAAAAATGATCGATCAGGGCTCCAGTGAACTGAACATCATTGTCGGTGTAAGACACGATGATTTTAAGAATGCCATCCGTGCACTTTACCAGATTTTTGTAGAGACACAAATTTAAAGACAGAGGTGACGCAATGAATATTTTGTTCTTTTTACATCCAAAGCAGGAAGTTGCATATGTTTATGATGACTGTACACTTCGGCAGGTTCTGGAGACAATGGAACATCACAAATACGCTTCAATTCCGATGCTGAATCGTCAAGGAGAATATGTCGGAACAATTACCGAAGGAGATTTGCTCTGGGGTATGAAAAAATATACCAATCTGAATCTCAAAGAAGCCGAACATATTTTTATTCATGATTTTGAACGAAAAGCAGATTATATTGCAGTAGCAGCAGATTCTGATATGAAAGATCTGATCAGCCGTGCAATGAACCAGAATTTTGTTCCTGTCATAGATGACCAGAAAAAATTTATTGGCATCATCACAAGACGCAGCATCATTGAATATTGTTATGACAAACTGAATGAATGCGATAAATAATGCATAGAATAGTAGGAAGCAGAAAAATATTTGAAAATTTTTTCTGCTTCCTATTGACTTATATGGAATACACGTGCTATACTTACACGGTATGCCGCACAGCGAGGTTTTACAAGTTCTGATTCAGACACCGAAGCTGGCGAGTAATGATAATAGGAGGTGCCATATGTACGCAATTATAGCAACAGGTGGTAAACAGTACAAAGTAGCAGAAGGCGATATCATTAAAGTAGAAAAACTTGGTGTAGAAGCTGGAGAAACTTATACATTTGACCAGGTGCTGGCAGTAAGCAATGACAAATTAGTTGTTGGAGAGCCTACAGTAGCAGGTGCAACAGTTACAGCTTCTGTAATTGGTGATGGAAAAGCAAAAAAAGTCATCGTTTACAAGTATAAGAGAAAAACTGGATACCATAAGAAAAATGGTCACAGACAGCAGTACACAGCAGTTAAGATTGAAAAGATCAACGCTTAATCTGTCATATGATCAAGGTAACCGTTTATAAGACAGTCGATCATGATTATGCAGGTCTGGACATAATCGGACATGCAGGGTATGCGGAAGCAGGAAGTGATGTGGTCTGTGCAGCAGTGTCTGTGCTGGTCATCAATACACTCAATTCAATCGAGCGCTTCACAACAGACAAGACTTCTCTTGTTTCTGATGAAGAGACAGGTCAGATTGAATTTCGGTTCATCCGGAAACCTTCTCATGATGCCAAGCTGCTGTTCAAATCTATGGTTCTTGGATTACAGGAAATAGAAGAAGACAGCGAATATGAACCATACATTGATATCATTTTCAAGGAGGTGTAACAACCATGATGAAATTAAACCTTCAGTATTTTGCTCATAAAAAAGGAGTTGGTTCCACACGAAACGGACGTGACTCTGAAGCTAAGAGATTAGGTGCAAAGAGAGCTGACGGACAGTTCGTAAAAGCCGGAAACATCCTTTACAGACAGCGCGGAACAAAGATTCACCCAGGTGTGAACGTAGGACGCGGAGGAGATGACACATTATTTGCATTAGTAGACGGTGTTGTCAGATTCGAAAGAAAAGGAAGAGACAAAAAACAGGTTTCTATCTATCCGGTAGCTGAATAATTACCGTAAGAAAGCCTCAGACTTCTTAGTCTGAGGCTTCTTTTTCGTAAAACAACAACACACCACATATTTTGGTACCGAAAAAGCAAAAAACAATCGATTCTAAATTTTTTAAAGAGGAAAAAACAATGTTTGCAGACAGAGCGAAGATATTTATCCGTTCCGGAAAAGGCGGAGACGGACACTGCAGCTTTCGCCGGGAACTTTACGTGCCAAACGGAGGTCCGGATGGCGGAGACGGTGGAAGAGGCGGTAATTTGATTTTTGAAGTAGACGAAGGACTCAATACGCTTGTTGACTATCGTCATAAACGGAAATATGCTGCCGGCGATGGAGAAGAAGGCGGCAAAAGAAAGTGCCACGGAAAAGACGGCAAAGATCTGATTCTCCGTGTTCCTGAAGGAACTGTGATCAAAGAATCCAAAACGGGAAAGGTCATTGCTGATATGTCGGGAGACAACCGCCGACAGATCGTATTAAAAGGCGGAAAAGGCGGACTTGGTAACCAGCATTTTGCAACTGCTACTATGCAGGTTCCAAAATATGCGCAGCCTGGACAGCCCGCTATGGAACTGGAAGTCAATCTGGAATTAAAAGTAATCGCCGATGTTGGACTGATCGGATTTCCGAATGTAGGAAAATCCACATTCCTCTCACGGGTTACCAATGCACAGCCTAAAATTGCCAATTACCACTTTACCACACTAAATCCAAATCTGGGAGTCGTAGACCTGGATGGTGCAAAAGGATTTGTCATTGCAGATATTCCCGGATTGATCGAAGGGGCTTCTGAAGGAGTTGGCCTTGGACATGAATTTTTGCGTCACATTGAACGGACAAAGATGATGATCCATGTCGTAGATGCTGCCGGAACAGAGGGACGTGACCCGGTAGACGATATTTACAAAATCAATGCAGAGCTTAAGGCATATAACCCTGAAATTGCCAAACGCCCACAGGTGATTGCCGCTAATAAAACAGATTTGATCTACAGCGAAGATGAAGATCCTATCCAGCGTTTAAAAGAGGAATTTGAACCACAGGGCATCAAAGTATTTCCAATTTCCGGCGTATCCGGTCAGGGATTAAAAGAACTGCTTTATTATGTAAGTGAACAGATACAGACTATGGATACAGCTCCAATCGTATTTGAACAGGAATTCTTCCCAGAGGATGAACTGATTTACGAAGAGCTTCCTTATACAGTGAAAAAAGAAGAGGATCTGTATGTCGTAGAAGGTCCGAAAATCGAAAAGATGCTCGGTTATACGAACCTGGATTCCGAAAAAGGATTTGCATTCTTCCAGAAGTTCTTAAAAGAAACTGGTATTTTGGATCAGCTGGAAGCTGCAGGTATTCAGGAAGGTGATACCGTAAAGATGTACGGCCTGCAGTTTGATTATTATAAATAAAATTTAACAGGAGGAGATGTAACTATCATGACAACAAAACAAAGAGCCTATTTAAAAAGCCTTGCCATGACCATGGATCCAATCTTTCAGATTGGAAAATCCAGTATGACTCCAAGCCTTACACAGGCCATCAGTGAAGCTTTGGATGCCCGTGAACTGATCAAGATCAGTGTACTGCAAAACTGTGCTGATGACCCTCGTGCACTGGCAGAAATGGTGGCCGAGCGTACTCACTCACAGGTCGTACAGGTAATTGGAAAGAAAATTGTATTATACAAAGAAGGAAAAGACGATAAGAAAAAAATCGTACTTCCGTAGGAGATTTTTATGAAAATCGGAATTATGGGTGGAACTTTTGATCCAATCCATATCGGACATCTGTTGTTGGGTGAATTTGCCTACGAACAGTGCCATCTGGATGAGGTCTGGTTTCTGCCCAACGGGAATCCGCCTCATAAAGAAGTGGAAGACAGCAAGGAAGCTCTTGCACATCGAATTGAAATGGTACGACTTGCGGTGTGTGATACTCCATATTTTAAACTTTCCCTTCATGAGGCAAAAAAGGACTGTCATTCTTACACGTATAAAACCTTACAGGAATTTCATGAACTGTATCCTGGGAATGAATATTTCTTTATTCTCGGAGCAGATTCTCTCTTTTCCATAGAGCAGTGGAAATATTTCAAAAAAATTTTTCCTTCCTGTACGATTCTGGCAGCAATGAGAGATGATAAAGATTCCGCTGATATGAAATGCCAGATCCAATATCTGGAAAAACGTTATCATGCAAAAATCGAGCTTCTACAGGCACCGCTTCTAGAAATTTCATCTACAACAATTCGGAACAGAGCGTTTAACCGAAGATCAATCCGTTATATGGTTCCGGATTCTGTTGCAGACTATATCCAGAAACTGCAATTATACACCAAAAGAGAAGAGGAGAGATTATGACAACCGAATTAACTGTCATTCGAAAAAAGCTGGAAACAAAGCTGAAAGAAGAGCGTTATATCCACACCCTCGGCGTCATGTATACTGCTGCATCCATGGCAATGCGCCATGGAGCAGATATTCAAAAATCCATGACTGCCGGTCTTTTGCACGATTGTGGAAAATATTGTGATGTCAATGAACAAATCCGATTGTGTCGAAAACATGACATTGAACTATCTGACGCAGAATTAGAAGTTCCTGCGCTGATCCACGCAAAACTCGGCACGTATTTGGCCAGACAGGAGTATGGCATCACAGATTCTGAAATTCTCAATGCCATCACGTATCATACAACCGGAAGACCCAGCATGACCATCATTGAAAAAATCGTATATCTTGCTGATTATATTGAACCTGGACGCAAAAAAATCCCAGGGCTTTCGGAAGTACGTGCTGCGGCATTTGATGACATTGATTCTGCTGTCCGTATGACGGCAGAATCCACCCTTGCTTTCTTAAAAAGAGCCGGAAGAAAAGTCGATCCTATGACAGAAAAAACTTGTCAATATTATAAAAATCGATCTAATTTTCCCTGTAAATAGGAAAAAGCAAACCACCCTGAAAGGAGAAACATAATGGAACAGTCAAAATGTATGGCACGCCTTGCATATCAGGCACTGGATGAGAAAAAAGGAGAAGATATCAAAGTAATCGATATTTCTCAGGTATCTGTGCTTGCAGATTACTTTATCATTGCAAACGGAAACAGTGAAAGTCAGGTTCGTGCACTGGTAGACAATGTAGAAGAGGAGCTTGCAAAAGCCGGATATGATATGAAACAAAGAGAAGGATACGGTTCCGGTAACTGGATCCTTATGGATTTCGGTGAAATTATCGTTCATGTATTCGACAAAGAAAACCGTCTGTTTTATGATCTGGAACGTATCTGGAGAGATGGAAAACAGGTAGAATTTTCTGAATTATAAATAGAACCGTATGAAAAGAAGGAGCTGTCGCTTCACTATTTTGAAATCGTTAAAGTGGCAGCTCCTTTCCGTTTAACGGAAAAATCGAAACACTCCTATTACCTTTCCAACAATGGAAACGTCTTTTACAATGATCGGATCCATAAAATCATTCTCTGGCTGAAGTCTGATAATGCCTTCTTCCCGATAGAACGTCTTGACAGTCGCTCCATCTTCAATCAGAGCAACAACCATATCGCCATTTTCTGCGGTCTGTTCCTCCTGAACCAGAACCATGTCGCCATCCAGAATTCCGGCATTAATCATACTTTCTCCTTTGACTTCCAGAAGAAACGTCTGTTTATTCGGCATCATCTCCACCGGAATCGGAAAATAATTCTCAATATTCTCCTGTGCCAGAAGCGGTTCCCCCGCTGCTACACGACCAATCAGCGGAACATTGACAACTTCTCTTCTGAGAAGATTAAAATCATCATCCAAAATCTCAATCGCTCTTGGTTTTGTCGGATCTCTGTGAATATATCCATTTCTCTCAAGCGTTTCTAAATGGGAGTGCACAGAAGAAGTGGATTTGAGATGTACTGCCTCACAAATCTCACGCACTGCTGGTGGGAATCCCCGTTCCAATATCTGTGATTTGATATATTCTAAAATTTCCCTCTGTTTGTCTGTGATCGTTCCTTTTGACATCATAACCCTCCTGCAGTTCTTTCAAGTCGATTCATTATTTAATTTATTCTATCATAGGCACTTTCAAAAATCAAACATTTGTTTGGAAAATATGTTCGATTCATATTTTTTCTTAGATTTTTTCAATTTTTCCTTGACCATCGACCTACCCTATAGTTTATTGTAGATAAGATGGCTGAATATGGAAGATCGGCCATACATTTTATGGGGAGGTAATTTATTTATGAAACTGATTCTTCACTATCTGAAGCGATACAAGTGTCTGCTTTTCTTAAACATCGTTTCTGTATTCGGATTTGCACTTGTAGAACTCGGAATCCCAACGATTGTATCTGAAATGATTGATAACGGAATCATGTATCAGGACAAGCAGTATCTGATTCGCATGGGATTCGTAATCGCAGCAATTTCTATCATTGGTGTTGCCGGAACCATTTTGCTGGGATACTGTTGTGCTAAAATTTCAACATCTGTAACACGAGACATTCGGGAAGAAGTCTTCCAAAAAGTACAGACGTTTTCGCACAACGAGATGAACCAATTTGGTGTAGCCTCTTTGATCACCCGCACAAACAACGATGCCTTTCAGATTATGATGTTTCTAAATGTCATCTTGCGGACTGCGCTCTTAACCCCGATCATGATCATTGTCAGTTTTACACTGACCATCCGTTCCTCACTGGAACTTTCTTTGATCATTGCGTCCACAGTTCCGGTAATCATTCTGGGAGTTGTGATCGTAGGGAAAATTTCCGGACCACTCAGTGACAGACAGCAGAGCTCTTTGGATCGCATCAACCGTATTTTCCGCGAAAATCTCACCGGAATTCGTGTGATCCGCTCTTTTAACAATGACCGCTATGAGTCCAAACGTTTTGACACCGAAAACAGTTACTTTATGAAACAATCTCAAAATCTGTTCAAACTGATGTCCTCTACAGAACCTGTATTTTTTCTTTTGATGAATCTGGCAGCTCTGTGTATTTATTTCACAGCTGCAAACATGATCGATGCCCAGACCTTACAGGTTGGTAAACTGGTCGCATTTATGGAATATCTATTTCATGCCATGTTCTCTGTCATGCTTTTTTGCATGGTTTTTATGCTGTATCCGAGAGCAAATATCTCGGCAAAGAGAATTCTGGAAATATTAAACACAAAACCTTCGATTGAAAACACTCCGCAAAATGTCAAAACAGATTCCGTTGCGGACGAACATAGTGTTGTATTTGAACACGTAGACTTCGTTTATCCGGATGGTGACGAAGCTGTATTGAAAGATATTTCATTTTCAGCAAAAAGAGGAGAGACCGTTGCCTTTATCGGAAGCACCGGATCCGGAAAAAGTTCTCTGATTCAGCTGATCCCCCGGTTTTACGATTGTACTTCCGGAAATATTTATATCGATGGTATCCCGATTGAAGATCTGGATATCGACACGCTTCGCAATAAAATCGGTTTTGTTCCGCAAAAGGCTCATCTGTTTTCCGGAACCATCGAAGAAAATATTCGTTTTGGAAAACCAGATGCCACAATGGAAGAGATCATCCATGCAGCTAAGATTGCACAGGCGTATGATTTTATCATGGAAAAACCGCACCAGTTCCAGGAACCGATCGTAGAAGGCGCAACCAATGTCTCAGGCGGCCAGAAACAGCGACTGTCCATTGCACGAGCTTTGATCCGCCGGCCAGAAATTTACATCTATGACGATTCTTTTTCCGCACTGGATTTTAAAACAGATGCGCGTTTGAGAAAAGCATTAAAACCAGAGATCAAAAATTCCATTGTTTTCCTTGTTGCGCAGCGTGTCTCTACAATCCTGGATGCAGATAAGATCCTTGTTCTGGACGAAGGACGTATCGTTGGAATGGGAACCCATCGGGAATTACTGAAAACCTGCCCGGTTTATCACGAAATTGCAGCATCCCAGCTGAGTGAGGAGGAGTTGACTTATGCATGAAAATAAACTGACTTTTCGGAAATGTATCCGGGAATTGCTCGGATTTGTCCGGCCATATCGCATCAAACTGTCAATTGCCCTGACAATGGTCATCGTAACAAACCTGACCTTTGCCCTGAATCCTATGATAGAAGGGAAAATTACCACACAACTTGCAGAAGACGGTGTACAGATTCTGAATGGAATTCCAGGAGCACATATACAGTTCCCTGTATTATTCCGGTTTATGGGAATTTTGTTCTGTCTGTACATTGTAAAAACGATTTCCCAGCTGATTACATCCTTTTTTCTGACAGATGCCATTCAAAACACCATGCACGATATTCGCAACGCCCTTCAGAAAAAAATCCAACGGCTTCCGGTCAAATATTTTGACGATCATGCATTTGGAGATATTTTAAGCAGCGTTACAAACGATGTCGATACGTTGAGCAATGCGCTTCAGCAAACACTCTCACGCGTATTTGCAGCCATCCTCACGTTTTTGTTTGTCATTATTATGATGTTCTCTATCAATGTCTGGATGGCATTGACTGCACTTTTGATCATTCCGCTGACAATGCTGATCACCTTTGGATTTGTCAAACATTCACAGCGTATGTTTGATCTTCAACAGAAGATGGTAGGAGAGCTAAACGGAACCATTACAGAATTATACAGTGGATTTAACGAAATTCTTCTTTTTAACAGACAGAAGGATTCTTCCGAAAAATTTTCCATGGTCAATCAAAAAATGGCCGATGCTGCATTTAAGGCACAGTTTCTTTCCTCGCTGATCTCACCCTTTGTCTCTCTTGTCACTTATCTGACAATCGGAAGCATCGCCGTTATGGGAAGTTTCTTTGTAATCAACGGATCCGTCACAGTTGGAAATCTGCAGGCATTCATTCGCTATATCTGGCAGATCAACGATCCTTTGTCACAGGTATCGCAGCTTTCCTCTCAAGTACAGTCTGCTTATGCGGCAATGAATCGGATTTTTACACTGTTAAATGAAACAGAAGAAGTACAAAAGGGCAGTGTTGACCTGGATCTTTCCAAAATTCAGGGAAATGTAGTATTTGATCACGTACAATTTGGCTATGCGGATGAGCTTTTGATGAAAGATGTCAGTTTCCAGGTTAAGTCTGGTCAGATGGTTGCTATCGTCGGTCCTACCGGTGCCGGAAAGACTACACTGATGAATCTGCTCCTTCGCTTTTACGATGTAAAAGGGGGATCGATCAAAATAGACGGAATTGATATCCGGGATATGGACAGAAATGACCTGCGAAAATTATTTTCGCTTGTTCTGCAGGATACCTGGCTGTTTTCCGGAAGTATTTTTGAAAACATTCGGTACGGATCTTTGACTGCCAGAAAAGATGAAGTCGTAGATGCCGCAAAAATGGCAAATATCCATCATTATATTTCGACACTGAGTCACGGGTACGATTCTTTGATCAACGAAGAATCCAACAACATTTCTCAGGGAGAAAAACAGCTTCTCACAATCGCACGGGCTGTTTTGAAAGATCCACGAATTTTGATTCTCGATGAGGCAACCTCTGCTGTCGATACCCGCCTGGAGCGGATGCTTCAAGAAGCGATGCAGAAAGTTATGAAAGGCCGGACTTCTTTTGTCATTGCCCATCGCCTTTCTACTATACGTAATGCAGATCTGATTCTGGTCGTGGAAAATGGAGACATCATTGAGCAGGGAACCCACGAAGAATTGTTACAAAAAAATGGAGCTTATCATAAATTATACAATTCACAGTTTGCTGACAGACAAATCAATTCAGCAGGAGAGTAGTAAACGAAAAAACAGCTTATAATCCAGTTGACAAACATACGTTCTGGTGATATACTTTATCATGTATCCAGAACGTATGTTCTTTTGCTTGTTTTCATTTCTATAGGGGGATTTACAAATGAGAAAAGAGAAAAAGATGTCAACAATTATGATTACCTTTGTCCTGATTTTCGGATGCTTTTTATTTGGAAGTATTTTATCTTCCGCACAGAATACACGAATAGAAGAGCCAATCGAATTTAAATACTACAAAAGCATTGTGATCCAACCTGGAGATTCTTTATGGAGTCTTGCTGAAACTTATGCAGATTCTGAATCGGACCAAAAAGAATATATAGAAGAATTAAAGCAGATCAATCAACTGGATTCTGAAAAAATACAGACCGGAAAGCATTTGATCATTCCTTATTACACAACAGAATTTCAAGAATAAGTTGTTTTTATCGAATACCGGTATCATTTACACCCCATGTAAATTGATATAAATTCACTCCAGGAAATACGGCCAGATATGGCTGTATTTCTTTTTTATGTACAAAGCACCGTTGAAAGTATAAATTGCATACTTTATAATATATCTATTGGAAATAACCAAATATCAAAAGAAGAAAGGAATATATACCATATGTTAATAGAATGTCCCGCAAACACACGATTACAAGAATACCTGCTGAAACATGATATTCATATTCTGACTGCCTGCGGCGGCCGAGGCAACTGTGCAAAATGTGTGGTACGGATTGTAAAAGGCCACGCTGCCGTGAATACCATGGATCAAATATGGTTTTCAGAAAAGCAATTGCAGGAAGGGTATCGGTTAGGATGCCATGTATTTGCCAAAGAACCTCTTACAGTGGAGATTCCTGATCGATCGCAGCAATGACCAGAATTCTTCCAAAACAGCAGTATTGAAAGATAATTCAATCTATACGACAAATACTGATTTTTCCAAAAGATTGAACTTTTAACCACAGATCTTGCCGCAATCACCTTTTGGAAGCCTATGTCAGCTTTTACAATATGAAATCTGCAGATGTCATTGTTGACTATATTTCATTATGTTATAATACTTTTATACAAAAAAAGAACGAGGCACTTTATTTTATGGAATCCAATCAAAAAAATGAACGAAAAACCTATCATGAACAAAAGTATATTGATAACACACTGCGTCTGAGAGAAATTTTGAAAACATTGCCGCCTTTTGCAAAAGATTATTTTCGTGCTGCTGAACCTACAACCTCCGCAAAAACCAGAATTTCTTACGCTTATGATATCCGTGTATTTTTTCACTTTCTGATGGAAAACAATCCGGTATATAAGAATTATACGATCGATCAGTTCACTCCACAGGATTTAGAACAACTATCTCCTGTTGATATCGAAGAATATCAGGAATATTTAAAAGTTTATTACAACTCGGAAGAAAAACAGATTACCAATGCAGAAAAAGGGCTTTCCAGAAAAATGTCCGCTCTGCGCAGCTTTTACGGATATTATTTCAAACATCAGATCATCGAAAAAAATCCGACACTGTTCGTAGACATGCCCAAATTACATGAAAAAGCAATTGTCCGTCTCGATACAGATGAGGTGGCTTCTCTTCTGGATTTTGTAGAACACGGAGGAGATGAACTGACCGGACAGAAAAAAGCTTATTATGAAAAAACAAAAAATCGGGATTTGGCAATCATTACCTTGCTTCTTGGCACCGGAATTCGTGTATCAGAATGTGTCGGACTTGATATTCAGGATGTTGATTTTAAGAACAATGGAATTACCGTTGTTCGAAAAGGTGGAAATGAGATGGTCATCTATTTCGGTGAGGAAGTAGAATATGCATTAAAACAATATCTGTATACAACACGGGAAGCTACTACTCCTCTCCCGGGTCATGAAAACGCATTATTTTTATCCACACAACGACGCCGCATGGGAGTTCAGGCAGTTGAAAATATGGTAAAAAAATATGCACAACAGGTGACACCAAACAAAAAAATCACACCTCATAAGCTGCGAAGTACTTATGGAACTACACTCTATAAAGAAACCGGTGATATCTACCTTGTAGCAGATGTACTTGGACACAAAGATGTAAATACAACCAAAAAACACTATGCAGCAATTGATGAAGACAGACGCCGCATGGCTGCAAAAGCCGTTACTCTTCGTGAGACTTGAATTGATAATTACACATAGCATACCCAAAGAAAGGATCTGCATTTTATGAAAAAAGAACGTACAATCGGAAGAAGCAATTTGAAAACTCCATATATCGGAATGGGAACCTGGGCGATAGGGGGCGGCACCTGGTGGGGAGAAAATGATGATGCGATTTCAATACGCACGATTGAAGAAGCAATTGATCGAGAAATCGTATGGTTTGATACAGCACCTGTCTATGGTATCGGCCACAGTGAAGAGATCGTTGGTAAAGCCCTAAAGCGAAATCGATCCAAAGTCCTGCTCTCTACAAAATGCGGATTGGAGTGGGAGCATCAAACCCCCTGTTTTCACAAAGTCATGGAAGGCCGCAATGTATATCGCAATCTTTCTGCCTCTTCCATCCGCAAAAATCTGGAAGACAGTCTTCGCCGTCTGCAGACAGATTATATCGATATTTACTATACACACTGGCAAACACCTGACTTTTCCCTTTATCCGCTGGAAGAAACGATGGACACTCTCCTCCAGTTGAAAAAGGAAGGAAAAATTCGTGCAATCGGAGCTTCTAATGTCACTGCTGAAATTATAGAAAAGTATTGCAGCCTTGGACAACTGGATGTTATCCAGGAAAAATACAGCCTTCTAGATACACATATTGCAGAAGATTTATTACCTGTCTGCCAGAAGCACCATATTTCAATTCAGGCATACTCTCCTCTGGAACAGGGGCTTCTTACAGGAAAGGTGACAACAGGTACTGTACTGTCTCCAACAGATGTACGAAACAAAAACAGATTCTGGAAACCGGAATCTCGTATTCTTATACTGGATGTCCTGAAGAAACTGACCCCGTACACAGAAAAATATCACTGTTCTCTCAGCAATCTGATCATTTATCTGACAGCTGCCTCCTTGCCCGATCTGCACGTGCTCTGTGGAGCGCGAAAACCAGAGCAGATTATAGACAATGCGCAGACGCTTTCTCTGAATCTGGATGAAAAAGACGTTTTCGACATGAATACCCTGTTCACACAGCTTCGGAATTTTGTCAAATAAACTTCAAGGATTTTCTATGGAAAGAAACCTCGCAGATTTCTCTGCACAGATCTGTGTATGTTTCTTTCCATTCCCAGGAAATATAAGGGCTCAAAAATCTGCAGATACTTTCTACAAACCGTTTCTTTTCCGGACTTTCTTCCTTCTGCATTTCCTGCCAGAAGAAAGTCAATAATTTTAAAATATAGATCATATTTTCATATTCGCTTTTTTCCAGTTCTTTTCTGAAAATCCTTCTCTCCCACAGTTGTTCCATCAAAACATTATAGATTGTCATGATCTGCTTTTTCCATTCTCTGTTCATCTCCCGAAATGCAGGAACTTTTTTCTCCAAAATACTGTAATTCTCATATACGATCGCAGCTTTGTTCTGAAACTGTTCCACGACATTTAAAAATCGAAACAACAATTCTAAAATAACTTTATTCTCGTATTCCCAAAATGGTTTTCCTGATATTTCTTGTGTTTCCAAATCGATCGCAAATAGATGTATCTTCTCGTAAAATTCTGTTTGTATGCTTTTTAAAATTTCCCGAAGGATATCTTCTTTTTTGGGAAAATAATATGTTACATTTCCGACTGCAATAGCTGCCTCTGATGCAATCAGCCGCATAGATACCTGATCGTATCCTTTTATTATAAACAATTTTCGAGCACAACTGCAGATTCTTTCCTTCACTGTCTCATTTTGCTTTTGTAGTTCCATAATTACCAACCTCTTCAAATATTACTTTCACTAAAATCACTATATCACACTCCTCTTGAAACCGCAAATCGCATTTTTTCGAATTAGTACAGTGTACTATTCTGTATTTTTTAAATAGTACACCGTACTAACTTGTATTTTTTATTCCATCACACTATAATAAGGACATAAAACGAAAGAAAGGATCTGACCTTACTATGGAATTACAGAAACTACTAAGCTACACCAGAAAGGCAGTAGATGAATATACAATGATTGAAGACGGGGATCATATTGCTGTAGGGATTTCTGGTGGAAAAGACAGCCTTACCTTGCTTTATGCGCTGCATGGACTCAAACGCTTCTACCCCAAAAAGTTTGAACTCAGCGCAATTACTGTAGATTTAGGATTTGAGGACTTTGACCTAACTCCGATTCAGTTATTATGTCAAAAATTGAACATTCCTTATCGAATCGAATCTTCTGATATTTATGATATTCTGTTCAATGTCCGCAAAGAGTCAAATCCCTGTTCACTTTGTGCGAAGATGAGAAAAGGTGCTTTGAACCAGGCGGTAAAAGAAATGGGATGCAACAAAATTGCCTATGCACACCATAAAGATGACATGATAGAGACAATGCTTCTCTCTTTAATTTTTGAAGGACGTTTTTATTCCTTTTCTCCAAAAACATACTTGGATCGCACAGATTTAACCGTTATCCGACCTCTGATGTTCGTTGATGAAAAAGATGTCATCGGTTTTAAAAACAAGTATTTCCTTCCGGTAGTGAAAAGCAAATGCCCTGTAGACGGGTATACGAAACGCCAATATGTCAAAGAACTTCTCCGACAATTAACTCATGAAAATCCCGGTGTTCGTGAGCGTATGTTTCACGCAGTCCTTGACGGCAATATTGAAGGATGGCCAGAACGGATACTTCGTCCAAGAGCCTAACTGCTTTATAACGTTAAACACTACAGTGATCGTTCTATTTCAGCCAAAAAAAGAAGCTGTCGCTCCTATACAACAGCTTCTTTACATATTAACTTCTACAAAATCTTATCATCACGACTGATCTGTTCTTTCATCATCACATACTGTTCAATTGCCTTTGCTGTTCCATCAATTCCAAGTTCTGAACTTGAGAGGCACAACTCATAGCTTCCAGAGTCAGACCACTTTTTATTTGTATAATAATTATAATAACTTGCACGCTTTTTATCCGTCTTGATGATCATATCTTTCGCTTTCGCATCTGTAAGATCATAAATTCTCGCTATTCTTCGAATACGCGCATCCAAATCTGCATGAATGAAGACGTTCACTACATTGTCATAAGCTTCTAAAGCATAGTCTGCACAACGCCCTACAAGAATACACGGCCCTTCATCTGCTATCTTTTTGATCGCATCAAACTGCGCAAGAAATACTTTATGGTTAATCGGCATATCTGAATAAGCTCCACCTGAATATCCCATGGAATATGTATCCATAACCAGGGAATACAAAAAACTGTTCGTTGGTTTTTCATCATGCGTTTCAAAGATTTCTTCGCAGATACCACTTTCTTTTGCCGCTCTGCTGAGCATCTCTTTATCGTATAGCTTAATTCCAAAATAATCTGCAACCTGATATCCGATTTCCCGTCCTGCACTTCCGAATTGTCTTCCTATTGTAATAATCGTGTTCGTCTTCATATTGCCCACGCTCCTTTTCTGCCTGTCATATTCTTGAAATTCCTATATATATTATATAACAATCCAGGTAAAATAACAACGAAAAACTGCCAGCTCTATTTATTTCGATATAATTTTTCGACTATTCTCCCGCATTTTATATCATTCTTTTAAGGGTTGCATCGACTACACGATGAATACCCCTGATTTATCAGCTCTTCTCTTGTTTGGGAAGTTGATTTGCGATTTTTCGGCTGCGTATCAAGAACGCTGTTACAATCAGGTTTATGAAATTTCTTTGTATTTCTATTGATTACAAACGTGGCTTCTTCTATATTTTCTGCACTATTGACAGGCGTTTCGCCTTCCTTACTTTCACCTGTGGCATAATCAATCTGTATTCCCGGCTGCACATTATAAACAAATACATGAAAACGAAGATCTGCATCTTCCACAGAAGCCGCCTCCATAATCACTCCGCTCGCCACCAGGTTTTCTTCTTCATAGACCGGCGTTACACGATATAAGACATGATGATTTGTCTCATGTACATAATCTGCAACTTGATTTTCAAACGGAAGCATTCCTTCAACATTAAAATATCTGGTACCGGTAATAAGATTTTTCTCATTTGCGTTCTCTCCGGCAAGTTGAAATCCTATCAGATGCGCACGGTTATACAAATACTTTCCGTCCACACAATCATATTTTACTGTATGCCAGCCAGAGGGCCTAATCATTCCAATCTTTCCACGTTCTTCTGTTGGCATGATTTCCTGGCAAATATTAGCATAAGCAGTCTGGCAACGTCCTAACGCATCCAGATCACTGTAATTTTCAAAAACCTCTGTTGTATACTCCTCTTCTTCAAAATCAGGACTATTTCCATTCAGCTCAACATACGGGGAGCCGGAATATTCCGGCATGTTCTGGAGCGTATATAATGTCCCGCTTTCTCTCGCCGTTTCTGCCCCCTTCTGTTCCGAAACCATTACATTTTGCTGACAGCCACACAACAACACGACAACTATTACCAGTGGCAGAAACCTTTTTTTCTTCCAATTCATAGCCGAACCCTTTCTCTCCTATTTATTTTTATTCTATCCTTAGCTGATTGAATGCTACTTTTTTGTTTACCGATTCCTTTGCCAGGCGATCTGCACGCTCATTTCCATCTACGCCTGTGTGTCCTTTCACTTTCATAAAATGAATTTTTACTGGCGTACGGTTCATAAAATCCCGATATTTCTGCGTTCCCGGCTGTTTTGCCGCCCAGTCTCCGGTTACCCAGGATTCAATCCCCTGATAATCGTAAAACACGGTCAGCTCCGAAATCCCTCTCATTTGTGCTTCTTTTACTGCTTTGATACACCCCAGTAATTCTCCTGCCACATTGTGCATTTTCGCAAGATCCGGATAATCTCCGGATCCCTGCAGCACAATCTCTTCATCCTCCGAAAGTCTTAAAAATCCACCAAACCCATAGATTCCCTGAAAGTAGGAACCATCCACATACGCATATGGATAAGTCTCCTGATTGATTCCATTTTCTTTTTCGGTCCGCTTTGCTTCTTCGCTCTGCATTCCCACTAGAAATTCATTGGCCTCTTCCTCTGTCGCAAATCCTTTAAAAACTGCGCCCGGATATCCCGTCACCTGTTTCTGACATTCTCCCCAGGTGCGGTAAATTCCCGGCGTACGCCCTTTTCTCACTACATAATACTTATTTTTTGCCATCTTGCTTCTCCTCATGTTTCATTTTTTGAAAAACTGGTATATACATGCATAAGGTAACTGCCATAATCACCATCATCGCCACGATCATCCCATTTGCCAAAGTATGTGGAATCTGGAAAAAGAAAAACAGAACAACAAGACCTGCAAATAAAACTGCCGTACAAACTTTTCCAAACCACATCGCTCCGTCCAGCATCTTTCCTTTTTTCAAAAACACAATTCCCATAATTCCCATATACCCTTCTTTGATTGCCATCAGCGCAATCAGTGCCCACATCAAAGGATAGTGGGTTGCAAGGCAGAATGCCAGTGCCGCATGCGTCAGCTTGTCGGCAATCGGATCCAATGCCTTTCCAAGCTCCGTCACCATATGAAATTTCCGCGCAATCTTCCCGTCAAACAGATCTGTCAGACTGGAAATGAAAACAACCAGTGCTGCATACAAATATTCCTGCTCAGTCTCTGCTGTAATATACAAATAACAAAAAACCGGAATTAGTAAAATGCGAAAATAGCCCATTAAGTTCGGAATTGAAAAAATCTCTTTTTTGCTGAATCGTTTCATTTATTCTCACCTCTTATGTACTTATTTTTTGGATGCAAACGTACGTTTGGCTCTTAAACATGAAAAAGGAATCCAAATAGATTCCTTTCCCCCTTAATTTCCCATCTGTTTCCTTAACTTTTGCAGAAGTTCCTCGAAATACTCAGGCAGCGGAGCATCGAACTGTATATATGCACCAGTCGACGGATGCACAAATCCAAGAATTCTTGCATGCAGTGTTTGACCCTGCAATTTATACGGACATTTTGCTGGTCCATACACAGCATCGCCCAGAATGGGATGTCCGATACTTGCCATATGAACACGAATCTGATGTGTTCTGCCTGTCTCCAATTCACATTCAATGTGCGTATAATTTCCAAATCGTTCCAGCACCCTGTAGTGGGTGACAGCTGTTCTCCCGTGAGGTGCGTGTACACACATCTTTTTCCGGTCTGTCGGATGCCTTCCAATCGGTGCATTCACAGTACCGGTATCTTCTTTTAGATTTCCATGCACAATTGCTTCGTATTTTCGTGTAATGGAATGTTCTTTCAGCTGTTCAGCCAAAATCTGATGCGCCTGGTCATTTTTACAGATCAACAGAGAACCTGTAGTATCCATATCAATCCGATGTACAATTCCTGGACGCATTACGCCATTGATTCCTGAAAGATTCTCTCTGCAATGGTACATCAGCGCATTGACCAATGTTCCTGTATAATGTCCCGGCGCCGGATGCACAACCATTCCCTTTGGCTTGTTGACTACAAGCAAATCCTCGTCTTCATATAAAATATCAAGTGGAATTTCCTCCGGCAGAATATCCGGTATCTCCAGCTCTGGAATCTGCAGCCTTACTTCATCCTCACTGCCAAGTTTGTAATTAGCTTTTACCTGTTTCCCATTCACTTCAACCAGTCCCTCTTTGATCAGTTTCTGGATATAAGAACGAGACTTTTCCGGCATCTGAGCAGATAAAAACTTATCAATCCGCTCATCTGCTACAGTTTCTTCTGCTGTAAAAAAACGCTCTTCTCTCATGATCAGGCACCTTTCTTTGGCAATACCCAGTCCAATTCCTGATCCTTGTAATAAAAAAGGATCAGAATTCCAAAAAGAATACAGCCAATCACTACATAGCAGTCTGCCACATTAAAAATCGGAAAATCGATCAAATTGAAATAACAGAAATCAATCACGTAATTCCATGCAAGCCGATCTATCAAATTTCCAATTGCACCGGATGCCAACAGCACCGCACATACCTTAAGTGGAACAAATCTTCTGGTTTGCGGAATTCTTCCATAGATCAATAACACAATCAGAAATATCAGTATTGCTCCGATTGCAAACACATACTGATGATTCTGCATAATCCCAAATGCAGCACCGCGGTTTTCCAGATATTGAAACTGAAACACTCCAGGTATTACAATAAACGGATCTTGATTTTTCAAATAAGTAACTGCCAGCCATTTTGTAAACTGATCTGCCGCTACCGCCAAGGCAAATACCGCCAATGCCCACAAATAACTTTTTCCTCTTTTTTTTCTGTCTTCCATATATTATGTCCTGCCTGTCTTGTTAAATATATTTATAAATAGATACATAAATCCTGTTCTTTTTTGTCTTCGCTCCAGTTCCATTATATCGGAATTTTCCATATCCCCGAACGGAGATCACATCATTTTCTTTGAGCTGATAGCTGTTGGATGTAATCATCTTTCCATTTACAAACACCTTTGCCCCTTCAATCAAGCCGGAAAGTTTTGTCCTGGAAGCCGAAAATGCCAGAGAAAGCAAACTATCCAGCCGGACAGACGCAACTGTCCCACGAATTTCTTCATAGCTCGGTTCATATTGAAATCCATCTCTGGCAATTTCTTTTACAAACACCTGGGTATGACGAACCCTGGTCAGTTCCTCCATCAAAAAGGATTTCAAGGCACGATGCACAAAAACAACCGCATCCGCTCCATCAAGGAGAATATCTCCGATTTTTGCACGCTCTATCCCAAGTCCCAAGATCGTTCCGAGATAATCTCTGTGTGTCAGTTTTTCCGCATATTTGGCATGCAGTGGGCTAATTTTGAGGATATCAAACGGATAGTCTGTCCATTCCTCCTCGGAATACCACTCTGTTTCTCCACGCAAAGAAAGAGCATCAGGGAGAAATGCCGCCATCTGACGCTCTGCCAATCCATATCCGCCAAAGGTAACAAACCTTGTATAGAGTCTGTCCTTTGGCATTGCATGCAAAATATTCTGTTCATTCAAATTTAAAAAATCTGAGTATGTAACAATATCACGACTATATGCCAGATTCGATAGCTCTGACAGCCGTTTCTCCAACTGTTGTTCTTCCTTCTGCATATACAAATCTTAATATCTGCCTCTCATGCTTGGTTTTTCCATGGAACCACCGAGAAGATCCTGCAGATCTCCGGATATATCAACATTTGTTGGTGTCACAAGGAAGATGTAATTGGAAATCTTCTGCAGATTTCCGCTGATTGCAAAAGTTGCTCCCGAAATAAAATCAATGATACGCTGCGCAATTTCCAGATCCATTCCTTCCAGATTCAGGATTACTGTCCGCCCTGCAAGAAGTGTCTCCGTAATCTCACGGGAATCATCTACAGAAGTCGGTTTTACAACACAAACTTCCATATTCACGCCTCTTCTGGACGCCGGCTGACGCATCGGTGTCACTTTATTTCCTGAAGACGGTGCAAGATGCTTGTCCTCATCCATATCAAAGTCATCATACTCATCACTTCTGCTCTTCTTGCTACCAAAAATTGAACGATGCGGTTTTTCTTCAAAATCATCATCCTCAAAATCATCATCGTAAAAATCGTCGTCATCGTATTCGTCATCATTCAATTTCATAATATCCAAGAATTTATCAAATACAC
>ERZ1106969.491-NODE-491-length-40716-cov-3.908143_pt1 | contig 40716 bp, 48 predicted proteins | sample MGYA00403685_ERZ1106969 | MGnify/ENA primary metagenome ERZ1106969 (study PRJEB35170, sample SAMEA104062416) | human gut metagenome | biome: human gut; feature: human-associated habitat; material: faeces | place: Denmark | collected 2012-05-18 ... | reverse complement strand
TCTCCCAGCTGCAGGATGAGATCTACAAGACCGTGACCATGCTGTATCAGACAAGGGAGGCTGCCGTAAAAGCAAAAGCAGGTTTTGCAAAAAACCTGTCCAATATTGCCCACCAGCTAAAAACGCCCATAACAGCCATTTCCCTGTCCGCACAGATGATGGAGGAACATCCATCCAGGGATTACCTGACACAGATTCACAAGCAGCTGGGACGGCTGACCCATCTGGAGGAGGCCCTGCTTCTCCTGTCACGCCTTGACGCAGGAATCCTTCCCTTGAAAATGGAGGCAGTGGATGTCTATACAGCAGTGAGCCTTGCCGCCGACAATTTACAGGAAGTGTTTGAGGCAGCCGGATTGTCTGTTGACATACCGGAAGTGGGGGAAATGAAGATACTGGCTGACCTGGACTGGACCATGGAAGCATTGATGAACCTTTTTAAAAACTGTGCGGAATACACGCCCCCAGGGGGAAGGATCCATTGCGCCTGTTCCCAAAACCCCCTTTACACGGAAATCATCCTGTGGGATGAAGGAAAGGGGTTTGACAAGGAAGACATCCCCCATCTGTTTGAACGGTTTTACAGAGGTAAGAATGCGTCTGGCAATGGAATCGGCATCGGCCTTTCCCTTGCCAGGGAAATCATTCAACGGCAGAATGGCACGATCCGCGCAGTCAATCTTCCAGACAAAGGCGCGGCCTTTGAAATCCGGTTTTACAGTCACTGAGCAGTCACTTTGACCTGTTATGATGAAACCGAAGTCAGAATGACAGGAAGGGAGAAAAAAGCTTGGAAATTTTAAAATGTGAGGATTTGAGTAAGGTATATGGCTCAGGGGCCAATCAGGTCATTGCCCTGGATAAGATTAACCTCTCGGTCCATAAGGGGGAATTTGTGGCCATTGTGGGGGCTTCCGGTTCAGGAAAATCCACATTGCTGCATGTGATTGGAAGCGTGGACAGACCCACTGAGGGCAGGGTCCTCATAGAGGGCAGGGATATCGCCGCCCTGAATCCCACCCAGTCAGCCATTTTCCGCCGCAGGAAGGTGGGACTGGTTTACCAGTTCTACAATCTGATTCCGACCCTGACGGTCCGGCAGAATATACTGATGCCGCTTCTTCTGGACAAAAAGAAGCCAAACCAGGAATATTTTGACCAGCTGGTAAACTCTTTGGGCATTTCCGGTAAACTGGATGCCCTGCCGGACCAGTTATCAGGAGGGCAGCAGCAGAGGACCGCCATTGCCCGTTCCCTGATTTACCGGCCGGCCCTGCTGCTGGCAGATGAGCCCACAGGCAACCTGGACCGGAAGAATTCCAGGGAAATCATCGATATGCTGAAGTTATCCAACCAAAGCTTAAACCAGACCATCCTGCTCATAACCCATGATGAGTCCATTGCCCTGGAAGCCGGCCGCATCATAACCATAGAGGACGGTCATATCATAAGCGACCGGAAGCGGGGGTAGGCATATGTGGAGGGAATATTCAATCAGTTATATAAAAAACAACCGGGCTTCCAGCATATCCATTCTTGCGGCGGCTTTTATATCGGCCCTGTTCCTTTCTTTTCTGTGCAGCCTGTTTTATGGTTTCTGGGTGTATGAGGTAGAGGGAATCATATTGGAGGAAGGAGACTGGCAGGGGCGTATTACATGGGATATGGATAGTGACAGTGACAGGGATAGGGACAGGGACCGCCTCATGATGATACAGAACTTTGGCAATGTTAAAAAGGTAGTGGTCAATGAGGAGCTTTCCAGCGGACAGGAAATTGCTGCCGATATTTATTTCGAGGATGCCAGAAGCATTTTCCGGGACATGCCCCTGATTGCAGAACGGCTGGGGGTGGAGGAGGGCGCGGTTTCCTACAACCTGAAGCTTTTATCCAGATACCTGATTCATGATCCGCAGGATGATTCACCGCCGCTTTTAATGACATTTTACCTGGTCATCCTGTTGATGGTTTCCCTTTCACTGATACTGATCATCCGCAATTCCTTTGCAATGTCCATGAATGCGCGGATACACCAGCTTGGTATTTTGTCCAGCGTGGGGGCTTCTCCCGGACAGATACGGACCTGCCTGATACAGGAGGCGGTGATGCTCAGTGTGGTGCCGATTCTTGTTGGCAGCATGATAGGGATTGCCCTCAGTTTTGGGGTAATCCAGGCAATTGAACTGATAGCAGCAGATATCCCGGGCAGGCATGAAGCCGGTTTCAGGTATCATCCCATGGTATTCGTGGTGACAATCCTGTCCTCCTTTCTTACCGTGTTGGGTTCAGCATGGATTCCGGCAGGAAAACTGAGCAGGATGCCGCCATTGGAAGCTATCCGCAATACCGGCGAATGGAAGCTTAAAAAGGAGGGACATTCCCATATCCTGCGGTTCCTGTTTGGGATGGAAGGCGAACTGGCCGGAAATTCCATGAAAGCCAGGAAAAGGGCAATGTATACCTCCACGCTGTCCCTGACGCTTGCATGTCTGGGTTTTACGCTGACCCTGTGTTTCTTTACCCTTTCAGGTATCAGCACAAGATATACTTATTTTGAAAAGTATCAGTCAATGTGGGATGTCATGGCCACGGTGGAGGATATGGATATAGAGGATTTCAGGATGACACGGCAGTGGAAGGAACTGCAGGCACTGGACCGCATAAGGGACCTGGCCGTGTATCAGAGGCTGGAGGCCGCTGCCCGCATTCCTGAAAGCGGAGAGAGCCAGGAACTGGCCGCCCTTGGCGGGATTGGCATGGTCGCGGGTCCTTCGGCCGAAAAAGTGAATGATGCATGGCTGGTACGGGCGCCTGTAGTTGTGCTGGATGATGACAGCTTCATGGAATACTGCAGTAGGATTGGGGCCCTGCCGCGGCTTGACGGAGCCATTGTCCTGAACCGGATATGGGACAGCTTAAACAGCAGCTTCCGATATCCCATCTATATTCCTTATGTGGATGAAAGCCTTGGGACGGTTGTGCTGCAGGAGGGCAAAACGTCGGGAAGAGGGACAGGAGAGGCACTGGCAGGAACAGGGCAGAATGAAAGCAGACAAAAAGAAGCCGTGGAAATCCCGGTCATTGCCTATACGCAGGAGGTCCCTGTTTTGAGGGAGGAGTATGACAGCCATTCATTGGTACAGTTCATCCCTCTGTCTTTGTGGGAAGAAATATCCGTGAACATAGGGGAAGGGCGGCAGGATACCTGTATACGGATACTGGCTGCAGAGGGGGCTTCCCTGGCAGACCTGGATGCGCTGGAGAACGATGTGCTGGAGCTGTTTGGCGGACAGTATGGGATTGGGATTGAGAACCGTATCCAGGAGAAAATCACCAATGATTACATGATTTTTGGATATGAGCTGATTCTTGGCGGCCTTTGCTCCATACTTGGGCTGATTGGAATCGCCAATGTGTTTTCCAATACATTAGGCTTCCTGCGCCAGAGAAGGCGGGAGTTTGCCCGGTATATGTCCATTGGAATGACACCGTCAGGAATACGAAGGCTGTTTTGCATCGAAGCATTGGTGACAGCAGGACGTCCAATCCTCATTACCCTGCCCATTGCCGTGGCAGTAACGGGATTCATGATTAAGGCCAGCTATTTAGACCCCATGGAGTTCATGGCCCAAGCCCCGGTCATACCAATCCTTATTTTCTGTCTGGCTATCTTTGGTTTTGTGGCGCTGGCTTATTATCTTGGCGGGAGACGGGTAATGCGGTGTAATCTTTCCGACGCCCTGCGGGATGATACGCTGGAGTGATTTCTGGTTTCACGTTTTTGGATTTTATGGTATAGTTACAGGGGGAATCCCTGGGGGCTTCCTGTGTAAAAGAGGATATTCCCTCCATTACCCGGGCCCCCGTCCATAAAAAGGGAAATGACAGAAAGGTAATGACTGGCAATGATACGCAGAGAAGATATGCTGGAATTAACAAGGCGTATGACACTTTCACGGACATCCTTTACAAGGATAGCAGGATGTTATGTGGACAGGGATGGGGAGTTTGACGGCAGCTTCAATACCAACTTCCTGAAGCTGTCCGCAGCAGAACGGACAAAGAAACTGAAACTGGCAAAGGAAATCCCCTTTTCGCCAACAAATGTAAATCTGAAGAAATACGAATTTACCCAAAGCATGCGCAGACCAGGCAGTATGTGGCAGCTGCTGATGGCCATGAATGAATGCGGCCTGAAAAACGATGCATTGATGGATACTTTTTATGATGTTGTCATGGAACAATATCATACATATTCAGATTATGCCATCCTTGTTTTCCATGACCGGTATGATATTCCGGCAAAAGCATCTGATAATGAACGGTTATGGGAATCAGAAGAGGTGTTTGAATATATGATTTGCGCCGTCTGCCCAATGACAGGGGAATATGAGCCGGGGAAGCCGGAGTGCGGATTTTTATTTCCGGCCTTTACGGACAGAAGCGGGGATTTGAACCATATTGCGGTATTCCAGGCAGATACCGGACATCCCCATGATGAAATCTTAGAGGTGCTTGGGCTGTCGGCAGGGGTTTAACAGGCAGATAAGGCAGAGGGCATGGAAAGGAAGAGGGGAATGCTTGGTAATAAGGAGATGAAAAAGACAAAAGATAAATATCTGTTGGCATTTTTCCTGATATATATGGTTGTATTGTTCCGCATCACTGTTTTCCGTTCCACCTTCAGCCTGTATCATGTCATGGAGAACGGAACAATCAACCTGTCCTTATTCCAGGATTATATTCCTTTCATCAGACAGGAGAGATGGTTTCTGGTCCTGTACCTGTTTGTGGGCAATATTATCTGGTTTGTTCCATTGGGATGCGTGCTTCTGGCTTCCGGTAAGGTGAAGGGAATCTGGAGCGCGGCGGTGTGCGGGTTATGTTTATCCCTTATTATCGAAACATTACAGTATATATTTGGGACAGGCGTGTCAGAACTGGATGATTTGGTATTAAATACAATGGGGACATGGATTGGCGCGGCAATGGTCCGGCTGTACCGGCATTACCGGCGCGGTCAGGGACGGTATCAGAAATAAAATTATTAGCAATCATGTTCCAGACAGTCCAAAGATTGCAAGGCCCCCGCTAGGGTAAAACGGGGGTACTAAATACAAGGTATACAGTGTATATAACAAGCCTATGTTGGATACGAAAGAGTCATCCACTCTAACGCAGACAACTATTCGCGAAAGTCTAGTTTAACGAATAGTTAGTTACAAATTAAGCATTGATTAGTACATCTTTTAACAAATTGTTAGGGGGTGTATTTTTTATGGTTAAGAAAGTATTAAGTACCTTATTATCACTATCCATCATTGCCATATGCCCTCTGAATGCTTTTGCGTCTGTGGCTACTCCTTCGGATGCTCAGCGTGTTCCGGTTGCTTCTGGTTCGGATACTGTGCATAGTCAGGTTTTTGATAAATTTGTGGATGATTATCAGGAATTAGATGATTTTGATACATTGGGTACTCCTATGCTTATGTCATCTGGTGAGGAAGGTCTTGTTTATGGTACGGATTATGTGTACCGTGTACGGTATCGTAATTCTAGTGGTACGTTAAAGTGGGTGAATGCTGTATATACAGGTGGGTTTTATAGGTTCAGCCCTCCTGCATCTGGTTATTATCCTGATTTATTGTATGCGCAAGTGTATAAGTCTGGTTTACCTAAAACAAGTGCTACTTATGGTGTTACAGCAACATTTTTGCAGGGTAATATAGATTTTGGCGAATATGTAACTTCTGGCTTTTGTGAGGTGTATGAATCTGCACAAAATGTAACGGAATCGGCTTTTGCTACGACTGGTTTGTCATATACCAATACAGGGGAATCTTATGTTGTTAAAGGTAATGTAAAATTAACTCGTACTTCTATCCGTGTTAATATTGGTTTAGCCTTAAAAAAAGGTGTTAACACAACGTTTGATATATCGGATTTATCTTTTGATTTCTTTTTTAAAAACAATGCTGACATTCCTGTGTCTGGTAATACTGGTTATGATTCTTCGGACGTTGTTGCGGATAACACGGCACAGATGGTTGAAAAACAGGATACAATCATTGACCAGATAGTCAACGTGACACAGACTATATCAAGCCAGCTTACGGCCTTTTGGAATCAGTTGGCAGGTGAATTTACCAATTTGTATAACAAGTTAAATCAGCAACATGCCGAACAATTGGAAGCTGACCGGACGAACACGGATGATATCATAGCTGCTGAGGAATCCAATACCACTAACATCATTAACAATAACAATGCGAATACGGATAAGTTATCGAATGGCTATGATAATTCTGGTATGAATTCCGATAATGACCGATTGAATGGTTCACTTACGGAATATGACCAGGCCGAAGATAATCTAATGGAGGATGTTAATACAGGGATTGGGAACATAGATTTTGATTTCAGTTTTGACAGTACATTATCCGTCATATCAACTGTTTCCGATTTCCTGCAAGGTATTTATGAACGTTCCGGTGGGTTCCAGGTGGTCATAAATGTATGCCTTATCCTCTCTCTCGCTTCCTGCGCCGTTGGTCTGTACCGTTTAAAGGGGGGTGGGTAAATGTTTAAGTTCTTTGAATCCATTGCCAATATCTTTAAGACGGTTGTTGATTTTGTCATTGACCTATTCCAGATGCTTCTTGGCCTGGTGGAACTTATTGTAAAAGGGTTTGGTTTTCTGGTGCGTGTCATTAATGAACTTCCCCCGTTCCTGATACCATTTGCGCTTGGGTTTATCTGCCTGGCTATCCTGTTCCAGATTCTTAATAAAGGGAGTTGATTGTATGTTAGGTTCATTCCTTCAATTTGTTCTTGATGTATTCGGTGGCATGATTGGGCTTCTTCAATATACGGAACTTGGCGGTTTTACCTTGGAGAATGTCCTTGTTGCCATCCTTATTGTTACGATTGTTGCCCGTACTGTGATTGTAAAGTTTGGAGAATGATATGGTTCTTTTGATAATGGTATTCATGCTTCTGTTCTCCTTTCCTTCCTATGCTGTTCCGGTTGCGTCTCCTTCTGAGGTAGGAAAAGTGTTGGAAGATGATGATGTTTTGGAAGATGATGAAATTGTGGATGATGATGATATTTCTTCAGCCTTTGATGACCGGCCCGATTTTTATTATGAATCCATGGAGGACATGAACGATGATGAGGTTCTTAAACGTATACTTGCCGAAGTTGTATCTATTAGCGATTCTATGGGTGGCCCTGTTGCTACTCCTTCAGATGCTACCAGGCCTGACAGTGATGCCTTGGAGGATGAGGAAATTTCTCCTGACGGTGAGGAGGTTGATACAGCTTCTTACACTCTGGATGCCGATTCCTTTGCGCAGGGCTCTGAGGATACTTACGTTAATGTGTTGCGTTTTGATATTACTTTTAACAACCATGATTATATTTTACTGATTCCGCCGGAATACGTGGATAATCTTTATATAGATGGTAATGACCGTCTTTGGAATATGTCTACCAGTAATATTACAGGCCGTATCGTGGATGCTGGATTTAATCCTTTGGTGACAGAGGGCAAGCTGATGTATCTCTCTCCCTGTCTTGGCAATAACTTTTCCACGGTGAATGAATACGGCAGTCCCAATTATATGCGTACTTATTATTGGAGTTCCAGCCGTCTTACTTATTCCACATCCTATGGTGTGATTACGGTAAATAAATACCATAATCCGTTTTATGTATCCCAGACCATGGATTATATCATGTTGTTTGTTGTGACAGGGGGTGTTTTATTCATATGTTTGAACAATTACAAACGTTATTAGGCATTACGGTTCCGGTACAGTTTGAGCCCGTTCTGATTGCCATTACTGCTGTCCTGTTCCTCTGGCTTCTCTCCTTTTTCGGTGAACTGCTTAAACTTATCATTTTGCGTTGGAGTTGATGACCATGTGGGAAGATTTCTCGACTATTTTTAATGATGGGATTCTGGTCAATGCCAAGGTCCTGATTGATTTCCTTTTAGGTGATGGTATTTATTTAGGTGCTGTTGTTATTCTCCTGCCCCTGCTTGGCAGGTTAATAAAGTTTTTTAAAAATTTATTTTAGGAGGTGTTTTTATGTTGCAGAGAGTAAGAAATAGGTTCCAGAAGTTCATGTATGGCCTTTTTGCCGTACCGTTCCTTATGGGTATGACAGCTTTTCCGGCCTATGCGTCTGAATCTGGTGCAGGTTCTGCTTCCCTTACGGATACGCTCAGTATCTTCACGGAAGTGTTCGCCTGGTTCCTCCAGGAAGGTGGTAACCTGCTGGCCTGGATGCTTGACAAGCCCATCATCCTTCTGTCACTGGCTGTTTTCTTTGTCGGTGCTGTGATTGGTGTCCTTGCCCGTATCTATAGCAGTTTTTAGTGACTTATCGTTTCTTTGTCAGGCCGGATTTCGTCCGGTCTGATATTTGGAGGTATATTATGTTTGGGATTCTTCCGGTCTTTTGGGATTTCTTCTTCTCCCCTCTCCTGGCCTTTGATATAGATAGTCCTATTTTTGCGCCTATTGCTTTATGTCTGGTTGTCCTTTGTGTATTCCGCTTTGTCAGGAGGATATTTTCATGGTGTTTTTCGTTTTGATTATCCTGTTTTTTATTCTTTTCATTGGGTACCATTTAATCCGCTATCGCAATCCCTATAAATTAATCATGGTCATAGGTAAAAAAGGCTCTGGTAAAACCACGTTAATGGTAAAACTGTCGTTGAAGTATAACAAGCGGAAACGGCCTGTGTTCTGCAATGCTCCTGACATTCCTGGTACATATTACTTTGAGCCTGAAATGTTGGGTTCTGTCGGTTTCCCGGAAAACGCAATCATTATGGTTGACGAGGCTTCCAGGTATTGGGATAACCGTGATTTTAAGAATTTTCAGAAGAAGACCTTTGACTATTTCCGTTTCCAGCGGAAATACCGTCATACGGTTTATCTATTCTCTCAGAGTTTTGATGTTGACAAGAAGCTTAGGGACCTTACGGACCGCATGTATTTAGCGACTAATGTCTTTAATGCATTTTCAGTTGCCAGGGGTATTGCCAAGGCTCCCACGATTACCCATGCGGATTCTAACCAGGCTGGTGAATCTAAACTTGTGGATGATATACATTTTGAGAGCCTGCTTCTGTTCTGGGCCGGCTCCGTCCGTATTACTTATCTGCCAAAGTATATAAAATACTTTAATTCGTTTGACCCTCCTTATCTTCCAGAAGGTCAATTTACATATACACCATTCATCAAGCGGAAACGAAGGGCCCCCGCCTGTGGCGGGCCCGTAGTTGAAGCGATAGAGGATAAAACGGATGATGACTTCGGACCCCCGTCTAATTAGGTCCGAAGTCCTGTTAATTTCTAACTTTTACACACAATTCACACAATTATATTGGGAGGTTTTTTTTATGCTTTATTACTTTAATCCACTTATTGAGGATGGTGTCTTCTACTCCTGTGATTCCTTACGGTATGCGTTTGAATTTCCGAATATTGATACAGTGGAATCCTTCCTTACCCTACTCTCCCACCTGCCCGGTTCCATGTCCTATACGTCATATAAGGATTTTGATTATCGGTATTTATATGTGTTTGGGATTAAAGGTTTATCTTTCAGTATTGGCTGTTGTATGAATGGTGTAAAGAAAGAAACCGTCTTGCAGGGGTTTTTGGATTTTAATCCCAATAAGTTACTTGGTGATGTTACCTATGGTGATGGTTTCTTCCGTACCATGATATCTCCTTTTACTCAGGAGGAAACCTGCTTCCGCGATTTACGGGACCAGATAGGTGATATCCTGAGGGAAGTATTGGACCAGCTTTTTGTAAGTGTGGAATCTATAAGGATTAAGAGATGGGATTTAGCAGTTGATGTGCCATATGGACGTGATTGTGTCCAGCTTATCAAGGATAACCGCAAGTACAGCCAGTTTTATAAATCAGCTTCTGATTTCACGGAATATTTAGGTTCCATGTCCAGTCCGTGCCGTGTCAAGGTCTATAATAAGCAGTTGGAAGCGGAACTTGATTATCCCCTTACCCGTATTGAGGTCACGTTGGACAGCCTGGATTATAGTGATTGCTGTAGGTGCTGGCCTAATGTTTATACTCGTAGTTTTATTCAGTTGGGTGATAGTAAAGTCCTTGTACAGCTTATGAGCAAGGAACCTGTTGATAGTATGGATTTTTATCTCCGTCAGTTATCGCCTGTTACAAAACGTAAGTATAAGGCTCTTTTACTTGATAGGCCGTTTGAAATTGATGGCCTTGTCTTTAATAAATTGCGTAACCAACTGCTGAATTATCAGGAGGGTAGGTTTTATGAGATTATTAGGTAAAGTTAAGATTTGTCTGTTCCTTACGAAAAAACAGTATGACCAACTTTTGAAGTACATGGAATATTGTGAATGTTATGCCACTCCTGCGGAACTGGCTACCCGGTTAGTATCAATTGGCCTGGCTGATGCAGTTAAGCGTGGGATTATTGATGAGGGTTAGTAACACATGGTTGTGTCGGCTCCGGCCTGGCCAGGGATTTCCCTGGGAAAGAAATGTGTTACAGATGGGAGAGAATATGAAAAATGCAAAGAGTAATATCCGTTCATTCCGTTACTCTGACCGGGTGGCGCAGATATTGGAGTCTATGGAAGGTGACAGTCTTAACGCAAAGTTTGAGAATCTAGTAATCTTCTGTCATGATAAGCTTCCTGAAGTCCAGAAAAAGTATGATATGTATAAGTCCATGGCTGACAGGCAATGGAATGAATTTGTGGAACTATCTGATTTAAAGGATGGAATCAGGTGTGATTTAAGGAATGTAGAAAGCAAGCTTCGTTCTTTGGATGAATTGTTAGAGTTTGTTGAAAAACGTTGCAAGGCTGTAATGGAACGTAAGGATGAATTGTAACACATGGTTGCCCTGGCTCCAGCTGTGATGGGAAACAGCCTGCAGGAAAATTGTGTTACATAGATAAAGATATCCCCGGCATAGTGCCGGGGATTTTGCTGTTACAGTGCTTTGGGCAATATGCCTTTTGCTTCCAGGACTTCCACCAGTGTGTCTATGTCTTGTCTGGTTTCGTTGTTTCCTTTCTTTACCTGGTATTCCAGGTTTGTTAGTCTTATGTCTATTTCTTCTAACTTGTTTTTTATGGCCTTGTTTTGTACTTTTAGAGTTTCTACACTATCATGAATCGGTTTAAGTTCTTCTTGAAGCATTCCTCTGATAGCCTCTATCATTTCATTTTCATTCATTTGGGTTATCCTCCTTAAAATTCTTTAAAATCGCTTCTCGTCCATTCTGGTGCGTTACAGGGGGTTATTTATCCTTTTTATGCTTGTGCTTATCTAGCCGTATAATCTTCCGTGCTGCATATTGTCATTGTCTTTGGTCTGCTCCTCGATTAATGATTGGATTTTCTCTTCGGCCTTTCCCTTATTTCGTTCGGTGAGTTGGTTGTATTTTTCCAGTAATATCTCCTCTTCTGCTGTCAAGGCAGGCCGGGGATTTAGTATTGTGGCCTTGATATTTTTTAGGTCATTTATGATTAGTGTGTTTATATATTCATTTACGCTTAGATTATTTTCTTTCGCTTTGTCTTTTATCGGTGTGTCCATTTCTTTTGGTATATTTAGGGCTATTCTTTTATATTTTTCTTTTGCCCAATTATTTTGCCTTTTGTATTGTTGTTTCTTTGAATCATCCATATTTTCACCTCCTCAGTATTGTACAATATTCACTATATGTGACTATAAGTATTGTACAATATGACCATTGCGTATTGTACAATACTCTGCTATAATCTTAGATATAAGATAAGTAACAATTAAGCGCTTAGTTAGTATCTATTTTAACACAAATTTAGTTAGTCCACAAGGTTGATTTAGTTAGTTGATTAAGGAGGGTTTTGTTATGACAGTTGAACGGGTTTTGAATTTCCCATTTGTTGAAGATGGTACGCTCGTTTATATCCGGGATGAATCGTTTAGGTTACTCGCATGTTCTTTTCGTGTATTCCCCCAAATGACACATTGGTGGCCGTTTGATGTAAAATCATTTTCTTGGGATGATGATAATGACCTCTATATCACACTGAAAGGAATGGGTTGATATGATGGATAAAAAGCGTATCCGTAAGACAATCAATGATGCTGTGGAAGTTTATCTTCGTGGTGATGATGTTATTGATTTGATGTTTGATTATACTTGGATTTTTGCACAATTGAGTTTTGCGTGCACTATTGATGCAATTACGATTGAAGAGCGTGATGCTTTGTGTGATATTGTCAATTGCGCTTTTAAAGCTAAAAGGAGGGGTCCAGAATGCGTAGACTTTCCAAGGCTCTCATAGCGCAGGAGCAAAATGAAACCAGTGTGGCGATATGTCGGGCCATGGCCTTGCATGACCAGTGCCGTGTTGATGTACTACAGTATCATTTTTCCCGTCTTGAAGCCATCTTGTCTTACATAAATGAGGATTCAGACGATATTCCGCCTGTTTAGGTAGCCCCCAGGGTATCCCTCTGTGGCTCTGCCCTGGTCTATAATATAACCAATTAGTTAGTTTAAAGAAAGTGAGGATTAGTTATGGTATATCATGTTTTAGGTATTGAGAGGTTCGAAGGCATTGCTAAAAAGACAGGTAAGCCTTATGATTTTACCCGTTTTTATTCTGTCCCTTCCCGTCAGCCGGATAAGGTCCGTGGTGTCAGGGTGGAAAATGTGGATGTTTATAACGGTCAGTATGCGCCGGATATCTCCGGTATCCATCCTGAGGACTATGTGGATTTCAGTTTTAACCGCAGGGGTTATGTTGATGCTGTCCAGATAGTTGATTCACCTAACTAGCGTATGCACTATTCCCCGGCCCCAGGTATTATCTAGGGGCCGGGGATACTCCTTCCCCTTGATTACTGAAAGTGCCAGATATCTGGCGGTCGCGGTTCATCATGTCCCGGATGCACCTACGGTGTCGCGGATATGGGAAATGTAACACGTAGTGGTCGCGGCTCCGTCCGGGCCAGGGATTTACTTAAGCGGGAAATGTGTTACAGATTATAAGAAGGTAGTGATTCGATGAGATTAGAACTTACGGAACGTGAATTACGATACCTTAACCGGGTAGTGAACGTCCGTCTGGATGAATTATTGGAACGTTGCGCCAGGATACGCCGTATTCGTTCCCTTGATGATATAAACACGTCAGAGCGTTTCAGCATTGCGGAATCTGAAATCAAGGTTTTGAAATCAGTTCATGATAAGGTTGCTGATGCTCTTTCGGATTCTTCTTTGTCATAACAGATGTACTATCCACTTAATAAAATAAAGTAACTATTCCTAATAAGTCTAGTTTAACGAATAGTTGGAGGTGTTTCTATAACATCTATCAATTATCTGAATCAGAATCCATTTGAAAATAAAATTGAATAAAGGTGGTGTCTGTATGTCCGTTGCTACTCCTTCGGATGCTTCACAACCTTCTGGTCATGACGTTACTGCATTGCAGGACTTACTGAATGATTATGAATGGCAACTGATGCAGTCCGAATCCCTGGACACGTCCGTTGATAATGCAAGTATCTTCCGTACTGCTGAAAATACGGCTGATATTGTACAGCTTCTCCTGTGCGCTAATTTCCTGCTTACGCTGATTCTTGGGTGTTTGTTATGTTCCATTTTCAGCCGGTTCATGAGGGCTTGATTATGCGCTACAATGGTGATGGTTTTGTTGCTTTTATGTTGGCCCTGGCCTTTGTGGTAATTACGATGGTCGGTCTGATGAATGGGGGTTTTTAGTATGCAGATTGATGGATTATTAACAATGTATGCCCCATATGTAGGCGTTGGTTTCCTGCTTGGCTGTCTGCCCATGCTAGCTGGTCTTGGCATCCATGCAGTTATCAATATATTTAAAAAAATCTAATTAAATGGAGGAAAGAATTATGTCTATGAATGAAAGATTTAGGAACAAGGTTGTTTCCGCACGTTGTGCGGTTGGTGGTATGGCGGTTGCCGCCCCTCTCCTGCTTGGGACTGTCACGTCCTTTGCGGCCGAAGGTGAAGCCGCTGACCCGTTAATTACTGCCTGTACGTCCATTGCATCTTCTGCCACGTCTGCAATCAACGGTGTGATTCCGATTGCCTTACCGCTGGTCGGTGCTGGCCTGGTTGTCACAATCGGCCTTAAGGTGTTCAAGCGTATCGCTGGCAAGGCATAATCGGTTTACTTTGGGACAGTCGTCATAGTGATGGCTGTCCCAAGCCATTTGAAAGGGGTAAATTATATGCGTTATTTGAAACGGTTTTTATGCGCCGCCCTCTCCCTCCTCCTGCTGTCCATGTTCCCCCTAACTGCCCTGGCGGCTCCTGCCGTCCCTACGGTTGCGGAATATGTCTTTAGCACCCTTCTGTTGGCAAATGGGCTTGACGTGCCTTTGACGTCTGTCAATTCCTGGTTGGGTGAATGGTCGGATTATAACGATTATCTGGCACAGGGCGAACGGGGTGAGCTTGGCAGTTACAGCCAGTACCTGTATGACCTGTCCCATAGTGCGGAAACGGAAGCCTTGAAGCAGAAAGCAATCGAGAACGCAGGCACCCTTACGGACTGGATGCAACTTGATTGGTCGGATGCTGGCGGCACGGATATCACGCTGGGCAAAGGGATACTGAATGGCTGGTATGATGGTGTCAAGGGTACGGCGGCTGATGTGACAGCGAGTATACAGGGATATCTTAAGACATTCGCGGCTTACGGTACGGATGCATTGGATTATATCAAGACGTTTACATCATTCCAGGAAATAGCCCTTAAGGGTAATTCCGGGCCTAGCCAATATCAGGCTGTCCTTGCATCTTATCAGACCCCCTATAATGACAGTAACATTACATGGGTATATAACTATTATTATCCTGTGGACTTCTCCCCACTCCATAAGCCCTATGCCTATCTTGAGTCCTATGATTCTGCCCAGGGCAGATGGCTGTTGCGCGCCCGGTATATATACGGTATCGCCCCGTATATCGGTGAATCCCGTTCCATGCAGGTCTTTACCTGGCGTTATGCCTATAAGCGGACGAACGGTATCGTATCTAATGAAGCAAGGCAGTATACGGATGATGGGGCCTTTTATCTCCCATCCGAAGCAATCCATAAACTGCCGTTCCCTGTCTTTGGGAATAAGGCCGCCGCTGATGCATATGTGGCTGACCAGTCCATGCAGGATGTATATAACAAGGTCGGTCAGGGGCTGCCCGTGACCAATGTCAACCAGCAGGCGCAGACCACGGAAATCAAGGTCGTGCCATCCGTCATAACGCTTCCCCAGACGGGGGTGGATGCCGCCGAACTGCTGGAACGCCTGGATGATGCCATGGACAGGATAGACGAACTGGAAGCCGCTTTGAAGGAAGCAGGACTTGTGATTGGATGGGGGAATGATGTTGTTGTCCCCACGGAATCAGCGACAACCGGGGAAGGTGAGGACACGGAAACAAAAGCCACCCTTGCCGCCATCCTTGCGAAGGTGGAAGCCATCCCGGCAACGATTGAAGCCATGTTTGACAGGAAGCTTGAACCTGAGGACAGTGACAAGGATTTAGAGGATATGAAAATGCCCTCTTCCATCTCAGATAAGTTCCCGTTCTGCATCCCCTTTGACGTGGCCTATCTGGTCAAGGCCATGAATGCATCGGCTGAGGTTCCACGTTTTGAACTGCCTTTTAAGATACATTATCAATCATTCAACTATGAGCATACATTCGTGGTTGATATGTCGGAATGGGATGTGGCTGTCAGGATACTTAGGACTATGCTGGATTTACTTTTCATTGCTGGCCTGATATCCGTCACACGTGACATGATAAGGGGGTAGGATGATATGTCAGTTGTATTCAAGGCGTTAAGTTATATGATGGGGATAGCCATTGATTTACTGCCGGACTCCCCGTTCCGTGGGTTCATCGATAACATTGCATCGATACCATATATAAGCTTCTTCAACTACTTTGTCCCGGTCAGTGACTTTGTTGCAATCCTCACCGCATGGGGGACTGCAATCGGCCTGTATTATGTTGTCAGTGCCATATTGCGCACGGTCAACGCGATTGATTAAGGGAGGTATGTCTGCATGATTGTGTTATATTCCGGTACGCCTGGAAGTGGTAAATCCCTGGACACTGCCAGGACTATCCATAACTGGTGTAGGCGTGGTGCGCCTATCATCTGCAACTTCCCACTCAATGAGGATAACATACGTGTCAGGCGCAGGAAGGATATCCACTTTATCCCCAACGGTGAACTTGACCCGGATTCATTGGTTGCCTTTTCCAGGGCGTATTTTTCAGGCCGTCCATGTAAGGAGGATAGTATACTTCTGGTCATTGACGAGGCCCAGTTGTTATTCAATGCACGTGACTGGTCAGCCCGGGGGCGTGACCGCTGGAACTGGTTCTTCACCATGCACAGGCATTTCGGTTTCTTCATCATCCTATGCGCCCAGTTTGACCGTATGCTGGATAGGCAGGTACGTGGATTGATTGAGTATGAATACATCCACCGCAAGGTGAACAACATGGGCTGGAAGGGTATGTTCCTGTCCTGTCTCCTGCTCTCCCCCACCAATCTTTTCATCAAGGTGAAAATCTGGTATCCCATGAAAGAGAAGGTAGGCAGTGAGTTCTTCCAGTGCAGGAAAAGGTACTACAGTATCTATGATACGTTCGCACTGCTGGACAGGGCGGACAGGCGCACGGAAGGGGGCGTGGGGGCCACGCCGGGCGACTGCCCGGTCTGCCCGGATGTTACAACTGCTGATGATGCCCCGGACCTGTCTCCTGTCTGTCCGGATACTTCTAATTGTTGTGTCGACGGTACATCAACCGCATCCATTTAATCTCGTCCTCCCGCTCCCGTATTGTCCTGGCCTGGGCATGGATGATGATGATTAGAATCAATAGTATGCATATCTCAATGGTGTATTTATGGGTCAGTATGGCGATTCCTATGTGTATGGCCCTTATGAGTATTGTCTGCAAAATAGACCCCCCCCCCCTGCAACTGTATGGAATTGCTGGGGAGGATGTTTTTTACATGGTTATGTTACCGTTTATGTCTCCTACTATCACTTTTCCGTTGTTGTCTCCTATTATTACTCCATTGTTATTATTGACATTGATTGATATTTCCCCATGTTCTGATTCGTATCGTTTTATAAGTTGTAATAGTTCATATTCTAATTCGCCTGACATTGAACGGTTGTGTTCTTTTGCAATAATTTTAAGTTTGTCGATATTTTCTTGTGTGGTTCTTACTCTTATTATTGGTAGGTCTGATGGCATTTTCTGACAACTCCTTTAATTGATAGACTTTTATAAAAGTGTTGCAAAGTGTACCCACCTATGGTATACTAATTATATCAAAGGTGTACCCACTTTTGGTACATCATTATTCTTCAATTTAAGTATAACAAATGAATCAAGTTTTTGAAAGGGGAAAATGATATGACAAAAAAGGAAAAACAGGTTTTTCAGAACTACAAGGATATTGCCAGTAGTAAGTTGGTGGAAGCGTTCAATTCTGGTGATGCTGATGCAATTACCAGGGCAACGGATTCATTCGTTCAGCTTACTTCCCTCTGGGATGAACTTAACAACATAGTGGAACAAGGGGCCTAGCCCCTTCCCCTTTAAAGCTACTGCCCTATGGGTAACGGTCACAAGTCCGTGTGAAAGCTGAGTGAAGGTTCTTTTGTTGGTTCGGTCTGTTTGTCAGTGACTATCGAGAAACTGACAGCTGTTTTTAGGCAGAGATACTGCCCATCCGGGTTGATGGAATGCCCTGGACGGTACGTTGATAATAGAATAATGAAAGGAAGGTATTATTATGAAAGTTAAGGTATTAGGTATTCAGTCCGTTGATTATACCAGCCGTAAGACTGGTAATCCTGTTAAGGGGGTCACATTGCATTCTGCCTTTAAGGATGCCCAGGTGGAAGGTGAATCCGTCTCTTCTATCTTTGTCAGTGATAACCTGAATCTTAAGTGTATTTCTGAGATTCGGCCCGGTATGATGGTTGATGTTGAATACAATAACCGTGGTTATGTCTGTGACTTGGCTATCTGTAAGTAATCTGCTTTTTTGCATTTCTTCTTTAGCTGGCTGTCCTGTCCTGGTTCAGCCAGCCCCTTGCGGACAATATCCGCATTTCCTTGTTCGCTCTCCGTGCCAGGCCAGCCAGCGGTTTTGATTCGTCATTACGTGGAATGCCTACGTTCTGCCATTTCCCTGCTAGGGATGGCTTGTAAAACCCCCGTAGGGTAATACGGGGGTACTAAATACATTGGAGGTTGGGATGGAAGGAAACTTAATAACCCTGGATAACGGGTTAGTCGTATCCGTTGACTGGCTGTCGTTCACGGTCATGTCAACGGCTGATGTTGTGGATGTGCTGGATATGTTCGGCTATGTGATGGATGATTTCACACGGATGCCAAGGGGCGCGCGTGGCTACAAGACCATGTTCCGGCTCAATGGCTATTCCCTTTCGGTTCTCTGTGACGGTAATCCCGGCATGGGTATACATATTGATGTGGCTGGCTCCGCCATCGGCGAACTGGTCCGTAGCTTTTCGGAAACTTTGAAAGTGGATACCCCCTTCGGTGAGGGGTATGATATAGATTTTGACAGCACCTTCATGGTGGCTCTCCTGGAACGCATACGGGATAATGGTCATGTTACCAGGATTGATGTGTCGATTGATGATATCGGCTGTAATTATTTTACCACGGATGATGTGTGCGGCCTGTATGGGAATACCCAGATTGTTTCAAAATTCCGCAATATGCGTAATGTTGTTGAATCCGAAGTCTCAGGTAAGAAAACAGGCCATACGGTATACTTCGGTAGCCGTACAAGTGACATATTTTTGAGGGTATACGATAAGCAGTTGGAACGCAACCGGAAGCTGTCTGCGTCCGGTACCCATATTGATAATCTCTGGGTACGCTGGGAACTGGAACTTAAGAATGACCGGGCGGTCAGTGTATCCAAGATGCTTACGTCTGGTATCCCCTTGGGTGCTGTAGCTGTCGGTGTTTTGGGGCATTACATGAGGATGATTGAACTTGATGATATCAACCGTTCAAGGTGTTCTACACATTCTGTCTGGGCTGATTTCATGGACGGGATATCGTCACTCAAGATAACTGTCCCAAAGTATGAAAAGACCATGGACGAGAAAAAGACCTGGATAAAAAGACAGGTCATGCCCACCCTCGCCGCTGTCATCCTGGCAGATGGTGGTAGCCTTGAATTTGTGGAAGATAACTTGGAAAACGGTCTAAACCGTATGAATAAGTCATTATATAAAATGGCAATGGTTGAATTGGGGGGTTGATATAGATTACAACTATCTCGTTAAACTACTGTTTCGCAAATAGTTGCAGACAGGCGCCGTCCGGCGTGAAATTAGAAGTCCGGCGCCTTGCAACTACCACCCTTATGGATGGGTTTTCGCGAAACATTGGGCCGTTTAACGAATAGTTAGCAGGGTTTCTATAACATCCATCAATCAATTATCTGAATCAGTATCCATATGGAATAAAATTGAATAATTGAATAAAGGTGGTGTCTGGTATGCCCCCCGTTGCTACTTCTTTGGATGCTTTCACATCCTTTTGGTTATGGTTGCCATATTGCAGGACCTCCTTATTGATAATTAATGCAGGTAATAATTATCAGATTGTACGGAATCCATCTGACATAGTCCCCGGCAGTTTTGTATGGATTGTCAGGCTTACTAACATTGCGCTGCTGATAAGTCATTTTCCCATCTTCTCTCCTCTCCTATGTATACACTGTCATCTATGACATTTAAATACCCTAATATCTGCTTTACAGCAGAATGTTTCGGGTTGTTATTGACTTTATCTCCCAATTTGTTATGATTATATGAATGGATTATTAGCACTATTTTAATCTGGAGGTACCACATGCAAAAGAAAATATTTCCAATCATATTGATTGCGGCCCTTCTTGTTTCAAGCCTGGTCTCCCTCTTCTTCATTCATAACCTGCAGGGAAATGCCAAGGTCATAAATTATGCCGGTGTGGTGCGCGGAGCCACACAGCGTCTGATAAAACAGGAGCTGAATCATTTGCCCAACGATGCACTGATTGGGCAGATAGAAGGCATCCTGGAGGAGCTGCAGACCGGGCAGGGGGAGCATGGACTTACGCGTCTTGACAGTGACGAGTTTCAGGGGCTTATTGTCCGGATGCGTGATGAATGGGAACAGATGAAAGAGGAAATTTATCTTGTGCGCGCGGGCGGGGATACGGATGCCCTCTTCGAGGCCAGTGAAGCATTTTTCGGATTGGCGGACCAGACCGTGGCCACAGCGGAAATGTTTTCTGAAAAAAGCGTGCGTTCTGCACAAAGGAGCATGTTCATCCTGAACTGCGCCTTTGTCCTGCTTATGGTTTTATTATACATATATAGTGCCAACCAGGCAAAGCGTCAAAGGGAACTGGAGAAAGCCGAAGAAGAAAACAGGAAAAGGAAGGAACACCTGTCCCGCATGGCAGAAGGCCTTCGTGGACCCATGAATGATATCCCGGAACTTATCTATGTCTCGGATGTTGAGGACTATGATCTGCTGTTCCTTAATAAGGCAGGCATGGAAACCTTCCATGTGGATTCGCTGGAGGGAAAGAAATGCTACCGGGTCCTTCAGGGAAAGGAAGCGCCCTGCGAATTCTGTACCACCCCTCATCTGAAGGAAGGGGAAAATTACACATGGGAATACACCAATCCCCTGACCAGACGTCATTATATCCTGAAGGACCGCCTGATTGAGTGGGAGGACCGGCCGGCCCGTATGGAAATCGCATTTGATACCACTGAGTCTGAGAAGGAAAAACAGCAGCTGAAGTTTACATTGGATGCAGAAAAAATGGTAACCAACTGTATCAGCGCCTTATATCAGCAAAATGATATCGTGGAAACCACAACACAGGTATTGCGCATGTTCGGAAGTTTCCTGTCAGCGGACCGTACTTATATCATATATATCAGGGATGGGCTGATGTACAATGATTATGAATGGTGTGCCGACGGCATATTGCCTCAGAAAGAATATCTTCAGGCGCTCCCCCTTTCCCTGATTGAGAGATGGATTACGTATTTTAACCGGAAGGAATGCATCATCATAAAGGATTTGGGACAGCTTAAGGATTCGGAGCCGGATGAATACAGGATATTGCATGGGCAGTCCATATCCAGCCTTGTGGCAGCGCCCTTGGAAGAAGATGGAAAACTGCTTGGATATCTTGGGGTTGATAATCCTCCTCCGGAACGGATCATGAATATAGCCCCGCTGCTTCAGACCCTGTGCTATTTCCTTCTTCTGGCCCGCCGCCATGCGGAAAGCCAGCGGCAGCTATCCCACATGAGCTATTTTGATACGCTTACCTCCTTCTATAACAGGAACCGTTACATAGAGGACACGAATGCCCTGGCCTATACAGGCAGACCGGTCGGCATTGCTTATCTGGATGTAAATGGATTAAAGGACATCAACGACCAGTACGGACATGAATATGGCGATAAGGTGCTGGTGGAATGCGCCAGGCGCATGAGATCAGTGTTTATGGGCGCTGACTTTTACAGGATAGGCGGCGATGAGTTTGTGATCATCTGTCCAGGCATGGAAAAGGATGTTTTTCACAGCAAGCTCCGGGAACTAAAGGCACAATTCCAGAATGACCCTCATTATCAGGCAGCTATCGGCTCCCAGTGGACGCACAAGGTTGAGAACCTAAGCCAGATCATTGCTAATGCTGATGCTGAAATGTATGAAGATAAAAAGGAATTTTACCGCACACACCCTGTCTCCCACCGTTACCGCCATCACAGTGACGAAATCCTGCACCTGGCAGACCCGTCCGTGCTTCAGGAAGAAATTGACCAGAACCATTTTGTGGTTTACCTGCAGCCTAAGATTTCCTCCTCTGACCGTTCGGCAGTGGGCGCCGAGGCCCTTATCCGCTATCGTTCCAAGTCAGACACACTGGTCCTTCCGGGGAATTTCCTTCCTCTGCTGGAGGAGGCCGAGTCCATCAGCCTCATTGATTTTTATGTGTTCAGGTTTGTGTGCGCAAAGCTGAAGGGATGGATTGACAATGGCAGGCAGGCATTTCCCGTTTCCGTGAACTTCTCCACCGCGTCCCTGATGCAGCCCTCCTTTGTTGAGCAGCTTACGGCTATCTGCAGTTCCTACCATATATCTCCCAGATATATGCAGATTGAAGTGACGGAACGGGTGCATGACATGGAAGGTCTGGATATTAAATATCTTATATCAAAGCTGCGCCAGGCCGGCTTTACGGTCGCCATTGATGATTTTGGAACCGAGTATGCGAATCTGGCCCTTTTGTCAGAAGTGGAATTTGATGTGCTGAAACTGGATAAGAGCATGATAGATAATATCTCCAGTAATCCAAAGACAAAGGCGGTTGTGGAATCCATCTCGGAAATCTGTACCAAGCTGGGAATCGATATGGTGGCCGAGGGGATTGAAACAGAAGAACAGTTTTCAACCCTGCGCTCCTGCGGCGTGGGTCTGGCACAGGGATTCCTGTTCAGCAGGCCTATTTCCACGGATGAGTATGAAGAACGGTATCTGAACACAACGATTGACAAGTGAGGCATTGATTTAAATGAGCAATTTATCATACCACGAACAGATAGACAGGGAGAATATATTAAAGCTGCGGGGATTGGTCAGGGATCTGCCCCCCTTTTGCAGTGACTTTTTCCGTGGCATAGAACCCAGGACTTCCTCCAGGACGCGGATTGCATACGCCTATGATCTTCATGTATTCTTTGATTTCCTGCACCGGGAGAATCCCATGCTGTCCAAACTGGAAATAAGGGATATTGCCCTGGAGCACCTGGACCAGCTGTCAGTTACGGATTTTGAGGAATATATGGAATACCTTAAGTACCGCTTCAATGATAAAAAGCAGGAAGTCATGAACAAAGAACGTGGAATCATGAGAAAGATTTCCTCCCTGAAAAGCTTTTATAATTATTTTTACCGCAATGAACGCATCAAAAATAATCCTGCTGCCCTTGTGCAGCTTCCAAAACTTCATGAAAAGGAAATCATACGTCTGGACATTGATGAGGTTGCCCTACTTTTAGATGAGGTGGAACAGGGAGAAAAATTAACGGATAAGCAGAAGTCATATCACCAGAAGACAAAAGTCCGTGATTTGGCCCTGCTTACCCTTCTGCTTGGCACGGGTATCCGCGTATCTGAATGTGTGGGGCTTAATATTGCCGATATAGATTTTAAAAATGGCGGAATCCGCATCTACCGCAAAGGCGGCAAAGAAGTGACCGTATATTTTGGGACAGAGGTGGAGGATGCCCTTTTGGACTACCTGGAAGAACGGGACCGCATCATCCCGGAAAAAGGCCATGAAGACGCCCTCTTCCTCTCCCTTCAGCGCAGACGTATGGCGGTCCGCAGTGTGGAGAACCTGGTGAAAAAGTATGCCAGGATTGTTTCTCCCCTGAAACCTATTACCCCCCATAAACTGCGAAGTACATATGGCACCAACCTGTACCGTGAAACCGGGGATATCTATCTGGTGGCAGATGTTCTCGGCCACTCAGATGTGAATACCACGAAGCGCCATTATGCGGCCCTGGAGGATGAGCGCAGGCGCAGCGCCCGGAATAAGGTAAGGCTTAGGGAAAAGTAGGGATGTCCTTCCCTAAATAATCATGCCGTCCTGGACCGTAATCATCCGTGTGCTGCTGTCTGCGGCTTCCTGGGAATGGGTTACCATGATGATGGTCTGGCCAGTTTCCTGGTTGATATCCCGCAGCAGGGCCATGATTCCGGCCCCGGTCCTGCTGTCCAGGTTTCCCGTGGGTTCGTCCGCAAATAAAATTTCCGGATTACCAATCAGGGCGCGGGCAATTGCCACACGCTGCTGCTGGCCGCCGGATAACTCGCGCGGCGTATGCCTGCGCCGGTCAGTCAGGCCTGTGACCTCCAGAATCCATTCCAGCTGCGTCCTGCAGCACCCCATCTTTTTGCCGTCCAATAGCAATGGCAGCATGATGTTTTCCTCAACACTCAGGTTGGGGATGAGATTGTAGAATTGAAAGACAAAGCCAATCTTCTGCCGCCTGACGCGGCTCATTTTTTCGTCCCCAAAACAGGAAATATCGGTGCCGTCCAAAAGGACACGGCCGCTGGTCGGTACATCCAGTCCCCCAAGAATATAAAGCAGCGTGCTTTTCCCGGAGCCGGACGGCCCCATGATTGACACAAATTCCCCCTGCATGACCTGCAGTGAAATGTCTTTGAGCACCTTTGTGGTGGTGGCGCCAAGACGAAAATCCTTTACAATATGTTTTCCCTCCACGGCAATATTGCCGATTCCTTGATTCATTGAAAAAACCTCCCTGTTTCCTATTGATTCAAGTTTCATATTCATTCAAATTTGATTTCTTCAACCAGCTTCATGCTGCGGCCCTTAATAATAGGGACGGCAGCACCAATCAGGGTGATGATGACCCCCATGCCGCCGGCAGTCAAGAAGGTGGAAGCATCCAGTTTTGGTGTCATGGCAATTTTGGGACCGGCTACCAGGAATATTGTCTGAAGTTCCATGTAGGAAACAAAAACAGCAATGCTCCCGCCAATCAGTCCGGCGGAGAAACCTTCAATTAAGGCCAGTTTTACATTTTGACAATTGGAAAGTCCCACGGACTTATACATGGCAAAGGTACGCTGTTTTTGCATATAGTTGACGAGCAGGTTATTGATTACCCCCACGGCTGCCAACAGCAGGATGAAATAAATCATATTGTGCATGGGCTTCAAAAAGGCGCCTACGGTTGACAGCGCATCCGCGTTAAATTCCTCTACTGTCCGGCTCCAATTGGCGGTTTCACCAAATAGGCTGCGGATTTGTACCATAATGGTGTCCGGGTCTGCGGCAGTGTAGGCAAGGAAGCCATAGTGGGATGGGTTAAAATCAGAAACCGCGTAAGCGGAAGGAATCACTGCGTCCACGTCCGTGGCCCGTGACTTGAAACTGCCCGCAATCCGGTAATTATTTTGCCCGGTCAGGCCGGTCAAAGTGATGATATCCCCTACGAAAAGACCGGTGTTCTCCAGACAGCCCTCACTGAACAAAATAACCCGTTCATCAGCAAAGGCTGAAAGTGCCTGTTCCTCCATGTCCTTTTCCGTATAACGGAGCCCCATCATGGAGCCGTACCAGTCCAGATTGCCGGTTGCCTCCAGGCGGCCCAACGTGGTGCCGTCCGCCTGCATCTGGTTTTTGTAAACATAGAGCGGCAGCACCTTCTCAATCCCCTCCATGTCCTTTACTCGCTCCACAAACTCCGGATCCATCCTTCCATCAGCAAAGCCCTCAAGTTCCGCGTCCCGGAACACATCTCCCACATAGGTGGTTACAAAGCTGCCAACGGTGGTAATGGCAATCACGGCGGAAATACTGATAAACAGCAATGTTATATTCTGTGCTGTATTTTTGTTATCGCGCATATTACGGGCGGCAAGCCAGCCCTCATTTCCCAGGACAGCACCATAGATTACTTCCAGTCCCCTGGAAATCAGGTCCGTCATCATCGGAATGATTAGGATTGTGGATGCAATCAGCCCCATCAGGGAGATTCCCCCGGCTAAATAAAGTGTCTTTCCAGAGGCCAGTTTTGGGAGGATGATTGATACCACAAAAAGTACGGTTCCGGTCCCAAGTTTGAAGGGTCTGGGGATATGTTTTTCTTCCACACGGCCCAGCACCACATCCTTAATCGGCAGCCGGCTGGCCCGGCGCACCGGGAGCCATGCGGAGAGCAATGAGACAATGACTGCGGCAGCAATAGGACACAGGATGCCGGACGCGGGAATCATGACAGGAATCCGGATTCCCTGCAAAAGGGAAAGGGATTGTCCTATCCCCTGTAAGATCAGTTTCAGCACCAAGGCGCCAACGGGTATCCCCAACAGGCCGCCTGTCACGCCATACAGCGTACTTTCTAACAGGAGAATGCGGGTCAAGGCTTTTTGGGTTGCCCCAATGCTGCGGAATGTGCCGATGACCGGTAAACGGTCTAAGGTTATGACCTTATAGCTGCTATAAATGATAAAAATACTCATTGTCAGGGAGAAAAAACTAATCAGGAAAAATGGCATGGATTTTTGTCGTGCATCTGCGGAAACCTGTGCCTCGTTTACCACCTCGGAAACCCTGTATTCACCGTCAGGCAGCATTGTTTCCAACTGATTTTTTAATTCTACCGTGGAGGTTCCCACGGCAGGCTCAATTAAAATCTTTGTATAACCGTCAGTCTGGCTTGACAGCACGGACAATGTGGAAAAAGGTACAAGGGCAGTGGCGCCTCTTGTATGCCGGAGGAAAATTGTATCATAAGCCGCAATTTCCGCAACTTCGAAAGAAACCGGCTTGCCATCAATCTGAAGTGTAATGGCATCACCCTTTTCAATTTTGTATTTTGAGGTAAAACGATCTGGCAATATTACCTGATTCCCAATAAAATCCCCAATTTCACCACCATCTGCCAGACGGGGAGGATTAATTTTACTAAGCTGGCCTAAGTCAGCTGCAATCAGGTCAACTGTTTCATAATAGCCGTTTTCATGGTAAAGGGACGAAATTTCCTCCATTCCAACAACTGTCCGGATGGTGGGTAATTCCGGAATGATGCTGGATTTAATCCCTCCGTTTACTGCGGTTATGGAGAGGGTGGCACTACCGGCCATCCCCCGCGCCAGTTTCCGCTGTGCACTTTCATACGATGCGCCTATGGAAAATGAGACAAACAACAGGGCAGCGGAAAGTAAAATCGATAACAGCATAACAAAGGTCCGCATTTTTCTTTCTTTCACATTCATAAGAATGTACCTAAAAATAACGTTCATGTGAACACCCACTTTCTGCCGGACAACCTTTCTGCGCCCTCTAATCATCCTGCCCTTCCAATCAAAAAGGCTGCCCGCCATCACTAACATCATGATAGTCTGTCAACCTTAATCTAAGTTTCATGCAACCTTAATTAACCTTAATCCGTTAAACATATGATTTGAAATGTAGTCCCCACACCCGGGATGCTGGCAACGGAAATCATGCCGCCGTGCAGCTCGATGATTCCCTTGGCAATTGCCAATCCCAAACCGCTCCCCTCCGGCTTTTGTCCGGTATTGGTCCCACGGTAATATCGGTCAAAAAGATGTCTGGTCATCTCCTCTCCCATACCCTTTCCATTATCTGATACATCAATTTTCAATTCAGTATCAGAAGCCGATACACGCAAGGCGATTTCTGTCGTTTCATCCCCATGCACAAAAGCATTGATGATTAAATTGCGGAATGCCCTTGTAAAAAGCGTTTGGTCAAATGAATAAAAAACAGGACCTTCCGTGCATTCAAAATGGATGGTGCGGTTTTCATATTCCGGGATATTCAGGATGTCAATTGCCAGTTCTTTCAGAAAACGGACAATATCCTGCTTTTTCCGGCTTATGGGGAGCATTCCATTTTCTAACTGATAGGTCAGCTTTAAATCATCAATCAGCGTTTCCATGTAAGAAACATTTTTTTGTATGATTCCAGCATATCGTATGCATTGTCCTTTGCTTATGACGTCACTCTCCCCGAGTATTTCCGCATAACCTTTGATGGGGGAAAGAGGTGTTTTTAAATCATGGGTAATGTTGGAAATCCATTCCTCCCGCATCTTTTCTGTCTGCGCCCGCAGCTGGTCGCTGGCCCTGATTTCCGCATTTAGTGTGTTCAGGCTATGGTACAGATTGCTGAACACGCCTGAATCCTGAATCAGGATATAGCGGCGGTCTGAAATATCCCGGATGGCAGTGGTCAGCCGTTTCATGGCTCTTGTTGTAAAAAAACCATAGAGAACGCCTGAAATCAGAACAAGCAGAAAAAGAACTGACAAAATCGGCAGGATCATGGCTTTGCCGCCTGTAAACCGTTCCCCGTTTAGATACATTGTGACCTTTGAGATATCCACGGGAAAATATAAAATATAAATGTATTCGTTTTCAGAATTAGTGACCGTGCTGATGCTGGCGGTTAATCCATTGCCGTCCATCCGGCCTGTCTGATTGAGCTGTAACAGATCCATACCGGAATAAGACGTATTGGCCTGTTGCGGCTTCTGATAGCTGAATATCTCACAGCCGGAAGCGTCTAAAAGCTGAATGCCCATTGTCCAGCAAAGCAGACATTCCCGATTGCTTAATCTGGGGGACCATATCAACAAAAATAATCTGCTCCTTAAATTCCTCTGTAAAACGTTTCGGCCAGTCGCTTCTTACAACCCGGCCATCCGGCTTTTGAACGGTAATGGTTAAAAAGAAAAGGCATCCAGCCAGCAAAACAGCGCCCAGCAGCGATAAAAAGAAAATCACGTAAATGTGGAATATTGTACGATAGCCAGATTGTTTCATTTAATCAATCCTCTTTTTAAGCTTATAGCCCAAACCCTTCACAGTGATAAGCTGCCGGGGGTGGGAAGGGGTATCCTCAATCTTTTCCCGTAAATGCCGTATATGCACCATGATTGTGTTGTCACATATAGAGCTGTATTCTCCCCACACCTGCTCATAGAGCCGCTCCTTGCTGATGATTTTATCTGCATTTTCCATGAAATAGGTAAGCAGAAGATATTCACGCCCCGTTAATCCAATCTCCCGCCCCTCTTTATAGACCCTGCAGCTTTCTTTGTCAACCGAAAGCAGGCCAGCAGTCAGGCAGGTTTCCTCCTGTAAGGGGAAAGAAGTCTGATACTGCTGGCGTCGAAGCTGGGCCTTTATGCGGAATACCAATTCCCGCGGACTGAACGGCTTTGTAATGTAATCGTCACCGCCCCAGGAAAGACCAAGGATTTTATCAACGTCATCATTTTTTGAGGACAGGAATAAAATGGAACAGTAAGAAAACTGCCGGATCTGTTTGCAGACTTCCAGTCCGTCCATATCGGGAAGCATGATATCCAGCACAATTACATTGGGCTGAAAGTTCCGGCAGATCTTCAATGCATCCGTCCCGGTATCGGTATGGGCTTTCCGGATAACATGAAATCCCTCTTTTTGCAGCACTTCTTCCACTAAACCGACAATCTCCTCCTCGTCATCAACCAGCAAAATCCGATTCTCCATTTTTACCACCCGCCTTCTTTTTTCTGCCACCCGCAGCCTGTATTCCTGTTTCTTCCGATGCCATGTATCCTATGCCGTCACTTCCATGGATATATTATAATTCTGCTGCCTGGACAATACAAGTAATGAATCGAATGGATATCTATTTTTCCGCCCTGCCTGAATGTAAATATAAAATGAATTCACTCCCCTGCCCCGCCCTGCTGCACACCTGGATGGTCCCTCTGTGTTTCTCCACAATATCCTTCACAAGGGCCAGTCCCAGCCCTGCCCCTCCAACGGACCGCGACCGCGACTGGTCAACCCTGTAAAAGGGTTCAAAGATACGCTCACACTCTTCTTTTGGGATTCCGATACCTGTATCCGCTATTTTTATGATGATGTCCTCCTGCTGCTGGCTGGCCGAGATGGATATGGAGCCATTTTCACGGTTATATTTTGCTGCATTTTCAACCAGATTACTCATTGCCCTGTAAAGCATGGTGCGGTTCCCAGACGGACAGGTGCTTTGCATTCACCTGCGCGGACAGTTCTTCCAGTATTTCCGCAAACATTTCATCTATCCGCACTTCCTCACACATTTCACTGCTCTTCTCTGTTGTCAGCTGGAACAGATTGTCCACCAGACGGATCATCCGCTCCGTGTTGGTCCTGACAATTGACAGCACCCGTTCCATCTGGGCTGCCGAAGCCTTTTCCTCCATGTCCAGCACATCCAGGTTCACCAGTATGGTTGCAAGAGGGGTCTTAAGTTCATGGGCAGCGCTGGCTGAAAAACGCTGCTGGCGCTCAAAGGAGGCGCTGACTTTGTCCATCATATGATTAAAGGAACCTGCAAGCTGTCCAATTTCATCCGCCCTGTCCTGATGTTCCACACGGCGGGACAGGTTATTGCCTCCAATCTCTTCAATGGTATCCGTCAGCTCCCCCAGCGGCTTCAGCGCTTTCCCGGCCATGAGCCAGGTTGCGCCTGTTCCCAGGAAAAGCATGAGGACCAGGCCGGCAACTCCCCATAGATTGAACCGGTTGCCGGCCTGCTTTATGGTAAATGTCATTTCCCCTGGATCTGTCTCAGCCGGGACTGCGGTGGATACAACAATATCGTATTCATCTGACTGGGTGACAAAGTACTGCTGCAGGCTGCGTACAAAAATACGGTCAGCGCCAACCAGGAACATCCCGGTCAGCATGACCGCCACACTTGCCATTACCATTGCTGACAGAAGCGTCAGGCGCGCACGAAGCGATATCTTTTTTAACATTTCCTCTCCTCCCTGCCAATGAGATAACCGGCTCCCCGGATATTCCTTATGATGTCATCCTTGGTAACTGCTAGCAGCTTGCGGCGGATGACACTGATATAAACCTTGACCTGATTGGAAAATGGGTCTGCCTCGCTGTCCCACACATGTTCCATCAGTTCCTCGGCGCTTACCGGTCTGCCCATATGCATCATCAGATATTCGAGTATGGCAAATTCACGCATAGTCAGCTCCAGCGGAATGCCGTTACAGCTCGCGGTCCTTGCATTTGTATCCAGGCAAAGGCCGCCCCACATCAGGGCGGCGTCTGCCTGGGTGAAAGAACGCCGGAGCAGCATACGGATACGCGCCTCCAGTTCCTGGAAATGAAAGGGCTTGGTAAGATAATCGCTTGCACCGCTGTCCAATCCCGCTATCTTGTCTGTTAGTTCTGAGCGGGCGGAAAGTATCAGTACCTTTGTATGGTTTTCCAGGGATTGTATGTGCCTGAGGACTTCCATTCCATCCATGCCCGGTAGGTTCAGGTCAAGTACCACCAGATCATAGCGGTTGATATAACACAGCTGGACAGCTTCTGCACCGTCACCCGAGGAGTCCACGGCATAACCGCGTTTCCTCAGCCCGCAGCATAACGCTTCCCTCATATCATCCTCATCCTCCACAATTAAAAGCCTCATTGCATACCATATCCTTCCATCCGCTTATTTATGTTCCATCCGGTTAATCGATGGAAACTCCCCTGGACTGGATAACATAGACCCTGCTGCCATCTGCCATCTCGAAATAGCGGTTGCCATTTCCATCGGTTTTCTGAGGCGGCAGCTTTTTACCGGTATCCGTATTATCTGCCCGCACAATGGAAACCGTGCTCCCATTTTCAGTATCATAGTACTGGACCCCATTTCCATTATTTCCTAAGTCAGGTAAGGTCATGTTCATGTCTGTCTCTCTGCCGTCAGCCTCTTTTACTGTTACGGTATAAATCTCCTGTTTTGCCTCTGCTGCAAATGCGGGAATCCCAAGGGCTGCGGTTGCAATGGCTGTAACGGCCAGACATGTCATCATTTTGTGTTTCATCATAATCTGTTACCTCCGGTTTATATTGTTTTTTTATGGCTGCTGCGATGTGATCACGCATTCATTATATAAAATATAAGGTTAAAACACGGTTAGAAATCCATGTTCCGGATAAAAAAACTATCTTGCAGAAAAGGTGACGGTAAATACAGTACCCTTGCCCAACGTGCTTTCCACCCGGACAGAACCACCCATGGACTCGGCCGTCGTCTTCACGATATACAGGCCCAGGCCGCTGGAACCGTCCTTTTCCCCGCGCTCCGGCGATACTTTATAGAAACGTTCAAATATATGGGGCAGATGAATGGCCGCAATCCCTTCACCGGTATCAGCCACGCTCAGGGCCGCCCTGTCCCCTTGCCTGGATATGCGCAGTGCAATGCTGCCGCCCTCCGGCGTATGGCGCAGCCCATTGTAGATTAAATTGTCCAATATGCTCCAAATTTTGTTTTTGTCAATTTTAAGCTCCAGCCTATGATCAGATTGGACCAGGAAGGTAATCCCTTTATCCCGCACCAGGTCGCCGTACTTCCTGTCCGCCTCTTCAATAAGGAATCCGGCACATACCCACTCCGGATGATAGACAATGGTTCCGCCTTCCATGCGGGTAACCTCAAACAGATTGTGGATGAGCCGCTGAAGGTCCAGGTTCTTGTGATAGGCAATGCCGAGGTATTCCGTCCTCTCCTGTTCACTGGAAGCAATCATATCATCCCCCAGCAGCTCCAGATAATTATTGAGCACGGTCAGGGGCGTCTTAAGGTCATGGGAAATGTTGCCGATTATTTCCTGAAGTGCTGTCTGGGAGGCTTTCAGCTGTTGGTTGGCATGGTTCAGCTGGGCCGTGCGCTGTTTAACCAGCTCCTCCAGGTTGGCATTAATCCGTTCCGCCTCATCGTGGGCCTGGACATAGCTGCGCGACAGCATGACGCACTGGCTGAGAATCAGGAACATGTTGGGCACGATTCCTGGTACAAACATATCCCCTTCAAATACTGTTTTTGTCAGCGGCCCATAAAAAAGATAGGTTATCATACTGCATAAGTACAGAAGACGGTAGGGATTCCTTCCAATATTCCCGGACCGGACCGCCAGGAAGATGGAGATGACATAGGGAATCATGACCAGGAACATAACAATCACTGCTTCTGCATAGGGCAGTATACAGATACCTGCCAAGGGCAGGACGAAACAGACCAGGTAAAGGACACGCCGGAAACATCCCAGCCTTAAAGAGAAAGCCTGCACCATAAACAGGCAGATGCACAGGCTGTGCAAAGTAAACAGCAATAAAAACACCCGGCTGAGTATAAAATCAATCCCACCCGGAAGAAAATACTGGACCAGCGCATTGCTCTCCATTCCCAGACGCAGCACCGTGGTCAGGCAGATCAGGCTGAAGGTCAGATACATGCGCTCCTGCCTGCGGAAAAAATAAAGGAACAGGTGGTAAACCCCAATCAACAGGATGCCTCCCAGGGCGGCCGCCACCACGGTGCGCTGCCAGAACACATGGTGGATGAGGATGGTATCCCGCCCAATCAGGAGCGGATAAAAAATGCCGCTGCCGTTCATACGGTAATTGGCGGCCTGGACAACCAACTCCAGGGTGCCCTCTGGGGAGGCTGCTGCCAGCAGTTCATTGCGGACCCCGGTAACCGTATCGTCGTCAGATTCACCTACTTTCCCGGCGCGGTAGAACTCCTCCCCGTTGAGCCAGATTATGGAGGATGACATGATTTCTGGGATATACAGGAGATATACCTGCCCGGGAGACGTCAGGATCTTAAGACGGTAGGTGGCGTGGCTAAGCTTCGGATATCCCGCCCTGGTCCAGGGGCCGGGCAGGTCTATATATTCCCCTGCTTTGACTGTTCCCTGTCTGAAGTCCTCCGGGGTGTACAGCTGGCCGTGATAGAATTCCCACTGCCCGGACAGTGCGTATACCTGTGAAGTAAAGTCCGCACCGCGGACATCAAGGACACCGTCCACTGCGTTTGGCCCATTTGAGACAAAGGGCTTGGAGGCAGTAAAGAACAGCGCCAGACACAGGGAGAAAATGAGCAGAAAGATAGCCAGGAACCGTTTCATAGCCTTATCCCCGCTTCTGATCTGGGCAGGAACCTGTATCCTTCCCCACGCACGGTTTCAATCCGGCCAATAACGGATTCTGTCTCCTCCAGCTTGTGCCTGAGCCGGGTGATATGGACCGCAACGGTATTGGCTGCATCTGCCTTCCCGGTACGCCACACCTCCTGGTAGAGTTCTGCCGCAGAAAGAATACGCCCGCTATTGCCAAGAAGGAACAGGAATAGTTCAAACTCCTTTTGTGCCAGCGGTATGATCCTGTTATCAATCTGCAGAAGCTGGTTCTGGTGATTAATGACGAACCCTTTCATGGAGTTTCGCCGTATTTGCGCATATACGCGTGCCGCCAGCTCCTTCAGGCTGTAGGGTTTTGTGATGTAATCATCCCCTCCGGCCATCAGCCCCTTTATCTTATCCGCCTCGTCATCCATACAGCTGAGGAACAGGATTGGGGCGCTGGTAAGGGAACGGACAGCTTCACAGAGCTTATATCCGTTCATATCAGGAAGCAGCACATCCAGCAGGATACAGTCATATCCCTGCCGGCCCAGCCGTTTAAGCGCATCGGCTGCACAGACCGCCGTATCCACCTGATACCCCCGTGCTTCCAGGTATCTGCGGTTGGTCCGCAGTATATCCGGTTCATCATCGACTGCCAGCAGCCGGTAGGAATGCTCCATATATTTTCCTCCAATGAAAAAATGATGTAAACGGTTGATGTTTCATGAATTATATTAGAATGCCGGCGTTTTGTCAATCATAGCCTGCCATGTGCGCTTGATTTGGGCCTATAATCTGCAAAACAGGGCCTGCGCCGGTCAGAGGTAATCAGACACGCCCCGTGGAATCGGGATCCTGCTTTTTCGGTGTAGTCTGCTGCAATGGATAAAAACTGAAAAAAAGTTTGATATCGTTGCGTTCTGAAACCAATTCCTGGAATTTATTTTGAATCCGAAGAATGATCTGCTCCATATTCCCGCAGGACGCCCCTGGTGTCATGATAAGGAACTGGCAGCTGCTGTACCTTGTATATAGGTCGCCGAAACGCAGGGATGAACAGATACTGTCCTTCAGCCTGCCTGTCAGGAATTCACGTTCCTCCAATGCAACAAATGAACCATACTGGTCCGTTACGGATATAAGTATGATCTGGACATTCAGACCAGTCCTGCCCAGGTTCCTTTCCAAAAAGCGGTAAATGGACAGAAAGGTCCGATAGTCCTGACTGCCGGCTTCCTGGGCAAAATCCGGTTCCTTCAGCTGCCTGCATATATATTTCATATCATGGGGCGCTGCCGGCATTCCGTTCCTTGCGGCTGAATCCGGGCGGCAGTCCTCCATGGAGGATTCATAGAGATACAAGGACTTTTTCCGCCGCTGTTTTCCAAACCTGAGGGCCAGGTCGGCCCGCCTGTACAGTGTGTGGAATGTATCGTTTTTCCTGGCCAGGTCAGCGCCGACAGTCAGTTTCAGGCTGTTCCCAATCCCCATATCCTTACCGGCCTGGGCTGCTCTGGAATGAAGCCGCTCCACCTTGGAATCCACCAGTTCATTCCTGTATCCACCTGGTATGAAGATGGCAAATTCATCCCCGCCCATACGCCCGATGATATCTTTTTTGAAAAAAAGATACCCCATGATGCGGGACAGCTCCTGTAGGACCAGGTCCCCGGTCAGATGTCCATAGACATCATTAATATCCTTGAAATGATCAACATCAAGCATAAGGAAGACACCGCCCTTTTTATTTCTGAGTAAGGCGCCTATCTCCTCTTCCATTGCTCCCCTGTTAAAAAGCCCTGTCAGCGAATCATGTCTGGCAAGTATCCTTAACCGGTCATTCTCCACTAACAGTTCATCCATTTTTTTCATTTTCCCACCTCTGATATGTATTAGCTGCCATAGGACAGTGCAGGGGTGGATGAACAGATTTGTTCATCTTCCCATAAACGACGAAATGCGAACACGTTTATCACGTATCCGCATTCCAAATATCTTTTTTTGATATCTATATTATAACAAAATATACAGCATGATTCAACCGGAATTTTTCCAGTCCGCTGCCATCCTATCCCTACTGCGGTGCAGCCGGCAGATAGGTATCCAACACCGTCTTATCCTTGCGCACTACCAGTCCGCTGCCGCCTGTATGTTTCACATCCTCCGCCATACTCACAAGAAGAAGGGGCGTGGGCTGATTGGGGTCTGCTGTATAGACGGCAAACCATCCCAGTTCCGTTCCGCTGGTATCGGTCTTGGAGGCCTTGATTTCCGCTGTCCCGGTCTTGCCTGCAAGAGCAAGGTCCTCCCTGTATGCGGCCCGCCCCGTGCCTTCTGGGGAAGACACCACCTGCTTAAGGGAATTTTCAATCCGCTCCGTGATTTCCGGTGAAAATGCACCGGGAAGCCATACCTCCGGTTCCATATCTTTATCATGGACCAGGCGGGGTTTTATCACATCTCCCCGATTGGGGAACATGGTATAGAGGGAGGCCAGATGGATAGGATTAACCAATATCTGGCCCTGTCCGTAACCGCTGTCCGCCAGCTGTATTTCTGTCTCAATGCGGTCCGTATTGGAGTACTGGGATTGGGCCACCGAGATTTCAAAGGGAAGGTCCTGGTTAAAGCCCAGGCGGTCAAGTCCGGAGGCAAAGGCATCATATCCGGTTTCCAGTGCAGCCTTTGCAAAGTAAATGTTGTCGGACAGCACCATGGCATGTTCCAGCGTGGCCGGATTGGTGTTGTGGAGTGTGGTCACATGATAATTGCCCCAGCTTTCGTCCTTTTGCCAGCTCAGCCCCTCCTCGCCATAATCGCGGTCCGGGTCCAGGGTTCCTGCATCCAGGCCAATGGCGCCGGTTATTGGTTTAAAGGAGGAACCGGGGGCAAACCTTTGCCTGAAGCGGTTCAGCAGCGGATTGCGTACATCCTCGTTCAGCGCGGTCCACTTTTCCTGGGACATACCCAGTATGAAGTCATTGTTGTCATAGGACGGCGTGCTCACAAGGGCCAGCACCTCACCTGTATAAGGATTCATGGCAACAGAACAGCTTTTATCCTCTTTAAATGCCTGGTATATGGCGCTTTGGAGATTGCTGTCTATGGTAAGGGTAATGTTTTTACCGTCCTGCTTGGGGATGGCTGCCAGCACCCGGTTCATGGAACCGTCTTCCCGGATGATGGCAACCGTACAGCCATTGGTGCCCCGCAGTTCATTTTCAAACAAAGCCTCCATGCCGCTGCGCCCGATAACGCTGTCGGTCAGATATCCTTCCCCGGCATGTTTTTCCAGGTCCTCTGCCGTTACGTTCTGCACATATCCTATCAGGTGGGAGGCCTGCTCCCCAAGGGGATAAGAACGGACCGGCGTATCCGTGATCATGACACCCGGGATGGTCAGGAGCTCATCCTGAAGGGCGCGGTTTAGCAGGTTCTCCTCCACTGGCTCCCCGGACTTAAGATTTAACTCATCGACCTTTTTAAGGGTCTTTAAGGGGACCAGGGAGTCGCCTTTGACCCATTTCGCGCCAAGCTTTTTTTCAATGCTTTCCGTGGAAATACCCAGAAGGGAGGAAATGCGTTCCATGTCCGAGGCAGGCTCAGCGCTCATCCTGCCAGGTACAAGACCTACCAGGGATGCGGCGCCCCGGCCTGCCAGAAGCGTTCCATTTCTGTCATAAATTTCCCCGCGTTCAGCCTTTTCCGTATACACGCGGACCTTGTCTGTCTTGCTGAACTCAGGGAATATGACCCGGTCATTCCAGGACATATGGTAATATCCCTCTTCATTCCTTACAAAGGTCACCTGATTGGGGAATGAGACTGCCCCCGCCACTGTATTAAGGCTCATCTGGTAAGTTACCACAGCCACATTTTCCTGGGGTTCCTCCACGCTTTTGATGTCAGCCTGGATATGGGAGGCCTCAATGCCTTCATAGATGTTCTGGTTGCGCGCAGTGAAATCCTCCAGGCTTATCTCATGGCGGCTCTGGTCGTCCAGCATATCATACATTTTCCCGTAGCTGCCCTCGGACAGGCAGGAAATGTACCGGGCAAACAATTCATCCGGCTTTGGGATGGCCGCCTGTTTCCTGGCCTGTATATAATAGTAGGATGCGCCGCCCATGCCGGCGCCTGCCAGCACAATCAGCACAAGGACCAGTATGAGGCCCTTTCCCCGCCGTATTCCCTTTTGGCGGCTCCATTTTTTCCTGCTTCTTCTCCTGCTTCCTGTCATTTAATGCCTCCCATGGTTTTTGTCGTCATAGAGTAAGTAGCGGATTAATATTAATCCAAGTCCGCCCACAATTCCCATCAATACGTACAGAAGTCCCATTTCTGCGGTTCCTTTTCCGCCGCCCCATCCCTGGCTTACAAGGGGATCCTTAAATTGGCTGGTGATATCATTCCCATCCTTGTTAAGGAGCTGGATTTCCCCGGCTGACAGGCGGATCCGTGCATTGTCCTCCAGGCCCAGTTCTTGCCGCAGCTCCTTTATGTCCTTAAGCCATAAGAAATCCGGCTCCTCTATCTGATAGACCTGTTCATGGGTGGTCTCCTTTGCAGACCCTTCCACGGATGATACGTACGTGATACGGAATGCATCCATATCCTGGCAGCCGTGACCGGCCAGTGCCAGCAGTTCCAGATTGCTACCCTTGACCCGCAGCTGTTCCGCATAGATCCCGGCTGTGTATGGAAATGGATTGAGGCTTGCATCGGACAGACGGTATTTGCCATTGATTCCCTGTATCAGATGGACGAGGCCATGGATGTTATCCCTGTCTTCAGCGCCATAGAAAATAAAAAGATGGTTTTTTACCTTCCCTGATGCAATCACATGCAGCGGGTCACCGGGCCGGACCGGATGCAGGCTGTTGTTCCCGTCTGTATCTATTATATAATCAGCCGCCGCCTCCATCTGCCCTTTGGCAGTATCGGCATAATGGAATTCCGAATCATACAGCACCCATAGGATCATAAGGGTGGCTGCAGCGGTAATGGCGGCAAAAAGACGCCGTGACCTGTTATCCGGTTGTCTGTTAGTGGTTTCAGGCATGATAAAATCCCTCCTTGCTGTTGGTTTTCCAATCATGTACAGGTATGGTATATGATACCCGCTATATCAGGCCGCTGCCTGCCGCCCTTACCTTGCGCACCTTTCCCTTAATGGTTTTTGACTGAAGCTGCTCCAGCACCATGGGACCCTTCTGGTTCAGTATCTCCACATAGGTCAGGCTTTCCCTGACATCAATGATTCCGATATCCTCTGCCGCCACCCCGTCAATGCTGCATATGGTTCCCACAATATCCCCTGTGCGCATCTTGGATTTCCTGCCGCCGCCAATGGACAGGCGCAGGATGGAATGGTTCAGGGCCGCGTCCCTGCCTGCCCTGGGCTCTGCTTTTTTCCGCTGGAGCGCCCAGAATGCCTTTTCCTCTGCCTCGTCCGGCTCAGGCAGCGGCAGGAGCGGCAGGGCGGCGTCCATATATTCCTCCACCTTATTAAGCATCCTCAGCTCATCCACGGTCACAAGGCTGGCGGCCCGTCCGGCCTGTCCGTTCCTGCCGGTCCGGCCAATCCGGTGCACATAGGTTTCACGCCCCGTAGGGAAATCATAGTTCACCACCAGGGAAATGCCTTCAAAGTCAATGCCCCTGGCAGCCACGTCTGTGGCAATCAGGTACCGGAACCCGCCCCGGCGGAATGCATCCACATGCTTAAGCCTCTCCGCCTGCTCCATTTCCCCGTGGATCATACCGCAGAAAATGCGGTCCCTCCGCAGTTTCTGGAACAGTACGTTGACCATCTCCCGGGTTCCGCAGAATATCATGCATCTGTCCGGATTTTCCTTAATCAGAATGTTTTTAAACCCACCATACTTTTCTTCCTGCAAAACCTGATACACGGACTGTTCGATTGCAGGCGGCGCCTTCACCTCATCCTCCATGGAAATGAACACTGCTTCTGACACAGCCGCCTCCGTCAGTTCCTGTACCCGCCCGTCCAGTGTGGCTGAGAACAGGAAGGTGGTCCTGTGGTTTGGAAGCATGGAAAGGATTTGCTGTACGTCCTCCAGAAATCCCATGTCCAGCATCAGATCCGCCTCGTCAATCACCAGGAAACGTACCGTTGAAAGACAAAGGCTGCCCCTGCGCAGGTGGTCCATGACGCGTCCCGGTGTGCCCACCACGATATGGGATTTCTGTTTCAGGGTCCGGATCTGCTTGTCAATGGGAAAACCTCCGAACACAGCCGGGACCTTGAGCCGCTTCTTCCTTCCCACCTGGAAGAGTTCGCGGCTTACCTGTACGGCCAGCTCCCTGGTCGGCTCCAGTACAAGGGCCTGGGGAAGGTTCTCCTCCCACACGGCCTTTTCACAGATCGGGACGGCAAAGGCCAGTGTCTTGCCCGTGCCGGTCTGGGAACGGGCAGCGATATCCCGCCCATTCAGGGCCGCCGGGATCACGGCTTCCTGGATAGGTGTAGGCGTCGTGTATCCCAGCAGTGTCAGTGCGTCAAGGATGGGCTGCGATAAATTGTATGCTGCAAATTGATTTGTCATATGGTCCTCTTTCTATAGTCCTCTGTTGTCCACGATCAACATGTTTAATTTCTGCCATTTCTGTAGTTCCTTCTTGGTGATAAGGAGCTGCTGTTTAAAGCGTTCCGTGTGCTCCTGGGGCGTCAGGGTCACAAGGCATTTGAATGCGCAGGGCATGAAATCAGCGCTGGAAATCCCGCACAGCAGCCCATCCGTGGAATCACGGATTTCCAGGGGATTGAAGATATAGAGCAGATCCTCCTCCAGGGCATTGCACTGGTTCACAAAGGAAAAACGTATCAGCATATCACTGTAGACCACCTTGCCTGTATAATAGATCTCACTGCTCCTGCCCGTGGGCGTCACTGCGCTGATGGACAGGGTTGCCTCAAAGTTGCCCGGTGAGTTTTCCCTCTCATATATATCGATAATCCCATCCTTCAGCCTTTTATAACGGCCGTCATAAAAATAGAAATACAGC
>ERZ1106969.484-NODE-484-length-41067-cov-7.001414_pt1 | contig 41067 bp, 34 predicted proteins | sample MGYA00403685_ERZ1106969 | MGnify/ENA primary metagenome ERZ1106969 (study PRJEB35170, sample SAMEA104062416) | human gut metagenome | biome: human gut; feature: human-associated habitat; material: faeces | place: Denmark | collected 2012-05-18 ... | reverse complement strand
GACAGATCATCCGGCAGAATGGCATGAAGATTGCCCATCTGACTCAGAATCCCGTGTTTCCGGAAGGCGCGACTATTTTATCCTATGTGCAGAGTGTGGCAGAAGATATGGAGTGGAGAGTACAGAGCAATCTGAATACACTCGGAATCACGGATCATACAATGAAGATCGAGCATCTTTCCGGCGGACAGAAGAGAAGAGTGGCGATGGCAAAGGTTCTGGCAGAGGACTTTGATCTGCTTCTTCTGGACGAGCCTACCAATCATCTGGATGGAGAAATGATCTCCTGGCTGGAAGGGTATTTGCGGGCATACCGTGGAACGGTCATTATGGTCACACATGACCGCTACTTTCTGGATCAGGTTACAAACCGGATTCTGGAGATCAGCCATGGAAAGATGTACAGCTATGATGCCAATTATACAACGTTCCTCGAACTGAAAGCCCAGAGGGAGGAGATGGAACTGGCATCTGAGCGAAAACGGCAGAGTATCCTGCGTATGGAGCTAGAATGGGCAAAACGAGGATGCCGGGCCAGAACAACGAAGCAGAAAGCACGTCTGGAGCGTCTGGAAAGTCTGAAAAACGGCAGTGCTCCGGTGACAGATGATACGATTATACTGGATTCGGTAGAAACCCGCATGGGAAAAAAGACGATGGAGCTTCACCATGTCAGTAAATCATATGGGGAAAGGGTACTGGTCAGAGATTTTTCTTATACAGTACTCAAAAATCAAAAGCTTGGAATCATCGGACCAAATGGCTGTGGAAAATCGACTCTGATCAAAATGATGGCGGGGCTGGTTCAGCCGGATTCCGGGACGATTGAAGTGGGAGAGACTGTCAAGATCGGGTATTTTGCACAGGAAGAGCAGGCGATGAATGACAGCCAGAGAGTCATTGACTATGTCAAAGAGATCGGCGAATATATTGTTACCAGAGATGGCAGAATCAGTGCATCGCAGCTTCTGGAGCGGTTTTTGTTTACTCCGGATATGCAATATGCGCCGATCGGGAAGTTGTCGGGAGGAGAGAAAAGGAGACTGTATCTTCTGGGGATTCTGGCACAGAATATCAATCTGCTTCTGATCGATGAAGCGGGAAACTATCTGGATATTCCGACACTGACGATTCTGGAAGATTATCTGAATTCCTTTCAGGGGATTGTGATCACGATTTCCCATGACCGCTACTTTTTGGATAATGTGGTGGATCGGATTTTTGAGTTTGACGGAAACGGACATCTGCAGCAGTATGAGGGCGGATATACGGATTATCTGGAAGCGAAAAAGAAAAGAGCATCGCATGCAGAGCAGCCGGAAGAAAAGCCAGAGATGACAAAGTCCAAAAATACTGCAAAAACATGGAAACAGAACAGTCCGGTAAAATTAAAATTCTCATTTAAAGAAGCACGGGAATACGAGACGATCGATGATGAGATTGCATCTCTGGAGGAACAGTTGGAGAAACTGGAGCAGGATATGCTGAAAAATGCAACAAACTCAGTAAAACTTTCCGAACTGGTACAGCAAAAAGAGGAAACACAGGCAGCGTTAGATGAAAAAATGGAACGCTGGGTTTATCTTAGCGACCTGGCAGAAAAGATCGAGAGCCAGAAAAACGGACAGCCTGTTTGAAAAAAGTAAAGAAAAATGGAAAATTGTTGTTTTTTGAAAAACAGGACAATGATAAGCTAATATATGAACAGAAAAAGGTACATGTATTTATGTTGTATTTTATTGACGTAGACCAAGGAAAGGAATATACTAATTCTTGCAGAAGGGAAATTGAAAAATATGGAGGTAAACGATATGAAAAAGCCTGTTTTAGTGATTATGGCAGCAGGAATGGGAAGCAGATATGGAGGGTTGAAACAGATTGACCCGGTAGATGAAGATGGACATATTATCATTGATTTTTCAATTTATGATGCAAAAAGAGCAGGGTTTGAAAAAGTAGTCTTTATTATCAGAAGAGAGCATGAGGAAGAGTTCAGAAGAAGCATTGGTGACAGAGTCAGCAAGTTCATCGAAGTAGAATATGTCTATCAGGAGCTGACGAACCTGCCGGATGGTTTTTCTGTACCAGAAGGAAGGACAAAGCCTTTTGGAACAGGGCATGCGATTTTAAGTTGTAAAGATGTAGTGGACGGTCCGTTTGCAGTGATCAATGCAGATGATTACTATGGTGTCCATGCATATCAGATGATTTATGATTACCTTGCCTCCGGGGAAGACGAAGAAAAGTACCGATATGCAATGGTTGGATATATGCTGAGCAATACGCTGACGGAGAATGGATATGTTTCCCGTGGGATCTGTGACACAGATGAAAATCAGTGCCTGACAGGAATCACAGAACGTACACATATCGAGAAAACAGAGGATGGAGCAGCGTTTACTGAGGATGATGGAAAGACATGGGTACCGGTTGCACTGGATACTACAGTGTCCATGAATCTGTTTGGATTTACGGCGAGCATGTTAAAAGAGCTTGAGAGCAGATTTGCTACATTTTTGACAGAAAATCTGGAGAAAAATCCAATGAAATGCGAATACTTCCTTCCGGCTGTTGTAGGGGATCTGATCGAAGAGGGCAAGGCAGAAGTAAAAGTGCTCAAATCAGCAGACAGATGGTATGGGGTTACATATAAAGAAGACAAAGAAACCGTTGTAAACGCGATCCGCAGAATGAAAGAAGAAGGGATTTACCCTAACAATCTGTGGGTGTAAGTAGTTGCAGAAAGTGCAGAATAAGAAAGGAGTCAGGTTATGGCAATTTTAGTAGCAGGTGGAGCAGGTTATATCGGAAGTCATACATGTGTGGAGCTTCTGGAGCGTGGATACGAGGTTGTAGTAGTAGATAACCTTTATAATTCCAGTGAAGTTGCTCTGGAAAGAGTACAGGAGATCACAGGAAAAGCACTGAAATTTTATAAAGGTGACATTTTAAACAGAGAAGATTTAGAGCCGATTTTTGAAAATGAAGAGATCGAGGCAGTGATCAACTTTGCAGGACTTAAAGCAGTCGGAGAATCCGTGGAAAAGCCGTGGGAATATTATCATAACAATATTACAGGTACACTGATCCTCTGTGATGTGATGAGAAAACACGGATGTAAGAATATGATCTTCAGTTCATCCGCAACAGTATACGGAGATCCGGCAGAGATCCCGATCACAGAAAACTGTCCAAAAGGCGAGATCACGAATCCTTACGGACGTACAAAGGGGATGTTGGAGCAGATTCTGACAGATCTTCATACAGGAGATCCGGAATGGAACATTATGCTGCTTCGTTACTTTAACCCGATCGGAGCACACAAGTCCGGAAAGATCGGAGAGGACCCAAAGGGAATCCCGAACAATCTGGTTCCATATATTGCGCAGGTTGCAGTTGGGAAACTGGATCGTCTGGGAGTATTTGGCAACGATTATGATACACATGACGGAACAGGTGTCAGAGACTATATCCACGTAGTAGATCTGGCAATCGGACATGTAAAAGCAATTGAGAGAATGAAAAAAGACAAAGGGGTTCACATTTACAATCTTGGAACCGGTGTTGGATACAGTGTTCTGGATGTGGTGAAAGCTTATGAAAAGGCCTGTGGAAAAGAGATTCCATATGAGATCAAACCACGTCGTGCAGGTGATATTGCAACTTGTTATTGTGATGCGACAAAGGCCAGAGAAGAACTTGGCTGGGTAGCAGAACGCGGAATTGAAGAGATGTGTGAAGATTCCTGGAGATGGCAGTCCGGCAATCCGGATGGATACAGAGCATAAGGCAGATAAGAGAGGGAAGGTGTACGAAGAAGGTGCATCTTCCCTTTTGAATTATTTTTGTTGTCTGGATATAGAAGAAATAAGTATAATGAAAAGAAAAAGGAGCAAGACTATGAAATTTGCATTTATGATCATGGGAAAGTTTGACTCAAATTATGACAGAGCAGAGATAAAAAAAGGCGCAGCTCAGATGATCGGAGTGTCCAGTTTGAAGGAAGCGTGCAGGGTGGCGAAAGAATTGGCGGAGAGTGGCGTGCAATGTATTGAATTATGTGGTGCATTTGGTGAAAATGCGGCGAAGATGATTGCGAAAGAGACAGAAGATAAAGTGGTTGTAGGATATGTTGTGAACTTACCGGAACAGGAGGAGCTTTGTAAAGAACTGTTTGGAAAAGTATCAGCTGTTTCAGGGCGATGTGCAGAGGACGTTCAGAATTGAGAGTGCATGCAGAAAATTAGACAAAGAAAGGAGAAACACAGATGATTATTGAAGGAAATGAAAGAGAAAAGGCGGCTATGGCAGAATTTCATAAAGGGAACAGGCAGGAGGGGCTCCGCCTGCAGGAAGAGTTTGCTGCAGCGTTTCGTGAAGAGTACCAAGAAAAGGATCACTGTCCGTGCAAAAAGGCCTGCCGTTATCACGGAAATTGTAAAGAATGTGTGGCAATTCACAGAGCGCATCAGGAGCATGTTCCAAATTGCATGCGTGAACTGATCAATCGAAAAATCAAGGTACTTTCTGAATTGACAGAGCATACGATTGCAAATGAAATTGAACCTCCGAAAGAGATTTTGAGGAAGAAAAATACATAAACATACGAAAAGAAACACTTTTACACTTTATCGAAAAAAAGCTTGACAATGTGTGTGCGCTTTGCTAATATAATAAAAAACAGAACGCACTCGGTTTTTAAAAGAAGGTGGGAAATAGGAATATGAGAAAACAGGTTTATTCTCTTTTGGTCGATAACAATCCGGGTGTTCTGAGCAGAATCGCAGGTCTGTTCAGCCGAAGAGGATACAGTATCGACAGTATTACAGCCGGAACGACGGCAGATCCGAGATTTACCAGAATTACAGTGGTGGCATCCGGGGATGAGCTGATTTTATCTCAGATTGAGAATCAGGTCAGAAAATTAGAAGATGTGATTGAAATTAAACTGTTGAAAGACGGGGAATCTGTATTCCGTGAATTGATCATGGTAAAAGTTCGTGTGACAGCGGCACAGAGAGGTGAGATTAATTCGATTGCAGATATTTTCCGGGCGAAGATTGTAGATGTGCAGGAAGAATCTATGATTATTGAATTGACCGGAACACAGTCAAAACTCGAAGGATTTATGAATCTTCTGAAAGGATACGAAATTCTGGAACTGGCGAGAACCGGTATCACAGGATTGTCCAGAGGCTGTGAAGATGTAACATATATTGATTAAGAAGAGCAGTAAGCTAAAGGCGAATACCTTTAACGATAAAAATCAGAATACTGCAGAGATGCAGAAGAACCAGGAGGAATGTAAAATGGCAGCAAAACTTTATTATCAGGAAGATTGTAACCTTTCCGTATTAGAAGGACAGACAATTGCGATTATCGGATATGGAAGTCAGGGACACGCACATGCATTGAACTTAAAAGAATCCGGATGTCATGTGATCATCGGACTTTATGAAGGAAGTAAGTCATGGGCAAAGGCAGAAGCACAGGGATTTGAAGTTTTCACAGCAGCAGAGGCTGCAAAGAAAGCAGATGTGATCATGATTCTGATCAATGATGAAAAACAGGCTGCAATGTACAAAAAAGATATCGAACCGAATCTGGAAGAAGGAAATATGCTCATGTTTGCACATGGATTTGCAATCCATTTCGGACAGATCGTACCTCCGGCAAACGTAGATGTTACGATGATCGCACCAAAGGCACCAGGACATACAGTAAGAAGCGAATATCAGGCAGGAAAAGGAACACCGTGTCTGGTAGCTGTAGAACAGGATTATACAGGGAAAGCACTGGATCGTGCACTGGCATATGGTCTTGCGATCGGTGGAGCAAGAGCAGGACTTCTGGAGACAGACTTCAGAACAGAGACAGAGACTGACCTCTTTGGAGAGCAGGCAGTACTTTGCGGTGGTGTATGTGCATTGATGCAGGCAGGATTTGAGACACTGTGCGAAGCTGGATATGATCCAAGAAATGCATATTTTGAATGTATCCATGAGATGAAACTGATTGTAGATCTGATCTATCAGTCCGGATTTGCAGGAATGAGATATTCTATTTCAAATACAGCGGAATATGGAGATTACATCACAGGACCAAAGATCATCACAGAAGATACAAAGAAAGCAATGAAACAAATTCTTTCCGATATTCAGGATGGAACATTTGCAAAAGACTTCCTGCTTGATATGTCACCAGCAGGCGGTCAGGCACACTTCAGAGCAATGAGAAAACTGGCATCCGAACATCCATCAGAAAAAGTAGGAGCAGAAATCAGAAAACTCTATAGCTGGAGCGATGAAGATAAATTGATCAACAACTAGGCGAAAGGCGGCAAGCCGGTCACCCGAACAAGAATAGCCAGATATTGTGCTCGCACAAATATCTGGCTATTCTTGTTCGGGTAGTTGGCGCCAGCCAACGTGCGAGTAAACGGAGGTTACGAGCGGGCGGTAGTTGGCGTCAGCCAACGTGCGAATAAACGGAGGTTACGAGCGGGCGGTAGTTGGCGCCAGCCAACGTGCGAATGTTGGTGCTTAGTCGCGGTGGTATGGATTTTGTTGATGAGAAGGAAGAGGTATATATGGAACAAGAACATGATTTCAGTCAGGGAAGTATTGCAAAGAATATTTTAAATCTGGCAATTCCGATGACGTTGGCACAACTGATCAACGTTTTATATAGTATCGTAGATCGAATATATATTGGACATTTAGCGGATGTATCGGCAAATGCGTTAACCGGAATTGGCCTGGCACTTCCGGTTATTACGATCATTACAGCGTTTGCCAATTTGTTTGGCATGGGCGGTGCACCATTGTGTTCCATCGCAAGAGGTGGACACGAGGAGGCAAAAGCAGAAAAGGTGATGGGAAATTCTTTTTCAATGCTTCTGATCACGGGTACAATTTTGATGTTCCTCTGTTTTCTGTTTCGCAGGCCGCTGCTGTATTTGTTTGGAGCGAGCAGTGCAACATTTCCATATGCAAATGCGTACCTTTGTATTTATCTTTGTGGAACCATATTTGTGATGATCAGTCTTGGAATGAATCAGTTTATCAATTCGCAGGGATTTGGCAAAATCGGGATGCTGACTGTGATGCTGGGAGCTGTTACGAACCTTCTTTTGGATCCGGTGTTGATCTTCGGATTTCACATGGGCGTTCAGGGGGCAGCACTTGCAACGGTGATTTCTCAGGGATTGTCAGCAGTCTGGGTGTTAAAATTTCTGACCGGGAAAAAAGCAATCTTACATTTGAATTCCAAATCGATGCGTTTGGACAAGAGACTTGTAAAAGAAATCACACTGCTTGGAACATCTGGATTTGTGATGGCGGTGACGAATGGTCTGGTACAGATTGTATGTAATGCTACACTGCAAAAATACGGAGGAGATGTTTATGTTGGAATCATGACCGTGATCAATTCTATGCGGGAAATTGTGACAATGCCAGTGACAGGGCTGACAGCAGCTTCTCAGCCGGTGATCGGATACAATTATGGGGCGGGATGCTATTTTAGAGTGAAATCCGCGATCCGATTTACTGCGATTGGGTGTATTGTATTTACAACTGTAATCTGGGCAGTGTTGTTTTTGGAACCGCAATTTTTTCTGCGGCTGTTTACAAGTGAACCTGGAATTCTGCAGCATGGGGTTTTGGCTGTGAGGATTTATTTCTGCGGGATTTTTATGATGGCACTTCAATTTGCGGGACAATCCACAGCGGTTGCTTTAAACCGTGCGAAGCAAGCGGTGTTTTTTTCTTTGTTTCGAAAGGTGATCATTGTGATACCACTGACGATGCTGCTTCCGGTGATCGGGGATCTTGGTACGAACGGAGTGTTTCTGGCAGAACCGATTTCGAATGTGATCGGAGGGACGGCGTGTTTTGTGACAATGTTGCTTACAATCTGGCCGCAATTGAATGAAGAGCCGGAAAATCCAGAAAAATAAATTGACAATAGAAATTGAAAAGATTATAATGCAGATATATCAGGTGTGTAACTGTACGGCAGGCATTAACCTTACATGGACGTTATTTCAGATGTTTATGGGGTTAGTGTCTTTTTTTCTGCTTTTTCAAAAGAAGATACACGAGTATAAAATCTGAAAGATGTTCCAATAATACTTCAGTTGAGAGATGGAAACAGAGAAAAGGAGAAGTGGAAAATGAAAGACAAAATTTTTGGTGTTCTGCAGAGAATCGGAAGATCATTTATGCTTCCAATCGCAATTCTTCCGGTAGCAGGACTGCTGCTTGGAATCGGAAGTTCCTTTACCAATGAGACAACCATTGCGACCTATGGTCTGCAAAAGATCCTGGGAGACACAACCGTGCTCCATGCGCTCTTGACGATCATGAATAAGGTCGGAAGTGCTGTGTTTGACAATTTGCCATTGATTTTTGCGGTGGGAGTAGCAATCGGAATGGCGAAAAAAGAAAAAGAAGTGTCCGCGCTGTCTGCGCTGATTGCATATTTCGTGATGCATGTAGCAATCAATGGTATGCTCGTGGTAAATGGAGAGATTACAGCAGACGGTGAAATTGCAAAAAATGTCCTGGAAGGTACGGTGTCCTCTGTCTGTGGGATACAGTCCCTGCAAATGGGAGTGTTTGGCGGGATCATTGTAGGTCTTGGTGTTGCTGCACTGCATAATCGATTTCATAAGATTGTGCTTCCAAATGCATTATCATTTTTCGGAGGTTCCAGATTTGTGCCGATCATTTCTACGATTGTCTATATGTTTGTAGGAATCGGAATGTATTTTATCTGGCCTCCGGTTCAAAATGGAATTTATGCACTTGGTAGTTTGGTGACGGGCAGCGGATATGTAGGAACATTGATTTTTGGAATCATCAAACGTGCGCTGATTCCATTTGGCCTGCACCACGTATTTTACATGCCGTTCTGGCAGACTGCGGTGGGAGGAAGTATGGAAGTGGCAGGTCAGATGGTGCAGGGAGGTCAGAATATTTTCTTTGCACAGCTTGCAGATTCAGCCAATATCGCACATTTTAGTGCAGATGCTACCAGATATTTTTCGGGAGAATTTATCTTTATGATATTTGGTCTGCCAGGTGCTGCGCTTGCGATGTATCGCTGTGCCAAACCAGAAAAGAAAAAAGCGGCCGGGGGATTGTTGCTTTCAGCAGCATTGGCATGTATGCTGACCGGTATTACAGAACCATTGGAATTTTCCTTCCTGTTTGTAGCTCCGGCTTTGTTTGTGGTACAAGTCTTACTGGCGGGTACTGCGTATATGATCGCACATATCTTGAATATTGCGGTGGGACTTACATTTTCCGGCGGTTTTCTGGATTTTTTCCTGTTTGGGATTTTGCAGGGGAATGAAAAAACAAGCTGGATGCGAGTAATCCCAGTGGGAATCCTCTATTTTATTTTATATTATGTGATTTTTACAGTACTGATTAAAAAGTTTGATTTTAAAACACCTGGCCGTGAGGATGAAGATTCCGAGACAAAGCTGTACACAAAAGCAGATGTCAATGCCAGAAAAGAGCATAAGAAAACGGACGGTACAAAGGCAGATTTGGATCCGGTCAGTGCGATGATCACAGAAGGACTGGGTGGAAAAAGCAATATCAGTGATGTGGATTGCTGTGCAACCAGACTTCGGATTACAGTCAGGGATGCAGGAAAAGTAAAAGAGGAACTTTTGAAACAGACAGGATCCAGAGGGATTGTCAAAAAAGGGCAGGGCATACAGGTGATCTATGGACCGCATGTTACAGTGATCAAGGCCAATCTGGAAGATTATCTGGAGACAGCAGAAGAACTGCCGCAGATGGAAATGGTGGATGCAGAGTCGGATGCGGCAAAGAGCGAAAGAACAAGCGGGCATCCAGGAGAGAAAACTGTACAAAAAACAGTTGTTGTATCCAGCCCGATCACAGGAAATACCGTGGAGCTTTCAAAAGTACCGGATGAAGGGTTTGCAGGAAAAATGATGGGAGACGGAGCGGCAGTGATACCAACAGATGCGATGATTCTGGCTCCGGAAGACGGGGAGGTTGCATTCGTATTTGATACCAGACATGCGATTGGATTTCAGACAGATTCCGGTCTTGAATTGCTTTTGCATATTGGGATTGATACAGTTGCTTTAAACGGACAGGGATTTGAAGTCTTTGTAAAAAATGGTCAGAAAGTGAAAAAAGGGGAACCATTGATGAAAGTGGATCTCTCTTATCTGGCAGAACATGCGCCGTCTCTGTGTTCACCGATTTTATGTACAGAGCTGGGAGAAGGGCAGAAGATACGTATCCTGTCCGGGGAAGAGGTGAAAGCCGGAGAACCGCTATTTGCAGTGGATTTCTATGAAGTGTAGGCCAAAAAAGAAAAAAACAGGGCGGACCGCAAAGGTCCGCTTTACTTTTGGGGAAGAGTTTGATACCCTGTTATCAGAAGAAAGAAGGGCGGGGATACGTCATGTACAGAGTAAGCAAAGTATTGAATAACAACGGAGTGATCGCAATTCATATGGAAGAGTGTGTGGAATATGTGCTGTTGGGAAAAGGAATCGGCTTTGGGAAAAAGGTCAGTCAGAGGTTTGAAGCTCCGAAAGACTGTACCAGATATTCATTGAAAGAAGATACAGAGCGGGGGAGCTCCAAAGAACTGGCAAAAAGCATTTCTCCGAAATATCTGGAAATTGCGGATGAAATTTTACAGAAAGCGCAGAAAGAATTCGGTACGATTGATCGGAGAATTTTGTTTCCTCTGGCAGATCATATATCCTTTGCGGCAGAGCGTATGCTGCATGGTGAACAGATCAGCAATCCCCTGACAGAAGACATTCGTGCATTGTTTTACAGAGAATATAAAGTGGCATCCCAACTGGAGAATATTCTGAAGAAACGACTGGGAATTGAAATAGATGAGCATGAAATAGGATATGTGGCACTGCATATCCATTCTGCAATAGAAGAAGAGACGGTTTCTTCGGCAATGCAAATGGCAGGGGCAATTCGGGAATGTGTGCAGGCGCTGGAGCAGGCTACCGGACAAAAGATCGATGTGATGTCGCTGGCATATAATCGTCTGATGAATCACGTGAAATATATGGTCATGCGTGCTGTGCGCGGGGAGAGTATTCAACTGGATATGAATGACTATATGGAAGAGAAGCACCCAAAGGCATTTGCTCTTGCAGCATCGGTCTGTGAAAAAATGGAACAGGGGTGTAACATCAGATTGGAAAAAATGGAGGTTGGATATCTGGCAATGCACATCGAACGGGTATATGCAGATACAATGAAAAAGATAAAATAATGTCATAAATTACACGGAAATCTTTCATCGAGAGGAGTGGATCTTATGACAGAAGAATTTGTAAACCTTCGTTTCAGAAAAGTCTGAAAAATACAGAAGTGATCGGAGCGTTTATGGCAGAAGAACTGGCGGAGACAAGCAGAGTTTCCATGAGTGCCGGCAACAATATTTCTGTTGTTACACCGGAGTTTGATACCATGGGACAGAGTTCAGTGCAGTCAATCGTGCAGCTGGTATGGATGTTAAATCTATTTTTACTGTTTCAGATCTTCCGGACTATAAAGGATATGCAGCGAAAGATTGTCCGCTTTGCAAAGAAGGTCAGAGGTTGGATGGAATTGTGAATACGTTTGGTTTTGTGAAGTTCTAAGTGACAGTAAAAGAAATAAAAAAGACATTCGCCATGACGGTAGCGAATGTCTTTTTTGTTTCGTATTTATATCAAAAATTAAGCAATGCTGTTTACAGCTTTTGTAAGACGGGAAATCTTTCTGGAAACAGTTTTTTTGTGATAAACACCTTTGCTTCCTGCTTTGCTGATCTCTCCGATTGCAGCTTTCAGAGCTGTTTTTGCAGTTTCAACATCTTTCTGAGCAACTGCAGCTTCTACTTTCTTTACAGAAGTCTTTACTCTTGATTTGATTGCTTTGTTTTTAGCAGCCTTTGTTTCGTTAACTAAAATTCTTTTTTTAGCAGATTTAATGTTAGCCAATCTGTACACCTCCAAATAGTATGAAATATTTTTCAAATAGTGAATTCATAATTCCGCCAGATTCGGACACGGACGTTCTAACGGAACATACTCATTCATTTTATTCCAACTGACCATGGTTGTCAATACATATTTCTGAAATTATTGGAAATATTAGTTACTGTTTACACCGTAGCAAATGTGATCGGCAAATAAAAAAGAGAGGGTGAGCAGAATGTTGGAGAAGTATAATGTCCGTACAGATCTGGCTTTAGAAGAAAAAGAACGTTTTGAGTCAGATCATGTCGAGATACCGGGGGTGATCCTGGAAGAAGATTACGATGCAGAAAAAGAAATTCGGATTACACGGGTACGGATTGAGACTGAAAAAGGAGCAAAAGCGATGGGAAAGCCAGTGGGGACGTATCTGACGCTGGAGGCACCGAATCTGGCAGTTCCAGATACAGGGTATCACAGAGAAGTGTCTGAGAAGATTGCAGAGTTTATAAAAGAGCTGTTGGAGACGTGTAAAATAGAAACAGAAGAGTTGTCTGTTCTGATCGTTGGGCTTGGAAACCGACAGGTGACTCCGGATGCACTGGGGCCTTATGTTACAGACAATTTATGTGCAACAAGACATATTGTTAAGGAATATGGAAAATATGCAATGGGGATGGAGCAGGTCAATCTGGTCAGTACTCTGGCACCGGGAGTGATGGGACAGACTGGTATGGAAACGGTGGAAGTGATCCGCGGGGTGGTTCATGAGACAAAGCCGGATCTTGTAATCGCAGTCGATGCTCTGGCGGCCAGAAACAGCCGGAGGTTAAACCGTACGATTCAGATTGCAGATACCGGGATTCATCCGGGGTCTGGAGTGGGAAACCACAGAAATGGAATTACAAGAGACTCCATTGGAGTTCCCGTGATCGGAATCGGAGTGCCGACAGTTGTGGATGCGGCGACAATTGTCAACGACACAATGGAAAATCTGATTCAGGCGCTGGAGTCTTCCGAGGCATTGAAAAGTGTAGGAGAGGTGCTTCGTTCCTATAATGCAGCAGAAAAATATGAGCTGGTCAAAGAATTGATCGCTCCTCATTTAAACGGGATGTTTGTTACCCCCAAAGACGTGGATGAGATGGTAAAGCAGATCAGTTATACGGTTTCAGAAGGTTTGAATCTGCTTTTTTCCAATACGGAAATGTCATAAATCAAAAAAATATTTCATATAAATATTCCAGATATGTTGGCAGAAATCGTGCAAAGGACTGATGGAATATGAAAAGAGAACAAGGGCGGGCGTGGATGCTGATCGCAGCACTTTTGCTTTTGGTAATATGGATCGGCGGCAAATCGTTTTGGGATGAATGCAGATATGAGTGCAGACAGGTTGTACAAGCATATACGGAAAAAATGTACATGCCGGGACTTGCCTATCAAAGGATGGAACAAAAGCAAAATACAAAAGACTGGTTTCGGGACAAAGCGCTCTCGTGGCTTCCACTTGTAAAATATATTTCAGACAGAGAGGCTTTGGAGCAGGAGGTGGAAGATGAAGAAACTCTGGCAAAAATTCTGGAAAAGCAGGCAAATGACGAAAATGTTGTAGATGCCGATGGAAATCTGGTGGGAGAAAGCAAAACAGCAGGTGCTGTTGCCAATCCGGGAGAGAGTAAGTCTTCGACCGATATGTCAATCGAAAGATTAAGGGACTTTGACTATCTGCTGAGTAATTTTTATACAGTGGACAGTTCTACGATGATCGGTCCGGAACAGCTCAATGTGGATGATCTGCTTGGAAGGAGTATGAAGATCGATTCATCCCGGAAGGGACCGAAAATTTTGATTTTTCATACCCATTCTCAGGAAGAATTTGTGGATTCTATTCCCGGTGATCCATCTACCAGTATCGTAGGAATTGGTGATTACCTGACAGAACTTTTGAATCAGAAAGGGATTGAGACGATTCATGATAAAGGGGTTTATGACATCATTAATGGACAGTTGGACAGAAGCAATGCCTATGAATATGCAGAGGCAGGAGTACGCCCGATTCTGGAAGCGAACCCGTCGATAGAGGTGGCGATTGATCTGCACAGAGATGGTGTGGCAGAAGGCACGCATCTTGTAACAGAAGTCAATGGAAAACCGACAGCCAGAATCATGTATTTTAATGGTCTGAGCAGAACACGGGCAAATGGGGACATTGCGTATCTGCCCAATCCGTATATTCAGGATAATCTTGCTTTTTCACTGCAGATGGAACTGACTTCCGAGAGGATGTTTCCCGGATTTGCAAGACATATTTATCTTCGTGCTTACCGCTATAATCTGCATCTGCTTCCGAAATCGCTTCTGATCGAGGCCGGGGCACAGACGAATACGGTTCAGGAAATGAAAAATGCAATGGAAGTATTGGCGGAGACATTGTGTCAGGTGATCAGATAAGAACGTACTTTCGAAAAAAGTGTTTGAAAAAAGGCAGAAAACATGATATTCTGAACGTTAGCGACAAATGGAAGAAGTTTGTATTAGGAGAAGAAGTATGGGAAAAAGCAATACATATGATGCGGACAGTATTTCCGTTCTGGAAGGTCTGGAGGCTGTGCGCAAAAGACCGGGGATGTATATCGGAAGTGTTTCAACAAAAGGATTGAATCACCTGATCTATGAAATTGTGGACAATGCTGTAGATGAGCATCTGGCAGGATTTTGTAAAAACATTCATGTGACACTGGAAAAGGACGGTTCTGCTACTGTGGAAGATGATGGACGAGGTGTTCCTGTGGGAATGCATCAGAAAGGAATTTCTGCAGCCCGCCTTGTATATACCACACTGCATGCGGGCGGAAAGTTTGATGACAGTGCTTATAAGACAAGCGGAGGACTGCATGGGGTAGGGTCCTCTGTGGTAAATGCGCTGTCCATTTATATGGATGTACAGATCAGTCGGGAAGGATACATTCACCATGACCGTTATGAACGTGGAATTCCGGTGGTAGAACTGGAAGACGGGCTTCTCCCAAAGATCGGAAAGACAAGAAAAACAGGGACAAGGGTGAACTTTTTACCGGATGACACCATTTTTGAGAAGACAAAATTCCGTGCAGAAGAAGTCAAAAGCCGCCTGCATGAGACGGCGTATCTCAATCCGGAGCTGACCATTGTATTTGATGATAAACGTCCGGATTCTCAAGAACATATCGAATATCATGAGCCGGATGGAATTCTGGGATTTATTCGGGATCTGAATCAGAAAAAAGAGGTGATTCATGATCCGATCTACTTCAAAGGGACAGCAGAGGGGATCGAGGTGGAAGCCGCTTTTCAGTATGTCAACGAGTTCCATGAGAATGTACTGGGATTTTGCAATAATATCTATAATGCAGAGGGGGGAACTCATCTGACCGGGTTTAAGACGACTTTTACAACTGTCATGAATCAATATGCCCGGGAACTTGGTATTTTAAAAGAAAAAGATTCGAATTTTACCGGAGCGGATATCCGAAACGGAATGACGGCGATTGTTTCGATCAAACATCCGGATCCACGGTTTGAGGGGCAGACGAAGACAAAACTGGACAACCCGGATGCGGCAAAAGCAACCGGAAAAGTAACGGGGGATGAAATTGTTCTTTACTTTGACCGGAATGTAGAAATACTCAAGAAAGTTTTATCCTGTGCAGAAAAGGCGGCAAAGATCCGAAAGACAGAGGAAAAGGCAAAGACGAATCTTCTGACAAAGCAGAAATATTCTTTTGACAGCAATGGGAAATTGGCCAACTGTGAAAGCCGGGATGCGAAAAAGTGCGAAATTTTTATCGTAGAGGGAGATTCAGCGGGAGGCTCTGCAAAAACAGCCAGAGACCGGAATTATCAGGCAATTCTGCCGATCAGGGGGAAGATCCTGAACGTGGAGAAAGCCAGTATTGACAAAGTGCTTGCAAATGCAGAGATCAAGACGATGATCAATGCATTTGGATGCGGATTTTCTGAAGGATACGGCAATGATTTTGATATTACGAAGCTTCGCTATGACAAGATCATCATCATGGCAGATGCAGATGTGGACGGTGCCCATATTTCTACATTGCTTCTGACGTTGTTCTATCGGTTTATGCCGGAATTGATCTACGAAGGGCATGTCTACATTGCAATGCCTCCACTTTATAAAGTAATGCCGAAAAAAGGGGAGGAAGAGTACCTGTATGATGACAAGGCATTGGAGAAATACCGGAAAACGCATGACGGCGGATTTACGCTTCAGAGATACAAAGGTCTTGGAGAAATGGATGCGGATCAGCTTTGGGAAACAACGCTGAATCCGGAGACACGACTGCTGAAGCTGGTGGAGATTGAGGATGCCCGAATGGCTTCCAGCGTGACTGAGATGCTGATGGGTACGGAAGTTCCGCCGAGAAGGGCGTTTATCTACGAAAATGCAACAGAAGCAGAACTGGATATTTAGTAGAAGTTCAGGCTTAGAGGAGAAAAGAGAATGAGCAGTGAATCACAGATAATCAGAACAGAATACTCAGATGTGATGCGCAAATCCTATATTGACTATGCGATGAGTGTCATCATATCTCGTGCCCTTCCGGATGTGAGGGACGGACTGAAACCGGTACAGAGACGGACACTTTATGATATGTATGAACTGGGAATCCGTTATGACAAGCCATACCGAAAATGTGCCCGTATCGTAGGGGATACGATGGGTAAATATCATCCTCATGGAGATAGTTCCATCTATGAATCGCTGGTAGTTATGGCACAGGAATTCAAAAAGGGAATGGTGCTGGTAGATGGGCATGGAAACTTTGGGTCCATTGAAGGAGACGGAGCAGCTGCCATGCGTTATACAGAAGCACGTCTGACAAAGTTTACCCAGGAGGCATACCTTGCAGATCTGGATAAGGATATCATCGATTTTGGACCGAACTTTGATGAGACAGAAAAAGAGCCGCTGGTACTTCCGGTACGGGTACCGAACCTGCTTGTGAACGGAGCAGAAGGTATCGCGGTCGGAATGGCAACGAGCATCCCGACACACAATCTTGGAGAAGTGATCGATGCGGTAAAGGCATATATGAAAAATGATGCCATTACAACGAAACAGTTGATGAAATATATCAAAGGACCAGATTTTCCAACGGGTGGGATCGTGGTCAATCAGGACGATCTTCCGGCAATCTATGAAACGGGGCAAGGAAAGATCAAAATTCGCGGAAAAGTAGAAGTAGAAGAATTAAAAGGGGGCAAAAAGCAGCTGGTCATCACAGAGATTCCGTATACGATGATCGGCGCGGGAATCGGGAAGTTCCTGAATGATGTATGCAATCTGGTGGAAACGAAAAAAACGACGGACATCGTCGATATTTCCAACCAGTCATCCAAAGAAGGGATCCGGATCGTGCTGGAACTGAAAAAAGGTGCGGATGTCGAAAATCTAAAAAATATGCTCTACAAAAAGACACGGTTGGAGGACACCTTTGGAGTTAATATGCTGGCTGTAGCAAACGGAAGACCGGAGACGCTGGGGTTAAAGGCGATCATCGAGTATCATGTGGATTTTCAGTTTGAGCTGACTACAAGAAAATATAAAACGCTGCTTGCAAAAGAACTGGATAAAAAAGAAGTACAGGAGGGTCTGATCAAAGCGTGTGACGTAATCGATTTGATTATTGAAATTTTGAGAGGGAGTACGTCTGTGAAAGATGCCAAAGCATGTCTGACACAGGGAGTGACAGAGAATATCCGGTTTAAATCTCAGATTTCGAAAAAAATGGCAGCAATGCTTCGGTTTACGGAAAGACAGGCATCAGCAATTCTGGAAATGCGTTTGTATAAGCTGATCGGTCTGGAGATTGAAGCGCTGCAGAAAGAACATGAAATGACTTTGAAACATATTGCCCGTTATGAAGACATTCTGAACCATTACGATTCCATGGCCAGCCTGATCATGGAAGAGTTGGATGCATTTAAGAAAGAGTACGGAAGAAAACGCCGCACAGTAGTGGAAAATGCCGAGGAGGCTGTATTTGAAGAAAAGAAAGTAGAAGAGCAGGAAGTTGTCTTTTTGATGGATCGATTCGGATATGCGAAAACAGTGGATGTCAGCGTATATGAAAGAAACAAAGAGGCAGCAGACAGTGAGAATAAGTATATTGTACATTGTCTGAATACCGGAAAGCTCTGTCTGTTTACGGATACTGGGAAGATGCATCAGGTAAAGGTGATGGATCTTCCATATGGAAGATTCCGGGATAAGGGAGTTCCGATTGACAATGTGAGCAACTACAGCAGCAGTGAAGAGCAGATTGTAACAATCTGTGATGCGCAGCGGACTGCATTTGGAAAGCTTTTGTTTGCTACAAGGCAGGGAATGCTCAAGCGTGTAGACGGCAGTGAGTTTCAGGTGACAAAACGAACCATTGCAGCGACCAAGCTGCAGGAGGAAGATGCATTGATCCATGTTGGAATGGTTCAGGAGAATCAGAATATCGTACTACAGACAAGGGACGGATATTTCTTAAGATTTCCGGCGGCAGAGATCCCGGAAAAGAAAAAGGGCGCGGTCGGTGTCCGGGGGATCAAACTGCAGAAAATGGACGAGTTGGAGCAGATACATGTGTTTGAAGAGGGAACCGATACAAAAGTGAAATACGGAGAAAAAGAAGTGACCTTGAACCGGCTGAAGCTGGCAAAAAGAGATGGTGTTGGAACAAAGCAGAGAAAATAGTATAAATCCCTTGCTTTCACAGAATAATGGTGCTATACTGTATACAGTTACATAAACAATCCGGCAGAAGAGTGGACGAAAGTTCACTCTTCTTTGTATGATGGGGAGTTTACATATCATGCAATGATGCGGGAGAAGATAACGATAGTTGGAGAGAACAAGAAACAGGAGATAGAAAGGAAGTTTGACGTGTCAAGAAGAGAAGAATATGAAAAACAGACAGAAGAACTCTTAGAACCGATTGTGGCAGAACAGGGATTTGAACTGGTGGATGTGGAGTATGTAAAAGAAGCCGGGAACTGGTATTTGCGTGCATACATTGACAAACCGGGCGGAATTACAGTAGATGACTGTGAAGTGGTGAGCAGAAGATTTTCAGACATTCTGGATGAGAAGGACTACATCGAAGATTCCTATATTTTTGAAGTGAGTTCTCCGGGTCTTGGAAGACCTTTGAAAAAAGAAAAAGATTTTATAAGGAGTGTTGGTCAGGAAGTAGAGATCCGTACGTACCGCGCGATCAACAGACAAAAAGAATTTGTCGGGATTTTGAAAGCGTTTGATCAGAATACGGTGACCATTTCTTATGAAGATGAAAGCACACAGACATTTGACAAAAGTGAAATTGCACTTATCCGTTTAGCGTTGGATTTTTAAATTAGGAGGAAATGAAACAATGAACACAGAATTAATGGAAGCTTTGACAATTCTTGAAAAAGAAAAGAACATCAGCAGAGATACCATGATGGATGCAATTGAAAATTCTCTCATCAGTGCCTGCAAAAATCATTTTGGAACATCCGATAATATCAAGGTGATCATGGACAGAGAGACTTGTGATTATGCAGTTTATGCAGAAAAAGAAGTGGTAGAAGAAGTGTTTGATCCGGCAATCGAGATCACGCTGGAAGATGCAGAAAAGATTGATTCTGCACTGCAGATCGGAGATGTTTGTCAGGTTCCTGTACAGTCCAAAGAATTCGGACGGATTGCAACTATGAATGCAAAGAACCTGATTCTTCAGAAAATCCGTGAGGAAGAGAGAAAAGTTGTATACGATCAGTATTTTGAGAAAGAGAAAGATATCGTAACCGGTATTGTACAGCGTTATGTTGGCAAAAATATCAGTGTCAATCTGGGAAAAGCAGATGCCATGCTTACAGAGAATGAACAGGTCAAAGGAGAGGTGTTTAAACCGACAGACCGTATCAAATTGTATATTGTAGAAGTGAAGAATACTCCGAAGGGACCAAAGATCCTCGTTTCCCGTACTCATCCGGAACTGGTAAAACGTTTGTTTGAAGCAGAAGTGGCAGAAGTGAAAGATGGAACCGTGGAGATTAGAAGCATTGCCCGTGAAGCAGGATCCCGTACGAAAATGGCTGTATGGTCCAATGATGAGAACGTAGATCCGGTAGGCGCATGTGTGGGAATGAATGGCGCCAGAGTCAATGCGGTTGTAGAGGAACTCCGGGGAGAGAAAATTGACATCATCAACTGGAGTGACAACCCGGCGCTTCTGATCGAAAATGCTTTAAGTCCTGCAAAAGTCATCTCTGTTATGGCAGATCCGGATGAAAAAGTGGCAAGTGTGATCGTGCCGGATTACCAGTTGTCTCTTGCAATCGGAAAAGAAGGGCAGAACGCAAGACTTGCAGCACGTCTGACGGGATATAAGATTGATATCAAGAGTGAGACACAAGCGATCGAATCAGGGGAACTTCCAGAAGATTATATGGATCAGATGAATATGATGGAAGATGACGGATATACAGAAGAATATGAGGAAGCTGCAAATTATACAGACGGATATCAGGAAGATGCAGATGCATATGAAGAAATCGAGTTTGTAGAGACAGACGAAGAATAGACTCTTTGGAGAGGTGAGGTATTTGAACAGTAAAAAGAAAGTTCCGATGCGCAAGTGTGTCGGATGTGGAGAAATGAAAGCCAAAAAAGAACTGCTCAGAGTGCTCAGGACAGAAGAAGGAGAATTTGTTCTGGATACGACCGGAAGAAAAAATGGACGGGGCGCTTATGTTTGCGTTTCCAGAGAATGTTTTGAAAAGGCAGTAAAAAATAAAGGGCTGGAACGTTCCTTTAAGCAGGCAATTCCAAAGGAAGTATATGAACGGCTGGAAAAGGAGATGGAACAATTTGAAGCAAGATAGAGTATTGTCCCTGATCGGGTTGGCCACGAAAGCTGGAAAGTGTGCCAGTGGTGAGTTCATGACAGAAAGTGAAACAAAATCGGGAAGAGCAGCGCTTGTGATCGTGGCAGAGGATGCATCGGACAACACCAAGAAAAAATTCCGGGATATGTGTGAGTTTTATGAGGTTCCAATTTATTTTTACGGAGATAAAGATACCTTAGGGCATGCAATGGGAAAAGAGTTCCGTGCATCTCTGGCGATATTGGACGAAGGATTTGCAAAAGGAATTCGAAAGCAACTGGAAATAAAAAATAATACGATTGCATAGAGGAGGTAGTTTGAGTATGACGAAATTAAGAGTGCATGAACTGGCAAAAGAGCTGGGAATGGAAAATAAAGATCTGATGGATATTCTGGAGAAAAAACACGTAGAAGTGAAGACTTCGATGAGTTCAATTCCGGATGAGATCGTAGAAGAGCTGCGCAGTAAACGTGCAGAAAAAGGAGAAACAGAAGAAACACCAAAGAAGAAAAATATCGTACAGGTATTTCGTCCGCAGAATTCCAAGAGCGGAAATCGTCGTCCGGGAGGAAACCGTCCGGCAAATGGACAGAACGCACAGGGAGGCTCCCGTCAGGAACGCCCGGCAGGGACAAGAAACGGAAGTGGACAGCGCCCGGCTTCCGGGGCAAACAGCTCCCGACAGGAACGTCCGGCAAGAGGTCCACAGGCAAATGGAGAAAACAGAAGGCCGCAGGAAGGCCGTCCGACAGGAAATCGCCGTCCGGAAGATGGGCAGAGAGGTGGATTCCGTCAGGATCGTCCGACAGGCGGAAGAAACGGGCAGCGTCCGGCTTCTGGTTCGAACAATGGACAGAGAGAGAGAGGAAACCGTCGTCCGGAAGAAGGAACAAGAGGCGGGCAGCGTCCGGATTCCAGAAGAAATGACAGAAATGACAGAAACGACAGAAATTCGATTCCGGCACCATTGGTAGAGCAGCAGAAGCCACAGCGGAATAAGGCAAAAGACAAAGAAAAAGATTACAAGAAAAAAGAAAACAGAGAAGAAGGATTTGAAAGCAAGGGTAAAAAAGGCAGAAAACAAAAACCAGCGGTAGAAGTTCAGAGACCACAGCCGAAACCGGAAGTGAAAAAGGAAGAAGAAATCAAACAGATCACGATTCCGGAGGTACTGACAATTCAGGAACTGGCAGACAAAATGAAAGTAGTGCCGTCTGCTATCGTAAAGAAATTGTTTATGCAGGGCAAGATCGTAACTGTGAATCAGGAAATTGATTTTGAAACAGCAGAAGAGATTGCAATGGAATTTGAAATTCTCTGTGAAAAAGAAGAAGTGGTTGATGTGATCGAAGAGCTTCTCAAAGAAGAGGAAGAAGATGAAGCAACGATGGTGAAACGTCCTCCGGTTGTCTGTGTCATGGGACACGTTGACCATGGAAAAACATCTCTTCTTGATGCGATTCGTGATACCAGTGTGACAGACCGTGAGGCAGGTGGAATCACACAGCACATCGGTGCTTCCGTAGTGGAGATCAACGGAGAAAAGATCACATTCCTGGATACACCGGGACATGAGGCATTTACTGCAATGCGTATGCGAGGTGCAAATTCTACCGATATTGCAATCCTTGTAGTTGCAGCAGATGACGGTGTGATGCCGCAGACAGTGGAAGCAATCAACCATGCCAAAGCAGCGGGAATTGAGATCATTGTTGCAATCAATAAGATTGATAAGCCAAGTGCAAACATCGAACGTGTAAAACAGGAGCTGACAGAATATGAACTGATTCCGGAAGACTGGGGTGGAAGTACGATCTTTGTACCGGTATCTGCGCATACAAAAGAAGGAATCCAGGATCTGCTGGAAATGGTTCTTCTGACAGCGGAAGTAATGGAACTCAAAGCCAATCCAAATCGTGTGGCAAGAGGACTTGTGATCGAGGCAGAGTTGGATAAAGGAAAAGGTTCTGTTGCAACAGTACTGGTACAAAAAGGTACACTGCATGTGGGAGATGCGATTGCGGCAGGATCTGCACATGGAAAGGTAAGAGCCATGATGGATGACCGGGGAAGACGTGTAAAAGAGGCAGGTCCGTCCCAGCCGGTTGAAATTCTTGGACTGAATGAAGTTCCGCAGGCAGGAGAAGTGTTTGTAGGATGTGAGTCAGAAAAAGAGGCAAGAAGTTTTGCAGAGACCTTCATTTCACAGCACAGAGTGAAGATGCTTGAAGAGACGAAGTCCAAGATGTCTCTGGATGATCTGTTCAATCAGATTCAGGAAGGAAACTTAAAAGAACTCAACATTGTCGTAAAAGCAGATGTACAGGGTTCTGTAGAAGCGCTCAAACAGAGTCTGATCAAACTTTCCAACGAAGAAGTTGTGATCAAGATCATTCACGGTGGAGTTGGAGCAATCAATGAATCTGACGTGATCCTGGCGTCTGCTTCCAATGCGATCATCATTGGATTTAACGTACGCCCGGATGCAACAGCAAAAGAGATCGCAGATCGTGAGGGTGTAGATCTGAGACTTTACAGAGTCATCTACAATGCCATTGAAGACGTTGAGGCGGCAATGAAAGGAATGCTGGATCCTGTATTTGAGGAAAAAGTACTCGGACACGCAGAAGTACGTCAGACATTCAAGGCATCTGGAGTCGGAACCATTGCAGGTTCTTATGTTCAGGATGGTACATTTGAGAGAAACTGCTCTGTTCGTCTGACCCGTGATGGTATTGTGATCTTTGATGGACCGCTGGCATCTCTGAAGCGTTTTAAAGATGATGTCAAAGAAGTCAGAGCAGGATATGAATGTGGTTTCGTGTTTGAGAATTATAATGACATCAAAGAGGGAGACCTGGTAGAAGCATATAAAATGGTAGAAGTAGAGAGAAAATAAGGAGCAGTTATGAGGAAAAACAGTATTAAAAATACAAGAATCAATACTGAAGTCCAAAGAGAACTGAGCAACATCCTGCGCGGAGGCATCAAAGACCCGAGAGTGGCGCCGATGACCTCCGTGGTAGCGGTGGAAGTAGCACCTGATCTGAAGACATGCAAAGCATATATCAGTGTGCTGGGAGATAAGAAGGCCCAGGAAGATACAATCAAAGGACTTCAGAGCGCAGAAGGATATATCCGGCGTGAACTGGCCAGAACGATCAACATGCGCAACACACCGGAAATCCGTTTTATTATGGATCAGTCTATTGAGTACGGTGTGAACATGACAAAGAAAATCAATGATCTGACAAAAGATTTAAAAAGTGAGGATGAATAGGCAGGTATGAAAATCGTATTATCTGATATTTTAAAAGGAAAGAGGCGGATCGCACTTGCTGGTCACGTCCGCCCGGATGGAGACTGTGTAGGGTCTTCCATGGGACTTTACCTCTATCTTACAGAACAGTTTCCGGAGATTGAGACAGATTTGTATCTGGAAGAGATACCGGCCTCCTTTTCTTTGATCGCACGGACAGAAGAAATCAGACATACGCTGCCGCAGGATCAGGCATATGATCTGTTTATCTGCCTGGATTGTGGAGACGAGAAGCGCCTTGGACCATTTGCTGCGTTGTTTCATCAGGCGGCAGATACCTTGTGTATTGACCATCATGTGAGCAACGATGCTTTTGCAAAGACCAATTACATTTCTCCGAATGCAAGTTCTACCTCAGAACTGGTCTACACACTGCTGGATGATGAAAAGATCAGTAAGGCGTGTGCAGAAGCGCTGTATATGGGAATTGCGCATGATACGGGAGTGTTCCAGTATTCTTGTACCTCGCCGGAAACCATGGAAGCAGCAGCACAGCTTCTCAGAAAAGGAATCAATGGAAGTGAGATCATTGAAAAAACCTATTTTGAGAAAACTTATATCCAAAATCAGATTCTTGGAAGAGCACTTCTGGAAAGTATGCTGGTTCTGGAAAAACAAGTTGTGGTCTCTGTGGTATCCAGAAAAGAGATGGAATTTTTTGAGGCGGTGCCAAGTGATCTGGAAGGAATTGTGGCGCAGCTGCGTCAGACCAGAGGCGTGGAGGTGGCGATATTCCTGCATGAAATTGATACACAGGAATATAAAGTCAGTCTTCGTTCCAAAGGAAAGGTGAATGTCAGCAGGATTGCCCAGTATTTTGGCGGAGGAGGTCATGTACGTGCGGCAGGAGTTACAATGAAAGGCTCGGCACATGATGTGATCAACAATCTGCTTGGACAGATTGTGCTGCAGTTAAATGAGGTATAAAAAAGAAAGACAGGAATTGTTATGATAAACGGAATTCTGAATGTATATAAAGAAAAAGGATATACTTCCCATGATGTCGTAGCAAAATTGCGGGGAATCGCAGGACAGAAAAAGATTGGACACACAGGCACGCTGGATCCGGATGCGGAAGGCGTGCTTCCTGTTTGTTTGGGAAGAGCAACGAAAGTGTGCGATATGCTTACGGAAAAAGATAAGACATATGAAGCAGTTCTGCTGCTTGGAAAAGAAACGGACACACAGGATATTTCCGGAACTGTGCTGCAAGAAGGAGAAACACAGGAACTTACAGAAGAACAGGTGAAAAACTGTGTGATGAGCTTTGTGGGAGAGTATGATCAGATTCCTCCCATGTATTCGGCATTGAAAGTAAATGGGAAAAAATTGTACGAGCTGGCGAGAGAAGGAAAGACGATCGAACGCAAAAGCCGCAGAGTAGAAATTAAAGACATCCGGATTCTGGAAATTTCCCTGCCCCGTGTGAAAATGGAAGTTTCCTGTTCCAAAGGAACGTATATTCGCACACTGTGCCATGATATCGGTGAGAAACTTGGCTGTTTTGGATGTATGGAATCACTTTTGCGCACAAAGGTGAGTCAATTTGAGATTCAGGAAAGCCTGAAGCTTTCCGAGATACAGGAGAAGAAAGAGCAGGGAAAGTTTTCAGAAATTCTGATGCCGCTGGATACGGTGTTTTTCAAATATCCGGCTGTGACAGTAAAAGAAGAAGGACAGGCTCTTGCATATAACGGAAACGAAATCCCGGTTCGTTTTTTGGAATATGTGCCGGATGAAAAGAAACAAGAAAGAATACGTGTATACGATTCAAAACATCATTTTATCGGTATTTTTCGTGCGGATGAAAACGGAAAGAAGCTGAAGGTGGAAAAAATGTTTCTGGATCAGGAAGAAATAAGAGGGTAACTATGCGCTATGTAACAGATTTAAGCAGATATCAGACCAAAAACAAAACAGCCGTTACACTTGGAAAATTCGATGGTCTGCACAGAGGTCATCAGGAACTGATTCGAAGAATCAAACAATATGCAGATGAAGAGCAGGTAGAAAGCGTTGTCTTTGCATTCGATATGGGGAGAGAGGCACTGATGACGCAAAAGGAGAAGAGGGCGCATCTGGAGAATAAGATCGATACGCTGATCACCTGTCCTTTTACCAGAGAGATCCGCGAGATGAAAGCGGAAGAATTCATAGAGAAAATTCTGGTACAGCAGCTGCATGCATCGTATATTGCAGTGGGGACGGATTTTCATTTTGGATATCAGAAGCGGGGAGACATTCATATGCTGCAGCATTATGCAAAGCAGTATGGATACCGGCTGGAAGTGGTAGAGAAAGCAGTGTATCGAAACCGGGAAATCAGCAGTACGTACATTCGGGAGGCGTTGGGAAACGGGAATGTAGAACTTGCGGAGGAACTTCTGGGATATCGCTATCGTACAGACGGAGTGGTAGAACATGGAAGACAACTTGGCAGGACGCTGGGATTTCCGACTTTGAACGTAGCATGGCAGCAGGAGAAAACAGCACCAAGATTCGGGGTTTATGCGTGCAGGGTGCAAATGGATGGAATCTGGTACCACGGAATCGGAAATCTTGGGATCAAACCTACAGTGACAGAAGAAAAGAGACTTCTGACAGAAGTTTATGTGTTTGATTATCAAGGGGACGCCTATGGAAAGCATGTAGAAATTGAGTTTTGTGCATTTGAAAGGCCTGAGAGTAAATTTTCGTCTCTGGAAGAACTGAAAAATCAGGTGGACAGAGATCTTTTATTTGGTATGGAGTATTTTCAGACTCAGTGATGAGGTGATCAATGAAAAAAGAAAAAAGAAAGCCCAGTTTCCGTACAAAGTTGATTGGTCTGATTTTATCAGCCTGTATCATTTCAGCCTTGATCCTGGGAATTGCCCAAATCGCATTGTCGATTTTTCATTTTTCCAGACAGGCATATTCTGACTTGGAATTTTATTTGGAGAATACAAGCGGGCAGTTTGACACAAGGATCAAAAATATGGAAAATATGGTGATTGCCCTGCGGCATAATAATGTTCTGAAGCATTTTATAGATGGGACGGAGTACGACCAGGAAGACGCAAGAGAACAATTCGTAAACAGCACAGATCTGTTTTCTGAGGTGAATATGGTGGATTCCTCCTCTCCGTTTATAGATTGTATCTATCTGTTTAACGAAAAAGGAGAATGGCTGAGCAGTCGATTCTACCCGGAGACTGTGGAAAATATAGAATTGCAGAATCAGATTTACAAAGAAATCAACGCTAGCTTTTTGAAGAGCAGCAATGAATACTGGTATCTTGCACAGGAAGAACGCACGTATGTATGCATGCGTGTATACAATGAGGAGCTAAAAGAGTCTGGTTGTTGTATTCTTTCTATCGGAAAGGCTGCTGTGGATGCTCTGTTTGCAAAAGCAGAACAATATCCGGGCGCAGGATGGATCGTCACAGGTGAAAAAGGGCAGATTTTGTTTGCAAATGAAAAAGGCAGAACACAGGCAAAGCAGCTGATGCAGATTCAAAAATTCGGCAGCAGTGAAGTGGTGATGGAAAACCAGAAAAATCTGTTTTATGGAGGAAAGACAGGGTTTGGAATGGAGCTTAAGATGATGCTCCCCCAAAATCTGATTTATGCATCGATCCGCTCTGCAATGCAGCCGTTTGCACTGATTTTTTTGCTTGTGATCGGTATTACCACTCTGGCTGTGTTTGGTATTTCTATTCGAATGACCCGGCCTTTGAAGCTGATCGGGGAGGATATCCGAAAGTTTGGAAATGGAAATCTGGATGCACAGATGCGGGAATTTGACACAAGAGAATTTGATGAGATCAGTCTTCGATTTAATGAGATGACAGGACAGATTAAAAATCTGATCACAGAGGTCTATGAAAAACAGCTTCTCGCAACACAGGCACAAGTCAGATATTTGCAGTCTCAGATCAATCCGCATTTTATGTTCAATGTGTTATCCATGCTCAGCATGAAGGCCGGACTGCAGGGGAACAAAGAACTTCAGAAGTTGTTAAGTGCATTTGCAAGACTGATCCAGGGAAAGATTTTCCGAAATGGAGAAATTGAAATTCCATTGTTTAAGGAAATGGAACTGATCGAATTTTATCTTCTCTTGCAAAGAGAACGCTTTACAGGAAAGATTACATATGATATCTTTTGCAGTGAAGAAGTAAAAGAGGCAAGAATTCCGCGTCTGAGTGTGGAACCGCTGGTGGAAAATGCGGTTGCCCATGGGTTGGAACCAAAACCGGGCAATGGTCATATTCAGGTAGAAGCACGAAAAGAGGACGGGAAATTATGGATTCAGGTCAAAGATGACGGGGTTGGATTTGACGTGAAAAAGTTAAAGAGTAAATGGCAGGATGCAGGAGATGAAAAGCATACACATATCGGACTTACGAATACACAGCAGATGCTTCATACCATTTATGGAAACGAGGCCTCTATGGAAATTGAGAGTACACCGGATGTAGGAACGTGTGTGACAATGCGGTTGCCGCTGGAAAAGGGGGAATAAAGTCATGTGGAAAGTGATGATTGCGGATGATGAGCCTTATATCCGGGAAGGGCTGGAAAAGCTGATTCCCTGGGGAGAGCTTGGGTGTGAACTGGTTTATGTTGCCCAAAACGGACAGGAGCTGCTTGCGCAGATTCAGAAAGACGCTCCGGATATTGCCGTCATTGATATCAAAATGCCGCTGATGGATGGAATGGAGGTCGCAGAGTATATTTATAAAAATCATATTCGTACTTCCGTGATTTTTCTGACGGCATATGCAGATTTTCAGTATGCGCGAAAAGCCATTCAGTACCAGGTGAGCGATTATATTGTGAAGACAGCAGCTCTGGAAGAAATTCCAGTGGCGATCGAGAATATCAAACAGCGTCTGGAGAGTGAAACGATGACATGGTATCGGATGATTTTGGTGACACCGGTGCATCAGGGGGAAAAGGTTCGGAAGTTCTTTCTCCATGCATTTCATTCTTTTGAGTATCGTGCATTATCTCCGGGGAGCGAAGAAGAAGGGCTGATCCTTACCGTGAAGGACAGTGAGCAGACAGAGGAGATTTTAAACTGCTGTGAAAAAATGCGGGCGTTCTGTAAAAATTTTCTGGGGGAATTTCCACAGATCCTGTGCAGTCGTTCCTATCAGCAGGGGGAAGATTCTACCAGCATTTATGAGCAGACAAAGGCATATGGCAGGGGAAAAACAGACAACGGGAATCAGATTTTCATTGTGCCGAAAGAGCAGGAGACGGAAGAAGAGGCGGATACACTTTTAAAACGTGTGCAGACTTATATTCGAAATCATTATACAGAACGTCTGACGCTGGCGGATATTGCGGAAAAAGTCCATGTCAGCTCCAGCTATCTGAGTCGTTTTTATAAACAGAAAGTAGGAGAAAATCTGTTTGACACGATCAATTCTCTGCGTGTAGAAAAAGCAAAGGAACTGCTGATAAAAGGAGATAAAAAAATCTACGAAATTGCGGCATTGACAGGATTTGAAGACACTGCATATTTTTCAAAAGTATTTAAAAAATATGCAGGCTGTCCTCCGAAAGAATATGAACAGTCCGGAGGAAAAAATCTATGAAAAAAGCAAGGTGGATTCTGACATTGACGTTGGTTATCTGTCTGTTGTGCAGCTGTGGGAAAAAGGAGCAGGAGCAGACCGAGATCACACTGATACACGGATGGGGTTCAATGGAACCGGAACATGTCAGAATGCGGCAGATTTATAAAGATTTCGAAAAAGAACATCCGGAGATCAAGCTGAATCTGATGTCTATGACTTCCTCCAATGAGGTGATCGAGAAAACAAAAAATATGCTTTCTGTCGGAGAAGTGCCGGATCTGATCTTTACAGGCGGTTATGGAAAAGATTCCGTGTATCAGTTTATGGAAGAGAAGAATAAGGCGGTGGATCTGATGCCTTATTTGGAGAAAGATCCAGATTTTGCAGAATGTGTGGCGCCGGAGATTATTTCTTACTGGCAAAAGGATGGAAAACTTTACACTGTGTCAGATGTGTTGCTGCTTGGAGGAGGCTACTGGTACAATGCGGATCTGTTTGCAAAAGCAGGGATCCCGAAGATACCAAAGACATGGGAGGAATTTCTGGAAGTTTGCGAAAAGATACAGGGATGGACACAGGCAGAAGGAAAACAGGTGATTCCGGTACAGATTACAAAAGAAAACAGTGCGCATCTGGCAGATGCACTGCTTTTGGATACCTCACAGGATGCGAAGAATGCGGTTGAAAATCATGCGATGATCCTTGGAAAAGAAGATCTGTTTTCTGTTCTGGAAACGATGAAACAAATCTTGCAGTACGGGGACAGTACGGGCAGAAATTATGGCTACCGGGATGAGGGAAGTATGTTTAACAGCGGGAACGTGGCGATGTACATCAACGGAGTGTGGGCCGGAAAATTGATCGATGAAAAGATCAATGCCTGCTATGCACCGTTTCCGGGAAAAGACGGCAGTACGATCGCCAGCTCTTCGGTATGCCTTGGATATATTGTGGGGAATACGGAAAATCAGGAGACAATGGATGCCAGTGTGGAGTTCTTAAAATATATGCTCAGCGAACAGGTGCAGAAAAGGATTCTTCTGGAAACCGGGCAGATGCCTTCCAGTCCGAAAATTCAACTGGATGATTACAGGGAAGAGATTCCGAGAATGTGTCAAGCGGTGGAGGCAATCCGCGGGGCAGACCGCATCATTGAAGTTCCGGACAATCTCTGGACAACCAGTCAGTTGGAGAATTTCCGAAATCAGATTATGGAAGTGCTGGGACAAACAGTTGAAGAAGAACAGTTTTATATCCAGTTATATCAATAACAAAAGCGTCATATCACAAGTGGTATGGCGTTTTTTTAATAAGACGGCGAACAATGGATAACAAAATACCATAAAAAAAACGAAAAAAGTAAATATTCTCCATATTTTGGTTGATAGATTTCATGTTACAGGAAATCCGTATGAATTAGAATATCTGTATTCGTGGCATGTGTAAAGCCATAGAATACGATTCGGCCGGTAAAATTAAATGAGAGGAGAAACTTGAAGTATGGGAACAATCATGAGAAAAGTTGTGGGGCTTTTGACAGCAGCAGTGCTTATCTCCACAGTGGCGCCTTCTGGAATGGAAGTGCGTGCGCAGGAACAAAAAGACTATTATCTGTCAGATCTGGAATGGGTATCGGCAACACATGGGGATGCCTATCAGGAGAAAACAGTACAAAAGGATCATCCGTTTACATTGGGGAATAACGGACAGGATGCAAAAATCAGTCTGACAATGCCAGGTGGGGAAATCAAAAGTTTTGACAAAGGAATTGGAACAGTTGCAGCTTCGCCGTCTGTGATTACATATAACATTGAGGGAGCAAAAGTGTCAAAGTTCCATGCTTATTTCGGAATCGATGCCGGCACAGGAGCGCAGGAAGGGTATGCGAACGTAGAAAAGATTGAGGTAGTCGTAGATGATACAGTTCTGTATACCACACAGGAACAGTATCCGAACGGAATATCTGTCAGAACAGAGGCAATTGAAGTGAATCTGGATATCCCGGAAAATGCAAAACAGTTTCAGCTCAAAAGTTATGCCGGAGAGCAGACATGGGGCGATGAAGTGGTCTATGCAGATGCAAAATTTACCGCATCCGGAACCTTTCAAAAACCAGGAGAGTGGGTACCGGCACAAAAACGAAGAAAAATTTCCAATGAACATCCGCTGATGATCATTCCGTTATATGCGCATGGTCCGAAATATGAGCGGGGAGAATATGGATTCTGGGGTGACGATACGCTGACTGGAAAGTGGGAAACAGTTCCAGATGATTTAAAACCATATACCGTGATCGAACTTCATCCGGATGATCTTCCGAAAAGGGAAGGGACAGCGTCGGATTTTTATGAACATTATCTGGAAGAGGCGCAGAATTATATAGATCCCAAGACAGGAAAAAATGAGCCGATCCCGGTGGTGCTGACTGTATTTACTGCGGGAAATGCGGCAGAATATACAGCGACTCACTGGCTGACAACAGAGTGGATCGATCAGATGTATACGAAATATAGTTGTCTGCAGGGCATTTTCAGCACAGAAAACTACTGGGTATGGACTGCAAATTTAGAAAACATGGCAGCAAAATATTTGGAACTGTCAGCAAAACATGGCGGATTTTTTATCTGGGCAGAGCAGAATAACGGAGGTTCTATTGAACGGGCATTTGGCTCGCAGGGGCAGACTGTGTTTCGGGAAGCAGTGGAAAAATACTGGCAAAACTTGATTTTCATGTATAAAAATACTCCGGCTGCAGAGGGAAATGATGCACCGACCAGCAGTTACATGACAGGATTGTGGCTGACGGATCATACCTATCAGTGGGGTGGACTGATGGATACCTGGAAGTGGTATGAGACCGGAAAATGGAAATTATTTGCAGATGGAAATATCGGAAAATCACAGGGAAACAGACAATGGCTGACAGAACCGGAAGCAATGGTCGGGATGGAAGCAATGATGATTTATCTGAATGGAGGATGCGTATACAATTTTGAGCATCCGGCTTACACTTATGGAGTACGCAATGAACAGTCTCCGCTTTATGCAAATGTAATTCAGGAATTTTTCCGTTATATCATACAGAATCCGGCACCGTCAAAACAGGAGATCCTTGCGAAAACAAAGACTTTGATCCATGGAAATTTCTCGCAGATGGGAAATGGTGAATTTTTTGCAGGACTGATCACAGAAATGGCACAGTCTCCGCTTTATACGACCGGACGTTATGGAAATATTCCGGCAGTTCCGGCAGTGATCGATAGAAGCAGGGTGGAACAGGCACTGGAAAGCAGCAGTGTGCAGATTGTGGATGGAAAGGATGAAAGACTTTCTACATTAGAGAAAAAACAACAGTATTTGAATGAATTGTATCCGCAGGAGTATGCAGGGGATCTGTTTGCACAGAAACTGGAGAACCGTTGGTATCTGTACAACTCCAAATATAATGAGAATGTAAAACAAACAGGAACCGATATGAAACTGTCTCTTTCGAATGGAAAAGAGGTGTATGCGGATGTCACACTAGATCCACATACATCTGTGATACTCCACGGGAAAGACTCCAAAATAGAAGTACGTCTGAATAATTACCGTACGAATAAAGAGAAACTGTGGGAAGGAGCAACCAATGCAGAAGAAGCAAAAAAACTTCCGCAGATGTCAAAAGATGAGGCTTTGACATGGGTACATGAGCATTACATCAATCATACAAAGAATGGGGAAAGAAGAAGTTCTGTGATTGTGTTAAAAGAGGTAGAGCAGACACCGGTTATCGAAAATGTGACAGGGTTGAATGGAACATATGATATGCCGCAGGTACAATACGATCCACAGAAAAAACAGGCAGTTATTACAGTAAATAATAACGGATATCTTTATTTTGATGTCAATATGACAAAATAACAGGTAAATAAATTACAAGAAAACGGCAGAATCATAAATATATTACAAAAAACAGAAAATTGACTCTGAAAAACCAGAAAAAGTGCAAGAAAGGGTCAATTCTATCCATAGAGTCAGGCTGATGATCGTGATATTCTAAGTCCAACAGGAAATCGAAGGAGGATTTAGTAATGAAGAAAAAACGAATCATCAGCCTGATTTTGGCTGCAACAATGGTGGCAACAGTCGCTGTTTCCGGATGTGGAAAGTCCGAAGGGGAAAAAACAGACGGAGGAAGCAAGAAAACAGAAGCATCCGACGATAAAGTGCTGGAATTTTATCACGGGTATTATCAGGATGCGAGCGAATGGGCACCGGCTCAGGTCATGCGTGATATTTATGACGAGTTTGCAAAAGAGCATGCAGATGGAGAAGTGGAATTTAAAGCAATTCCGACAGAGGATATCGACAGTGTGGTAGAAAATAAAGTGGCAGGCGGAAGCTATCCGGATATGGTGGATCTGGCAGGACGGTCTGTATCACTGGCAGCGATCAGTCAGGATTTGCTCCTTGACATGAAACCATACATAGATGAAGAAGGGATCAAAGACAACGTTGGAATCAACTATACACAGAACGACGTGGATGGAAAGATTTATACGGTTCACGATCAGCTTCTGACACTGGGATACTGGTACAATGACAAGGTGTTAAAAGACGCAGGAGCAACAACACCGGATACATGGAAGAACTGGAGCGATTTTGAAGGAGCAATGGAAAAAGTACGTTCCGCAGTCGGAGATGTGTATGCATATGGTGCCGGTCAGGGATCTACAAGATGCTTTAACGCAATCCTCGGTATGTCCGAAAATGGAAGAAAAATCGTAGGAGAGCCTCTGACAGAAGAAGCAATCGAATCCAAAGAGTTTGAAGAAGCATTCAAACAGGTGGCAAATATGGATCAGAAAAACGGATCTTCCAATGCCAGCAGCAATGCCGATGACGGTGCAAACGACTGGGCAGCAGACTTCAACAAAGGACAGTCTGCAGTGTTCTTCAACGGAGTATGGGCAGCAGGCGGATTTGAAGATACTACAAACTTTAAACCGGCAATCTTCCCGGGAAGCGTTTCCTTATCTTCTGCAAGCGGCGGAATCACAGCAGCAAATGATATGAGTGATGCAGAAAAAGAACTGGCACTGGAATTTGTAAAATATATGACAAGTGATGAAGTACAGACAAAGATCTTCAAAGAAGTAGGTGCAAACCCATGTACAACAACACTGGATCTGAATGCACTGGCAGAAGGATCTGACGAGAAAACAAAACTTCTTGCAGAGGCATGTTCTCAGGCAAATGATGCAGAATATGTGATTGCAACAATCGATTCTACATGGGGAACAGATATTGCAAATGCGATCGGTAACAAACTGATCGAATCTACCGTTTCCGGAACTGATGTAAATGCAAAATTTGAAGAATTAAAGAGTGAACTGATCGGTCTGATCGGTTAATTGTAAATCATGGAAGCTGCTCTTTGCAGGAGGTATTTAAGGAGCAGCTTCCTTCTCTATGAAATTTTCCAGAGTAGGAGGTAGCAAAATGGAAATAACCGGAAAAAAACAAAAGTTGAGAAAGAATGCGTTTATTCTCTTCTTTCTTTTACCGACTCTGGTCTGCTTTTGTGTGTTTTATTTATATCCGATCGCAACGGTGGTCATCAGTTCCTTTGCAAAATGGGACTACACGAATTTGAATGATATGCAGATGTATTCCTTTGGACATCTGTTTGACAACTATAAATATATTTTTGAGAAATATCCGTATTTCTGGGAAGGACTTAGAAATTCCTGTATCTGGGCATTGTGCGGACTTGTAATCCAGGTTCCGATCGCGACAGGAGTGGCACTGGTAATCTCCAAGAAATGCAGAGGATGGAAGCTGGCAAGAAATATTTATGTGATACCAAATATTATTTCTTCGGCAGCAATGGGATTGATCTTCTTACAGCTGTACAATCCGAAGTATGGTATTATCAATGAAATTATCCGTGTTTTTGTGCCGAATTTCCAGGACAACGTCCTGTTTATACCAAAGGTAAATATGATCGCTTTGACCTGCGCATACATCTTCTTTGCAGGAACAAACATGATCATGGTTCTGGGACAGATTTCTGCAATACCGGAAGAGGTTCGTGAGGCGGCACTTTTGGATGGAGCCAAAGGATGGACACTGGATCGTTGTATCGTTCTTCCATTGATTAAAGATACAATAAAGACAATCAGTATTCTCTCCGTATCCGCAGGATTCCTGTTGTATAATGAAGTTTATTTCCTGACGAACGGAGCAGCAGGAACAAAGAGTATCAGCTTCCTGATCCGTGAACTGGCAGTTGTCAGTCCAAGAGCACAGTACGCACGTGCAAATGCGATCGGTGCGATTCAGATTCTGGGAGGTCTGGTATTGATCCTGATCATTAACATGCTGTTTCGTGAGAGAAAACAGAAAGGAGGCAGAAGATGATGAGCAGACAGAGAAAAGGCAAAGAAAATGAAGCGGTCCATGGAGTGGGGACTTTTGGAAAGATCGTTTCGTATGTTGTGATGATTCTGGTATGTTTCATCTCCCTGTTTCCGGTTATTTGGGTGGCAATTTCCTCGTTGAAGGCAGATCCTCTGGCAGAGCCGGGATTTACTCTGCCAAGTGCACTTTGTTTTGATGGATATATCGGAGTATTCCGGGACATGCATATTATGAGATACTTCTTTAACAGTTTTAAAGTGGCAGGTATTTCTGTCGTATTAAGTATCATCATGATTTCCATGTCAGCGTATGTTGTGGCAAGAATGAACTTTAAATTTAAATCGGTGGTCAGCGTCATGTTGATGTCTACATTGTTTATTCCACCGACAGCGATGACATTCCCGGTTTATAATCTGATCAACAGTATGGGAATCAACGATACGCATGCAGGATTGATTTTAATCTATACATGCAGCGGTATCGCAGTCAGCTTTATGGTCATCAAAAACTATTTCCTGACGATACCGGTAGAGCTGGAAGAAGCAGCGCGTATTGACGGCTGCGGTTATACACAGACATTTTTCAAGATCATGCTGCCGATCGCACGTCCGGGAATCCTGACAGCAGCAATGCTGGCGTTTATGAATTACTGGAATGAATACTACTGGGCATCTATGGTACTGACAACAAAAGAACTGAAGACTGTTCCGGCGATTCTGGCACAGTTCCAGAATGCATTTTCTACGAACTACAACGGAATGTTTTCCGCAATCGTTGTAATTCTGCTTCCGCCGGTGATTTTGTTCTGCTGTTTCAGCAAGTACTTTATTGAAGCACTGTCTGGTGGGGCAGTAAAAGGCTAAAAGGAGAGAAAAAACATGAAACAAGTAACAGCCATTCTTTTGGGAGCCGGACAGAGAGGGGCAGAGGCTTATGCCTCTTATGCCCTGGATTATCCCAATGAATTGAAATTTGTAGCAGTAGCGGAACCAAGAGCGGATCGACGGGAAGAGTTTGCAAAGCTTCATGATATTGCACCTCAAAACGCTGTGGAATCGGACATGGAGCTTTTGAACCGTCCGAAAATGGCAGACTGTGTTCTGATCTGTACACAGGATCAGATGCATTATGAGGCATTGAAGCTGGCTGTGGAAAAAGGCTATCACATTTTATGTGAAAAACCGATCTCACCTGTAAAATCTGAACTGATCGAGATCGGGGAGATCGCAAAGAATTATGACAAGGTGATCAGTATTTGCCACGTGCTGCGTTATTCTCCATTTTTCAGAGAGCTGAAACGGCTTCTGGATGAAGGGGCGATCGGTCAGCTTATTGATATCCAGCATATTGAGAGTGTGGGATACTGGCATATGGCACACAGCTTTGTGCGTGGCAATTGGAGAAACAAATCCTTAAGCAGTCCGATGATCCTGCAGAAGTGCTGTCATGATATGGACATCTTGTTATGGCTAGTAGGTGCGTCCTGTACAAGACTTACAAGCTTCGGAAATCTGATGCATTTTAAAGAAGAAAATGCACCAGAAGATGCTCCGGCCTACTGTCTGGACGGATGTGTACACCGGGATGAATGTCCGTATTTTGCACCTCGATTCTATCTGGAGGATTTAGAGGAAAAAGGCGGAACATTTGCAAAAGTGGTAAGTCTTCAGACGGATAAAAAATCTCTGCTGGATGCATTGAAAGACGGACCATATGGAAGGTGTGTTTACCACTGTGACAACGATGTGGTAGATCATCAGGTAGTAAATCTGGAGTTTGACAATGGTGTGACAGCAAGTATGACAATGTGTGCGTTTACCAATAAATGCGAGCGGATCATCAATCTGATGGGAACAAAAGGACAGATTCGCGGAAACATGGAAGAAAATGAAATCATCGTGGAAGATTTTGCGTCTGGAAATACAACAAAGATCAAGGTAAAAGTACCAAAAGGCGGACACAGCGGAAGCGATGTCTCCATGATGAAAGACTTTGTGGAACTGGTGGCAGGAGGCGGAACTGCAAAAAGCGTAAGCGCCGCATCAGAATCCATAGAGAGTCATTTGATGGCACTGGCGGCAGAAGACAGCCGGGAACACAACGGTGTTGTTTATGAAATGAAAGGATATGGAAAATAGTAATGAATCAGGAAATATGGAATCGGACCGAATGGTTCCGGAAAGAAAGATTCGGAATGTTTATCCACTGGGGACTGTATGCCATTCCGGCGCTGGGCGAGTGGGTAATGTCCGAAAAACGAATGACAGTAGAAGAATATGAGAAATATTTCGAGCAGTTTGATCCAACGGATTACAATCCGAGAGAATGGGCAAGACTGGCAAAAAAAGCAGGTATGAAATATGCGGTGCTGACTGCAAAGCATCACGATGGATTCTGTTTGTTTGATTCTGCACTGACAGATTATAAAGCGACAAATACAAAGGCCGGACGGGATCTGGTTCGGGAATTTCTGGATGCATTCCGTGCGGAAGGATTAAAAGTAGGGCTTTACTTTACACTGATTGACTGGCATCATCCAGACTATCCGAAATACAATGATATGCACCATCCAATGCGCGGAAATGAGGCGTATAAAGATGAAAATATCAATTTTGACCGGTATCTGGAATATATGCATGGCCAGGTGGAAGAACTGGTGACCAATTACGGAAAGCTGGATATTCTCTGGTTTGATTTCTCTTATGACAACATGTGTGAAGATACATGGAAAGCAGAAGAGTTGATCCGTATGGTCAGAAAACATCAGCCGGATGTTATTATTGACAATCGTCTGGAAGGTTCTGGAGAGAAGAACGGAAGTATCGTAACAGATCATCCGAATATTTACAGCGGAGATTTCGCAAGTCCGGAAATGATCATTCCGCCGGGAGGAATGAAAGATCTGAACGGAAAACCGATCCCGTGGGAGCTTTGTGCAACGATGAACAACCACTGGGGATACTGTTATTATGATCATACTTACAAAACATCACAGACCATTATCCGCAAACTGGTTGAATGTGTCAGCAAAGGCGGAAACTTTATCCTGAACGTAGGACCGGATGCAAAAGGAAGAATTCCGAAAGAAAGCCAGGAAATTCTGACGCAGGTAGGAGAATGGATGGAGCAAAACGGAGAAAGTCTTTATGAATGTGGAATTTCCGAGTATGACAAGCCGGAATGGGGACGTTATACACAAAAAGGAAACACGGTATATGCCCATATTTATGAAACGCCTCTGGGAGCACTCCCATTGTATGGAATCAGCCCGCAGGAGGTAGGAACAATCACCTTCCTTTCCAGCGGAGCGCAGGTGCAGAGGGGTGAGGCATGGAATACAGCTATGTATTCAGATACACCGTTTGTGGCGCTGGGTGAAAATCCGGTATTCAGTTATCCGCTGCCGGATGAAATAGATACTGTTTTGAAAATCGAGTTGAAAAAATAGGACTTTACATCCGAAAATCCCTGTGGTATACTACCTTAGGATTCAGCCGGTGTTCGGTAATCGGACAACTCCGACCGTTACTTAATACCAGGCGATTTATTATTAAGTTTAAAGGAGGATCATACGATGATCGCAAAAGAAAAGAAACAGGCTATTATTGCAGAATTTGGAAGAAGTGAAGGAGATACAGGATCTCCGGAAGTACAGGTAGCGATCTTGACAGCAAGAATCAACGAGCTGACAGATCACTTCAAAGCAAATCCAAAAGATCACCACTCAAGAAGAGGACTTCTGAAAATGGTAGGACAGAGACGTGGACTGCTTGCATACCTGAAAAAAGTAGATATCGAAAGATACCGTGCTTTGATCGAAAAACTTGGATTAAGAAAATAATTCATGGAAGCGAGACTTCTGCTGTTGCCGGATGACCCGGCAGGCAGGAGTCTTTTTATTTCTTGCGATTCTAATCTATCTATGATATAATAATTAAGATTGCGGACAAGTATATGTACCCGAGACCACTGAAAAGGGTATCGAAGGTTTTCGGTGTTTTTTTCAGTAGTTTCGGAGACGCTTGTCCCGGGAAATGTTTTTAAGACAAAAAGGAGAATATTATGTATAAGAAATTTGAGATGGAACTTGCCGGAAGAACTCTGCGCGTAGATGTTGACAGAGTGGCAAAGCAGGCAAATGGTGCGGTTTTGATGCACTACGGGGATACAACCGTTCTTTGTACTGCAACAGCATCTGAAAAACCAAGAGACGGGATTGACTTTTTCCCACTGAGTGTAGAGTACAATGAAAGACTGTATGCAGTTGGAAAGATTCCGGGAGGATTCAATAAGAGAGAAGGAAAAGCTTCTGAAAATGCAATTTTAACATGTCGTGTCATTGACAGACCGATGCGTCCGCTGTTCCCGAAAGATTACAGAAATGATGTGACACTGGAAAATCTGGTGATGTCTGTGGATCAGGACTGCAGTCCGGAACTGACAGCAATGCTCGGTGCCGCAATTGCTACGAGTATTTCTGATATTCCATTTGACGGACCGATTTCTACAACGCAGGTTGGTCTGGTTGACGGAGAGTTTGTATTTAATCCGACAGCAGCACAGAAAGAAGTATCCGATCTGGCGCTGACAGTTGCATCCACAAAAGAGAAAGTGATCATGATTGAAGCCGGAGCAAACGAAGTTCCGGAGGCACAGATGATCGATGCCATCTTTGCAGCACACGAACTGAATCAGAAAGTAATCGCATTTATCGAGACAATCGTTGCAGAATGTGGAAAACCAAAACATGAGTATACAAGCTGTGCAGTTCCGGAAGAACTGTTTGCAGCCATCAAAGAGATTGTTCCTCCGGCAGAGATGGAAGAAGCAGTTTTTACAGATGACAAACAGACAAGAG
>ERZ1106969.480-NODE-480-length-41207-cov-76.467243_pt1 | contig 41207 bp, 41 predicted proteins | sample MGYA00403685_ERZ1106969 | MGnify/ENA primary metagenome ERZ1106969 (study PRJEB35170, sample SAMEA104062416) | human gut metagenome | biome: human gut; feature: human-associated habitat; material: faeces | place: Denmark | collected 2012-05-18 ... | reverse complement strand
ACGATTCCCGACGGCAACCCCGTTGTTGACGGTGAGGGCAGCGAGAACCCAACGATTCCCGACGGCAACCCCGTTGTTGACGGTGAGGGCAGCGAGAACCCAACGAATCCCGACGGCAATCCCGTTGTCGACGGTGAGGGCAGCGAGAACCCGACAGACCCCAAAGGCACCCCTGTTGAAAGCTCTGTGGATAACTCTACAGAAGAAGGAGGAGGAGAGGATAAGTCGCCGAAAAAACCAGTCACTCCAAAAAAAAAGAAGAAGAGTACCCGCAAATAGACTGGACCAATCTTGACGATGCAGATGTGCAGATGGCCACCGTCATCTACAACGACCGCATCAACACATGGCGAAAGATGAAGCAGCTCGACGAACTGCTGGAGACAAAGCCCACCGCACAGGCCGTAGCCGAAATGGCAGAACTGCGCATCCGCAATCTTCAGGCATTCGCCGAGCTGCAGTCGTTCAACGACACGGGAAAGTTTCTCTGCCGCCACCCCATTCTCTACGGACGCTCCGAGATAGCCGGGCTCATCAAACTCCTCAAGGCTGACCCCGCCGAGTTCCTGCGCCGGCATAAGAACGTGCTTGATAATATCAAACGTTACAAGTCATATCTCAAGCGCAGTGACCGCAAGGGCCACAGACTGCAAGATAAACAGAACCTCGAACGCCACCAAGAGCGTGAACGCCTCTTCAAGATGGTGCTTGAACAAAACAGCAAATAATGGAAAATTCAATAAAAGTATTTAATTTGGGCAATCTCCCTACCGCCCCGCTGGATTCTTTTAATGAGCTTCAGGAAGACTTTAAAATATCGGATCCTGACAAACTGTCGAAACTGCAAATGCTTATCATAACCCGTGGTTTCAAGTATTCATTCAAAGTGTGGAAAGACCCTGATGGCAAACTGTGGATCATAGATGCCCATCAGCGCAGAAAAGCACTCCTCGGACTTCGCTCCTATGGATTCAATATTCCTGAAATCCCATACGAGGAAATACAAGCCTCCAACAAGCGTGAGGCAGTAGAGGAAATTGCAGCATACAACTCGGAGTTCGCACAGAAGAACCCCGATACGCTTCTCTTTGCCAAATATGACATCAAGGTTGATGATCTGTCCAAATTCAATCTTGGTTATGAAGTCAAGCAGACGGATTTCTCCATCGCCGGAGATAAGCTGTTCGCAAGAGAAAGTGAGACGGCGGACATTCAGGAGGATGCGGCGGACTTTACTTCGGAAGAGGAAAACCATTCAGGTTTTGTCCGCGCCGGCGATATTTTCCGTCTTGGAAACAACCGGTTGATGTGCGGGGATTGCCGTTCCAAACAAGATGTGGTTGCCTTGATGGACGGTCGTGTGGCAGATATGATTCTTACTGACCCTCCATACAATGTCAACTACGAAGGTGGTGGAGAGGCAAAGCTGACCATCCAAAACGATTCTATGGAGAATGACCTGTTCTTGAGATTTCTCAAGTCCGTCTTCGATGTGATGTTTTCCGTTGTCAAACCGGGAGGTTCTTTCTACGTGTTCCATGCGGATTCCGAAGGAGAGAACTTCCGCAGGGCAATCCGTGAGTCTGGCTTCAAGATTGCCCAATGCTGCATTTGGGTGAAAGATACGCTCGTAATGGGCAGACAGGATTACCAATGGCAGCATGAACCTTGCCTTTATGGATGGAAGCCTGGAGCCGCACACTATTGGAATGCGGACAGGAAGCAGACTACCGTGTGGAATTTTGACAAGCCCAAGGCCAATCGCATTCATCCTACCATGAAGCCAATAGCCCTGATGGCCTATCCGATAACCAACAGTACAAAGAATGGTGATGTCGTTGTGGACTTGTTCTCAGGCTCCGGTTCTACCATCATGGCATGCCAACAGACCGACCGCATTGGCTATGGCATGGAGATAGACCCGAAGTATGTAGCAGCTACGGTACGCAGATTTATGGCAATGTTTCCACAACAGCCTGTACTGCTGGAAAGGAACGGCAACGTCCTTCCTGCTGCTGAAACCAAAAAGATTATCCTATGTCAGAATTAGTCAAGGAAGAATTGTCAGGCGAGTATGTAAACCAGGTACGAACATTCGGGGCGTTAAGCTATACCCCCGAGCGTATTTGCCAACTGCTCGGGCTGAGAAAAGCCAAACGCATAGCCCTGTTATACCGCATAGGCATTCCCGGCGATGTCTACTGCGAGGCATATCACCAAGGGCGTGCACTTGGTGAGTATAATATTGACGCAGAACTTGCCAAGAAGGCGGAGAAAGGAGAGAACGATTCCATTACCCTGCTTGAGGAACGCAAGAATGAGCGCGCCGAGAAAGACCTGCGTATGAAATTGTTTGGAATATGAAAAGTGAAATCGAGAAGTTGGACTCCATCCATCCTGACCTCATATCCACATTCCTGACGAATGGGGACTGTGAGGGCATTCCCCAGGACATCAAACTGTTCTTGCAACAGTTGCAGTGGTCTGCAGAGATTTTCGAATACGAGCGCAATATTACAAGGGCTGCCAAAAAACTGAGGCTGCGTATCAATGCGGAGCAGCATATCAAAATAGAAGAGCGTACTTGCATGGCGAGGATTTATCAGGCAATCAACTATTTCCAAGTTGACTGCAATGTCCCCATCAAGGTTTGGGAGAGCAATTTTGCCAACAAGTATGAGGATCTTGCCAAACTATGTGCTCTCAACCGCGACTATAAAGGAATGAAAGCCTGTTATGACGCAGCGTTGGAATGCCGTCGTCGTTCTTCGGAAATAGCGGAAGCGGACAGGGACTTGGGAGTTCTCTTCTTGATTTCTCCTGAGTTGACACCAGAGCAGCTCGGCTTCTCGAAGAAAAACCTCAAGGAGATTGCCGCCAAGCACAACCAAGGTTTCTATGTTACACTCATCGACTCGCTGCCCATCGAGACGAAGGAGAAAAGGCGTCTGTTGCGGGATGCGGACATACAAGAAGCTGAAATAGTGGAGGAGATACCAAATGACTGACAACCGACAGAATGAAAACAGCGTACCCGACTTCGAGCACTACTATATGAACCATGTGCAGCTGCTGGCGAACATCATCGACCCCAACATGCTCTATGCCGAATGGGCGCGTGCCACGGGCAAGACGGAGGGCGTGATCGTGCCGCGGCTCATCCGTGTCGTGAACGACATGCCGGGCGAACTGTCGTTCCTGGTCCACAAGACATACGTCGCCCTGATGACCAACGTGTGGCCGAACATCCAGGCTTCGTTCTCACGCCCCGTCATCGTGAACGGCAAGCAGCGTGCAATGTTGGAGTACGGTATCGACTATGTGGTGGGCGAGGCGAAACTGCCCTCCCACTTCCGCCGACCGCGCTATCCCATTGCCTATGCCAAGCACTCGGTTATCTTCCGCAACGGGGCGCACCTGCAACTCGTGTCGTCCGACCAGCCCGAGAGTGTGGCAGGCCGCAATGCCGTACATGCCTTTGTGGAGGAGATGAAACACAATAGCGGCGAGAAACTCAAATCGCGCCTGTTTCCTTCGCTGCGTGGCGGTTCGGCAGACATCCGGCGGTCGGCCTACTATGAGGGCGTGACGGGCGTGAGCGACACCGCTCGGGTGGATTTGGGCGAAGACGACTGGTTTGAGGAGTACGAGAACAAGATGGACCGCCGGCTCATCGACGAGATAGCCTCCGTGTCGCTCGCCATCAACCAGTCGCTCTACCGCCAGTTCACGCTCCAACGTGAACTGCGCGAGACCAAGAACCCCATCACGATGGAGAAGATACGTCTGGAGAACGAGCGGCTCAACGCTTTTGTCGCCCGGTGGAAGCCGCGCCTTGCCGACATGCGCCGTAATGCCATCTACTATATCCGTGCATCTTCGTTCTGCAACAAGGACATTCTCGGTCCCAAGTTCTTCAAGACCCAGCTCGACACGCTCGACATGGACGAGTTCCTGACCGCCATCTGCGCCATACGCCACAAGGAGGTGACCAACAAGTTCTTCACCACCTACGACCACGAGCGGCACCAGTTCAAGGACAGTTACATCTACGACCAGATTCTGAAGCTGAACCTCAAGGACCATTTCACGCTCACGGCACGCTATCTGCGCCACTACGATAAACGGGAACCACTCTATATAGGCTACGACCCGGGCAACTTCCAGTCACTCATCGTCGGACAGAAGAAGGAGTACGGCCGCCGCTTCGACATCATCAAGGAGTTTTGGGCATATATCCCCGACGACCAGCAGAACCTTGCGCAGCAGGTGTTCTCCTTCTTCGGTACCGATGCCGTGAACAAGGTTATACACCTCTATCCCGACCGTGCCGGCAACAAGACCAAGGAGGAACTCGAACAGATAACCACCGACTCGCTGACGATGAAGGCAGCCTTGGAAAGTTACGGCTTTTCGGTGTTCCTCTACAACGACGGTGCACCCACCATCTACCACTGGCAGCAGTTCCGGCTCTGCCAGTTACTCTTTGCCGAGAAACTTCCGCAGTTGCCAAAGGTGCGCGTAGATGAGAACGAGTGTCCCAATCTTTGCAGTGCCATCCTCGTTAGTCCGTTGAAGAAAACCAACGGCAGGATAGAACTGGATAAGTCGAGCGAGAAGAAGGAAGAGCTGAAGCGCCGCCCCGGACTGACCACGCAGCTCCCGAGTGCAATGATTTACCTTCTGTATGGTCTTTATTCGGACATCATCAAGAAAGAATTGAGTTCTTTGCCCGATGATTTGCCCGAAAACATCACGATATAACACCCAATAATGTCCAATATTTGATATAAAAAATGTCCAAAACAGGGCAATAATGGCGGCTATTTACATAGGTCAAAAACTCATTTGGCTGAAAATCAGCGGTTTGCGTTTCTAAAAGCAAAAATCAAAATGGCCAAATGACGGAAACCATCACGCACCGCTGATTTTTGATAATGAGGTGCAGTCCTTCAAAAGGGTGGAAATATGACGGCCGGCCCACGTTCCGTCCTTTGCACACATAGGAGAATTGCGTAATTTCGCAAGTGATGAAGAAGGCAATCGAAATGGACGGCATTCATGCGATGCAATGGGCAAGGGAGATAAGCAAGCTGCCGAAAGGTGACTTCACGCTGTGCTTCTTCCCCTATTCGAGGTCGCAGGGCATGGCTGGTGAGAGCATGGTGGTCAAGGAGCACTGCAGGTATCGCACGCAGCTGCCGCAGGACAGGTTCGCCGTTGACTCGGAGAACTACTTTCTCTTTGAAGACGGCGATGGTGAGCCAAGGATGTGCTACCGCATACTCATCAGGTATATGGGCTTTCCGCAAGACGGATATAAACTACACAAGATAAATTGGTTATGAACGACAGTATAGAACTTTACGGCAATGCCGGCAACTATATCCTGGACGGTAACGTGTTCTCCTTTCAGATAGGGGAAGGGCAGCATGTATTTGGTACGCCGGGGCTGCTCGTACCGACGGGCAGACAACTCTATCTGCACGAACAACAGTGGCTCAGTGTCAATGGTTATCAGGTGTGTATGCGTGGGGTGAACAACGCGCTCTGCGACGAGGTAACGATGGAGATCAAGCAGAACCGCCTGCTACCACGCTTGTACAGCAAGGAGATAAAGATGCTCTATGGCCATGGCCCCTGTGCGTATGTGCAGACAGTGGAGGATGGCAAGATGAAGCGTGAATATACGTCCCTTCCCGAGTGGGATGACTGGCTGAACACTTGGCAGGAACGGGGCATGGAATGCACGGCACAGGAGTTCGCCAAGACCAACATCAAGAACTTCTATTACTTCGGCGACTTTTTCTGCAAGTGGAGGTTTGCCCGTGGCAAGCGGTTGGGCATGATGCCCGTTGCCGGACTGGAGCCGCTGGAGAATAAGCATTGTCGGCTTGCCACCACCCGGCAGGATGTAGCATACGAGCAGATTGGTTATGGAGACTTCCACCATATAGCCGTAGGCAGATGGGCCTACGGGCTGGGCAACTATAAGGTTTATCCGAAGTTCGCACTGTCAGAGGTGGACAACTACCTCTATGCTGCAGTATCGCACCACCGGGAGAAATCGGTCGATGAGTTCTACGGCGTGAACGAGACCCATCAGGGGGCGCGCCCATATATCCAGGGCAGCAACAAGACTGCGACTTATATCAACTCTTTCCTGCGCAATTCGCTCGCGGCCAAGATTCACATCATCATTCCCAACGCATGGGTGAGCAGTAAGCGCACCCAGCTCATCAAGCTATGCGAGGAGAACAAACTGCTCAAATCCAAGGATAAAGTCTTGGTTAAATACAACGGCATCGAAATTGGCACGGAATACCGCGAATCGTTGCTCGTGGAGTATATGCGATTGGAATTGCGCAAGATAGGCGACTATCTCAGCGGAGCGGACAATCAGGGCAAGGCCTATTCATCCATCTCGTTCATGGACTCGTCCGGCAACGAGCAGCAGTGGAAAATAGAGACCATCGACCTCAAGTACAAGGAATATATCGAAGCACTCATCTCCTACGACAAGCGCAGCGAAGAAGCGCTGCTCTCAAGCGTCGGATTGGATGCCTCCATCACGGCAGTGAGCAAGGACGGCGTGATCAGCAAGTCAGGATCTGACGCCTACTACAACTACCTTATCTATATCATGTCGCTCACGCCCGAGGACGAAATTTGCGCCGAGCCGTTCAACCTCGCCCTGAAGCTCAACTTCCCCGCCCTCTACAGGCAAGGATACCGCATCGGCTTCTACCGCGAGGTACCCCAGCGACAGGAAGACATATCCCCCAAGGACAGACTAAACCAGCAACAGTCATGAATATACTGACAGAACTTTTCACCGACTTCTCCACTTTCAGCCGGTATGCACCGGGCGTGGAGACGAATATGGACTTGAACGACCTCCAGTCTTCGGGACTCACAGCCCGGAAGAGAGTAGAGACAGCCATCAGTCCGGCTGTATTTCGAGCCATCTCCAAGGAAGATGGAGACTCGTCTCTCCTGGAAGGTTTGCGTGCCGCCATAGCCAACATGACAATGGCCGTGCAACTTATCTTCGACAGCATAAACCGCCGCAAGAACGATGTGAATGTCTACAAATACGAACTCGAAGCCATGCGCCGCTCCTATATGGAGAACTACTGCAATGCTCTGGATACCATCGTGCAGTTGCTCATGGACGCGGAGATACGGGAAAACGACACCACCTCGCCGGCTGCGCTGTGGCGCAAGACCCGGTATTTTTCCATTCTGAATAGGTGCGAGATAAAGTCCATGCCCGACTTCGACATGATCTATCCTATCGACGACTCTTATCTGTTCTTTTTCCGCACCGTCCCCCTTCAGAAGGAAACGCTCGATGAGTTGCTCTCCGCCTACTTCGCCAAGCTCACCGAGGACAGTACGCCTCGCGTCCGCCCGATGCTCCTTCTTGCCCTCGCCAAGAAAACCATTGCCAAGTCGTTGCGTCGTTTCGACATCCTTGAGTTTCCGCCCACCATCCGCAACCTCTTTGACGAGAGCCACGCCAGCCGTTCGGGCAAGGACGACCACGACTCAGCCCTCTCCCTTGCCGACCGCCTTGACCGTGAGGCGGAAGAACTTCTTGCCAATGCCGACACGCTCCTCTCCACCGACACTGCTGCCGACATCAGCAGCTATTCCGCCTACAACCACCCGGACGACAAAATCATCATGCTCCCATGAAAGACATTGAACTTGTATATAAAGGAGAAATCTACCGCATACCCAACCGATGGGACGGGATGACCGCCCGCCAGTACATCCGCCTCGTGGCCGACCTCCTGCGCATGGCGGCAGGGGGACTGTCTGCCGGAGAGGTGCGCATCAACTATCTCTGCGACATCATGGGATGGGCCAAACGCAGGTTCCGGAGCGAGGAGCAGATAGCCAACCTCGTGGCCATCTCCGAACGGCTCACGTTCCTCTTTCAAATCGACTACCCTGACGACAACGAGGTTCTTGCCGGCCTCGACAACCGCACCTACGAACTTTGCCGGCGCACGGATCAGTTCCGTCTGCACCATCCGTTGGCCCGTGTGCTGCGCCGGCTCGACTATCGGTATGTCGTCGACCTCTGCTTCTGTGCCCAGCTTCTGCCTGTCATCACCGTCAATGGCAAGATTTACCAAGCCTACCGTATCGCCACCGATTTCGGAATGCTCACCTGCTCGCTCACAGCTCTCCAGTATATCGAAGCGCGCGAGCTCATCAGCCGTGGCGAAGAGGCACTTCCCCTCATGGCTGCCATCCTCTACTACCCGGACGGGGAATACAGTTCCGAGCGGGCACACGAACTTTCCAAGGAGTTTGCCTCCCTGCCTCCCCACATTTTGGCAGCCGTCTCCTTCAACTTTCAGGCGTTCAACAACTACCTCTTCAACAAGACCCACTTTTCTCTTCTCTCCAAGTTCAAGCCCGGCAAGCAGAGCCCTATCGCCCTCGATGCCTCCGATGCGCTTTACGGCCTTTCCAAGGATGGGCTTGGAGATACCCGACAGATAGAGCGGATGAACATGCTCACCTATCTCAAGGTGTTGCGCAAGAAAACCGTCGATGCCGTCAAGGATTTGCACGGCATAGGATGGGATAAAGTCAAAATCAGCAGTGAGGTGGGGCTTCCCATCGACATTATCGACAAAATCCTATGATAAAAGAACAATTTCTCTATTTCGCCCAATATCCAGACCGTGCGGGTGTCAAGTCCATGCTCACCAATGGCTCGAGCGACCACCCCGGCTATGCGGACCTGCTCACCGACCTCAGCCACCTTCCGGAAGAGGCCCGCGTCCCCGAAATCAAGAACTATGTCTACGGGCAGTCGTTCGACGAGCTTTCGCAGCGCGTCGACAAGCTCATTGGCTCGTTCCTTTTTGTGGACTACGGTGAGTTCGACATGCTTGGCGACGGCCCCGGCTCTTTCCGGTTCTCGCAACGCATGGCCATCACTGTGGCCAACAAGATGCCCAACCACGCCGATGCCGCCGAATATATGCTTGCCTCCGACACCACGCTCCGCCTGCTCTCCCGGGTTCATGCCTGGCTGCTTGCCGATGCGGAACTTGGACATATCGACTGGCTCTCCCGGGGCAATCTCGACAAAGCCGAAATAGTGCCGTTTGTCGCCACCGAGCTCCACTCCGTCGGTTGGACGCTCATGATGTCGTGTGAAGCCCCCGACAGTCTCGGCACCCACGGTCTCTACCGGTCCTTTGTCCGTCGGCTGCAATGACTTACCTTTGTATCATAAATTTCAGTCGGCAACAATGAAAAAGCTACCCATGATATCAATTGTCTCGATGCCACTCTCCATTGTGGCAGATTTTTCCCGATACCTCTATCAGGATTGGGAATTCGCCAAGTGGATAGGCATCGCCGTTATCCTCGACACCATCCTCGGCGTGGTCAAGCACCTGCTCCACAAGGATGCCTCCAGTGAATCCTTCTTCAGCAAGTTTGGAAAGAAAATCGCAGTCTACATCGTGCTGCTCATCCTCTCCAATGTCCTCACCAACTACACCGTGCAGGGCAGCATCGTCGGAACCACCCAGTGGATCGGCACTTATCTCTGCGTGTTCATGATGGTGCGTGAAGGGTTCTCCTGTGTGGAGAATATTCAGGCCATCTACCCCATATTTCCAACCTCATTCGTCCGCCGGCTGAAAGACTTCAACGATAAGGGCGAATATGTTAAGAAAGATTCGTAATGGCAACAGAACTTCAGCGTGATTTCGCACGCCGCGTCTATGCGGCAGCCATCCTGGCCACCGACATCGCCCCCGAGTTTGTCACGGCACAGGCCATCCTCGAGACGGGCTGGGGCAAGTCGAAGGTGGGCAAGTACAACCTCTTCGGCATCACCAAGGGCAGCGGCTGGACGGGCAAGACCGTCCTCGTGCTCACCCACGAGTATTTCAGCACCCCCGACCGCACCTTCAACGCCCCCGAGCGTGTCGTGTCCGTCTGCAAGGTCAAGGGCAGGCAGCAGTGGTACTACACCGTCTACCGCCTCTTCAAGGATTTTGACTCTCTCGCCGACTGCCTTGCCGAGCATTCCCGGCTTCTTCAGAAACCCGGCTATGCCGATGCGTGGTCATATCGTAAAGATGCCGAGGAGTTCGCACGCCGCATCTGCGACAACCGGGGCAGCAGGTATGCCACCTCACCCGAATATCTCCGAATGATGCTCAGTCTCATCAAGTCCGTCCGCCAAATCTGCAAGTAAGCCTATGTTCCCGAAAATCAATGCCAGTTGGAATGCCGTTACTGCCATTCTCATGCTCCTTTTCGCAGGGCTTGCTGTTCTTGCCTTCCGGGCCTACAGTGACATGAAAGCCGACCGCGACCGCCTGAAGGAGAACCAGAGCCTGCTCCTCCACAACGGCACGGTGGAGATTACCGAAACCAACACCGGCAACAGCCATGCATCCACCCAGGCACTCACCCTCCGCCCGGACGAGTTCCGACAGAGTGGTGACACTTTGGTTAAGGCCGCCCGTCAGATAGGCATCAAGCCCTCCCGCATCTCGGGAGCTGCCACCGCTGCCACTTCCACCCGCACCGACATTGAGGCACCGCTGACGAGTGTACAGGCTGACGAGTCGACGAGTGAACCGGTTGACAGTCAGGCAACCCGTCCGCCCGTCCACCCGTCCACCCGTTGCTTTTCCTGGCACGACCCGTGGCTGTCCCTTTCAGGCTGTGTGTCCGACTCCCTTTTCCGTGGCACCGTCTCTTCCTCCGACACCCTTGACATTATCGTCCATCGCGTGCCCAAACGGTTTCTCTTTTTCCGTTTCGGCTGCCGCGAGGTACGCATGGACATCATCAGCCGTAATCCCCACACCCGGCTCACATACGCAAGATATTACAGGTTAGTCAAATAAATGTTTTCATAGGTTTTAGTTTTTAGCCATTAGATTGTTTCAGGTTAACGCTCGTGAGCCGCCGCAACGTTTGCGACGGCTCTTTTCATATCATCTTTTAGCAGAGGATAAACAGTTCTAAACCGCTGATTATAAAGGCGATACTACTTGCGTGTCCGCACTAATAGTGTTACCTTAGCGGTACAATTAGAAAACAAAGATAATGCCAGCGAGTGCAATGAAAGTTTACTTTCTGATTGCCGAGTGCAGCTTATCTTGTGCAAAGAACATTCAAAAAACGAAGATTATGAACGAGCAAATTCAAAGCATTCTCAATGAGAACGGAACAAAAACCTCCAAAATAAGAAAGCTTCTTGCCCTCGGACTGACACGCCGGCAGGTTGCCGACCTTGTGACAAACGGAAACTACGGTTTTGTGCAGAATGTCTACAAGCGCATGATACAGGGTGTTGCCGACACCGCAGCACAGGCAGCCGCCGCCATTGCGCCGGCCCTCGACTACACCTTCAACCGCAATTTCGGGGTGGAGATTGAAGCCTGCAACTGCACGCGCGACCGTCTCGCACGCGAGCTTACCGCAGCAGGAATCAGCGTACAGGTAGAGGGTTACAACCACACTGACCACGCCGACCATTGGAAACTGGTAACGGACGCAAGCCTTTGCGGCAACGACACCTTCGAATTGGTAAGTCCCATCCTCCACGGCGAGCAGGGGCTTGAGGAACTTGAAAAGGTGTGCTGGGTGCTCGACCTTTGCGAGGTCAGGGTTAACGACTCCTGCGGGCTCCATGTCCACATGGACGCTGCCGAGTTTGACCTTCCTACTTGGAAGAACCTTATCCTCACTTACAAACGCCTCGAGGGAGTCATCGACCGCTTCATGCCACGCAGCCGACGCAACAACCGGTATTGCAAGGGCCTCACCGCCGTTACCGAGGCCACCATCAACCGCGCCGCCAACATCGGCCAGCTTCGGGCAGCATTTAACAACAACCGCTACCACAAGGTGAATCTCGAAGCCTACGCACGCCACCGCACAGTGGAGTTCCGCCAGCACGGCGGTTCGACCAATTTCACAAAAATGTCCGCTTGGATTCATTTTCTCGCAAAAATGATTACCTTTGCAAAGCAGGGGGCGGTGCAGACGGGCACAAACCTTCAGGACATTCCTTTCCTCACCGAAAGCGAGAAACTTTACTTCAGATTGAGAACCAAAAAATTAGCAGTATGAGAAGAATAAAAATGAATTTAAAAGGAGACGCTCGGAAAGAAGAGAGCGTCTCCCCCAAGTGCTTTTTCGACCGAATTATGGAGGTTGCCCAAAGGCAAAGTACAGAAATCCCCGAAGCCCACCGACTACGCTCCCCATTCAAAATTTATAAAATTATTGGGGATGGGCATCGGGTGGTCGCCACCTCCCCGGCCGACTTTCTCCACCAGCTCCACATGGGCAGCCGTTTCGACAGCGAAGGTACTGACACAGAATATATGCATCGCTTTGCCCGCCGATTGCAGGAACTTGAAGGCTACCTTGTCAGCACCGAAAGCCCCGAGGCCTTCCTTGCCGACCTCATCAACCACGGTTTCGTGTCCGAGGAATAAAACACGCCGCTCGTTCTTTGCAGCCGTAGCAGTTCCCAAACTGTTACGGCTTTTCTAAATGTTAAAAACCAAAAATAGTACGAATAAAAGTATTAAAACCCTTGCGTAGTACGAATAAAAGTATTATCTTTGCAGTGTTCAAAATAAGTAATACATCAATGAAAAGAAGAGTAACATTAACAGAATCAGAATTCGATTTCATCGAGACAGTCAGAAACTACAAGCGGGGCTATCCCAACGGAGAACCGGGACTGCGATGGGCACTCAACAGAATGTTGGCAGAACTGCTCGATGAGTCTCTTGAAGATTAACAAACAACAAGCCCCACCTCTCCAGAGTGGTGGGGCCAAAAAAAATAAGATTATGGCAACAATGACACTCACAAGGGAAAAAACTGGCACAATGAAAGCACAGTTAAAGGACATCTTGCTTTCCATATCATGGGCAGACCTTTCCAAAACCTATTTCGGAAAATCGAATTCATGGCTTTATCACAAACTTGACGGCATCGACGGCAACAAGAAGCCAACAGAGTTCAGTGAAGTAGAGAAGATACAGCTTAAGGGCGCATTGGTCGACCTTGCCGATCGTATTCGACGGGCTGCCGACGGTATACAGTAAGCCCCGGTTGGTATTACACCGTTGAACAAAAGTCGCCACTGGGCTTGTGGCGCACCCATAGCCTCTCGTGTATGCGGGAGGCTTTTTCAACTAATACATTATCATATCATTACGTTAAAAAAGTTTCATCACGCAAAAATAACATCATAAACGTTAGTCTCGGACATTTATTATCATTATCTTTGCAGAACAAATATCCTGCATTGAAGACAGAAAGATTAAAATCAGCCATTTTCTTTAGCAATTTATTTCTTATGGCAAGAATTCAAAAGATGAGTAACGATGACATACTTAAGCTCAAGGCTGTAGCCTTGTATGTCATCAATATGTGTAAGGCAATTGATTATTTTCACTTGTTTAAGATAATCTATTTTGCCGATCGAGAACATTATGCTGTCTACGGTCGTCGCATCGTGAAAGACACTTTCTGTGCATTGAAGAATGGGCCGGTTCCTTCCAATCTATACAATGCCGTTAAGGAAGTTATCGGCAAGGAGCATATCGGTAACTCACCTTTGCGTACTATATCCAATGCAATAGAGGCGACTGATCCCGATTATAGTTATATTATAAGCGCAAAAGAACTTCCCGACATGGATGAATTGTCTGAATCCGATGTTAAAATGCTTGATAAATCTATCTCAGAGAATCTCAGTTTGCCATTCAATACACTTTCAGAAAAATCGCACGACACAGCATGGCAGACAGCTAATGACACTTGCCCAAATTCAGAAATGAATCCCGTTTTGATGGCACGTTCTGCCGGAGCGTCAGAAGATACCATCAAGTTTATACAGGAGAATGAGGAGTTCGACAACTTTTTAGATTCATAGCCTTGGCTGATGGCAACAATAGCAGACCTACTTTCCTCATCATCCAAAGAAAACCTCATGTCTACCATCAAACGTGGAGATGTGGTAAGGATGAGACTCACTGAAGAAGAGGGTATCACGCCAAAGAACGAGGGAGATTCTTCGAGAAACAAATATTTCATAGTATTGGGAAAGACCGCAGATGATCAAATCATCGGATTTGTAGTCATCAACACCAATATCAATGTCAATCTCTCCGAAGTGCTCAAGCGGCTACACTATCCACTCACTGCAGAGAAATATCCATTTCTTGAAAAGACAAGATACGTTAACTGCGGGACACTTAAGCAGATTAGTCTTTCCAACTTTTCCAATCGGCATTGTTCCATATTCGGCACCATAGATGAAGGAGATCTGCAACTCATCACCAATGCACTTGCATCCTCACCAATTGAATCCAAGAAAAAACTTAGAAAGTTTGGACTTCTTGTGGGAAATAAAAAATCTAGAGGAGAATAATATTTCGCCTTTCCCCTTGCAAGTTTGTATCTTTGCAGCATAATAAACTTAAATATTTATGTCTATGGAAATTAATAATCTTACTATTGACAAAGACTTGGTAGATTATCTTTCAAGTAAAGAAAACATCAACACATTTATTAACTTTTGCATTCGTGAACGGAAAAGTGCGGAGATTAAAATGTCTATGAAAAAAGTCAGAACTCCGTCTATTGCAGAAAAAGAAAACAGGCACCTTGATTCAGACACTTTAAGACCACTCGAAACTAACGAGGTAGAAAATCCTAACACTCCGTTTTTTTGCAAGAAAATAGTTGTAACAGGGCAGTTAGATACCTTTCCTAAGCGTGATGTTCTTGGGAAACTTTTAAGGCTATATGGAGCAGACATGAACACGAGCATTAGTAAAAATACCGATATGGTCATAGTAGGTAATGCTGCGGGCCCAAAGAAAAAGGAAAAAATAAAAGACCTCCAAGGACAAGGATTTCCTATTGAGGTTCTTAAAGAGTGGCAATTACTCAAAATTCTTGATGAGTATGGCATTCCTTACGAAAAACCAAACTATGATGATTTTCCCCCTCTTTAAATAATTTCTCAGCAACATCTTCAACTTTGAGAATGAACTATGCGAGACCATTAAAGTATATAACGAAAAATAAAATTTAGCAATTCAAAATATGTCCTTATGAAAAAAGTTTTTAAAATAGGTTGCCTTTTCTTTTTAGCAACAACCCTTCTTGGATTTATAATAGGTGGAATATCAACCTGCACTAATCAAAATTCTGCATCGGAAAATGATACTCTATCTCATGATTCTCTATCCCGTGATTCTCTTGAGACCAAAACTGCCGAGGTGAAGAAAACAAACATAGACTCAATCGTTAATGTGTTTCGTTCTGACTTCACTTTCAAGAAAGATGAATTCGAAAACAGAACTTGGATTGAACCGAAAAACAGCCCCAAATATACCAATACAAATAGGATATATTGTTATTTTCAATTAACAGACAAAACGGCCTCTAATTTCCGTTTAAGAATTCAATATGCTTCTGACGATTGGTTATTTATCAAGTATTTTAAATTCAATATAGATGGAAACCGGAATATTACATTCGTTCCTGAGAAAATGGAGAGAGATAATAATTCGAGTATATGGGAATGGTGTGACGAACACATAGACACCAAGTATGAATTTCTCATTTCTGCTTTGACTCATGCAAAAAAAGCAAAAGTTAAATTTGAGGGGCAACAATATTATGACACCCGAAATTTGACAAACGAAGAACTAAAATACATAAAGAAGACCTATGAGTTTTATTTAGCATTAGGTGGAAAGTTTTAAGTACAAAGTATAAAAGCCCATCTTGATAAAAATAATCCCTGAAATCCTTGCAGGTTTCGGGGATTATTTTTATCTTTGCCCTCGGTTACAAATCGTGAAAGCATTCACGCCGTAGGGCATCGGTCATTGCTCAACTCATAAGGCTGGGCTTTTATTATGCCCGAATCAAAGACATAGGCGGTTGCCATTCCGTAAATCAGATAAAGCCCTTCGGGTGAAGTCACGATTTGTAACCAGCGGGATGTGCAGCCGCTTTCTGTATCTCTGCCCCGGCAGTTCCGGGTATGGTTATAAATCGTGCAATATGCAACAGACAACAATTTCGTTCGAGCCTCTTGCCCAAGGCGGGCAAAGGTTTGGTTACCTTCGTTCAACAGCCATGCGCGCATGGTGCGCCGCCTCTTCATGGCTCGACCAAAAGAGTGAGCTTTACAGCCGTATTTGTGAGTTCACCATCACCCGTCGTTTGGTTATCCGAATCAATCTCGTATCTTTGTGCCTCACAGGCGCAGCTGTCGCCGTAGAGCAGCAACCCCTGTTCTCAACCATAGCCATTGCCTGCGCAGGCTGGTTGGTTTACCGTTTAAACAAATCAGAAAAAGAAGGAGGAAAAAAATGAAAGACTTAACTACCGCCGAAATGGAAATAAAAATGGCTTTTCCCGATATGGAAAAAATGGTCGTAAAGTTTGATGTAGTATTTTCAAGGCAAGAAGTAGAAAGAAAAGGAATGGAGATCGCAGCCTGTATGCAAACTTGTCTACTACGATACGAGCATAGAGCCAAATCTGCAGTATTCTATTTTAGCCAAAAAGCAAAAGACGTTGTTGAGAATTTGAAAGATGGGCAAGAAGTCAATTTTATACAGCGAGATGTTGCAGGAAATATAGTATCAAACCTGTGTCGTGTTTGTAAGGTGGCTACTCAAAACAAAGTGGTTTACATGGGTGGAGATGCGTGCATTAGAGTCGAATCCAAGGAAGGTAAAGGATACTATACTCTTTATAGTGTCTCTTTTGAGAAAGGAGGCAAGCAATGAAAACCACCCTCATTCATCTCAACGAGCAAGCCACCGAAACCCTCGAAGCTATGCTCGACCCAGGTTATATCTATGAGCGTACCGAGCGTCTTCAGGCTATTGAGGACTTCCTTATCGACCAGTGGCGCGATACCCATACCATCAAGCCTGAGGCAGCCCTCACATTCCTCGACACCCTACGCTCCCTGCGTAAGGACTTCGGCACGTTTCTCACCTCGGTCGACCCATCAGGAGAGGCCGACTATCGTCAAACCTCAAATATATCAGACAATGAGTAATAAGAAAGAACCCCAAGAGCAGCCCATTACCGACATCAGCATCTATGTGGCTGCCCTGCAAGTGACCTACCGCCCGGCTTCCGCTCCGGCCGAAGCCACCCACTTCTTTTCCACCGAAGAAGTGGTGCAGGCCATCAAGGAGATAGACCCGTCGGCCAAGGTCGCCACCAACCAAGTCTTTGAAGCACTCCATCAGGCAGGCTTCGACTTTTGCAACCGTCCCGGCTCGCAGGGGCTGTCGTTCAAATGGATGTTCAAGGAGAGATAATTCTTTTTAGGCAATTTCTAAATTTCCGGGGTATGCCCGCCGTGAGGCGTGCTGCCCCATCTCCTTTACCTTTTTACTTTTTCCCCCTTATCTTCTTCTCATGATTACCTCTGCCCTCATCCGTCCCTCTTTTCTTGCCGACACCCTCTGCCACAGTGTCCTCGAGGTAACCGTCGCCCGCCCCGTCCCCCACCGTGTCACCCGGCTTGTGCCCTCCGGGCCCCGCTCCGTCCTCCCGCCGCCGTTGCGGCCGTTCTCCCAAATCACCGCCACTTCCCGCGGGCTTCAAGTTTCCACGCTCCCTTATATCCGCCCGATGGCCGTCAAATATCCACATACAAATAGCCCGGAGCAGGCTCATGCTCCGGGCTGGTGTGATTAGAAACAATCCGTATCTCGTTTAGGAAATATGGATGGAGCCGAATTGCCTCGACAAGTCTTGCATTGCGGCATTGAATGTGGCTTTCTGCTCTTCGTTCAGCGTGTACACCCTGCCGCGCACCTCATAGCCGTTGATGCGCTGTGCCAGCCACGATTGGCTCTTGCCGAAGTAGTGGCGTGCCACATACGACATCGGTATTACGTTGTATTCGTTCTCTATCTGGCTGCGCAGATTCTCTGTAGCTGTCTCCAGTTCTGCCAGTCCATCGTCCATAAAGCGGTTCCACGCCTCTTCCACCTCGGGGCACCGATGCTCTTTCACCCATAAGGCTATTTCGTCTCTCCGCGCCTCGCTCCTCTTGTCTTCCTTGCCCATTAGCCCTTTCAGTTCCTTGAGCAGTTTTTCAATCTCTTTCATGTCTTTTCTTTTTTTTGGCCCTCCCTCTTTGGAGGAGGGAGGGCGGTTGTTGTTACTTCTTTCGCTTCTTGTAGAGTTCCGACAATCTGTCAAGTATCCTGTTCATCGTCTCTTCTTGGCTTCTTGTACTCACTCCTGACACATCAGATATTCGGGTATATTCTTTCAATAGCGTTTCCAGATACCTGATTTGGTTTTCTAATACTTCATCCATTTTCCTTTCTTTTTTAATGATACTTTCTTGTTTTCTAATCACACTACAAAGATACATAATATATTTAATATGTGCAAGTTTCCGGCCGATTATTTTTCACAAAACGGCATTTTTTCCATGTCCTTTTCCTTCTTCCCGTTTATCCATACCTTTGCTTTATGGTAACAGAACAATTTGTCAGAGATGAGTTCGTGTCTGAGATTCTCCGGCGTGATGTCAATATCATTTACGACACCCAGCAGGAGGTCGTAGACAGGTATTTCAAGGTGCGCACCGGCACTCTCCGTGCCAGCGTTTCCCGCCACGACATCGACCTCCGCACCTCTTCCGGGCGCACGGCGGTCTATCTCCGTGTCTTGCCCTATCTCCGTTTTCTTGATATGCAATACCGGCTCCAATATTCAGGCAGCAGCAAGCGGGCCAAGCACATGCGGGCCAAGTTCGCCGTCTACAACCGTATTGTCTGGGGGGTGCTATACAAGGAGACGTTCCCGGACATTCAAGCCGGTTTCACCAATGAGGTACGGGCCGCATGGCGGAAAAAGATGGAAGAGGCCCTTGCCAACCACATCCTTCCAAACGAAATTGAAACATGAGTAAGTTGAAAGAAGACCACATCGGCCTTGTCATAGATGCCAAGACCGAACAGGCACAGCAGGGGCTGCGCCAGTTGGAGCGTGCCACCTCCGACCTTCGCAAGGAGATGAATGCCCGGCAGAAGGTCATGCTCGACCTTGAAGCGGCAGGCAAGAAGGAAACCGATGAGTACAAGAACCTACAGGCCGAAGTCCGCAAGTACAATGCGGTCATCAAGGAGAATGAGGCCGAGATGAAGAAAATGCGCTCTGAGCTGGACATCAATGCCATGACCATGTCGCAGCTCCGCAAGCAGGCTAAGGATTTACAGACGGCACTCAACAACACTTCCAAGGCCGCCCATCCCAAGGAATACGAGCAGCTTGCCTCGCAGCTCCGCAATGTCAATGGGCGCATTGCCGAACTGAAGGCCGACACCTCACGGCTTTCCGAAACGATGGGACAGCAGACCGGAGGCATCGCATCCAAATTCCAGTCCATGTTTTCCACCGTTTCTGCCAACTGGACGAAGTTCGTCGGCATGATAGGGGCTGCCATAGCATCAGTTTCCGCCGTCATTGCCGGTGCCAAATGGTGGTACAACTACAATACCGGGATAGAGGAAGCACAGCGTCTCACACGCGAGTTTACAGGTCTCACCGGTGATGCGCTCGTGCAAGTGCGGTCGCAAATTCAGGCCATCGCATCAACGTTCGGGAAGGAATACAAGGATGTGCTCTCCTCCGTCGATGCCCTGATGGTGCAATATGGCATCTCCGCTTCTGAAGCCATGAAAGTTGTGCAGGACGGCTTTGCTGCCGGGGCCGACCTTGGGGGCAATATGCTTTCCATGATCAACCAGTATGCCCCTGCTTTCAACGACGCGGGCATTGGCGCATCACAATTGGTAGCGATTATAGCACAGACGCGCTCCGGCATCTTCTCCGAGGGTGGCATGGCTCTCATCCAGATGGCCTCGAAGAAAATCCGCGAGATGTCTTCCGCTACGGCATCTTCCCTCGATGCTATTGGGGTCAGCAGCAAACAGGTGGAGGCCGATTTGAAGAGCGGAACCAAAAACACCTTTGATGTCATTCAGCAGATTTCCGCAGCACTCAAGAAAATGCCGCAGGACAGTCAGGAAGTCGGCAATGTCCTCAAGGATGTATTCGGCCGGCAGGGAGCTGCCGGAGGCCTCAAAATGATAGAGTCTCTGGCTGATATGACTACCAAGATGGAAGATGTCAAGAAAGTGACCGGCGAATACGGCGAACTTCAGGAGCAGGAAGTCGAGGCGCAAACGAGGCTCAACGAGAAAATGTCCAAATTCTTCGGACTCGGCGACCAAGGCTTCGAGGAGATAACCATGAAGGCGAAGATTTTCGCAATGAACGCCCTTTCAAAGATTATCGACTATACTGTCAAAATCATCAACTATTTCGTAGACCTGTATAATGAGTCGACGAAAGTTCGTGGTACCGTTGAGCTTCTCAAGGTAGGTTTCAAGACCCTTTGGGAGGTAGCTAAATTAGGGGCCTATCTGGTCATTGATGCCTTTAAAGCCGTCGGACGCATGGGAAAAGCCGTGGCTTCCATCCTCGAAGGTGCATCGTCTTTCGATATAGACAAAATCTCGAAAGGTGCACAAGGAGTGGTCAAGGCCTATAAGGAAAGCTTCTCCGAACTTCTCTCTGATGCCAAGAAGTTCGGAAAAAGCGTGGGAACCAGTTTTGTTGATGCCTTCAACAATACCGTGAATAAGAAGCCCGTGGCCCATGTCTCGGTGGATTTGTCACCTTCAAGTATTCCGCAATCCCCATCACAGTCTTCTGCTGGAGGAACCGGCAATGGCGGCAACGGTAAGAAAAAAAACAACAAGAAAAAGACAAAGGGGACGGATCCTGACGATATTGCTTCAAGGCAATTCTCCCATGACCGATCTCAGGATCTTGACGATGCCAAACGGGCCTATCAGGAAGACTTGGGGGCTCTCCGGAAAGCCCTTGCAGAAAAGCGGCTCACACAGGAACAGTACAATGCCTACATCTCCACACTCAACATCCAGCATCAAAACAACCTCCTTGCCATCGAGACTTCATATCAGGAACGCTCGCGGGCCATCGCCATAAAGGATGCCACAAAACGTAGGCTGTTGCAGGAGCAGCAGGACAAAGCCGTGGCCGACCAACATCAGGCTGCCACGAATGCCTACATCGAGAGCGAGAAGCAATACTATGACGCACTCAGCCAAATGCGGGAGGCAGGCATGAGCGACCGGGACAAACAGGAGCTTGACCACAAGTTGCAGCTCTCTTCCTTGGAGGCATTCTACAAATCCGCCCTTGAGATAGCCCGGAAAAATGGCGAGGACGAAGTGGCACTGACCGAGGCATACGAGGCTGCGAAAGCAAAAATCATAAGCAAGCACACAGAGCAGGCGGAGTCCGACCGTCTGCAATTTCGCCGGCAGTATGGATTGGCCACGCAGCAGGAGCTGTTCAATGCCGAGCTTGAGCAGCTCAAGAAAAGCCTTGATGAAAAAGGGGCCACGCAGCAGGAAAAGGAACAGGCTGTGGCCAACCTCACGAAAGAGTTTGAGGAGCGTAAGTTCCAAATCCGCCAACAGTACGGGCTGGTCACACAGCAGGAACTCTACAATGCCGAGCTTGAACAGCTCAAGCAGCATCTCCAGAACAAGATGATGACGGAGGAGGAATATGAGGAAGCCGTCAAGCAGATGAAGTTCGATCGTTGGAAAGAGTCGTTTGATTATTATAGCAATCTCTTCGGAAATGCACTTAAGTCCCTTCAGGATGCAGAAGTGGCCAATGTCAATGCCAAGTATGATGCCGAGATAGAAGCTGCCAAGAATGCAGGCAAGGATACCACAGAGCTGGAGAAGAAAAAGGCAAACGAGACATTGAAAATACAGAAAAAGTATGCTGATGTCAACTTTGCCATTCAGGCCTCGCAGATTATAGCTTCCACAGCCGCTGCCATTGCCAAAACTTTCGCAGAACTCGGATGGCCGGCCGGAATTCCTGCCGCTGCCCTGATGACTGTCACGGGCACAGCGCAGCTGGCAGCCGCCTTGGCCGAGCGCAACAAGGTGAAAAAGATGACCTTGAGCGGTTCTTCTTCCTCGTCCTCTTCCGGCACCCGTGTGGCCACCGGCCTTGAGTCTGGCGGAAGCATCGATGTCGAGCGCGAGCAGGACGGCAGGCGTTTCCATGCCGCCTACGAGCCCGGTAGGCGGGGCTACATCAACCGTCCCACCGTTCTCGTGGGCGAAGGCCCGGCCGGACGAAGCAAGGAATGGGTGGCTTCCAATGCCGCCGTGGAGAATCCCACCGTCTCGCCACTCATCGACATCATCGACCACGCCCAGCGGGCCGGCACCATCCGCACTCTCGACATGAACAAATTCTTCATCCGGCAGGCTGCCGGTCGTGCCTCGGGCGGTTTCCTCTCCCCCCAATCCGGCCCCTCGGTTCCGGCCCCTTCAGTCGGGTACACTGCGACGGCGTCGCAGTCCTCCACTCTGACCTACCCCGTCCTCGACCGCCTGTGCCTCCTCCTTGACCGGCTCGCCTCGGAAGGCATCCCGGCTTCCGTGGCACTCGACGAAATAGAACAGAAACAACAGCTGCGTGACCAGGCACGCAAGATAGGAAGCAAATAACCATGCGCATCACAAATCTTGAAAAGGGCGAGGCCTACAACCTCAAGCCCGACACGAAAATAGAGGTGGAACGCACCAATCCCTTTTTCAACGACTACGGCGAACAGACCACGCCGCTCGAACTGCCCGCTTCAGAGCGCAACCGCCGCCTGCTCGGTTTCCCCGATTCGTTCGGCCGTCGCACCAAGATGGCCGCCGCAGACGTGGCCATTCAGGACGGCGAGTATTTCGCCCAGTGCCGGCAGGTGGTGCTGTCCGCCCAATATAAAGGCAATATCGCCACCTCATTCTATATCAACGACGGTTCGTTCTACTCCCGCATCCAGAATGTGAAGCTCAAGGACATCTTCAAGGACGAGTACGTGCAGGTGCCGCATATCGGCTCCAACACGCCCGTGCAGGATTGCATAGAGTTCTGCCGCCGTCTGCGCGACAACACCCATGAACAGTACGGCATATTCCCCATACTCGTCACGGACGATTCGGGCGTGGATTCGGGTTTCAACTACAAAATGATCAATGCCTACGGCAAGGAGACTACGGTCAAGACAAAGGATGTGTGGAAATGGATAGGCAACGGCTACCAGCTCGTCACCGAGCCCGCCATCACGGCATTTTCGCCCGATGTCTCCGATGACGGTTGCGACTTCTACAATGCCGTGCAGCGCACCGAGTATGTGGGTGAGGTGCCCATCACGCTTGCCCCCGGCTACTACATATCGCCGTTCATTCGGGCCAACTATCTCCTGAAGCGCATCTTCGCCCACTTCGGCTACGAGTTGCAGGACAACTTTTTTACGCGCACCGAGCCGTTCTCCAAGATGGTAGTCGTGAACAATGTCATGGATGCCATTGTAAATGGGCGCATCAAGGTCGCCGACCTCGTGCCCGATGTCACCTGCGCCGACTTCATAGCTGTTTTCCGGAAAAAGTTCTGCTGCGAGTTCACTTCTGACGAGGCCAGGCGCACGGCCGGTGTCATTTTCCTGAAGGATGCCCTCGCCGCCCCGCCGGCCGAAGACCTCACCCGCTGCATGGTTTCGGAACCGGTCATCTCGTATAAGGCGGAAAAGGACTACCGGCGCATCACGCTTGCGTCCGCCGACAAGGTGGACACCGACATCTCCAATTCTTACGATGATATCGACGACATGGAGAAAGCCAATCCCGGTGCCTATTTCAATCCGGTTGACGGGGCCTTCTACAAGCAGGGATTCTCCGGCGACTACGAGGTCATCACCAAAATAGGAGAGGCTTCGCAGGACTACAACACCGGCGAAGACCTCGGGGCCAAGGAAGTCAAGATTCCCGACCTCATGCCAGAGTTCCGGCAGCTCAGGCACAAGGGCACCGTGGACGGTGCGGAGGTCACCACCGACTTCGGCACCTATCTGTTTGTCGGCCCCTACATTTCGCGCAACTCCAAGATGGTGGTCGCCGGCGAGGATAAGGAGACGGACTCGGAGTCGGCAAGCAAACAGAAGACCATGCTTGCCTTCAGCTATCTTTCATCGGGCCGGCCGGAGGGCACCATCTCGTCCTACGACATCCATGCCGCTTCCCATCCCCGCCTCTTCAGCTACGCGCTCTACTATCACGGGCCCGACGGTATCTTCGAGCGGTTCTACCGCGACTACGACCTGCTGCAGCGCAATTCTCTGCACGAGATGAAGGCCCGGCTCCTGCTCTCGCAGTCGCAGAAGCAGAATCTGCCATCCTACGCCAAGGTGGTCATTCGTGGCGTGACATTTTTCTTCAACAAGCTGAAGTTCACCCTTGGTGGCAAGAATGAGCCGGTGGAGTCGGAGTTGCGCACCGTGTCGCTCATGGAACCTACTGTCTCCGCCCCTGTCATCGCCGAACAGCTGCCGGCCATGAAGGCCCTCTACAAATGGGTGGGAAGGCAGCGGCAGACGGAAGTCAGCGGCGGCGAATACGAGAATGCCGGTCTGGACAAAGACCGCACATTCACCACCATTTATCCTCCTGTCCCCTCAGCCGGTTATGTCGGCAGTCCCTACGGCAGGCAGGTTTCCTTCACCTCGCAGATGTTGCGGCACGGCTCGTTCTGGAGGCACAGCAAGTGGAAATTCACCAAGACGGAGGTATGGCTGGAGTGTGTCCCCAAGTGAAGGCGTAGTGTCCTTTAGGGGAATATCCTTTTCTCGTAAATTTGCCCTGACAATAATATAATGTATAACCAACAATCCGGTTTTCTCCCTTTCCGGGAGAGTCGGCAAAAGGCCTATGGATATATTGCTGAAACCTGACGAACTCTGTCTCTCAGGATCGATGAACCACTTCGTCATATCAACCCGCAACGAGATCACTTTCGTGCTGGGCGATGCCGGTACGGGCACGGCCATTGTCCGGCACACCTATACGCCGAACAAGTCCAACCGCATCGAGGTGGATTTGGAAAACATCGTCTCGCCCCTGCTTTCCTTCGAGCTGAAGGACACTTCCGATGCCTACAGGCAGTCCTCCGTCGTCCGCCGGTTCAAGGTGGACATTGCCGAGGTCGGTGCTTCCGGCACATTTTCGTGGACATTCTCCGTCCTGCGTGCCGGCGTTGACCATTTTGCCGACTCCGCCGTCAATTTCCTAAAGGCTAATTTTCTTACTTGGCAGCCCACGGTGAAGCCCGTAACCTACTATACTCCCGAATTCCTCACCTATTATGCGGTGGTTGATTCCGTGGTGCGCTGCAAGGCGTATGTGGATGCAAACGGCAAGTACGACGAAACCACACTCACCATGGCCAATCTCTCCAACGGCTCGGTGTGGACGGTTCCTGTCCAGTATGCCATCATTGCCGGAAAGCTCGGCAAGCTGCCGTCCTACTATGATGTGTGGGTGGAAGACGCTTCGGGGACACGGCTGACCTATATCCAACGGTATTACGCCTCCGACATTCGGAGTGAAGAGGAGCAGTGGGTACTGTTCGAAAACTCGTTGGGAGGAATAGACACTTTCCGCGCTTACGGCGACTCTGAGAATACCGCCAAGCACACCCACAGCGTCGTGGAGATAGAAAATGAATCGGAGGAATACCGTGTTGACACCGAGCGTGAATTCAAGAAAAACACGGGCTTTCTCTCCCGTGACGAGCGCAAATGGCTGCTTGACTTCTTCCCCTCGCTTGGCAAATACCTGTATGTGGATGCCTTCATCCGGAAGATAGTCGTCACCGACAGTGATGTCACCTGGCGGGCCAAGGAGCTGCCCTCAAGCTACACGTTCACCTACAAATACGCCGATGCCCGGCCTTATCTCAATCTTTCCCGGACAGACATGCCGGCAGAGGTGCTGGACATCAAAATCCCTGATGTAGCGTCTTTTACGGTCGCCCCACGTCTGGTTGAGCTGGACAGGCTGCAGCTGAGCGGTGGGGCGTTATTTCCGGTTCAGAATCCCTATTCCGACAAATGGAATGTTACGACGGCAGCCGCCATCCTCGAATATCTCGCCCGTGAGATTACGGCTGCCTACAAGGGCGACGGGGCATTCGGACATACACATGACAACATGTCCGTGCTTGCGGCTCTCGACAGGTTCGGCCAATACCTCACTCTCGATTCGAAGAAAGTGAGTGCAGGATATGCCGACGAGGCCAATGACATCAGTGCAGGCAGTAAATTGTGGGACAAGCTGCTGCGGAAGGATATTCCTGATACCACCCGATTTCTACTCACGCTCCTTGACGGCATCGCCTTTAAGGACAAGTACGGCATCTCGGGGATTGGCGAGGCTGTCTTGAAATCCCTGAAGCTCGACAATGCAAGTATAGATGAGGATGGCCGGGCCAAGCTGTTTTCTCTCATCATCTCGCAAGTATTGCAGTCTGCCGACTTCGACATCGTCTCGGAGAGCGGATTCGGCTTCACCCGGAGAAAGGACGGAAAGTACCAGCTCTCCGTCACCGACCTCATCGTGTGGGGCAAGGCCATATTCCATGAGCTGGAGATACGCAGGCTTTCGTATGTCGGCGGCAATATGGTGTTCTCCTCCTGCGGCTCCAAGGTCACACGGGTGGAGATGGTGGATGCCGCAGGGCATGTCACCACGGATGCGGGCCGGTGCGTGGCCTACCGCTGCCACTTCTATCAGGACGACGGCACGACGGCCACGACCAACCTGTGGAAAGCGAATGACCAGGCGAGATGTCAGACATTCAACATCAGGGAGGGCAAATATGCCGGCGTGTCCAACCGCAGCTACTGGCGCAGGGTGACCGCCGTGGGCGACGATTACATAGACCTTAGCAAGGAAGACTGCGAACAGGGCTCCGACATTCCGGCCGCAGAAGACTCTCTCGTGCAGATGGGCAACCGCACGGACACCGACCGCATGGCCCTCATCTATGTTATCGTCAACGGTGACGACGCTCCGGCCATCGTGTGGTATGACAAGGTGAACTCCTACACGCTCACGGGCAGGCGCACGGCCATCATCTCGCCCCGGCAGGTGGTGTTCTCCACGCAGCTTTTCAAGGTCATGTCCCTTAGCGGCGTGGCCGTGCCGCTCGTGGCCGACCGGGGAATCTGGCTGGCCGGTGAGAAATACGCGTACTACGACCGTGTGTCCCACGGCGGCTCCCTGTGGCTCTGCGTGGCCCCTCCCGGCACGGTTGTCACCTCCGAACCAGCCGTCGGCAATCCGCAGTGGCAGAAGCAGGTGGACAAGGGCGACAAGGGCGATCCGGGCAAGGACGGCAAGGGGGTCACGAGATTCGAGCTCCTTCTTGCCGACGGGGACCGGCTCTACCGTGACGGGCAGCGGCACGTGGCCACGCTGGAGGTCTCGTATATCAAGGACGGAGAGGATGTCTCCGACAAAATAGACGCTTCGCGGCTCGTCTGGTCACGGGAAAGCGAGGCCCCGCAGTCCGATGACGAGGCGTGGGGCCAAAGGCACGCCAATGCAGGCACATCCGTATCGTTGGACTACACCGACATGGCCGGCAAAACGGACATTATATGCGCGCTGCTCGACGAAAACGACAGGGTGGCGGTGCAAGGCAGGTTTTCATTTTAGGAATCGTTTAATCACAAAATACAAAGAATCATGGCAATACAGGCAAGAGGCCGGGTGACTTTCCACAAGATAGTTGACGGCAGGACAATCAATTTCATGCTGGCACCAAGCATCAGCACGCAGCAAATCATGTCAAAAGACCCGGTGAGTTATGTGCCGGACTACACGCAGACCAACCTTGTACTGGTCCCCGTACTGACCATCTCCGGCAGCGGCGGCGAGAACAAGGTGTCAGGCACATGTGCATGGTATCTTGACAATTATAAAATCGTGAGCGGGCAAAGTGGCTTCACCGTCAAGACATCCTCCGCGGACAAGTTCGCCCTCGTGCTCGGGCAGAACCTGAAAAAATCGTCCTCGGTAATCAGGTGCGAGTACACCTACGTAGATCCGGACACGGGCGCGTCGCAGCAGTGCACGGCCGTCATCCAGCTGTCACAGGTCGAGAACGCCGGCACATCCATCATCGCCGTGATGGACACTCCGCTCAGCGTGTTCACCACCGTGGCAGGTGTGGCCAAGGACGTGAAGGTGTCCGGACACATGGTGCGCGGAGGGGCCGTCGACAACACCAACGTGGGCTACTCGTGGGAGATACAGGGCACCGATGGCAACTACAAGACCATCACCGCCGCCACTGCGCCTGCCGGCAGCGGACTGCCCGGCGGCAATCTTTTCAGCGGGTGGAACACTGACACGCTCACCGTTAACAGCAATGCCGTGCTGAACATCTCCAATGTCCGGCTGACCATCAAGGACACCGACCCCAACAGCTCGACTTTCAACAAGAGCTGCTCGGCGGTAGGGACCATCATCGACATGACCGACCCCTACGATCTCGACGGAGGGTCTGACAAGAGCATATCCACTGCACATACCAATGGTGTACCCTTGGAATGGATTATGAAACAGGGCGGCAAGGTCTGGGAGGACGGCAGCTATACAGGCAAGACCATCGGTTTTTACCGGCTCACGGATGCGGAGGCCAAGGATGCCACATGGGCTCCGGCCTCTTCTGACTTCCCGGGGTGGACGGTGGCCAACAACGAGGTGAAGCGCACGTTCAACACCCAAAATGGGCTCGGCACTTCCGCCAACCGTACCGTGCGCATCAGGTACTCGCACATGCGCACCGGTATAGACACCAAATTCGAGGCTTTCATTGATTTCTAATCTATGGCAATACAGGCACGGGGACGCGTGACGTTCCACAAGATTCAGGAGCCCTCCTACACTTTCCTCCGTTACTCGAATGACGGGGGGAAGACTTTCACGCCTGCCAATTTGGTGGAGGGCAACCACATAATCGGGGACACAAAAGTCACCATAAAGGGACTGAACAAAGAAAATCAGGTCCAAAAGTGGTGGGCATTCACACCATTCACCAAAGGCGGCAGGGTGGTCATCCATACTGTTGTCAAGGTGTCCGGTAACACCACACCCAATGCTACCATGTTTTTTCAGGCAAATCCCGTTGGTGGCATTCCCGGTTGGGGGACATTGGTAAGCAACCCGACATTTCAGCGTGTATCCAACGGTACGCACGCCTTTTGGAACGTGTGTGATGTACCGGCCATGACGGGCAACGGCAGGCTGCAACTTCGAATGGACAACTTGGACGGAACGGTGGAGGTCATGGGGGTGTCGTTATACCTTGAATCGGACCTGGACGGAAGAAACCTGCTCTCGGGGGCGATGATTACTTCCGGTGAAAATGTCGGGGGCAATGAACTGAAAGTGGTCACGTCTTCTAAAAAGGAAAAGTACATCGTCTTCAAGCGCGGCAACACGGACGGTCTTTTCGGGCCGAACCAAAGATATGTAATCTCTGCGGACATCAGGACGAATGGGCATGTCAGTTCTGTAGACATTCTTTTGTATGACAATGCCGTGAAGGAAGTGTGCATGCGGCGTATAAACAAAGAGCAGCTGACAACCGAGTACCGACATTTTGATGTTGTCTTCTCTACAAAAGACAACCCGAACGCCGACTGGTCGTCCGTGGTGGCAAGGTTTGACAACAACGAATCGGACACAGACGGTGTCGAAGCAGAACTGTATGTGCGGAACTTTCAGCTGACAAAAGGCGACAAGCCTTGTCCCTATATCCCCTCCCCCGAAGACCAAGCCCTCGGCACCACGCCAGGCAAGTACCTCGGCACGCTCGTATGGGACAAGCCCTATCCGAGTCCCGACACCGCGGACTACACGTGGAGCGAGGTGCAGGGCAAGGCGGGCTCCGATGCCGTCAGCGTGTTGCTGTCCACAGAGCTCATCACCGTGGACACTGACGACAACGGGGCTGTGCCGCCGGCGGCACTCAACAATGCCTACGCCGACGTGCAGGCCTACCGTGGCAACAACCCGACAACCGTCACGGCCAATGTCATCAGGACTTCGGCACCGGGCATCGGGGCAATGGCCGAGGCAGACCGCATAAAAATAACATCCATAGGCGTTGACCCGTCCACCGGCTACGCCTACGGCAGCGGCTATGTGGACATCGAGGCTATTGTGGCCGGCACACCCTATCCGCTCCGGCTCTTTGTGGGCACCAACCTGCACAAGCTGACCTCCAAATGGGTGCAGGACAACAAGAATTTCAAAAGCGAGCTCGGGGAACTGCGAAAAGACTACAACGGCAACAAGAGCACTTGGAACAGCAGGATAGAGCAGAATGCCAGAGCCATCACGCAGAGGGTCGAGCAGACCATATACAACGCCGACACGGGCGAGATGCGGAAGAACATCGCCGAAGTCAAGGCCACGGCAGGCCGCATTTCCGCCAAGGTCTCGGAGAGGCCGGAAAGGACTTACAACCTGCTCAAGGACACCAAGACCCTGCACGGGGCGAGAGTCTCCGCCGGCAGCGGCGTGACGCTCGCAGACCGGGCCGTGAGGGACTTCACCGTGGCCACGGGGAAGAACACGGGAAGCGGCAATCTCGACATATTGACCTGGAATGATGTCGAACTCAAGCCCGGCGCCTACTATTCGCTGTCGTTTTGGGCCAAGGGGAGCGGCTCGTTCAGCTGTTTCCTCTTTCCCGACGCTTGCGCCGAGGTTGTCAACTCGCAGGGCTTCACCGGCACTTCGGATGACGGCCACAACAAGTTCGACTTCACGCCGGAATGGACATTCTGCCGTGCCACGTTCAAGACCAAGGCCGGGGTCAGCGGCAAGAAGAGCGTCATCCCCATGCGCCTCCACGCCGCTTCCGCCGGGAGCATCTACGGGGTGTGCCTCGTGGAGAGCGCGGCCCCCTCCGTGTGGGTCCCGTACCACAACAACCCGAAGAACAATTATGTGATGAAGCCGCTGGGCATCTTCGGGCAGAAAGCCACCGTCACCTCCGAATCGACGGTCTATGACGAGGCGTTCGGCAAGGTGCGGCGGGTGTCCGCAAACGGGCAGGGGGGCTACCAGCTGCTGTGGGAGCTGGAAGACGATTACGACCTGCTCGAAGACAACCCCGTGACGATGTTCGCCGTTGTCAGGGAAGAGACCGCCGGGGCCGGGTGGAACTTCGGCGGATGGAGCAAGAACGACACCGCCCACGGCTCGTTCAACTACCTTTCTGAAAAGAGCGGCTATGAGGACCTCGGGGACGGGTGGAGGAAGTATTACACCACATTCTACAACCATGACGGCCTCCTGCTGTGGGACGGGGAGTCCGGCTTCGGCATCAACAGCCTTTCCGGCACGATACTGGTCTACGGCGTGGGCGTGGTCTACGGGGACGAGTGCCCGGAATGGAACGCCGTTCCGCTGGAGAGGGCCCTGCTCGACACGGGCATCGACATCACCAACGGGCACATAAGGCAGGTGGCCGACCATTTCGAGTGGGTGGACAACAACGGCAATCCCGTTGCCGAGTTCAAGGACGGAACGGCCCGATTCTACGGTGACGTGAACGCACGGACATTCTCAACGCCAAACAAGACATTTACGGTGGACAAGGACGGCAACGTTGCCGCCAAGAACATGAAGGCAGATGGCGGCACGTTCTCCGATGTCATCGTCGAGGGGGCCGTCTCGTCTCCTTATACGACAGTCGGCAGCGGCTTTGACCTGACAAGGCATGACAACGTGTGGCTTGGCGGAAACAACGAGTGGGTGAACTATTTCGACCTCAGATGGGACGTATCGCAGCGGGGCAGGACACTGCACCTTTCAAACTACGGGACGTCGCTGCCGACTACCGGCGTTGGAAAAATCAACGCCCCGTCCGGGAAATGGTTCTTCGACAACGGCAGGAAGTTCTCCCAACTGCTGGTCTATCCCGGCACGGTGGTGGTGCTCCACGGGCTCGGTGACGAGAACACGTTCTATGGCTGGCTCGTCGAACAGAGGCATGACCCTTCGCACAACAAGACGGGTGTTCCGTTCCGTGCATTTGCATGGGGGTTCGCCACATGCTCAAAAACAGGTGACGCGGACTTTGAGAATTACCGGACATTCGACGGCAGCCGGCTGGGCATAAGCAGGATGGGCGCAGGATGGTGCCGGATAACAATGCCTTACGCATGGTATTCCATTCTTCAGACTTACGGAAGCCATTGGTATCACCATTTCGGCGTGATTGCGACCGGTTACGGTTACAGCGAGGACGGCGCGAATGAGTTCTGCCCAATCAAGGCATCCGTCAAGAGCATGGGGCTGAACGGGAATACGCCGTATGTCGACATTTGGCTTTCTGACGACGATACCGCCAATGACGGGCGTTTCCAGTTCATATTCTACAATATGGACTTCAACGACGGATTCCAAACAAGTGACAACAGATGATTTTTTAACTATAAAAAAGTTAGGATATTACATAAACTTTGGTTGTTTTTTCATAGATAGTTGATTGATTTAGTTTTAGTTTTTAGTTTTTTGAATGCCGGCAGCCGCCCGTGAGGGTAGTTGCCGGCTGTTTGTGTTAAACAACCTTAATTATCAAAATAAAAGCGGATTTTATTTTGATAATTCAAATATATTTCGTACCTTTGTAATAGATAAAAGAAACAACAATAACAACTTAGAAAGGTGAGACACACCGGTAAAACTGTAAAAAGCTATGTACACAATCAAGGTCACGACAGAGGTTAGCAAGTCTTTCGGGGAAAAAGCAACATTTACGTTTGAAACTTTTTCAAGCCACAAAACTTTGAAAGATGCCCGCCCATGCGCGTTTCGCATAGAAAATCAACTTAAGGAGAATGGCTTCATCCGTCGCAGCGCAACTTACAGCAGAAGCGAACACAGAATCTTCCTTGTTAAACGAGATGGCTCGGAAGTCACCTTCAAAACTATCACCATTAGCAAGTAACCAACATTTACAAGTAAACCCTTAACGCTGCGCTATCGGCATGACGGGCGTATAATATGGAAAATAAACCGATATTAAAGAGAGGCGAAAACCCTTCAGTAGTTTTACATGAATTTGTAAAACGAACTTTCAAAGAAGAAATGAAGGTAGATATTGTTTTTATATCAAACTTTTATTACAGTGCCGAAATAAGGGTAAGAATAACACTTCCTAATGGTATATTTTGGGAAGAAGATGGAAGAAACAAGAAGGCAGCTAAGAGAAATGCTGCTAAATACATAATTGAGCATTGGGGCGACCTTGATGTAACTGAATGGACACCAAAAGAGGGCTTTTGGTCTTTAAACGATAGTTTGCACCTGCAATCTAACAATGTAAATGGCAAGGAATATCTTATTGATAATGATAATTGTTTTATAAACAAACCAATTGCTTATTGGGTTGCAGGAGAAATTAAAGACTTGCTCTTAAAGTATAAGAGTGAAGACAACAATTGGAGTCCTGAAATTGGCGAAACATATTACTATGTTACGTCAGACCTTAGCAGGGTTAGTAGCTCAAAAGCTTATGAAAATAGCTTTTGGGGACGTGGTGAGTATCATGCAAATAATAAATTTCGTGATAAAAAGACCGCAGAAGAGTTTTTAGAAGGCATAAAAAAAATATTCAAAGAAGGCCGAGACCTAAGTTCCGAGAATTGGAAAGATGGAGGAACATGCTACGAAATAGATTGTTACCACAAAATGGCACAAGACCGTGCTGAAACAAAAAGAATGATTAAATCTTTATATTAGTAATCATGAATAAATACCTCTTACAACCCAGTAGCACCCACCCCGGCTACTGGGTGCTGACTGATACCGAACACGGCATTGTCGTATCATTCGAGGACGGCTGCTTCAACGAGACGCAGAAAGCAACATTTCTTGGCGACAAGCCCCGGCCGACAGCCGAAGAATTTGCGCGAATCATGCAGGAACTTGGCGACTGGGCGGTACGGCATCATGGGTCGAAGTGCTTTGGTGCCACGTATGGCTTCGAGTACGGCGAGGACAACGATACGCTCTATCTCTATCGCAGGAAACACCCAAGGTGGCGGATGAAGATAGAAGACAGGATAGACGCCACACACCTCGCTGGAACTTTGAGAAAGGCGGCCGAATTTTTAACCAAAAGACAAGAGAAATGAGAACACCAATCAGCATTGACCAGGAAGAGGAAGTCGTGCGCCTGTACCGTGCGCAGAAGCACACCGTCAAGCAAATTATGGCTTTGACCGGTGTGCGGTCAGAGCAAACGATATACCGCATCCTCGACAACCGAAACATACCGAGATTGAAAGTCCGGAAGCCGATACGGAAAATCAGTATCTGCCTGGACGAAGAGACAGATGACATTTTGAAGCGGGCAAAACCCAAGAACGTTTCCGAATGGGTTTGCGAAATGATTGTGAAAGGCTACTCTAACCGGTAGTCCCTTTTTTAAGGGCCCTACATTTTACCATACAATACATAATCCACCACCTTTCGGTTTGCATCGTCAACCTTTTTATTATCGAACCTAATATATATGTCCGTAACAGTGTTGCCGCCGTGGCCAAGTGCTGCCGCAATGGTCTCTTTCGGCTGACCCGTTTGATTGGATTGTGATTGATGGCAGCCGGCAACTACCTCGTAGCGATGAGTTGTCGGCTGCCGTCGTTTGTAGGAAAGATGGAAGGTAGGAAGCGAAGATGAGCATTCCTACTTTCTGATTATAGAATTTTACAGCACTCCTTGATAGTTTAACAGTAGCCCATTGGCTTCTTGTATGTCTTTCGGAGTGTATATATCTGTAATTAGAATGGAGGAATGGCGCGCCTGATCTCTCACGGTAAGAATGTCCGTGTTGGCCCTCAGCATATTTGTGATGCCGGTATCCTTGAGCGAATAGAATTTGTATCTGTCGGTCATCTTCAGGTTCTTGCGCACATAATGGTGCCAGTAATCCCGAAATGCCTTCTCGCTCTTACGCTCCGGCCCGGGAGCAAAACCGTCACTGAAAAGATAGTAGTTCCCCGGATTGTCAAATATATGCAAGTCTATCATGAGCTTCAGCACATGATCGGGCATCGTGAGCAGGGCATCATTATGGTTCTTGGTATTGTTCCCATGCAGGAATAGTGTTTTCTTCTTGATGCTAAAATCTCCAACCTTCAAGTAGCTCATTTCTTTCGGCCGAACGAAAAGGTAATGAAGAATATAGCAAGCCAACAAATAATGTCTGTTATTGATTTCCAACCAATCCTTGAGCTCCTTCAGCACATCGTCTGGTATCACGTCGCGGTTTTTGAGCTGTCCGCGTTTTTGCACACACGAGTATCCCTCGGTTGGGTCATTGGGGATGTATCCACGCTCCAAGAGATATTTGCAAAAGGTTTTGAGCCATGCCAGATAATTGTTTCTGGTGCGCAAAGTGTTGTTTCTGTCAATAAACACATAGTCCAAAAACTGTCCGACCAGAAGGTTGTTGAACTGATAGGTGTAATACAGGTTTATCTTCTCCTTTGCCTTCCATTCCTTCAACACTCTTATCCGGCTTGTGTAGGATATGACCGATTCTTCCCTCATGTTGTGCTCCTTCAGAAGCTTCAACAAATACTCTTCATATCGGTCGCACGCCTCGTCAAATGAGGTATATTCAAGAGGTTGCACCACCTCTATCCACGGATTCCATCCCTGCATCAGTTTCTCGGTCAATCTTTTGATTAGAGCTTCACCGTATGCGCGCTGTGCCCTTTTGCCTTTTACATGGCCAAGCATGAACTTCTTGATGCACATCTTGCCCCTTGACGGGTCGAAAGCTGACAACGACACATAACACTCTGAAGCCTGATGAAACCTCGGTGTCTTCCAAGCGACAACCTCCTCGATTGCCGTCTTTCTTTTCTGAGTAACAAAATTTTTTTTAGGCATTTCTAAATTTTTGAGTGAAATGCCCGGTTGACGATTCAATGAATTTCTTCGCCGACTTTTCGCCGACTTCTTTACTACCGACAAAGCAAAAGGGGTTGATTGTCAACCCCTTAGCTTTTCTTTAGTCGGGATGAGGCGACTCGAACGCCCGACCCCTACGTCCCGAACGTAGTGCGCTACCAACTGCGCTACATCCCGATTGCAAAATCGGTCATGAGACCGTTTGCGGGTGCAAAGATACGGTAAAAAACTGAATTACGTGCAAGTTTTGTGAGAAAAATGGGAGGAGATGAATAAAATGCAGTGGAAAATTTGCCGGAATGATTAAAATGTCCTACCTTTGCACTCGCAAAAGCAAACGAGGGTACCTTAGCTCAGGTGGTAGAGCAATGGACTGAAAATCCATGTGTCCTTGGTTCAACTCCAAGAGGTACCACAGCAGAACGGAGGCCGGAACTCAGCAATGAGATTCCGGCCTCCGTTCGTTATATGGGCCCGACTAAAACTGTTCGGTTGGCAGACTGATCTTTATATGGCTTTCAGAGCAGTTCGGGCAACTGCGAGAGGTGGATGCCGTTGCTGCCTTTTATCAGTATGTAATAGTTCTCGGGGCGATGGGCCGCGATGGCCGCTTTCACTTCATCCACGTTCTTGAACTTGCGGAAGGCGGTGTGGGTTTTGCCAAACTCCTCGCCCACGAGCCACACTTCCTTGATTCCGGCGGCCGCGAGCGCATTGACAGTCTTCTGGTGTTCTTCGTCGCTCACGGCCCCCAGTTCGAGCATGTCGCCAAGGATGGCCATTTTCCGCTCGGCTTTCATCAGTTTGAAATTGTCGATGGCGGCCGCCATGCTCGACGGATTGGCATTGTAGGCATCTACAATCAGCCGGTTGTGCTCCGTCGTTTCGAGTTGCGAGCGGTTGTTGCTTGGGATGTAATGGCCCAACGCGTGGTTGATTTGCGCGGGCGAAACACCGAAGTGCAGGCCCACGGCGATGGCTGCGAGCATATTGTCGAGATTGTAGGCCCCGATAAGATGCGTCTCCACCTCGTAGGCATTGGCAGGTATTTGACCGGCATGGAGATGCTGTCGCCATCGGAAGTTGAGAAATGGAGAGCAGTCGATGACCTCTCCTTCCACGTTGCCCCCTTTGTCCCGGCCGTAGCTGATGATGCGTCCGAAGTCGCGTTGGGCTGCCATCTCCATGAGGTCAGGATTGCTCTCGTTGAGAAAGAGCAGTCCGTTGTGGCTCTCCAGAAAGTCGTAGAGCTCACCTTTGGTGCGCTTCACCCCCTCAAAACTTCCGAATCCTTGCAAGTGGGCACGCCCCACATTGGTGATGAGGCCGCACGTAGGCTCCACATAGTCGACCAGCGCCTTGATGTCTCCCGGATGGCTGGCCCCCATTTCCACGACCGCAATCTCGTGTTCCGGGCGCAGGGAGAAGAGCGTTTTGGGCACTCCCACATCGTTGTTGAAATTGCCCCGGGTGTACATCACGTTGTATTTCTCTCCCAGCACGGCCGCGATGAGCTCCTTGGTGGTGGTCTTGCCGTTGGTGCCCGTGATGCCGATGACGGGGATGTCGAACCGGCGGCGGTGCTCGCGGGCCAGTTCTTTGAAAGTGGTGAGCACGTTGTCGACGAGTATCAGTCGCCTGTTGCCCTCTTCGGCAAACTCCCGTTCATCGATCACGGCATAGGCGCATCCTTTCTCCAAGGCCGCCTTGGCAAATCGGTTGCCGTCGAATGATTCCCCTTTCAGGGCAAAGAAGATGCTGCCCTCGGGACAGTCGCGGGAGTCGGTGGTGATGAGCGGATGCTGTTGGTAAAGCTTATAAAGTTCGGATAGTTCCATGATGGTTAAAACATTTTAATGCAAAGTTACTGTAATTTTCGTGAAATGGGAATGAAATCTCGAATAATATTCCTATTTTTGCAGTTATATGACACAGCCAATCGATTACACCATCAACGTGCGCGGAAAGCTCGTCGACCTGAGCAGGCCGCAGGTGATGGGCATCCTCAATGTCACCCCCGACAGTTTCTATTCCGGAAGCAGGAAACAGACGGAGCGGGAAATAGCCGGCAGAGCCAACGAGATAATCGCCCAAGGAGGAACGATGATTGACATCGGAGCCTTCTCCACACGGCCCGGGGCGCAGGAAGTGAGTGAGGACGAAGAGGCGCGCCGGCTACAATGGGCTCTTGGCATCGTGCGCCGAGAGCAGCCCGATGCCGTCGTTTCGGTCGACACCTACCGGCCGGCTGTGGCCCGGAAGTGCATTGCGGAGTGGGGGGCAGACATCATCAATGATGTGTCGGAGGGCGGCATCACGGGCATTGTGGACACGCCCATCCACGAAACGGAGCGTATGTTCGACGTGGTGGGGGAACTCAAATGTCCCTACATCCTCATGTCGGTGAAGTCCTCGCTCCACGACATGCTCATCGCTTTTGCCGACGAGGTGCAGCAACTGCACGACCGGGGAGTGAAAGACATTATTCTCGACCCGGGATTCGGCTTCGGGAAGACGCTGGAGGAGAACTACCGGCTGATGCGGGAGATGGAAAAACTGCATGTACTGGGGCTTCCGCTGCTCGTGGGTGTGTCCCGGAAGTCTATGATTTTCAAACTTCTGGGCGGCACTCCGGCAAGTGCGCTCAACGGAACGACCGTCCTTCACGCCCTTTCGCTGGCCAAAGGAGCTTCTATCCTGCGTGTCCATGACGTGAAAGAAGCCGTCGAGGCGGTGAAGATAGTGGAAATGTTGAATGTTTAAACCATGACCTATGCCTTTTGAATTTGGTCTAAAAGACATCATAGACATCATCTCCGTGGCGATGATGTTGTACTACATCTACCGGCTGATGAGGGAGAGCCGTTCGCTCAACGTGTTCATCGGCATCATGCTTTTCATCCTGATATGGCTATTCGTGAGTCAGGTGTTGGAGATGAGGCTGCTCGGTTCCATTCTCGACAAACTGGTCAGTGTGGGTGTCATTGCCCTCATCGTCATCTTTCAGGAAGACATACGCAAGTTTCTCTACGAACTCGGTACGCAGAAGGGGATGCGCAGGCTGGTGAATTTCTTCAAGTCTAATAAGGTGAAAGAGAAAGAGGTGGATCGCGAGACCATCATTCCCATCGTGATGGCCTGCATGAGCATGAGTAAAAAGTATGTCGGGGCCCTGATTGTCATTGAGCGCGGAGTGCCCCTTAATGACATTGTGGACACGGGAGACCTCATTGACGCGCGCATCAACCAGCGGCTCATCGAAAACATTTTCTTCAAAAACTCACCCCTGCACGACGGGGCCATGATCATCTCTAACCGGCGCATAAAGGCTGCCGGCTGCATTCTGCCCGTGAGCCACAACCTCGGCATTCCCAAGGAATTGGGACTCCGCCACCGTGCCGCCATGGGCATCTCGCAGAATTCTGATGCCATCGCCGTGGTGGTTTCGGAAGAGACGGGGCGCATCTCCGTGGCCATCAAGGGCGAATTTCACCTGCGCCTTTCAGCGGAGCAGCTCGAGAGCATTCTCACCGCAGAGATGGCGTAGAACGCTTGCAGCCGACTTGCCAAACGGGAAGAATCTTCGCAATATCGTCGGATTTATGTTTTTTTATCTGTTTGCTCACGTTTATATCGATTAAAAAACGTACTTTTGTAATCTGTAAGTGGCAAAATGTATAGAATTTCAATCAACATATATTAAAAAGATTAAACAAACTATGAGCTTATTAGATCAGATCGTAGCACGCGCCAAATCGAACAAACAGCGCATTGTGCTCCCCGAAGCAGAGGAGGAGCGCACCTTGAAAGCCGCCGACAAGGTATTAGCCGACGACATAGCAGAACTCATCCTCATCGGTAATCCCGCCAACATCAAGACACTGGCAGCCGGATGGGGACTGAAAAACATCGACAAAGCTACCATCATCGACCCGCTCAACAATCCCAAGGCTGAAGAGTATGCCCTCAAATTGGCCGAACTCCGCCAGAAAAAGGGCATGACTATTGAGAAGGCTCGTGAACTTGTGACCAAGAACAATCTTTATCTCGGCTGCATGATCATCAAGACCGATGGAGCCGACGGACAGATTTCGGGTGCCTTGAGCACCACAGGCGACACGCTTCGGCCGGCTCTGCAAATCATCAAGTGTGCTCCGGGCATCACTTGTGTGAGTGGGGCCATGCTCATTATCAGCAAGCAGGAGCAGTATGGCGAGAACGGTGTGGTGGTGATGGGTGACGTGGCCGTGACCCCGGTACCTGATGCCGACCAGTTGGCACAGATAGCCTATTGCACCGCCCAGACCTCCAAGAGCATCGCCGGCTTTGCCGAGCCGCGCGTGGCCATGCTGAGTTTCTCCACGTGGGGCAGTGCCTCCCATGAGGTGGTGGACAAAGTGGTGGAGGCCACCAAGCTGGCGCAGGAGCGCTATCCAGACCTGCATGTCGACGGCGAGTTGCAGGCCGATGCGGCCCTCGTGCCCTCTGTCGGTGCCAAGAAGGCTCCCGGCAGCCCCATTGCCGGCAAGGCCAATGTGCTTGTTGTGCCCAATCTTGAGGTGGGCAACATCGGCTACAAGCTCGTGCAGCGTCTCGGCGGTGCCATGGCCGTAGGCCCCATCCTTCAAGGTATCGCCCGTCCGGTGAACGATCTTTCCCGCGGCTGCTCTGTCGATGACATCTACTATATGGTGGCTATCACCGCTTGTCAGGCGCAGGATGCCAAATAACGGAAAACCTTTGAAATCAATCAAACTAACACGATATGAAGATTTTAGTCCTGAACTGCGGCAGTAGTTCTATCAAGTACAAGCTCTACAACATGGACGATGAGTCTGTGTTGGCCCAGGGAGGCGTGGAGCGCATCGGCATCGACAACGCTTTTATCAAGGTGACGCTGCCAAATGGCGAGAAAAAAGTGATCATGCACGACATGCCCGACCATAAGGAAGGTGTGAACTTCGTCTTCAAGACCTTGCTTGATCCTGAGATCGGGGCCATCAAGAGTCTGGAGGAAATCGACGCTGTGGGCCATCGCGTGGTGCAGGGCGGTGACAAGTTTAACCAGAGTGTCATCGTCGACAAGAGCGTGGAAGACGGTATTGAAGAACTGTGCGACCTCGCTCCTGTCCACAATGCCGGCCACTTGAAAGGCTTGCGTGCCGTGGATGCCCTCATGCCCGGCACTCCGCAGGTGTGCGTGTTCGACAATGCCTTCCACAGCAC
>ERZ1106969.466-NODE-466-length-41821-cov-4.206364_pt1 | contig 41821 bp, 34 predicted proteins | sample MGYA00403685_ERZ1106969 | MGnify/ENA primary metagenome ERZ1106969 (study PRJEB35170, sample SAMEA104062416) | human gut metagenome | biome: human gut; feature: human-associated habitat; material: faeces | place: Denmark | collected 2012-05-18 ... | reverse complement strand
AAGGTATTTCGTTTCTTATGGGGTGTAGCAAAAACTATATAATGTATTGGGGGGGGTTACGTCTATTATAATAGCACACGCTTTTAAAAAAGTGTGCACAAACTTTAGGGATGATGAAAAATAAATTTATGCACTTTGCGGAAAGACGCTGATGCAAAAGCCTGCGGGCTTATCCGCGGTTCACAATTCCCTCATAGAATTGAAATACAAACTGATTGGGGGACAACCCGGATACCTGTCCATCCCCTGTTTCTATGATTGTCCAAGAACCATCCTCCAGCTCTGCAAAGTCAACCGTATAAAAATGGCTGTCCAGTCCGGTGAACTGACGGACCAGGGACATGGGCACCCTGGGCCGTGACGCATCCTGATTGGAGTTGGCTGTCACGGACAGCACATGTCCATTCAGTATAAATGCCCTGTATTCATTGGTCCTGCCCTGTACCTTTGCAAGATCCACATATTCTTTTATCACAATCCCACCGTCAAAAAGATTTCCTCTCAGTTCCTTAAAACGCTCCAGATATCCATCCAGCTGTCGGTCCGTATAACCGGCATCAAAATACACCGGAAAGTCAGACCCTTTTACCGACTTGACGTAGTCCTTTATCAGGAAACGTCCATACTGTCTCCTTATCTCCTGCCAGTCTACCGGCTCATCCTGCCTGAAAACAGTCATCCGAGGCGTACTTCCCTTTATGTGCGGGTAAACATTGGGAAATTCATGACAGAGCCTGTACTCTTCGGGTGAATTAATCAGCCGGATACCCTGTTCCAACAGGGCGTCATAAAGACAGCCGTACTGATCCGGTTTAAGCATCCATCCCCGGTAAATGCAGGGGCCGGGTTCCAGGTCCCCAGGATAAAACTTAAGCCTGTCTTTTGCCATAAACCCGTCATAATTGTAAAAGCCAGCCATTAAATCAGGGAAGCGCACAGCTTCCCTATATTCATATTCATAATCCGGGTCCGGCTTCCTTATATTAAAATAATCAGCCGGATACAAAATAAGTGTCTTCATCGCTCTTCCTCACATTTAATCACTTGGATTATCATTTTACCATGTCAGGACAGGTTATACAATATGACACTTAAAAGTGAAAGGAATATCCGCACGGACACTCTATGTCACCCTTATTATAAATCTCACCCCGGATCCTTCTGATATGCGCCCGGCTCCCGCACACCGGACACACGAAATCAGCTTCGCCAAATCCGTCCGTGGGCTGCAGCGCCACCAGTGAGGCACGGATAAAATGATACAAATTGTCAAAGCTGATATCCCCGCCAGCCTCAGGACATCCGGCAGTCCTGCCCGTGTAGTCTCCCATCTGTCTTCCTCCATGATAATCTCTTATCTGCCATGATACTATATATTATGCAAAAAGCGGCTCCAGGCGCAGCTTATTGGAAAAATCAAAGAGCGGGACAGGCCTGTCCTCCTCCTCCTCTGCGCCCATGGCTTTGTACCAGATATCCAGCGCCCTCTGAACCGTTATCTCCATATCATGGTAATAATAAAGGCTTGCACCGGTATGGGTCACCACGTCCTCGATGAGCAGTCTGGCATCCTGATTTTCAAACATGACTTCATTGAGATTGTCCTTTGTAATCTTCATCGGGTCCCTCCTTACTCTAATCCTTATCCACAGCTTCTTTCAATGATATATAAATCACATATATTTAAATAGTATATATGATATATGCTCCTGCCATCACGCCTATAAAATGCCTGATAGGAACATACGTTCTTCATATATACATAATAGCACGAACATACGTTCGAGTCAAGCCTCATCTGCTATTATTACATGATTTTCCATATCCTCTCTTGCTTTTAGGGTTGCCATATAATATAATGTGGAAGATATCCTAATTTAAGATTTCCTATTATGCAGAAGCATGGAAAGGTTATGGATCATGTTAGCAGGCTACTTTAAGAAAATTGGCATGCGCCGTTTTACGGTCATGGCAATCGGTAATTTATTTCTCGGGATGGGAATCAGCATATTCAAATTATCCGGTCTGGGTAATGATCCGTTCAGCGGCATGGTCATGGCGCTGTCTGACAGGACAGGCATCACATACGCCCTTTTCCTTGTGATGGTAAATGCAGTACTGTTCCTGTATGAAATCACCGCAGGCAGGAAACTGATCGGTGCCGGCACGCTGATTAATGCTTTCCTGTTAGGGTACATAGTAACCTTCTTTTACGATATATGGCTTACCTTCATCGGTACGCCGGAACAGATGCCCCAGCGTGTCATCACGGTTTTAACCGGGGTCATCATAACCAGCTTTGGCGTTTCCCTGTACCAATACCCAAACGTAGGCGTGGCTCCCTATGACAGCATTTCCCTGATATGGTGCAGGAAGAAACCTCATGTGCCGTATTTCTGGTACAGGATCAGTACGGATACCTTCTGCGCCCTCATATGCTGGCTGTCCGGAGGAATCATCGGCCTGGGCACCCTCCTGGCAGCATTCGGCCTGGGTCCCATTGTCCAGTTCTTCAACGTACATGTATCTTCCTGGCTTTTAGATACCGGTTCCGTACTTCAATAATTTGTAAGTTTTTCTTCAAACTACGTCCATGAATATCAGGTATAATGAATTTAGTCCAGGTCCAGCCCTGGGATACAAAGGAGGAATCATGATGGATACAAACAAAAAAATATTAATCGGCGCCATCAGTGCTGCCGTGGTTATCGGAGGGGTCGCCATTGGCCTGATTTTAAGCCAGACACCGGAGAAGGCAGACCTTACAACCATACACACGGAGGCGGCCACCGAGCCCCCCAGTGAAACCCTGCCGCCCGCCACCACGGAGGCAGAGACGGCACCCACTTCCGCGCACACGGATGCTGCTTCCAGCGTGACAGCGGATATAGGGACCTACACAGCCGGCAAGGTTTCGGTCCAGTACCCCATCCTGACCATGGATGATGCCCAGAATCAGGATAAAATCAACGCACTGTTAAAATCCAACGCCCTTTCCGTCATCAAAGCCAATGATATCGACGAGGCCAAGGACACCCTTTCCATCAAATGCAAGATCGTATCCGCTGACCGCAAGCGTGTTACTGCCACCTATACAGGCAGCCTTTCAAAGGACGGCGGCGCTTATCCGGTCAGCCTGTTCTATACCAACACGGTAAACCTTCTGCAGGCCCAGGACCTTGGGTTTGACGATTTTACAGACGCCTATACCATGGCAGGATATGTGTTAAGCGACGATGTGAAATTCAACGGTATTTCCTCTGATGTGGAAGCCGCGGTACTGGAATACAGAAGTTCCCTGGATATCGACACACTGACAAGGATATTTGACGGCGCGGACTTCCCCCTGGCATCTGAAACCCAGTGGCCTGAGTCCTTTAGTTATGAGAAACAGGGAACCATCTATTTCTCCATGCCGGTCCCCCATGCCCTGGGAGATTACGTCATAGTTGCATTTGACCCGTCAACCAAATAGCCATGGCAAAACATTCTGGTTGATATCATAAGATATTTGATATATAATTATCATTAATTCTAATAGATAAAGGAGCAGCTACAACTATGGATAACGTAATGATTTTTGACCACCCGTTGATTCAGCACAAGATTTCCATACTGCGCAACAAAGCTACAGGAACCAACGAGTTCCGCGCCCTCATTGAGGAGATTGCCATGCTCATGGGTTATGAGGCCCTGCGTGACCTTCCCGTGGAGGATGTGGAGGTTGAAACCCCCATTGAGACGTGTATGACGCCTATGATTTCCGGACGTAAGCTGGCCGTGGTACCCATCCTCCGTGCAGGACTTGGCATGGTTAACGGCATCCTTGCACTGGTTCCCAGCGCCAAGGTAGGCCACATCGGACTGTACCGCGACGAGGTAACGCATGAGCCTCACGAATATTACTGTAAGCTTCCAAACCCCATTGAGGAGCGCACCATCATTGTGACAGACCCCATGCTGGCAACCGGCGGTTCCGGCGTGGCTGCAGTGGATTTCATCAAGGAACACGGCGGCAAAAAGATTAAATTCATGGCAATCATCGCTGCCCCTGAAGGACTTGAACGTCTTCACAAGGCCCATCCTGATATTCAGGTTTATGTGGGTCACCTGGACCGCTGTCTCAATGAGAATGCTTATATCTGTCCGGGACTGGGCGATGCCGGGGATAGGATATTTGGAACAAAGTAAATTTAAGAAATGACATAAATGATACGGATGCTGAAAGGCAGAGGGATGTAACATGGGTTACACGTCCTCTGCCTTTCTTGATTTACCGGAATACCCTGGTAATATGGATTGTCAGATACAGGATTTCCTCCCGCGTAATGACTGTCTTAGTGGATGTTTCCACATATCCGCTGATTTTCATGGCTGCCTCCAATTCATTGGGGTACTGGCGGCTAATCTGTTCATAGAGAAAGGAGTCCTTTTCCTCCAGCATACGTCCTTCTAAAAGCCTCTGGACAAAAAACTGCAGATGGGTCACAAACCGTGAGAAATACAGGCTTTCCGTATCCAGCTCCTTTTTCATGTGGAACTGGACCACGGTCAGGATGTCCTTTACCATTTTTACCGATGACATGGTGCGTTCCATGGTCATGCCCTCTGTCTGGGCATTGACAAGATGGAAGGCAATGTTGCCGGCTTCTTCTTCCGGCAGTCTGAGCCCCAGACGCTGGTTCAGATAATCCACGGCATCTTTTCCAGCCCTGTATTCCCTGGGATAGAATTTCTTCACTTCCCAGAGAAGGCGGTTCTGGAGCACGATGCCTTTCTGAGAGCGTTCCATGGCATAGATAAGGTGGTCAAGAAGGGTAAAGAACGCCTGGCTGTCCAGGGCACAGGAAAGGCTGCTGCCCGCAGCGTCCACTGCCTCCTGTATGACCTCCAGGGTTTCCTGGGGAATCCCTTCTATCATCCGGCTGTAATCCTTAAGGATTCCTCCCTGGCCGGATACAAAACGGCGCTCCACGTCCTTTTCTTCCAAACAGCCTCCAACCTGGGTCTTGAAACGCAGGCCCCGTCCCATGATGATTTCTTCCTGGCCTTTTGCATTTTTAACCAATATGAAATTATTATTCAGTATTTTCAGTACCTTCACAATCCCTCCCCCTTTGCAGATATGATTGTAACGGATATTTTTATTCCACACAAGCCCCGTTTGCAGCAATCACGTCCCTGTACCAGTAAAAACTGTCTTTTTTATATCGTTTCATTTCCCTTAAATCAAACTCATCCCTGTCAACATATATAAAGCCATACCGCTTCCCATAGCCCTGGTGGGTGCTTACCAGATCAATGGCAGACCATGGACAGTATCCCATGACCTCCACACCGTCTGTCACCGCCAATCTCAGCTGGTTTATGTGGGCGGCCAGATACTCAATGCGGTAAGAATCATGTACAGATTCATCCTCCTCCAGAATATCTGGCGCACCGATTCCGTTTTCTGTTATGAGCACCGGCAGATGATAGCGCTCATAAACTTTCCGCAGTGTCAGACGCAGCCCCTCAGGATCCACGACCCAGCCGTATTTTGTTTTTCCCACATAGGGGTTTTCCTCCGGGCGATACACGCCCGGCTCCCCCAGCATGATCTGCTGGTCCCCTGCCCTTGGAGCCACATCGGAGCCATCTCCCCTGCTGGCTCCCACGGTAGCAGTGGAATAATAGTTCATGGCAATGAAATCCGGTTTGGCGCCAGCCAGGATTTCCAGGTCCCCGTCCATGAGGGAAGGCGCAATGCCCCTGTCCTCCAGGTACCGGAATGCCAGACTATTGTATCTCCCGAACACGGCCGCGTCCAGGAAATTCCAACACCGGATGGATTCCCAGTTATGGGCCGCAATGGAGTCCCTGGGGCTGCATGTGGCAGGGTACATGGCCGTTATATTTAAAGCCGGACCGATTTTGGCGTCAGGACACATCTGATGCAGCAGCTTCATGGCCTGAGCCTGGGCCAGAAGCATGTGGTGATTCTGGAGATACAGTGTTTTTTGATTAGGAAGGCCCTTTCCTTTAGGAACCCCGATGGCACCCGGATGGAGAATCATGGTGTTCTGCTCATTGATGGTAAGCCAGTATTTTACCTGGGAACCAAAGTGGGTATACAGTACCTTCGCGTATTTGACAAATGCCTCAATGGTATCCCGACTGCTCCAGCCGCCCTTTTCCTCCAGCACATAAGGCAGATCAAAGTGGTACATGGTAATCACAGGCTCTATCCCGTACTTTCTGCACGCCTCAATCACTTGGTTATAAAAGGCAATGCCTTTCTGGTTCACCGTCCCTGTGCCTTCCGGCAGTATCCTGGTCCATGCCACGGAAAAACGGTATGCCTTAAGCCCCATCTCCCCCATAAGCGCAATGTCCTCCTCCCAGCGGTGGTAGTGGTCGCTGGCCACTCTAAAATCCGCTGTGCCAGAGGGATGTTCACACATATCAATGATGGATGGTGATTTCCCATCCTCGTTCCATGCACCCTCCACCTGATAAGCAGAGGTGGAGGCACCCCACAAAAAATCCTCTGGAAATGCTTTTATACTTTGATAAATCATCTAATCTCCTGCTTCCTTTCCTGCATCTATATTTATTGGCATGACATTTCTCAGCAAAGCTTCATCAGTTCCATCCCTGCCTCCACATCCCTGGGCTGTGTGGTAAGCACCTCAGACAGGCCTCCATTGTTCACCACCAGCACGGGCGTAACCAGATCGTATCCCAAATCCAGGATTGCCTGCCGTTCAATCTCCACCAGGGGAGTCCCAGGCTCCACCAGGTCATCCACACCTGCAAGGGCGGTAAAATGCTTTCCCTGGAGATTCACTGTATCAATACCGATATGGATCAGCACTTCCACACCGTTTTCACATGTGATGCCAATGGCGTGCTTTGTCTCAAAAAAAGCGGTTATACGTCCTTTTACCGGTGATACGATTGTATTTCCTGTTGGTATGACCGCCATCCCCTTTCCAAGGACACCGCTGGAGAATACGGCGTCCCTGACTTCTGAAAGGGGAACCGCATGGCCGCTTACAGGGGATTGGATGGAAAACGTCTTCTGACCGGCTCCTGTTTTTTCAGATGAACGTTCCTCAGCACCGCGTTTCACTTCCTCATATGTCCTCCCCTTATGTTTCACTTCCTTACATTTTCCTTCAGGCTCCTCAAATCCCATCACCCATGCTGCTGCAAAGGCTGCCGCAAAAGCAATGACGCAGGTAATGACTGCATGGACAATATTCATGGGATTCTCTCCAATGAAGGCGGGAAGCGCTGCCAGTCCAGGGGATACGAAAGCATACCGCACCAGTCCGGACAGACCTGCATAGATTCCAGCAATGCCTCCGCCAATCATGGATGCAATCAAGGGACGTTTCAGCTTCAACGTAACACCGTACAGGGATGGCTCCGTAATACCCAGGACCGCGGTGATGCCCGTGGAGGTTGCCAGCTGTTTCAATTCCTGGTTCTTTGTCTTTAAGGCAACTGCCAGGGTTGCCCCACCCTGGGCCACATTGGAGGCCAGCATGCCCGGTCCGTTAATCATCTCAGAACCTGTCTTGGTTAGCTGCATGGTGGCAATGGGTGTCATGGCCCAGGCCGTGCCGGATACCACCAGCACGGGCTGCAGCGCACCCATAAGTGCGGGAATCAGCCAGCTGGCCTTTCCGTTAATGAACTCAGCTCCGGCCGCAATGACATCATTCAGGAATACACCGATGGGTCCTACGGCCAGGAACGCAATAGGCGCTGTCACAAATAATGTGATTAACGGTTTGGTGAAAAACTTTATCATAGAAGGGGAAACCTTTTCCGCGAACCGCTCCACATGGGACATGATCCAAACCGTAAAGATGATGGGAAGCACGCTGTAGGAGTAGTCCGAAAGAATGAGCGGTATCCCGAAAAACGTAATCGGCGCCCCGGATGACAGCATGCCGCTCCAGGTGGGATGCAGCAGGGTACAGGCCAGCGTCATGGCCAGGATAGGGCTGCACTCAAACTTAATTGCAGCGCCGTAAGCCAGAAGCACAGGCATAAAGTAAAATGCGCCGTCTGAAATCATATTCAGCATCTGGTAGGTGCTTCCGTCCGTGTTCACCAGGTTCAGGAGGGTGAGCACTGCCAGGACCGCCTTAATCATACCTCCGCCCACCAGTGCAGGTATCACTGGTGTGAAGGTAGTGGATATGATGCTGATAATCCTGGTGAGCCATTTTTCTTTTTCTCCGGATCCGCCTTTATGGGAACCGTCCGGATTGGAACGTCCCTGCCCTTCCCCGGTTATTTCCCTGATGGCCCTGAATGCGGTCTGGACCTCATTTCCGATGACTACCTGAAACTGTCCTCCCTTGTCAACAACGCTGATGACCCCGGGTATTTCCTCCACCCGGTCCCGGTCCACCTTTCCTTTGTCCCTGAACTCAAATCTAAGCCTGGTTGCGCAATGGGTCAGCATTGCCACATTATCTTTTCCGCCAACAGCTTCCAGGACCTCCAGCCCTGTTTTCCTGTAATCCATACCAATCTCTCCTCTCGTGGTACTCCAATTAATCCATAGAAAGTGCACAAAAAAAGACCAAACATAACAGACACGATATGTGTCCATATGATTTGGTCTTGCCTGCATTACCAGTAACAGCCTCATTCACTGTTATTCAATTCATTGTCTTAAGACGTAAATAAGTTTAACAGACTGTCTTTGACATTGCAATATTAATTTCTGCCAAAATACACGGGGCATATTCGGTTAATATGCACAATTATTTAACAACCTTCAATCCGCCTTTTCCCGGCTCAGCAGCGGGTTCAGCTGCTTCCTCTGTTTCCCTTACTTCTTTGATTACGATGTTCTCCTGATTTTTGTAGATGGAATCAGCGGGCACGCAGCCCCTTACGCTGGACAGCGGGTATACATTGGAATTCCTTCCGATGATGGTTCCCGGATTCAGCACGCTGTTGCAGCCAACCTCTACATGGTCGCCCAGGATTGCTCCGAATTTCTTAAAACCAGTGGTCACATCCCCGTCCTCGGCATGGACCTTAACTAAGGACTTGTCAGACTTGACGTTGGAGGTAACTGCCCCAGCTCCCATATGCGCCTTATAGCCCATGATGGTGTCCCCGATATAGTTGAAATGCGGCACCTGTGCGCCGTCAAAGATGATGGAGTTCTTAATCTCACAGGAATTGCCGATAACAGCGCCCTCGCCGATGATGACGCGGCCCCTTAAAAATGCACTCTGGCGTACCTCTGCCTTGGCGCAGATAATCATGGGCCCGCCCATGGCAATGGTGGGGGCAATTTTGGCCGACCTGTGAATCCAGATGTTCTTGCCTACCTTCTTATACTCGGTCTCCGGCAGGATTGGCCCTATTTCCTCGATGAATGCCCCGATATTGGGAAGCACTTCCCACGGATATACCTGTCCGTCAAACAGCTTCTCTGCAATTGTATGGCTTGTGTCCAAAAGTTCTTTGATTGTCATCTGTTCCAGTTTCATAAATTAGTTCTCCTTTTTATTAGATTCCTGTCTTTTATAGTGTGCGGCAGCCGAATCAAAAAACCTGCGCATATCGTACTGGTTATTCATCCGGATTACATTCACTGTCCTGCCTGCCACAAAACGCTCCAGCTTCTCCATGTATTCATCGGAAGTAATGGAGCCCTCTGACACATAGGTAAGTCCCTTTTCCCAGCTGGCTGTCAGATCCGGGTTCAGAAGCTGATGGATGGAATTCTCCACCACGTCAAATACCATCTCGCCTAACAGGGCCGGGGTAATGACCTGGGTTTTCTTGTTAAGGCTCAGATACTTGATGTTGAACAGCTTTTTCAGTATCTCTGCCCTGGTTGCACTGGTCCCGATACCGCTTCCCTTAATCTGGGCCCGCAGCTCCTCATCCTCTATGAGCTGGCCCGCATTCTCCATGGCCAGGATGATGGAACCGGAGGTATACCGCTTGGGCGGGGATGTCTCCCCTTCTTTTATATTTAAATCCACAAGAGTAAGTATATCATTTTTTTTCAGATCTGCAAGCATTTGCAGCAATACTGTCCTGTCAACTTTTGGAGACTGTGCCTCTGCCTCCCCGCTGTTTTCCTGGTTCCGGGCATCGTCCCCTGCCTTGGCGGCCTGGTCGGCGCCCTCCTCAAAGGTTTCCTCCACGCCATTCTTCCTGGCCAGGTTCACATCCGCCACCTTCAGGTATCCGGGTTCGGCCAGCACCTTAAAGCTGGCAAAGAAATGTTCCTTCATCCGCTCCAGCTCCAGGCTGTATTTCTGGTAGATGGCCGCCGGATAAAAGATGCTTAGGAACCTCCTGCATATGACCTGGTACACTTTTTCCGAAAGGGGCGGCAGGTTTTTTGCCGACCCGGCCCCCTGTCCCGTGGGCACGATGGCGTAGTGGTCCGTAATCTGTTTGTCATTCACATACCTGGTTTTGGCGATTCCCTTAAAGGAACCGCTGTCCAGGATTTCCTGGGCAAACTCCGCCATGGGGCCATAATTCTTAAGTCCGCCGATATTCTTATATATCTCCTTGGATACAGCGGTGGACAGCACCCTGGCATCGGTCCTGGGATAGGTGACCATCTTCTTCTCGTAAAGCTCCTGGACTACCTTAAGGGTTTCATCCGGGCTGATTTTAAACATTTTGGAACAGTCGTTCTGCAGTTCAGCCAGGTTGTAGAGAAGGGGAGGATTCTTTGTCTCCTTCTTCTTTTCCTTGGAAACCACCACTGCTTCCATGGGCGGCTCTTCCCTTAACATGGCAATCAGTTCTTCCGCGTGTTCCCTGTCCTTAAAACCGTTTTCCTTATACAGGTGGGGGGTGTCGAAATACCTGGAGCCTTCCGCTGCCTTCCATTCCGCGTCAAAGGGGACAGGAGCCCCATCCTTTCCCGGCGATTCAAAGTTTCCGATAACCCTGTAAAAAGGTGTCTTTATGAAATTGCGGATTTCCCGTTCCCTGCGCACCACCATGCCTAACACGCAGGTCATGACACGGCCCACGGAAAGGACCGTGAACCTGGTTCCCAGGTAATTGGAAAGGGCCGGCCCGTACTTGAGCGTAAGGGCCCTGGAAAAGTTGATTCCCATCAGGTAATCTTCCTTTGCCCTTAAGTAGGCTGAGGCTGACAGGTTATCGTATTCGGATTCATCCTTTGCCTCCCTGATTCCCCTTAATATCTCTTCCTCTGTCTGGGAATCAATCCACACACGCTTCTGTTTCTTATCCTTCACATCTGCCAGCTGGGCAACCAGCCGGTATATATATTCCCCCTCCCGCCCCGAGTCCGTACATACATAGATTGTATCCACATCCGGACGGTTTAAGAGACCTTTGACAATTTCAAACTGCTTTGCAACATTTCCAATGACCTCGTACTTGAATTCCTTGGGAAGGAACGGCAGGGTCTGAAAGCTCCAGCGCTTGTATTTCATGTCATAGGCTTCCGGATAACTCATGGTCACCAGATGGCCCACACACCATGTGACAACCGCTGTATCCGATTCAATATACCCATCCTGGCGCCTGCCCTTTATCTTAAGGGCTTCTGCGAACTGCTGGGCCACGCTGGGTTTTTCCGCTATGTATAATGACTTTGACATCCAATCCCTCTTTTGCTTTCTCTGCTATACGCGGCGCATAAATGGGCAAGATTTCCAGTGCCAGCCGCAGCGCGTATTTGTATAGTATACCATTAAATCCGGTCCGTGGCAATGATGGGAAATATTAATTCATACTTTGGTTACATATTTGTAATAAATGAAGGGGCGCTGAATCATCCGTCAGCGCCCCTTCCATTGTCTTATACAGTCAGGAATTTATAAATCGTGGTGGTTTTATATTCCTGTCCCGCCTTTAAGATGGGGGACGGGAAGTCTGGCTTATGCACGGCGTCCGGATAGTACTGTGTCTCAAAACAGAACGCATGGCGGTAATCATAATGGGCACCGCCCTTTCCCGGCAGCTCATCCGTCAGGAAATTGGCAGTGTAGAACTGGATGCCCGGAAGGTCCGTATAACACTCCATCACGCGTCCGCTGGCAGGGTCCATGGCCTTTGCAGCCAGGGCCAGTTCACCTTTAGGATGGTCCAGCACCCAGTTGTGGTCATAACCTTTGCCGAACACCAGGGCCTCAAAATCCTGGTCAATATCCCGGCCAATGGGTTTCATTTCCGTAAAATCCATTGGAGTGCCGGCTACCGGGGCAATCTCCCCCGTGGGAATGGATACCTGGTCCGCGGGCGTATAATGGCCGGCATTCAGCCATACCTGCTGGTCCAGCACATTCCCGCTGGCATGGCCCGCCAAATTAAAATAGCTGTGGTTGGTAAAGTTGGCCACGGTGTCCGCGTCACACACCATGTGATAATCCAGTACAAGGCTGTCCTCATCTGTCAGGGTATAACTCACCGTAATCTTTGCGTTGCCTGGATATCCCTGGTCCCCGTCCGGGCTTTCCAGATAAAAGTCCAGCCTGCTGCCTTTATCTGTCTCAGAAGCACTGCACTCCCATACCCTGTCATGATACAGGTCAGGGCCGCTGTGAAGGTTGTTGGGGCCGTCGTTGGCGGCCAGGGGATAATCTTTACCGCCAATGGTAAGGACCGCGCCTTTGATGCGGTTGGCGTTGCGCCCTACCGGCGCGCCGAAATGGGGCGGGTTCTTCCGGTAGCTGTCCAGATCATCATATCCCAGTACCACATCCCCCGGTATGCCGTCCTTGTCAGGCACCACCATGGAAACCCACACGCCCCCAAGGGTAATGAAGGAAGCAGATACCTTGTTCTTATTAATCAGGGTATACCTGTAAACCTCGGTGCCGTCCGGCATTGTCCCGAATGATTCCTTTGCGATTGCCATATGTTCCTCCTTGTCCCGGTATATTATTTTGCCTGGATATAACCCTTTGCAGTCAGCAGTTCCGCACAGAGGACAGCGCCTCCGGCCGCTCCGCGGACCGTGTTATGGGACAGGCCCACGAACTTGTAATCATAGACCTTGTCTTCCCTTAAACGGCCAATGGAAATACCCATTCCATTCTCAAAATCCACATCCGCCGTTACCTGGGGGCGGTTATCTTCCTCCAGATATTGGATGAACTGCTTTGGCGCGCTGGGAAGCGCAAGTTCCTGGGGAAGCCCCTTAAAGGCCACCAGCTTCTCAATCAGCTGCTCCTTTGTCACTTTCTTCCTGAACTTGACAAATGCGGCTGCCGTATGTCCGTTCAGCACAGGCACGCGGATGCACTGGCAGGTGATGACAGGGCTTTCAGCCTTTACAATCACGCCATCCTCCACCCTGCCCCACAGACGCAGCGGTTCCTGTTCGCTCTTCTCTTCCTCACCGCCAATGTAGGGAATGATATTGCCCTCCATCTCAGGCCATTCCTTAAAGGTCTTGCCCGCGCCGGAGATTGCCTGATATGTAGTTGCAACCACTTCATATGGCTCAAATTCCTTCCAGGCGGTCAGGGCCGGGGCATAACTCTGGATGGAGCAGTTGGGCTTAACAGCAATGAAACCGCGGTCCGTGCCCAGGCGTTTTCTCTGGAAGGGGATGACATCAAAGTGCTCCGGGTTGATTTCCGGCACTACCATAGGAACATCCGGGGTCCAGCGGTGGGCGCTGTTATTGGAGACAACCGGGGTTTCGGTCTTTGCATAAGCCTCCTCAATGGCCTTGATTTCATCTTTGGTCATATCAACCGCGCTGAACACAAAATCCACGCCTGCCGCAACATTCTCCACCTCGTTTACATTCATCACAACCAGCTGCTTCACAGCCTCCGGCATGGGGGTGGCCATCTTCCAGCGGTCTCCCACCGCCTCCTCATAGGTCCTGCCTGCGGAACGCGGGCTGGCAGCCACTGTCACCACCTCATACCATGGATGGTTTTCCAGCAGGGAAATGAACCTCTGTCCAACCATGCCTGTTGCGCCTAATACGCCGACTCTTAATTTCTTTTCCATAGTCCCTTCATTCTCCTCATTGTCCATTTTTCATCCGCCAGTGGAGGAACCCTTCCTTAATCTGTGGGGGAATTATTCCTGTATCGGGGAATCTTTCCCTATCCTATACCAAATCCAGCAAAAATGCAACAGGAAATTCGCCTTTTGCGCACATTTGTTTTTATATTGCGGACAAACATGGCTTTTTGTCTGTCACATTCCCTAAAAATCCATATGATTGTTTTTAACCTTAAAACTTCCTGTTAAGTACTCTATAATGAAGATAAATATGCGTTAAGATAAAACATATCATGTAAGAAAGGCGTTATAATGAACAAAGAAACAAAATACCCTTATGTCCTGTTTCATATTAACGGCTCCCTCTATTGCCTGAACAGTCAGTATCTTTCGAAAATCCGCCCTATGCCGGATTATGAAAAAATCCCAAAGGCGCCAGCCAGTATAATGGGAATGTTCCGGCAGGATGACCGTATTGTCACCCTGATGGATTTACGCACCGAGTTAGGCTACCGGTCAATGTCCAGTGAATGTATGGAATTTGAGGAAATGATTGATGCAAGGAAGCAGGATCATCTCAACTGGCTTTCGGAACTTGAACGGTGCATTCAAAAGGACGAACCCTTCCTTCTGGCAAAGGATCCACATCAGTGTGCCTTTGGACGCTGGTATTACAATTTCCACACAGACAATCAGGCCGTGGCATTCCATCTGCGCAAAATAGAAGAGCCCCATAGGAAGCTTCACGAGGCAGCCATTGAAGTGGAAACATGTGCAAAGAACCATGACCAATGCCATCGTGAAACATGTTTAAAAACCATCCTTAAAAATATAAAAGAAGAAACCGCGCCCGTAATCCTCAAGCTTATGGATGAGACAAAGGATTATTTCCGCACCTCCATTTATAAGGAAATGGTGCTTGTGCTGGACCGCATCAACTGCGGGATTGCCGTGGATGAGATTGCGGGGATTGAGGATCTGGATGAGCTTGGATGGGACGGGCAGGATTACATGCGCGGCCAGTGTCCTTACATACGTAATGTTTTACAAAGCGCCAAATATAAAGGACTTATATTTGAGCTGGACGTTGACTATATTGCCAGGCAGATGGGTGCGGTACAAGCCGCCCTTACAAGTTAAAACACGGACGGATGCACTGCATCCAATACCGGCTATGGGAGCAGGACGTGCGCTTACAGGCGCACCTTGCTCCCTTTTCCATCCCTCTTAGCCAGCTTCAGCCGGTTCATATGGACTTCCTTGCCCTTATAATCAATGACAGGGTTGTCACCAATCAGGTATAATTTCTCCAGTTCCTCATTCTTTGCAAGCTTGATTCCCCTTACGCCCCTGGACGCTTTCTTAAGGACGGATATCTCCTCCAGCGGGAACCGCAGGAACACGCCGCTTGTGGTCTGCAGCACCACTTCCTCCTGTCCCTCCACCGGAAGGATGGATACAACCTGGTCACCGTCCTGCAGCTTGGTTGCCGCAACCATCCGGTTATTGGTCTCAAACTCCTCTGCCGGGACCTGCTTCACCATGGCCATCTTAGTTGCGAACACCAGGGTGGCCCCCTTTAAATCCTGGGCGCATGTGAGATAGACAATGGAATCCTTTGTACCGTCATATTTACTCAGGTTCTCAATGGGCACGCCTTTGTCCCTCAGCTTGCCTGCCGGCACATCCATGGCCTTAATCTGATACAGGCTTCCGCTGGCTGCAAACAGGCATATTTTGTCCGTGTTCAGGCACCGGATCACATGGACCTGCTCCGTGTCAACGGTTTCCTGGTTCCTCTCATAGGTGGACTTGTCAAGAAGCTTGCAGTATCCGAACCGGTCAAGGACAAACACCACCTCCTGGACCTGGACCGCGCTTTCATCGTACACAGCTTCGGGCCCATCCTCAATCAGGGTACGCCTTGGAACGGAGAATTCCTCCTTGATGGCGGCCAGATCATCTTTGATGACCCGGTTCATCTCTTCCCTGCTGCCGAGAATCTTCTTATACTCTGCAATCCGCCTCAAAGTCTCTTTGTGTTCCTTCTCCAGGGCCAGGATTTCCAGGCCGATTAACTTGTAGAGCCGCATCTCCAGGATGGCGGAGGCCTGGCGTTCCGTAAAATGCAGTTTCCTGGCATCCTCCTCAAATCCCGGCGCCTTAAACCTGATGTTGGACACATCGCCGGCTGTCAGGCATGCCTTGGCATCCTTCAGGTTCTTGGACCCCCTGAGGATGGCAATGATCAGGTCGATGCAGTCGCATGCCGTAATCAGGCCTTCCTGCACTTCCTTCTTATCCGTTTCCTTCTGAAGCAGGACATTGTACTTGCGTTTTGTGTTCCCATACTGGAAATCCAGGAAATTGCGCAGGATTCCCTTCAGGTTCAGTGTCTCCGGGCGTCCTCCGGCAATGGCCAGCATGTTTACCCCGAAGGTATCCTCAAACTTCGTCTTCTTATAAAGGATATTCTTGATTTTCTCTATGTCCGCATCCTTGCGCAGTTCCAGCACGATGCGGATTCCTTCCTTGTTGGACTGGTTGGAGATGTCCACCACATCGGTCAGCTTCTTGCTCTCCACCAGGTCAGCAATGTCCACCAGGAACTTATTGATTCCGGCGCCTATCATGGTGTAGGGAATCTCGGTGATGACAAGCTTGTCCTTATCCGCCTTGCGCTTCCCAAGCTCCACCTCCAGCTTGCCGCGCAGCTTTATCTTGCCTGCCCCGGTCTCATAGATGACCGGCAGTTCGCTTTTATTGGCAATGATCCCACCCGTGGGGAAATCCGGGCCGGGCATATATTCCATGAGCTGTTGTGTGGAAATCTCCGGATCATCGATATATGCCCTGACCGCGTCCACCACCTCACCCAGGTTATGGGGCGGGATACTGGTGCTCATGCCTACCGCGATGCCCTCTGCCCCGTTTATCAGAAGGTTGGGCACCCTGACCGGCAGGACCTCCGGCTCCTTCTCCGTCTCATCGTAGTTGGGTATGAAATTTACGGTCTTATCTAAGTCTTTCAGATATACTTCCTGGGCGAATTTCTCCAGACGGGCCTCCGTATACCTCATGGCAGCCGCCCCGTCCCCTTCAATGGAACCAAAGTTGCCGTGGCCGTCCACCAATGCCATTCCCTTTTTAAACTCCTGGCTCATGACAACCAGTGTCTCATAGATGGAGCTGTCCCCATGGGGATGATATTTACCCATGGTATCGCCCACGATACGCGCCGACTTCCTGTGGGGCTTATCGTGGTCCAGGCGCAGCTCGCTCATATCATAGAGGACCCGGCGCTGTACCGGCTTTAGTCCGTCCCTGGCGTCCGGTATGGCCCTTGCAGTAATGACGCTCATGGAGTAATTCATGTAGCTCTTCTGCATTTCCTCGCTATATTCTGTCCTTATTATCTTTTCAGCCATGTTATTGTCTTCTCCTTGTCATGTGCACCTGGCAGCAATCCCGGGGCGCCTCGTCTTCCGGCGTCCGGATGCATGTGCTTTATGCGTCAATCTCGGCCTCGTCCGCGTGTTCGTAAATGAACGTGCGGCGGGGAGCCACTTCGCTTCCCATCAGCATCTCTGTTATCTCGGAAGCCATCCTGGCGTCCTCGATTTCCACCCGCTTCAATACGCGGCGTTCCGGGTCCAGGGTGGTCTCCCACAGCTGCTCCGCGTCCATTTCACCAAGACCTTTATACCGCTGGAGGGTAAAATCCCCGGTGTGGGTCCTGCGGTAGCGTTCCAGCTCTTTCTCATCATACAGGTACTGCTCCTCGCCCCGTTTGGGAATCACCTTGAACAGGGGCGGCATGGCAATATACACATGGCCGTCATAAATCAGTTCGGGCATGAACCTATATAGGAATGTAAGGAGAAGGTGGTCGATATGGCTCCCGTCCACATCGGCATCCGTCATCAGTATGATTTTATCGTAACGCAGCTTCGTGATATCAAAGTCATTGCCATATCCTTCCGAGAACCCGCAGCCAAAGGTATTGATCATGGTCTTGATTTCCGCATTGGCAAGTACCTTGTCCATGGAGGCTTTTTCCACGTTGAGGATTTTTCCCCTGATGGGCAGGATGGCCTGATACTTACGGTTCCTGGCTGTTTTGGCAGAGCCTCCGGCAGAATCTCCCTCAACAATGAAAATCTCGCATTTTTCCGCTTCCCTGCTCTCACAGTTGGCCAGCTTGCCGTTACTGTCAAAGGAGAACTTGGATTTGGTCAGCATGTTGGTCTTGGCCTTTTCCTCGGCGCGGCGTATCCTGGCAGACTTTTCCGCACAGCCAATCACGCCCTTAAGCACTTCCACGTTGCGGTCAAAATACAGCTGCAGCTCGTCCCCTGTCACGGTAAACACGGCTTTGGTAGCGTCCGCGCTGGCCATCTTGGTCTTGGTCTGTCCCTCGAATATGGGGTCCGGGTGCTTGATGGCCACGACCGCCGTCATGCCGTTGCGGGTATCCGCGCCCGTGAAGTTGGTATCTTTTTCTTTTAAGATTCCAAGTTCCCTGGCATAGCTGTTGATCAGTGCGGTGAACTTGGTCTTAAATCCCGCCAGATGGGTGCCCCCCTCCTGTGTGAAGATATTGTTGCAGAAACCCAGGATATTTTCCTCAAAGGTATCCACAAACTGGATAGCCGCCTCCACCTCAATCCGGTCCACCATGCCCTTAAAATAAATGGGGTCGTGCACAGCCGCCTTGCCTGTATTCAATTCCTTTACATAGGCAACAATCCCCTCCGGCTCATGGTAGGTAATCTTCTCGTTCTCACCCGGCCGCTTGTTCTCATAGCAGATGGTCAGCATGGGGTTCAGGTAGGCTGTCTCATGAAGGCGGCTTTTCAGCCATTCAGCCTTGAACCTGGTCTTCTCAAAGATATCCCCGTCCGGAAGGAAATTAATCCTGGTGCCGGTCTCCCTTGTCTTTCCCACAACGGGAAGCAGCCCGTCCTCAAGTTTGATGATGGGTCTTCCCTTCTCATATTCATCATGGTAAATAAATCCGTCCCTGTACACCTTGACGTCCATGTGCTCTGACAGGGCATTAACTACGGAGGAGCCCACACCGTGAAGTCCTCCGCTGGTCTTATAAGCGTCATTATCGAATTTACCGCCTGCATGCAGGGTGGAAAGGACAATCCTTGCTGCTGAAAGTCCCTTTTTATGCATCCCCACCGGGATGCCGCGCCCATTGTCCCGCACCGTGCAGGAACCGTCCGCCTCCAGGGTCACCCACACGCTGCTGCAGTAACCGGCCAGATGCTCGTCCACCGCGTTATCCACGATTTCATAAATCAGATGGTTTAACCCTTTTGAGCCAACCCCTCCTATATACATGCCCGGACGCTTACGTACTGCTTCCAACCCCTCCAATACCGTAATGCTGTCCGCATTATACTGTTCCTTTGCCATTGCAATCCTCCATATCCAATAAGTACATACGTACGTTTCATCTTATAGTATTAAAACATATTTAGATTGTTTTGGCAAGTTTTGGGCGGAGAAAAATTCTCCGCCCAATAAAAAACAGTGTTATTGGAAATTATAACAGCCATTTAACCTGCCCTCAGGTTTTCCTCTTCTTCCATCCTCTCAACAAACCGTTCAGCAAATACTTTACACGAATACGTATGGGTTTGGTATTTTATCAAAATTGATAACCTTCAAAGAGCTTTCACACATATAAATCTTGTTACTGTCATCAAATGATGCCCTTTTTAAGGAACAGATATGCGATTGCAGAACCGGTTGTGTAAAACCTTCTTTCATCAGGAAGAACTCATTATCAGATTTTTCTATGATTTCCCCATCTACCACATTCTGTAAGGCCTTATAAATCTCATCTAATTTTTCCTTTACGAGTACAGATTCAATAATCCCATCCATGATACTATCTTTTGGAGTATCTATCAACAAGCCTTTCAGATGCCCTTCCATAGAATTTAAATTGTAATACTCCGGCAACTGGTCGATGATAAACGGATTATCTATATATATTGCCTGATTTGTAATTGACAGTTTTTTTTTGAAATCCTCACATTCGTTATTTAAAAAAACAATCCAATCAAACGTCCCTTTATGTTTAATTCCAGCCGTGCTTTTGATTCTTTATCATACAGGGAATTTATCTGATTATTAAAAACACTATTAAAATATCGGGAAAGGGCTTCCCGGATAATTGTTTCATCTGTTAATGACAGAATGGAAAGGATTTTTTTTGATGTTTCTTCTAATACATCCAATAGTGCTTCATTTATAATCTCTTTTTCACCCATTGCACGGGCTATTAGATGAATGTCCCCCAATTATAATATGATATCATATACATCTTTATGACTTACTTAAAATCATATAAATCTTTTATTTGATTTTCATTTTTGCAAAAAACAAACAAGCCACAACGGAACAATCCCCGCGTGGCTTGACTTTCATAAAGCAGATGACGGGAATCGAACCCGCCTCCCCAGCTTGGGAAGCTGGTGTTCTACCGATGAACTACATCTGCGCAACAAGGATATTATACCATATTTTCCTAATATTTCAAGTCTATTTTTAAATTTTCCTAATTTTTCTAAAAAACGGCCTATTTCCAGGGTTTCCCGGAACGTATTTGGTTTCTTACATTTCTTAAAGCCCCGGGACAGTCCTGAAGCGGATTCCTCCTGCCTCCTGACCTGTCCCGGTCCATGGCACTTACAGCACCTTGTTAAGGAAACTCCTGGTGCGTTCCTCCTTGGGATTGCCAAAGACCTCCTCCGGCGTACCCTGCTCAACAATATATCCGTCGTCCATGAATATCACCCGGTCAGCCACCTCCCTGGCAAATCCCATCTCATGGGTAACCACGACCATGGTCATGCCATCGGCTGCCAGCTGCTTCATGACCTCCAGCACCTCTCCCACCATCTCAGGGTCCAGGGCAGAGGTAGGTTCATCGAACAGCATGATATCCGGGTTCATGGCCAGGGACCGGGCAATTGCCACACGCTGCTTCTGTCCGCCGGACAGCTGGCCCGGATACACGTCTGCTTTGTCCGACAGGCCTACCCGTCCCAAAAGCTCCAACGCCTTTTGATCCGCCTCAGCCTTGTTCATCAGCTTTAACTGGGTGGGAGCCAGGGTTATGTTGTCACGGACCGTCAGATGGGGAAACAGGTTGAAATGCTGGAACACCATACCGATGTTCTCACGTACCTTATTGATATTGGTATTGGGGTCGGATATAGGGTGTCCATCCACCACCACTTCCCCGGAGGTTATTTTCTCCAGCCTGTTCAGACACCTTAAAAATGTACTTTTGCCGGAACCGGAAGGGCCTATCATACACACGACCTCCCCTTCCTTTATCTCAATGCTGATGTCCTTCAGTACTTCCAGGTCACCAAAACTTTTCTTTAGCTGCTTTACCGTAATCTTATTTTCCATAGGACACTCTCCTCTCCACATATTTTGCCACCCTGGACAGGATGGTGCAGATGACTAGGTAGAATATGGCTACAGACAGGTAAATCGGCATGACCATGGAGGATGCGTTGGCCGCTATGATCTTGCTGTTCTGTGTCAGTTCCCTTGGTCCGATGACAGATATGAGGGATGTGTCTTTTAAGGAAATGATGAACTGGTTGATGATTGTCGGCAGCATGGTTCGGAATGCCTGGGGCAGGATTACCTTGCGCATGGCTTTTCCGTAGGACAGGCCAAGGCTTCTGGCCGCCTCCATCTGCCCTTTGTCCACGGCTTCAATACCTCCTCTGATAATCTCCGCCATATAGGCGCCCGCATTCAGGCTCAGGGTCACACAGCCGGCAGAGAACGCCCCTCCTATCATATTCCACTGGAACCCATAAGGCCGCAGCATGCTTCCCACGCCATAGTACATGATGAATACCTGTACCAGCAGCGGCGTCCCTCTTATGATGTCAATGTAGATATTGGCAATGAATTTGAGCGCCTTAAAGTCAGATACCTTAAACAATCCAAAGATAACCCCCAGGATTGTGGCGAAGAACAGCGAAATGACCGTCATCTGCAACGTGACGCCAAGGGCCTTGAAAAACGACGGGTAATACTGGGTTAATACATTAATAATCTGCATACTATCATCCTTTTCTCTTTTTCATCTGCCGGTAACGGCCGTCAGATCCACGGGCCGCACCAGACTCATCCTCCGGCTTTGGGCCGGCTGCCTGTTATAGCCAAATTTAAAGCACTTAAGCCAGTCTTTTTGGATAACTGCTTTAAATTTATCCATAACCTTTTTGCACATTCAGGCGCCGGCCCCTGTTTCCAGGACATGTGTCATGCCCTGACAGGAACCGGCGCGCATCTGCCGCACAGGGGCGGCCATCGTGCCCCTGATTATTTCGCAATGTAGGTACTTAAGATCTTATCGTATGTACCGTCTGCCTTGATGTTCTCCAGTCCCTTGTTGAACATCTCAACCAGTTCAGGATTCGCGCCCTTCAGGGTTGCAAAGCCATAGGAGGAACCTTTCTCCATCGGGGTGGGAAGGGTCAGGCCAAGTCCCCTGGAAATCTCATATCCGATGACAGGATAATCCTCAAAGCAGGCAACTGCTTCCCCGCCAAGAACTGCCTGGTACATATCAGAAGAGCTCTCAAACTGTGTTACCTCAAAACCATACTGGTCAGCAATGGACTCAGCAAACGTGCAGCCTTCCGTACCGATCTTTGCAGCCACGTTCTGCCCCTTTAACTGGTCATAGGTGGTGATGTCGGAGCCCTGAAGCACTGCCATTCCCACACCGGAATCATAGTATGGCTCAGAAAAGTCATACTTTGCAGCCCTCTCATCGGTAATGGACATGCCTGCTATGACACCGTCGCACTCCCCGGCCTCCAGTGCTGTTACTGCTGCGGAGAATCCAACCGGAATCACCTCATACTCGAATCCCTGGTCCTCGGCAATGGCCTTCAGGATATCCAGGTCAATCCCCACCATCTCGCCCTTGTCATTCTCAAACTCAAACGGGGCAAAGGTTGTATCTGTGTTAATCACATACTTCTTGCCTGCTGCTGGCGCGGCTGCATCGGTTCCTGCCGCAGCAGTGTCCTCTGCCTTTGCTGCAGTCGTGTCAGCCTGGGCCTCTGTTGCAGCAGCGGTATCGGCTGCCGGTTTGGACCCGCATCCTGCCATTGAAAGGGCCATAACTGCCGCCATTGAAAATGCCATGATTTTTTTCATAATGATTTCCTCCTCTAACAATTAAAATAAGGGTGACTTTAATACATCATGTCGCCCTTGACTTGTGATGCACGTGCATCATGTTTATTTACTATACCACAAAGGAAAAACTAAGTCAACTTATTGTGGCTATCACAATAAAAAAGTTGTGGTATGATAATAAGAATCCATTTCCAGCCCCGAGGGATCCTGTGACTTATGATAGGGGGACCATTAAATCCCGCGGACAGGGAATTTTTCCACAATCCGTCCTGTGTGGTACGCCTCCAGAAGCATTTCCAGATCCACGATTTTTGCCCTTAGCTGTCGTCCGATATCCGTGTCGCCCACAAGCTTCCTGTTTGAGACACGCTTGATGATGATACTCTCCGAATGGATGTCGCTCTCCTTCTCAATGGCTGCCTCCGTTGACTCAAAGGGTTCATGGGCAGCCAGGATCAGCCCATAGGAATTATAAATCAGCGTATAGCCTGCAATCCCTGTTTCTTTTTGATATGCCTTTGAGAATCCTCCGTCAATGACCAGGACCCTGCCATTGCATTTGACCGGATTTTCCCCATTTTTTGACTTAACCGGCACATGCCCGTTGATGATATGTCCTTCCTCCTCGGACAGGCCGAATTCCCTGAGGATCCTCCGAGCCGTATCTTCCTCCTCCAGCAGGCTGTAATAAGGATTCTTCTTTTCCCTGTGGGTCTCCTTGTCTGCCAGGAAATACCGCTCAAAGGTAGCCATCTTGTCCTTTCCAAACAAAGGCGAGTTCTCATGGAGCCAGATATACCAGCAGATATCCCTGCCCTTTTTTCTTTCCTCGCCGTCAATGGCCACAAAGGCCTGGCGCACATAGCTGTCAAGGCACTCATAAAGCGCCTTTCCTTTGCATTTTCTCCCATATATTTCCACCTCTTTAAAGCTGCCGTCCTCATTTAGAGGAATGCAGCCGTGGTAGAGAAGGTTTCCGTTATATACCTTGTAGAGATTTCCCTTGGCCAGCAGGAAGCGCATATGCTGCTGCAGCTTTTCACAGTTCCTGAACGCATTGACAAGACGTTCCATGATAAGCTCCTCTTCTGCCGTCAGCCGGTAAGGGTCCTGCGGGTCCACGGTGGGGAAATGGCTGTCCAGCATCTCATATACCGTGCCATTCAGACAGATGCTGCCAGTCCCATAATCCACCAGATGAAGCAGGTTCCTGCTTTCCAATTGGAATTCGGGATGCTCCTTTGCCAGCTGCCCCTCCACCTTAAACTGTATGACGGAGATGGCCTTGTGCATCTTGATGTTCAGTTCAGTTTCGCTGGGACTGCATGTATTGGTCCCTTTGAGCGCGAAACAGGTGCAGGGGTCGTCCCCGTACATGTCCAGGGAAAATGTGGCCAGAGGCAGCAGGTTAATCCCATACCCCTCCTCCAGGATATCCAGGTTGCCATATCTTGCGCAGATACGGATCACATTGGCAATACACCCCTTCTGCCCTGCTGCCGCGCCCATCCAGAGCACATCGTGGTTTCCCCACTGGATGTCCAGGGAATGGTAGGACATCAGCTTGTCCATGATGATGTGGGGTCCCGGTCCCCTGTCGTAAATATCCCCCAGGATATGGAGATGGTCCACAATCAGCCGCTGGATCAGTTCACTGAGGGCCACGATGAATTCCTTTGCCCTCCCCACCCGTATGATGGTGGCCACAATGGCGCTGTAATAGGATTCCTTGTCCCTCACGTCCACCTTTTCCGTAATCAGTTCTTCAATCACATATGCAAATTCAGGCGGCAGGGCCTTGCGGACCTTGGATCGGGTGTACTTGCTGGCCGCACGCTTGCTCACCTCAATCAGGCGGTACAGGGTAATCTTGTACCAGTCCTCCTTGTTATGTACCTGCTTTAATATCTGGTCCATCTTTTCCCTTGGATAATAGATAAGGGTTGCAAGTGTCTGCTTATCCTGGCTGCTTAAGGTGTTGCCGAACACATCGTTGACCTTGCGCCGTACTGCGCCGGAACCATTCTTCAGCACATGGGAAAATGCCTCATACTCCCCATGGATATCTGTAAGGAAATGTTCCGTCCCCTTTGGAAGGTTCAGGATTGCCTCCAGGTTAATCACCTCCGTGGAAGCAGCCGCAATGGTGGGATACAGCTCGGACAGCCGCTCCAGATACCTTGTTTCAAGGTCGCTCATATGTTTTTCCTCCTCCCTGTTAAAAAAGCCTGCCCCCTCATGACGGGAGGGCAGGCCTTTAAGATACTCCGCGCCCGGCACAGTCGGGGATTGTGTCACTCCGCCCCGTCCCGGCCGATGTATATCTTATCTTCCTCATTGATATGGTCCAGTTCCATATAATCTTCTGTCCGCGGGGACAGATCCTTCTTTTTCAGGTTATTGCTCACATAAACAGATACCAGCCTGTATATGACCGCAAACGCAGGCACGCCGATGATCATTCCCACAAAGCCAAGAAGTCCTCCAAAGAGCAGGATGGAAAACAGGACCCAGAAACTGGGAAGTCCCGTGGAATCCCCCAGGATCTTCGGTCCCAGGATATTGCCGTCAAACTGCTGCAATACCAGGATGAATATAAGGAAATACAGGCACTTCATAGGGCTGATCATCAGGATCAGGAAGGCGCTTGGAACCGCTCCGATAAAGGGTCCGAAAAAAGGAATGACATTGGTCACACCGATAATCACGCTGATAAGCAGCACATAAGGCATCCCCATGAACTGCATGGCAAAAAAGCACATGATTCCGATAATCAGGGAATCCAGCAGCTTTCCTGTGATGAACCCGCCAAATATACCGTGGGCAAACCGCACCTCGCTCACAAGGCGGTTGGCATCCTTCAGTTTGAGGATGCTGTATACAATCTTCTTGGACTGTGCCGACAGGGTATCCTTGATATTCAGGAAATACACCATGACAATCACGCCAATCAGTATGTTCTTCACAACGGTAACCACACTTAAAAGCCCGGTGGACAGCTGTCCTATGATCATGGACATGTTGGGAACCAGCTTTTCCGTCAGCCATTTCTGGAATTCAGCCACGCCCTGCTCATAGTAGGGCATGACGAACTGTTCAAAATCCTGATTGTCTTCAAACAGCTTGTTCATCCACATGGTTAGGTTGTTGATATACTCGCCGATACTCTCCTGCAGCCTGAGGATGCTTTTGTAAATCTCCGGAATGATCATCCGGAACAGGCCTGCCACAATGACAACCAGCACGATAAGGCTCACCAGGGTAGCGATGCCCTTGGCAATCCGGTCCGCAATGGACGGGTCCTTTACGGCCTTGCCCAGCTTCTGGTTTGTATATGACCTGGTTTTATTGTAGATGGGCAGCATCAGATATGCCAGCACCGCCCCATATATAATGGGCATTAAAATGGATGCAATCTTGCCAAGGGCTCCGGATACCAGTTCGAACCTGGAAAGGAAAAATCCAAATGCCACGCTGAGGGCAATCACCGCCAGGGCCGTTGTCCCCCAGTACATATAGTTTTTAAATCTCGGGTTTTTCATGTATTCTGCTCCTATGCTTAAAGTATTCCGTCATTCTGCCAGGTCATACACCTGACTCAAGATTTAGTATAGCATAAGCAGAAGGTTCCAGCAATTGGGTTTTGTCAAACCATGGGATTCCAGGAGGATTTTCACGCAATATTAACATCCGTTGAAAAACAGTGGTAAGGAAATGTACACAAACAAGGGGTTTTGTGGTATGATAAGGGATACCAATGAATTGAGGTGTAGAACATGTCTTACATTATAAAAATGGCCCTGGACATCAAAGCACGTTTTGAGCCGCCTGCGCCCATAACCTCCCCGCTGGAGGCATATTGCGCCATCGGCACCATTGCAAAAGCCATGAAACTGGATATGCCTGCCAGGAAGGACACGCTCTTTGATATGCGGGCCCAGTTAAATACCGATATAGGCGGCGATGAGCCCGCGGATGAACGCATCGGCAAATTATACCGTATCCTGATGAATTTCATCCGCAACGATGAGACAACGGACCAGATGATGGAATATGTCACATATGGATATGAACATGAAGCATAAAAGAATCAGGAGGTAACTAGGATGGAATATAAAGTAATCTTCCATATTGATGAGAATGCCAGGTGGCAGATGCTCCTGGGCAACGTGGAGAACCTTCTTAGGGCGCTAGGGTCCGGGCACATGACCGTGGAGGTTCTGGCCAATGGTGAGGCCGTACAGAAGTACGCTGCCGTCCTTCCGGGACGTGATGATGAAGCGGACCAAAGCCTGGCCGCAAAGATGGCATCCCTGCACCAGGAGGGCGTGACTTTTGCCGCATGCAGGAATGCCATGAGGGCCAACCATCTCACAGAGCATGACCTACATCCCTTTGTCGTGACGGTTCCTGCCGGGGTCATGGAACTGGTGACACGGCAGGCCCAGGGATATGCGTATATCAAGCCGTGATGTGGGATAATTCCGGGGACCGGATTTGCTCTGAGGATGACTCCGGGGCCGAATCTGCTCTAAGGCTGATTCTGGGGCCGAATCTGCTCTGAGGCTGGCTCCGGGGCCGAATCTGCTCTGAGGCTGGCTCCGGGGCCGAATCTGCTCCGAGGATGATTCCAGAGCCGAATCTGCTCTGAGGATGATTCCAGAGCCGAATCTGCTCTGCGGATGATTCCAGGGCCAGTCCGGCTCCGGGCTGTTTCCTGCTCTTGGGCCGGCCCGGCCAGTAATCAGCCTAATCCTTGCTCAATCAGTAAATCTCCCTCTCAACATCCAGTATCCCTGCTTCCGTATTCTGTGCCACAAACCTTTCAATCTCTTCCTGGATGCTGTCCGCCTGTGCCTGGTGTGCAGCCACAGCAGCCAATCCTATGACGATGATCTGATGTATGTCCTGCTCATCCACTTCGGCTGCCGAAACATTAAATTTATTCCGCAGTTTTGCAAGCAGGCTTTTCACAACCATCCTCTTTTCTTTCAGCGAATGCACCCACGGTGCATGAAGCCTGATTCTTAACGCTAATATTGTCATCCATTATCCCCCTTCATACCAAGAAATATACCGGCGGCCGAAACAAAGAACAAAGGCGGTACCTTTGCCAGCCGGTAGCCTAAAAGCAGGCTAATATGATTCAGTCCCATGAACAATTTATCAAAAATGTGTACTTCCGGCACTAGGAGCGGCACCAGGATACTGGCTGCCGACATGATATAAAAAACCAGAAGTCCAATGGATATCCCCAATACGGTCCTTCTTACCCATCCCTGTTTTATCCTGATATCCCCCAACAGGCCCATTATGTTCATAAACGTGATTGTGCCTGCAAAGAAACAGACCGGGCCCAGGATAAGCGTGGACAGGAACCGTGGCCGGGCGTCATAATAGCGCTGGGCCATCCTCTCCGTCCATTCCCTTGTCAAGACATAAATCAGGGTCCCGGCCAACGTCAGGATTCCCCATAAGATGGCCTTCCTGATATACTGTTTCCTCAGCGCCTGTTTTACCTCAGCACTATCCTCTTCCTGGCGGCGTCCATATAAAACCATGAGGATATCCGTGTCAAAGGCGCCTGCAATGGCTTCCAATGTTTCAATATCAGGCTGGCTTTTACCGTTCTCCCAATTGGATACAGCCTGCCTTGTAACATGCAATAGCCCTGCCAGATGTTCCTGGGACATCTTTTTCTGTTTTCTCAGGTTCCTTATATTTTTCCCTATGCTGCTCATCATGATTCCTCCCGGCACACTGTTTTATGTATTAAACATACCACAGAATGCCTGGAATGGTCACGCAACAATTCATTGCAGGACCGAAACTTCCATTATTTAACCCCTGATTTTATTGTGTAAAAGCTTAAAACCCACTTAAGAGGAATCAATATAATGATCACAGAAGCTGCTGATGTGTTATACTACTATATACTGAACGAGCATAGGGACGTAGCCGATCTGAGAAGTCAAGGCGGAACCTGCAAAGCCAATGTCCTGCAACTTCCTTTACAAAGGAGTGTAAAAATGAAATCTTTTTCACAGTATAAATTCATTCTTTTTATGTGTATCATTGTATTAATATTTCAAACAGGATGTATCGGCGATTCACCAAAAAGCACGATGCCCCTCAACACAACACAAGACACCCAAATGACAGAGATGAATCTCACGCAAATCCAAGTTGGGGATTATTCAAGCTTACTCGGTACTTGGAAGGAAATGGCTTATGCAGATAACCTGTTTGACGGAACAGGGCTGCAGTGGCATACGGGTAGGTCTGATACGGTTTCCTCTACCCTCTCTGTATCAACGGACAAAATAGATTTTAATGAATCTGCTATGATTATTCAAGGAAATACGCTTACGGACGGTATGGGTTCCCATCTTCTATCATTTGTAAATGATGGAAATTCACTCGACGCTTACGCTGATTCAACTAACGTCATCTACTGGAATGTCACATTTTACCCAAAAGGAGCAGCAAATAATCTAGAGCCCAATAATGGTGTGCAAATTGACAACACTAAAAATATCATTGTTGTCTTGTATAGCGGTATGCAAGCCCTAACAGTTTTTGTGCAAGAATAGCAAACGAATCCTGTTCACTTCAGAAAATCCGTCTGTGACATATATTGAATTTATAGTGCCAGTTTATCTTTCATAACATTTAAAGGTTCTAAAGAGGCCGGATATTATGAGCATAAAAGAGCGACGCGATACAGAAAAAGTAGAAATGAAAGTGAAAATAAGGAACGCTGCAATTCAAATCATTGAGCAAGAAGGCTACGAAAAATTATCTATACGGAAAATAGCAACCAAAATTGAGTATTCTCCGACTACAATTTATCTTTATTATAAGGATAAAGCAGGGATAATTACCGATATGTCTGATGAGTTATATAGCAACGTCTTAAATGATATCGTTGCTATACTAAATGAAGATACTGCACTATCAAGAGATAAAAAAATCCATGAAATTATGCGTGCATTTATAATGGGACTTTGTGGTGAGCCAGAAATGGTAAAGGCAATTATGTATAGCGGTATAAATGTTATCTTTGCAAACGATAGTGATAATAGTACACCAAATAATCCAGGAATATCTATGTTAGATAATATCTTTGCCGTTGGTATCGCGCAAAATGTTTTTAAACCCAATATTGCGAATACTTCATGGATGATTATAAGTGCATTACTTGGATTTACAATAAGCTCAATTGAAAATCAGCTACATCTAACTGATAATTTTAATCAACTTGTAGATGATTTTGTGCAAATTCTTTTGGGAGGAATATTACAATGAACGTCTCTAAAGTAAATTGAAAAAGGTTTTACCGTTGACAATATTATTGAACAACAGTCATTGGAAGCAGATGCGATTACTTCTGCGACTTATAGTAGCGATACTATCAGGAAAGCCATAGAAAATGCTTTGCGACAAGGAGAACAAGAATGAAAACAATTATTATGTATTCAAGTAAGTATGGTTGCACAGAAGATTGTGTAAAGGCACTTAAAAGTAAGCTAAACGGCGAATGCAGACTTGTAAACTTGAAGAATGTAGGTGCGATAGATTTTCAGCAATACGACTGGGTTATTATTGGTGGATCAATCTATGTTGGAAAAATCCAAAAAGAAGTACGGCTGTTTTGTGAGCGTAATTTGAAAGAACTACTTACCAAAAATATCTCCTTATTCATGTGTTGTACAACACCAGAACAAGTGAATGACTTTTTCGAAAATAATTTTCCTGCCAAATTACTTGCACACGCTATAAAGACTGTGAATTTCGGCGGAGAATTGAGACAAGAAAAAATGGGGTTCTTAGATAGAAAATTGACTGCTCTAGTAACTAAAACGGAGCCAATGAAAACCGGGATATTCTATCAAAACATAGATTTATTAGCTACTTTAGTCAATTCATAAATTGATTAGCATTGATAACATAGGATAGTAGAATATTTTGCATAGCCCCACAAGAAACGGCCTGTGAAAAAGCGTATATGGCAGTTTGGGCGGTTAAGGTGTGCCAAATAAGAAAACCGCCCATAATCGGACGGTTCCTTTACCTTAATCTTCCCTTTTCCTTGTAAATACCTACTTTTCAATAAAGCCACTGGCCGGACTCGAACCGGCGACCCACGCATTACGAATGCGTTGCGCTACCAACTGCGCTACAGTGGCATCCTGACAGTCATACTGTCCCTTAGATGAAACAAGACTGTCGCTCACGCAACAGCCTCTTCATCATGACCTGACCGGGAATCGAACCCGGGTTTACGCCGTGAGAGGGCGTCGTCTTAGCCGCTTGACCATCAGGCCTCAGGTAAATCGAGGCGACGTGATTCGAACACGCGGCCTCTGCGTCCCGAACGCAGCGCTCTACCAAACTGAGCCACGCCTCGATACCTCTGGTAGTATAATACAAATATGGAAGAATGTCAACCATAAATTGTCAAAGTTTTTTAAAAAATTCACAATTTTATTTTTCCGCATTTTACATTCCCTTTAATCGTAAATCCTGCCATAGTCGTAGCTCCCATAAAAATCCCTTATTGTCTCAAAATACTGGTCCACATTATCCCGGGTCAGCCTGTGCTCTCCTGCCGCCATCCACTCCAATATCCGGTCCCCCACCTGCTCAGAATAATGGATGACATCCATATAATTATCCAGGTCGCAGATAATGTCAAACTGGTCGTCAAACCCAAACAGCCGGATGTTGTCACAGGTAAGAAGCATGTCAGCCATCAGGCGGAGCGCTGAAAGCTGACGCTCAAAATCCCCCTTTGCCACAAGCTCGCTGTCCCAGTACGCAATGCTGTAGGGCGGGATAAAGCAATAAAATATAATATCCGGGTTAGCCCTTGCAACGGCCAGTATATTCTGTTCCACATTGCCTTCAACCATCTGTCTGTCTTCCATGGTAAAAGGCATTGGCTCCATGTTCCCTTCCGGGCGTTCAAAGGTCCGCAGCACAGCCTGCCTGCCCCACTCCTTGTCAGGCGCCCAGTGCATATACTCATCAAAGGTGGTCATGTCCGCCCCTGCCTTTGTCCTGTTTAATATGCTGTGCACATTGCCAAAAATCACTTCTTTGTTCCATATGTAATTCACGTCATTCCACGGATTACCATCCAGCAGATAGTCCGGCACCGGCGCTGTGGGATTCCATTGATCCTTATCATACATCAAAAAGCTTTTATCCAGGCTTCTGAACACCATCTTAATCCGCGGATTATAGGAAATGGCCCGGCGCACCGCTTCATCCACCTCCTTGTAGTATCCTCCTCCATAAGGAATCTTGACGGCATTCACATCAAACAGCCTGTCAAAGCTGGATACCTTGAAGTTTTCTGACATGGATGTGCCTGTCAGCACCGCATCATAGGTAAAATGCCGGCTGATGCCGTCATTCTGGTAACGCTCGCTGTCCAATGTATATGCAAGCCCTTTCAGTGGTTGATGGTAATGGAAAAATGGGTCCACTATTGCCACAAGCCCTCCCAGGGCAGCCAGCCCCAAAGCGGTAAGCCCCAGTGTAAAGCCCAGCCATCTTCCCCAGTATTTCTTTTGTCCATCCTTGTTATCTGTCTGTTTATCCAATGCTGCGTCTCCTGTAAATGTCAATAAAATAGAAAATCTTAAATTTGGAAATCCTTAAAACTGGAAATAAATAAATGTGGAAATCCCCGCCAGTGATATGACCGACCACACAAGCAGCACCGCTGTCCCGGCGCCCCTGAGCACGGTGGGCTTAAGCCCTGCCTCGGCCATGTTCCTGGTATTCATCACCAGATGGAGCGCAATGCCGTAAATCAGGAATATGGTCATGAGCCTGTGGTTCAGGAACACCTGGGGCAGTTCCACCATCTTAAAGCTGTCTGCAAACCCCGGATTTATCTGCATGTTTTCAAAACCCACCAGTCTCTTAAAAAACTGTTTTGCCTGGGAAATGCTGTCGGCCCTGAATATGACCCAGCTCAGGTTCACGAACAGGAAGGTGGCCATCCACCGGAACGCTGTATGAAGCCGGTTCCACTGCCGGTCAAACATCCGGTTAAGGCATTGCGCTGCCCCGTGGATCAGTCCCCACAGGATAAAGGTCCAGTTGGCCCCATGCCACAGGCCGCTGGCCAGGAATACAAGCATCACGTTCACATAGGTGCGCACAGTCCCTTTTCTGCTGCCGCCCAGCGGAAAATATATGTAATTGCGAAGGAAACGTGTTAATGTCATATGCCACCGCTTCCAAAAATCCACTGGGGACAGCGCCTTGTAGGGGGAATTGAAATTCTGCGGAAGTTCCAGGTTAAGCATCCGCGAAATGCCCACTGCCATGTCACAGTACCCGCTGAAATCAAAATACAGCTGGAAGGTATAAGCCAGCATCACAAGAAATGCATCGGAAGAGCTTAAGGATCCCACCTGTGAAAATCCCCATGCCACCGGGCCCGCAAAAAACTCCGCCAGTATCACTTTCTTAAAAAGGCCTGCCGCAAACACCATGAGTCCTTTGGACATATTCACCGAATCCATCCTCTGGCGCGCCTCTTCCTTTAGCTGCGGGATGAATTCCCTGTGCAAAAGGATGGGTCCCATGGCAATCTTGGGAAAATACACGGTGAATATGGCGTAATCCAGGAAACCGTATCCCCCGGTTTCGCCTCTATAGGAATCCACCAGCCATGCCACCTGCTGGAATGTAAAAAAGCTGATGCCCACAGGCAGGAGAATCCTTGTCAGCAATAAATCCTGTTTCAGGAACAGGTTCAGGTTTTCCAGGAAAAAGTTGGAGTATTTATAGTAAAAAAGAAGTCCCAGGTTGGCTAAGATGCCAAGAATAAGGATGGCTTTCCGGCCCCCATCCTGTCTGCCGTTGGCAGCGTCCCCATCCTCCTTTCGGCCGGTTCCCCTGCTTCTCCCAAGAAGGAGCCGTGAAATCCGCCAGTTAAACCCGGTGCTGGCTAACAGCAGTACGAGATACCATGGATTGCCATAGGCAAAAAACAGAAGGGACATGGCGGCCAGGAACATCCTGGCCCCCTCCTTCTTTCCCATGTGATGCAATCCGAAATACCCTGCAAGGCAGGACGGAAGAAATAACATTATAAACAGATATGAATTAAACTGCATGGTCCTTGTATCCTTTTTCTTTGGTTAATTTTATGATCAGAGCGTCAGATTCCTGAGCCTGAGCGCATTGCCAACCACACATACAGAACTTAATGACATGGCTAATCCTCCCAGCATGGGACTTAAAAGCGAACCCCCTAACAGATACAGGGCGCCTGCGGCCACAGGAATCCCCAGCGTGTTATAGAAGAATGCCCAGAACAGGTTCTGTTTAATGTTGCGTATGGTAGCTTTGCTAAGCCGGATGGCACGGTACACATCCATCAGATCGGATTTCATCAGCACCACATCGCCGGATTCCAGGGCAATGTCGCTGCCGTTTCCAATGGCGCAGCCCACATCTGCCTGGACAAGGGCGGGCGCGTCGTTAATCCCGTCACCTACCATCATAACTGTTTTTCCCTGTTTCTGCAACCGGTTTACCACATCTGCCTTGTCTTGCGGCAATACTTCTGCCACCACCTTGTCCACATGGGCCAGACGGCCGATATACTGTGCGGTCTTCTCATTATCCCCTGTTACCATGTAGACCTGCACACCCAGGTTTTTCATTTTCCCGACCGCCTCCACGCTTGTCTCTTTGATGGTGTCCGCAACGCAGATCAGCCCGGCCAGACGGCCGTCCGCCACAACATACATCGGGGTCTTGCCCACCCCTGCATATTCTGCCGCCTGCTTTTTTGTTTCTTCCGATACAGGCACATTCAGATGCTCCAGAAGCCGCCGGTTGCCCACTGACACCTTCCAGCCTTTCCAGGAAGTCATGATTCCTGCACCTGTCACGCTCTCAAATGAATCCGGCATCACCAGTTCCATCTGCTTATCCCTGGCCGCCAGGACAATGGCCTGACCCAGGGGATGCTCCGACATCTGTTCACAGGACGCTGCAAGGAAAAGAAGGTGGTCTTTTTTCTCTGCATCAGAAGGTTTTGCTGCCTTTGTACTGTCTTTCGGGGTTCCGTCTTCTGCCTCATTGGCTGGTGTGACACCCGGCAGGGACGCGCCCTCCAGTTTCCATACCTGCTCCACCACCGTATCGCTGATAACACTTATATCCGTCACCTTGGGCCGGCCCTCTGTGATGGTTCCTGTCTTATCCAGGATGACGGCGTCCACCTTATGGCAGATTTCCAGGGCCTCCCCGCTTTTAATCAGGATGCCGTGACCGGCCCCGACCCCGGTTCCCACCATGATGGCGGTGGGTGTGGCAAGCCCCAGCGCACAAGGGCAGGCAATCACGAGGACAGCCACGAATATGGTAAGCACAAAGGACAGGTCCCTTCCTCCCACTGTCCACCACAGCAGGGCGGCTGCCAGGGCAATGACCATGACAGCCGGCACAAAATACCCGGCAACCGTGTCGGCCAATTTGGATATGGGGGCTTTCCTGCCCTGGGCATCCTCTATCATGCGGATGATTTTCGACAGTGTGGTGTCGCTGCCCACATGGGTGACCTCCACCTCCATTGCGCCGTTATAATTCATGCTGCCCCCAATCACACGGTCCCCTGCCTGTTTTTCCACCGGAATGCTCTCGCCTGTCAGCATGGATTCATCCACGGTGCTGCTTCCCTGTACCAGGATCCCGTCCAGGGGAATCCTGCTTCCAGGCTTGATCAGTATATGCTGTCCCGCCTCCACCAGCCCTGTTTCCACCTCCCGCTCAACACCATTTTCATAAAGAAGGGCTGTGTCGGGCGCCAGTTCCATCAGCTTGCGGATGGCCTCTGAGGTCTTTCCCTTGCTGCGGCTCTCCATGTACTTGCCAAGCATCACCAGGGTTACCACCACGGCCGCTGACTCATAGTACAGCTGATGCGCCTTCATATGGTCGGCCGGGATTCCCATGGTCATCACTAAGCTGTAGATAAATGCGCTTCCCGTACCGATGGCCACCAGGGAATCCATGTTGGGGTTTCCCTTCAGAAGGGAACGGATCCCAACCACATAAAACCGGTAACCGCAAATCAGGATCGGCACGGTAAGGATCAGCTGCGCCAAGGCAAAGTTCAGCGGATTCCTGTCCATTTCCAAAAAGGATGGCAGCGGCAGGGTAAATGGAAGCATATGTCCCATGGAAATGTAGAGCAGCGGAATGGAAAAACAGACAGCCGTGATTACACGGTTTCTTGCGGACTGCAGATGCTCCTCCTGCTGCTGCCATTCCTCTTCCTCCTTTTTCCTGTCCTGCTCCTCCTCCAAAAGGCTGGCGCCGTATCCTGCCTTGGACACGGCTTCACATATCATGCCGGAAGTCACCTGATCCTCATCATAGGTAATCACCATCCGGTTGGTGGTCAGATTCACATTGCTGTCCTCCACCCCGCCCAGTTTTCTCGTGACACGTTCAACCGCGCTGCTGCAGGCTGCGCAGGACATGCCGTCTATATGATACTGTTCCGTCCTCATATCTTTTGCTCCTCTCGTACCAGGATGTGTTTGGATTTTTAAACCCACCTTTGTATCAGTATGCCCTGCACGAGGACGGTTTATCAATTTATAAATAAAAGGAACCTGCTGATAAAAGCCGCATATCAATCAGCCGGCTTTCCAGCAGGTTTCCCCTGTTATTCCTATAGCATAAACTTTTAATTATAAAAGAAGAAAGTACGATTTCCCGGACAGGGCATACCCCGCCCCCGGAAACCGTACTTCCTAAATGCCTGTGCTATCCGGGATAATGATGCCCGGCATATTTATTCCGGGCACTGCCAACGCCCCTTAACCGTTCATCAGGCAGTCAAGCCTTTCACCTGCCGTCACCTTCCCATGCTTCTTTATAGCCACTGCTTCACCGGAAGTAAACAGCACCATGGTAGTCAGGTCCTTGCCTTTTCCCTGCACATAATCCATATCCACTTCCACCATCAGGTCCCCGCGTTTTACGGTCTGTCCCTGCTCCACTAAGAGGCAGAAGCCCTGTCCGCCCAGTTCAACGGTATTGATTCCGATGTGGACCAGGATTTCCCGTCCGTCTTCCGTACGGATACCCACTGCGTGACCCGTATCAAAGGCAGCCGCAACGGTTCCGTCCACAGGGGCCAGGATCCTTCCATCCGTAATATCAATGGCAAACCCATCGCCCAGGACCTTGTTTGCAAATACTTCATCCCTCACCTCATTGAGAGGCACCAGGGTTCCGGTGGCAGGCGAGGTTATTTCAGGCATTGTTTTCTGCATTATCTTTCCGGAAGCTGCTTCCTCCCCATCTTCCTCAAGCACCTCCTTGGGAATCCCAAAAAGGCAGGTCAGTACAAAACAGCAGGCCACGGAGCACACGGAAATGATGAAATACCACAGCAGCTGGTTCCCTTTATAAATATACATGAGATAGGATGGCAGCACTGCCAGGCCATAAGAGTTAGACTGGATTCCAAGCACGGACAGCAGGGCAGCCCCCAATCCGGAGGTAAACAGCATGATGAGCAGCGGCCTCAGGTTGTAACGCAGCTGGATACCGAACAGGACAGGCTCACTGATGCCAAACAGCTGTGAAAGCATGGCGCCTATGCTTGTTGACCGCACGCCCTGATTTTTGGACTTCACAAAAAACGCAAGGCAGGTACCCACATTGGCGAACCCATACATGGCGCAGAGGGTGATTACAGGGTTAAACCCGGTATTAGCCAAAAGGGATGTTTCTATCATGGTGTACGTATGATGAAGCCCTGTGATTACAAGCAGGGGATAGGTGGCGCCAATGAGGAAACCGCCGATTCCAAAGGGCAGATGGACCAGGTGCTCCACCACGGTCACCAGCTTTAACTCCACCACATGCATGATTGGGCCGATTCCCAGCATGACCACCAGGAAGGTCCCCAGCATGACCAGGAATGGGGTCATGATTAAATCCAGCGCATTGGGCATGATTTTCCTCAGCTTCTTCTCCATGGAAGCGCCCACGAACGCTGCCAGGATTGCTGTCAGTACGCTTCCCTGACAGCCCACGATGGGAATGCGGGAAAATGCCATGACCGCGCCCACGCCGCTGCCAGGGTCAGCCACCGCATAGGCATTGGGCAGGCTGGGAGATACCAGCATCAGGCCGATGACCAGTCCAATGACCGGCATTCCCCCAAACACCTTGAATGCGGACCAGCAGATAAGCGCGGGCAGGAAGGCAAATGCGGTCTCCGTAAGGACATTTACCAGGGTCACCACATAGTCCGGGATAATGGATGAGGACAGCCCAAAAAGCCCCAGCACATTGTCATTGAACACGCACCCCTTTAATCCCAGGAACAGGCCGGTGGCCGCAATCACGGGAATGATGGGGATAAAGATATCCCCCAGCATGCGCATCATACGTTTCACGCCCTTTTGCTGGCTTTTCACGATTTCATCCTGTTCCTGTTTGGACAGTACATGAAGCCCCATGTCCTGCATTTCCCCATAAACCTTATTGACAATGCCTGTACCCAGGATGATCTGATACTGTCCTGCGTTGAAAAATGTCCCTTTTACCAGATTGATGGATAAAAGCGCCTTTTCATCTATCCTGTCCTTATCCTTCACAATCAGCCTGAGCCTGGTTGCACAATGGGTTGCCGAGCTGATATTATCCTTCCCAACCGCTTCCACGATTGCCCCGGCCGCCTGCCGGTACTGATTCCCTTCCATCCTGATTCCCTCCCGATTCTAAGAAACTGACTTAAACCATGCCTGGTACCCGTTCCGTATAACATCCTGATACCAGTTCCGTGCAGCATCCTGGTACTAGTTCCGTGCAACATCCTGATACCAGTTCCGTGCAACATCCCGGTACTAGTTCCGTGCAGCATCCGGCTTCAACAATATGGCCTGGAACGGTTTCAGGCACAACATGCCACCCCTTATATCGGCAGCCGCGTCATTTCCCCAGATGCCAACCGCCCCTTCTGCATGATCCGGCAGCCGCTCCATGGTCCCTGTATTGCTGAAATTATAATAACACCAGATTGTCACACCGTCCTTCTGCCTCTCATAGGCAATGACATCCTTGCTGCTTTCGATGGGCTGTATACTGCCATATATCAGACAGTCCCTGTATGGGCCTTGCTGGCGGAATTGTATCATGGCCTTGTAAAACTCCAATACGCTGCCCTGTGCACCTGACTGTGCCTCGGCATGGATGACCGGATATTCCCTGGTCATCGGCAGCCATGGCCGGGACTGCGAGAAACCGCCGTACCGGCTGCCATCCCACGGAAATGGCGTCCTGGCATTGTCCCGGCTTCTCAGGTTCACGATCCTCAGCGCCTCATCCGGGTTAAGCCCTTCCTCCAGCGAGCGCCGGTACTGGTCAATGCTGGAAATATCGTTAAACATATCCGGGAACTGCCTTTCAAAGTTCACCATCCCCAGTTCCTGCCCCTGATAGATAAAAGGGGTTCCCCTTAGGAAGAAATACATGGCGGCCAGCATCTTCACAGCCTGCGGGTTATCCTGGGCCTCCTTAAGGTACTTGGTTGCCGCGCGGGGCTGGTCATGATTTTCTATGAAATTAGCGCTCCAGCCATATTTCTGTACCGCCAGCTGACTCTCCATGATTTTCCGCCCCAGTTCCCTTACGCCCCAGCTGCGCCGTTTAAACCATTCGCTGCCTGACGCGATATCCAGGTCCGCATAACGGAAATCAAATATCATGGAAAAAAAGCCTTCCGGACCAATGAACTCAGCCAAATCCTCATAGGGCACCCCCGGCGCCTCAGCCACGGTCACACAGCCGTGTTTATCAAAGGTCTCCTGTTTCAATTCCTTGAGAAATGCCCCAATCCCAGGCTGGTTCCTGGCACCTTTTGTACATTTAGCCAGTCCGTCCACCCCGTCCGGCTCCCGGTCGGCAAAGGTCAGGTCCTTTTTTATGAATGTGATGGCGTCAATGCGGAAACCTGCAATTCCTTTTTCAAGCCATCCGTTGACCATACTGTAAAGCTGTCTGCGCAGTTTTTCATTTTCCCAGTTCAGGTCCGGCTGTTTTTTTCCAAAGGCGTGGAAATAATACTCATCCCTTCCCTCCACCTTTTCCCAGACGCTTCCGCCGAATATGGATCGCCAGTTGCAGGGCGGTTTTATGCCTTTCCTGAAAATATAGTAATCATGGTATTCACTGTCCGGATTCCTAAGGGCTTCCCTGAACCACTTATGTTCATCGGACGTATGGTTGATGACCAGGTCCAGGATGATCTTAATCCCCTTCTTTCCCGCTTCTTCAATCAGTTCATCCAGGTCTTCCATGGTCCCGAACTCCGGTGCAAGTCCGCAGTAATCGGATATATCGTAGCCATTGTCATCCATGGGCGACTGGTAGATGGGACAGACCCAGAGCATGGTTATCCCCAGTTCTTTCAGATAATCCAGTTTTTCCGTGATTCCGCGTATGTCACCGATTCCGTCATCATTGCTGTCCTTAAAGCTTCTGGGATAAATCTGGTATACCACTTCTTCCTTCCACCAATTTCCTTTTTCTGCCATTGTTTTTTCCTCCCGGAGTTTTTCTGATACTGTTTTCCTTATTTGCCCTGTTTCCCATGCCGATACCGTTTCCCATTCCGGACGTTTCCACGGAAATAACGCCTCTCCTTGCCAGTTCCCGGTATATCCCATCCTCCATGGCCGTCTCACACACAGCGTCCGCGCACGCCTTCAGCCCACTGTCCCCATCCGCCATGGCCACGCCGATGCCGGTGGCCAGCAGCATCTCGATATCATTTTTACCATCCCCAAAACTGATGGTATCAGCCGGACTGACTTCCTTCATCCTGCACCATTCCCGGACAGCTTCCCCTTTCGTGCATCCCGCGGGAAGAACCTCCAGGTACCACTGTCCATCCACTACACCCTGCTGGACAATGGTTCCTACCTGCGAGGCCATGACCGCTGTTTCCTCACGCTTATCCATGGGACTCCAGATACAGATTTTGTGGATGGCGTCATGTCCTGGCCGGTACCACGCCATGTTGTCCTTATAGCTGATTCCGTTTTCCTCCCGCCGCCGCTGTCTTTCCCATGGCTCCAGCCCTTCCAGCTTTCTCTCAAAATCCTTCCTGAACCACAGGCTGGCGGCTTGATTCATGAATATCCCCTGCTGGCTTTCCAGGGCAAATGGCATTTCCTTCTGAACCAGGCCGTGTACCACTTCCTTTATTTCCTCATCCTGAAAGAACAAATTCTTCCGCACCTGGCCGCCTTCCAGTATCATGCATCCGCCGCCAGCAATGATCCCATCCACTGCCAGGGCCTTTACATCGGGCTGGATGGAAGCCATGTTCCGACCGGTACAGATAACAACCTGGATTCCCATTTTCCTGCACATCCTAAGGGCCTGTACCGCGCTTGCCGGAATCCCATGCCGCTCATCCCTCAGCGTCCCGTCTATATCCAAAAAGACAGCCTTTATCATCCTTCTTTCCAACAGCCCCCGGCTCCTTCCTTTGTTCTGAACCCATTCTATCACACAAATCGAGTAGGAGGAATTTCTCTTGAGAAATTCCGACCTCTCACACCACCGT
>ERZ1106969.462-NODE-462-length-42214-cov-6.800375_pt1 | contig 42214 bp, 34 predicted proteins | sample MGYA00403685_ERZ1106969 | MGnify/ENA primary metagenome ERZ1106969 (study PRJEB35170, sample SAMEA104062416) | human gut metagenome | biome: human gut; feature: human-associated habitat; material: faeces | place: Denmark | collected 2012-05-18 ... | reverse complement strand
CCGTGTGCAGGGATCCTTTGTTTCAGATAAAGAAGTGCAGAAGGTTGTGGACTATTTGATTGAACACAACGGAAACGCTGCCTACAGTGAAGAGGTGGAAGAGCACGTCAATTCAGATTTGCCGTCGCTGGTTCCGGGAATGCCGGGAACAGCAGTACAGGACAATGCAAATGAGCAGGATGCGTATTTTGCAGATGCCGGACGGCTGATCATTGAAAAGGAAAAAGCATCCATTGGAATGCTCCAGAGGATGTTTAAAATCGGCTTTAACAGGGCTGCACGGATCATGGATCAGCTTGCCAATGCAGGCGTAGTCGGAGAAGAAGTCGGAACGAAACCAAGAAAAGTACTGATGACAAAAGAGGAATTTGAACAGTACGTCCAGGAAAATTTATAATGCAGTGGAGGAAAAAGGATGAAAACAGATATTCAGATCGCACAGGAAGCAGAATTGATGCATATTAAAGAAGTAGCAGCGTCTATCGGAATTTCAGAAGAAGGGCTGGAATTTTACGGAAAATATAAAGCAAAACTTTCAGATGAACTCTGGGAGAGTGTAAAGGACCGTGAAGATGGAAAACTGGTTCTTGTAACTGCCATCAATCCAACTCCGGCAGGGGAAGGAAAGACAACGATCACGGTGGGGCTTGGAGAAGCACTTGCAAAACTGAACAAAAGAGCGATGATTGCACTGAGAGAGCCATCTCTTGGTCCGTGCTTCGGAATCAAAGGAGGAGCCGCAGGCGGCGGATATGCACAAGTGCTTCCGATGGAAGATCTGAACCTGCATTTTACAGGAGATTTTCACGCAATCACTTCGGCTAACAATTTGTTGGCAGCAATGCTTGATAATCACATCCAGCAAGGCAATGCGCTTGGAATTGATCCGAGAAATGTTGTGTGGAAGCGTTGTGTAGATATGAATGACAGAGTTTTGCGCAACGTTGTAGTTGGACTTGGAAACAAAATGGATGGAATGGTAAGAGAAGATCATTTTGTCATCACAGTTGCATCTGAAATCATGGCAATCCTTTGTCTTGCAGATGATCTTGCAGATTTGAAACGTCGTTTGGGCCAGATCATTGTTGCATATACATTTGAGGGAAATCCGGTCACAGCGGATGATCTCCAGGCAACAGGTGCAATGACAGCGTTGTTAAAGGATGCAATCAAACCGAATATGATCCAGACACTGGAACATACTCCTGCATTGGTTCATGGAGGACCGTTTGCCAATATCGCTCATGGCTGCAACAGTGTGCGCGCAACAAAGCTTGCATTGAAAATCAGTGACATTACGGTTACAGAGGCTGGATTTGGAGCAGACCTCGGAGCAGAAAAATTCATGGATATTAAGTGCCGAAAAGCAGGTCTGAAGCCGGATGCTGTGGTACTTGTGGCAACTGTACGTGCATTGAAATACAATGGTGGAGTGGCAAAACAGGATTTGGGCGAAGAAAATCTGGAAGCGTTGGAAAAGGGAATCGTAAATCTGGAAAAACACATTGAAAATATTCAGAAATATGGAGTACCGGTAGTTGTAACTCTCAATTCATTCATTACAGATACAGAGGCTGAAAATGAATTTATCCGAACATTCTGTGAAGAGAGAGGATGCGAATTCGCGTTGGCAAAAGTCTGGGAAAAAGGTGGAGAAGGCGGAATCGAGCTGGCAGAAAAAGTACTGGATACGCTGGAAAATAAAGAAAGCAATTTCCATGTATTGTATGAAGATGAACTCTCTTTAACAGATAAAATTGAAAAAATTTCAAAAGAAATCTACGGTGCAAGAGGAGTTGTTTATGAGCCGGCTGCGAAGAAACAGCTTGCAAAAATTGAAGAGATGGGATTCGGACATTTTCCAATCTGTATGGCAAAGAATCAGTATTCACTGTCAGATGATGCAAAAAAACTGGGACGTCCGGAGAATTTTGATATTCATATCCGGGAAGTTTATGTCAGTGCAGGAGCAGGATTTGTTGTTGCTTTGACCGGTGCGGTGATGACAATGCCTGGGCTTCCAAAAGTTCCTGCTGCGAACAACATTGATGTAACCGATGACGGAAAAATCACAGGACTGTTTTAAAGGAGTAACAGATGGCACAGATCATTGATGGAAAACAAATTGCAAAAGAAATCAAAGATAAACTGAAAGAAGAAGTATCCGCGCTGAACGAAAAAGGCATACACATCTGCCTGGCAGTGATTCAGGTAGGATGTGATGCTGCGTCTTCCGTATATGTAAACAACAAGAAAAAAGCGTGTGCTTATGTTGGAATTGAGTCGGTATCGTATGAATTGGATGAAGATACAACAGAAGAGGAGCTTGTCAAGCTGATCGAAACGTTAAATCAGACGGAAAAAGTACATGGAATCCTGGTGCAGTTACCGCTTCCAAAACAGATTGATGAAGACAGAATCATACGTACGATCTCACCGGATAAGGATGTGGATGGATTTCATCCGGTGAGCGTAGGACGACTCTGGTTGGGTGAAAAGGGATTTGTATCCTGTACACCGGCAGGAATTATACAGCTTTTGAAATATTCAGGAATCGAAATTGCAGGAAAAGAATGCGTTGTAGTTGGGCGAAGTAATATCGTGGGAAAACCGATGGCAGCATTGCTTTTGCGTGAAAATGGAACGGTGACGGTTGCCCATTCTAAAACGGAAAACCTCAAAGAAGTAACACGCAGGGCTGATATTTTGATTGCGGCGGTCGGGCGTCCAAAGATGATCACGGCAGAGTACATAAAAGAGGGTGCAGTCGTAATCGACGTGGGGATTCACAGGGATACCAACGACCATCTTTGTGGAGATGTAGATTTTGAGGATGTGTATTCCAAAGTATCTGCGATTACACCGGTACCTGGCGGCGTAGGTCCGATGACGATTGCTATGCTGATGGACAATTGTGTGCAGACGGCGCGTGACTAGGAGGAACAGATATGAGATGTGCGCATTGTAATGCGATTATTCCGGAAGGCTGGATGCGTTGTCCGAGATGTGGGAAAGACATTCAGATCGTGCCAGATTATAATCCTTTAGAGGATGTCCTTACTCAGGAAGTAAAAGGATCGGTAGAGGATGTGACGAGACAGATGCATACAGAGGATGTTCGCAATTTTGGCAGAAAACAGAATGGATATCAGTCAAAGGCAACGCGGGTGCTCAGTCAGGAAGAGTTGAATGAAATACAGACCAGAAGAGAGCGTGCAGCAAAAAACAGGTCTCGTGCAGAGGCAAGACGAAAACAGCAGGAGCGAAAAAAGCAGCTGATACGCAGACGAAGAAAGGTACTTTTGATTTTATTATTGTTTTTACTGCTTTTCGGTGCGTTGTTTGGATATATTATGTATCAGAATTCTTATGCCGGCAAAGTGGCAAAAGGGTATGATGCATTGCAGATGAAAGAATATCAGACAGCGGAAAAATATTTTAAACATGCAATCGGAAAAAATGCCCAAAAACCAGAGGCATATTCAGGTCTGGCAGAGACCTATATGGAACAGGGGGAGGAAGATGAAGCAGAATCCGTATTTCTCTCGGCGATTGCCTCTTATCCATCCAATCAAGAATTGTACCAGGCAGCAATCCGCTTTTATGAAGAGTCAAAACAATTGGAAAAAATTCCGGAAATTTTGGGAGACTGTGAGGATGAAGCAGTATTGTCAAGTTTGAAAGCGTACATTTCTACAGATCCTGTTTTTAGTCTGGATGAAGGTAAATATAGCGAAGTACAGGAAGTGACGCTGTCTGCATCTGGAGAAACGATTTATTATACAACAGATGGAAGTGATCCAACTTCGGCAAGCACAGAATATACGGAACCGATCCTTTTAAGTACAGAAGGAAAAACGCAGATTAAAGCGATTGCCTATAACGAGAAGAAAATACCAAGTTTGATTGTGTCCAAAACGTATGAGATCGAATTTCCGGTGGCAGATGCACCGGTCGTCACACCGTCTACGGGACAGTATAGCACGGCGACTCAGATTACGATCACAGTACCGGAAGGCTATACGGCTTACTATACGATCGATGGATCTGTACCAACAACAGAATCTATGCTGTATACAGGTCCGGTTGAAATGCCGGAGGGGCAGACATTATTTAGTGCAGTCCTGGTAAGTAAGACCGGAAAAATGACGCAGATTACAAAGAGAAATTATATTTATCAGCCGCAGTAATGTGGCTGATTTTTTGAAAAAACAGGTGTTACAAAAATGCAATTGGCTTTTCTTACAAAAATAGCACTGGTTTTTTGTGCATTATTTAACGAAAAAAATCAATAGTTTTGTTGTGTGAAAAGTTTCACAGTGGTATAATGATTCTAGTTGAAAACAACAGACTTTAATCAAAGGAGATGCAGAACAATGAGCAGATTTTGTTTACCAAGAGACATTTATCACGGAAAAGGATGTCTGGAAGAATTAAAGAACTTGAAAGGAAAAAAAGCAATCCTTGTAGTGGGCGGCGGATCTATGAAGCGTCAGGGCTTTCTGGACAGAGCAGTAGACTATCTGAAAGAAGCAGGAATGGAAGTACAGTTATTCGAGGGTGTTGAGCCGGACCCTTCTGTAGAGACAGTTATGAAAGGTGCAGAAGCAATGCGTGCTTTCGAACCAGACTGGATCGTCGCAATGGGCGGAGGTTCTCCAATCGATGCTGCAAAAGCAATGTGGGCATTTTATGAGTATCCGGATGTGACATTTGAAGATCTTTGCATTCCATTTAACTTCCCGGAATTGAGACAGAAAGCAAAATTCGCAGCGATTCCTTCTACATCAGGAACAGCTACAGAAGTAACTGCATTTTCAGTTATTACAAACTATCAGACAGGTGTAAAATATCCACTGGCTGACTTTAACATTACACCGGATGTTGCGATCGTTGATCCGGATCTGGTAGCTGGTCTTCCGGTTAAACAGGTTGCATATACAGGTATGGACGCATTGACACATGCAATTGAAGCATATGTTTCTACATTGAACGGACCATTTACAGATCCACTTGCACTGCAGGCAATTGAAATGGTACTGGATAATCTTCCGGCATCTTACAACTGCGATATGGATGCAAGAGAGCAGATGCATTATGCACAGTGTCTGGCAGGTATGGCATTCTCAAATGCTTTGCTTGGAATCGTACATTCTATGGCACATAAGACAGGTGCAGCATTCTCAACAGGACATATTCCTCACGGATGTGCAAACGCAATTTATCTTCCATATGTAATCAAATACAATGCAAAAGATCCGGTTGCAGCAAAACGTTATGCTGAGGTTGCTCGCAGAATGGGACTTCCGGGAACTTCTGAAAAAGCACTCATCAACAGTCTGGTTGAAAAGATCGATGACTTTAATGTAAAACTGAATATTCCAAAGACACTCAAAGAGTTTGGAGTTGAAGAGAATGAATTCAAAGAAAAAGTTGCTAAGATTGCAGAACTGGCAGTAGGTGATGCATGTACAGGATCTAATCCTCGTTCAATTGATCCTGCAACAATGGAAAAATTATTCACATGTACATATTACGGAACAGAAGTTGATTTTTAATCGAATCAGACTGACCGTTTGTGAATGAACGAGAGGGACAGGCACAGTACAAAAAGAAGTGTCTGTCCTCTTTTAGTATGAAAATAAAATCACGAACAACTATTGCCATTACGTCAATAATGGCGTATTATTAAGAAAGGTGATTTATTACAAGGAGGAAGAACATGTATAAGATTTTGAAAGCAGAAAAATTATCTGAGAATATTTTTCTGATGGATGTGCATGCACCAAGGGTTGCGAGTCATTGTGAACCAGGGCAGTTTGTTATCGTAAAGATGGACGAGAAGGGGGAGCGTATCCCACTTACTATTTGTGATTATGACAGAGAAGCCGGAACGATTACGATCGTTGTCCAGGAAGTGGGAGCTTCTACGGTAAAGATGTCTGAATTAAAAGCAGGAGATTCTTTCCGTGATTTTGTAGGACCACTTGGATGTGCTTCTGAGTTTGTCGAGGAAGATATTGAAGAGCTGAAAAAGCAGAAGATTTTATTTGTAGCAGGAGGACTTGGTACAGCTCCTGTGTATCCTCAGGTGAAATGGCTTCACGAAAGAGGGATTGATGCAGATGTAATCATCGGAGCAAAGACAAAAGATCTTGTGATCATGGAAAAAGAGATGGAAGCAGTTGCCGGAAATCTTTATGTGACGACAGATGATGGATCTTATGGAAGATCCGGTATGGTGACACAGGTGATCAAAGATCTGGTAGAAAAAGAAGGAAAGCATTATGATAAATGTGTTGCGATCGGACCGATGATCATGATGAAATTTGTCTGTCTGCTGACAAAGGAATTGAACCTTCCGACGATTGTCAGCATGAACCCGGTTATGGTAGATGGTACAGGAATGTGTGGAGCATGTCGCCTTCAGGTCGGAGATGAAATTAAATTTGCATGTGTAGACGGACCAGAGTTTGACGGCCATCTTGTAGATTTTGATCAGGCAATGAAGAGAAGCCAGATGTACAGAACAGCAGAAGGAAGAGCAATGCTGAAATTACAGGAAGGTGATACCCATCACGGCGGATGCGGACATTGTGGAGGTGACGACTAATGGCAAAGGGAATGGAGAGAGTACCTGTCAGAGAACAGGATCCAAAAGTGCGTGCAACGAATTTTGAAGAAGTTTGCCTTGGATATAATCAGGAAGAGGCAATGGAAGAGGCGACAAGATGTCTCAATTGTAAAAATGCAAAATGTATCGAAGGATGTCCGGTATCGATTAATATTCCGGCATTTATTCAGGAAGTAAAGGAAGGAAATATCGAAGAGGCTTATAAGATCATCGGTCAGTCTTCCGCACTTCCGGCAATTTGTGGACGTGTCTGCCCACAGGAATCGCAGTGTGAAGGAAAGTGTATCCGTGGAATCAAGGGAGATCCGGTATCTATCGGAAAGCTGGAGCGTTTTGTTGCAGATTATGCATTGGAGCATGATATTAAACCGGAAGGAGCAAAAGAGCAGAACGGGCATAAGGTCGCTGTAATCGGTTCTGGTCCATCCGGACTTACATGCGCAGGAGATCTTGCAAAGTTGGGCTATGATGTGACAGTATTTGAAGCACTTCATGAGCTGGGAGGAGTTCTTGTTTATGGAATTCCTGAGTTCCGTCTTCCAAAACAGAAGGTTGTTGCAAAAGAGATTGAAAAAGTAAAAGAATTAGGTGTTAAATTCGAAACCAATGTTGTAATCGGAAAATCAACAACCATTGATCAGCTGATCGAAGAAGAAGGATTTGAAGCTGTATTCATCGGTTCTGGTGCAGGACTTCCGATGTTTATGGGAATTCCTGGAGAAAATGCAAATGAAGTATTTTCTGCGAATGAATACCTGACAAGAAGCAACCTGATGAAAGCATTTGATGCTTCTTATGATACACCGATTGCTGCCGGTAAGAAGGTTGCTGTTGTTGGTGGTGGAAACGTTGCAATGGATGCAGCAAGAACTGCACTTCGACTGGGAGCAGAGGTACATGTTGTATACAGAAGAAGTGAAGCAGAGCTTCCTGCACGAGTAGAGGAAGTACATCATGCGAAAGAGGAAGGAGTTATTTTTGACCTTCTGACAAATCCAAAGCAGATTAATGTAGATGAAAATGGAAATGTCAAGAGCATGACAGTGATTAAAATGGAACTTGGTGAACCAGATGCATCCGGAAGAAGACGTCCGGTAGAGATACCTGGATCAGAATATGATATCGATGTAGATACTGTGATCATGTCTCTGGGAACTTCTCCAAACCCATTGATTTCTTCTACGACAAAAGGTCTGGAGATCAATCGCAGAAAATGTATCGTTGCAGAAGAGGAAAACGGACAGACATCAAAAGAGGGTGTTTATGCCGGTGGAGATGCTGTAACAGGAGCTGCAACAGTTATCCTTGCGATGGGTGCAGGAAAAGCGGGTGCAAAAGGTATTGATGAATATCTGAAAAACAAAGAAAAATAAAAACATAAGCAGCAGATGAAAGTCTGTAAGAGAGACTCCGCATGGATTCTTCTTCCGAATATTCGGGACCGGATGATATGCGGAGTGTTTTGTGTGTATAAGGAGAGAAAAGATGACAAAAAAAGAACTGGCGTTGGAATATCACAAAAAAGGATACAATTGTGCGCAGGCGGTGGCATGTGCATTTTGTGAGGAACTTGGTGTAAATGAAAAAGAAATGTATCGGATTGCAGAAGGGTTTGGGCTTGGCATGGGGATGATGGATACATGCGGAGCTTTGACAGGTCTTTTTATGCTGATTGGAATGAAAAACAGTGGCGGAACTTCTCTGCCAGGAAAAACAAAAGCAGATACTTATAAAAAAACAAGAGAGTATGCTGCCAAATTTAAAGAGATTAATGGTTCTGTTTATTGTAAAGAATTAAAGGGAGTCGAAACAGGAAAAGTCCTTGCAGTATGTGACAAATGCATTTTAGATGCAGTGGAGCTCGCAGAGCAGTTCCTGAGAGAGAACTAAGATGGAAAAAATGAAAGCAAGACAGATTCTGTCAATCACTTTGACACTATTCGCGGTCTTTTTCGGTGCTGGGAATATGATCTTTCCCCCGGCTATGGGACAGCAGGCCGGAGAAAACTACATTCAGGCATTGGCTGGATTTATTTTGACAGATGCGGGGATTGCATTGCTGGGCATGATTGCGGTTGTTTTGGTTGGAACAGAAGTCAGTGATTTGGGAGAACTGGTCAGCAGAAGGTTTGCTGTGTTTTTATCGGTATGTATCTATCTTTTGATCGGACCGTTGTTTGCACTTCCGCGGACAGGAAGTGTTTCTTTTGAACTTGCTGTACGTTCTTATGTGACAGAGTCGAATGTGTGGTGGGTATCGCTGATCGTGACCGGGATTTTCTTTGGTTTGACATATTATCTGAGTGGAAATCCAAAGAAGGTAGTAAATCTGATTGGTAAATATCTCACACCGGTACTGCTGATCTGTATTACTTTGATCTTTCTGGCTTGCATTTTTCTGGAGAAATCACCACGTGGCCAGATTCAGTATGGCAGTATCGGTGCACCGAAGGGATCATATGCTCAGATCCCATTTTTTCAGGGAATGATCGAAGGATATTATGCACTGGATGGACCGGCAGGGCTGGTATTTGCAATCATTATTATCAATGCCGTGCGCGGATTTCAAGTGAAAACAAAGAAAAATATTGTGAAATACACTTTGCTCTGTGGCGCAGGGGCAGCATTGATTTTGTCTGTTGTCTATTATATGCTTACCTACATTGGAGCAGTGACGCTGACTCCTTTTTCAAATGGAGGAAGTCTGCTACATGCAGTGGCAAGTGACCTTCTGGGGCCGGCCGGCGGGATTGTGCTGGGAATTGCAGTGTTTTTTGCATGCATGACAACGTCAATCGGCTTGACGACATCTTTTGCAGATTATTTTCATGAATTGCTTCCCGATATTTCTTACAAGAAAATCACAGCGATTGTATGTCTGTTCAGTTTTGTAATCAGCAATGTGGGATTGGATATGCTGGTGAAAGTAGCTCTCCCGGTGTTGATGATGATTTATCCGGTGACGGTGGTACTTGTAGTATTGTCCTTTTTTAAAAAGTGGATTGGCGAGCGAAAAATGGTGTATGTGTTGGGAATGTTGTTTGCATTCTGTGTGGCATTTATAGATGGGATGCAGAGTGTGAATATTATGTTTGGACCGGTTACAGAACTTTGTCAGCAGCTTCCATTTTATGAATTGAAACTTGGATGGATCATACCGGCTGCAGCAGGCGCTTTATTGGGATTTCTGCCAATATGGAAGAGGAAAAGGAATTAGTAGAAGAAATTTATGAAAGGCGGAAAACACAAGAAGTGTCAGTACAGGGAGTCCGAAAGGGCTCCCTTTTGTAGAGATTTCCCAGTATCCGTGATATAGTAAAAAGAGAAAAATAGATGAGGTACAAAATGATAGAAAAAATCAGAGAAGAGTTGTATCAACTTGGAGAAGAAGAGTACAGACAGTTTAATCAAAAGCTGATTCCGGGAGTGGAGCATATGATTGGTGTCCGACTGCCGATATTGCGGAAGATGGCAAAAAATATTGCAAAAAAAGAATGGCGACCGTATTTGGAAGAAGCCAGGATAAAAATTGGAAAACAGTCCGCACATGAGGAAATCCTGCTTCAGGGACTTGTCATTGGATATGCAAAAATGTCTATAGAGGAGAGGATGTCTGCACTGGATGAATTTATTCCAAAGATTCAGAACTGGGCAGTCTGTGACAGTTGCTGTATGGGGTATCAGTTTATGAAAAAAGAACCAGAACTATGGATTCCTTATTTGCAAAAGTATTGGACTTCCAGCCAGGAATTTGAAGTTCGTTTTGCAGTCGTAGCCCTTTTGGCACATGATATCAATGAAACATATATTGAACAAATTTTTCCAATTTTAAATGAGATCCAGCACGAGGGGTATTATGTTAAGATGGCAGTGGCGTGGGCAGTTTCCATCTGTTATGTTCAGTTTCCGACTTCAACAAAGGTGTTTCTTGCGAAAAATCAACTGGATGACTTCACGCAGAATAAAGCGATCCAGAAGATTCGGGAGTCTTATCGCGTGAGCAAAGAGGAAAAAGAGGAGTTGAAGCAGTTCAGACGAAACCGATAAATTCACGGAAAAATATAGAAAAGGGATGGATAAAATGAAAATTACGTTAATTACGGTAGGAAAGATCAAAGAGAAATATTTAAAAGATGCTATTGCAGAATATTCAAAACGTTTGAGTAAGTATTGCAAGCTGGAAATCGTAGAGGTGCAGGACGAGAAAACCCCGGATCAGGCAAGTGAGACAGTGGAAGAAAATATTCGAAACAAGGAAGGAGAAAAAATCTTAAAATATATCAAAGATGATATGTATGTGATTACACTGGAGATTGCAGGAAATATGCTTACATCAGAAGAACTGGCAGAAAAGATCGAAAAACTGGGGATTCAGGGAAAAAGCAGTATTGCCTTTGTGATCGGGGGGTCGATCGGACTTGGGAAAGACGTTATGAAGCGGTCGGATTATGCACTGAGTTTTTCAAAAATGACATTTCCACACCAGCTGATGCGGGTAATTCTGTTGGAACAGGTGTATCGCAGTTATCGAATCATCAGTGGGGAGCCATATCATAAATAAAATAAAAGATCATCTTGCGAATTTTCTTGCATTTTATCAGGGAGATGATGTATAATCGAAAAGATAAAAGACATTGTGTTGAATATAAGTGCTCGAATGGTATGTGTAGAAGAAGTGGAACACAATGTAATAACACAAAGGAAGAGAGAGGAAACAAGATGAACGAAAATCAGGTGAAAAAATTGGTAATGGCAGCAATGTGCGTAGCATTGGGAATTATACTTCCGATGGCGTTTCATACGATTCAAAATGCAGGAAGTATTTTTCTCCCAATGCATATTCCGGTATTGGTATGTGGTCTGCTCTGTGGATGGCAGTATGGTTTGTTATGTGGGATTTTAGCGCCGCTTTTATCCAGTATGTTTACAGGAATGCCACCGGCTGCGATTCTTCCGGCAATGCTCTGCGAATTGGCGGTATATGGGGTGATCACAGGAGTTTGTATGCATGGAATCCAGGCAGAAAAGCAGATTGTGAAAATTTATAGTTCCCTCATTGCGGCAATGCTTGCAGGAAGGATTGTCAGTGGAATTCTAAAGGCTTTTATTTTCAATGTGGGAGAATACAGCTTTCAGATTTTTATTACATCCAGCTTTCTAACAGGAATACCGGGAATTCTGATCCAGCTGATCTTTGTTCCTGTGATTGTGCTTGCGTTGCAGAAAGCGGGAATAGCGGAACAGAAAAGGAGATAATTTATGGATATCAAAACGTACTTTGATGAAAGAGCAGCATATTGGGATGAGGGCGGACAGCCAATCGACGAAGTAAGGCGTACGATTGCATTTTTAAGCGACATCCGGCCGGCTATGCATGTGCTGGATGTTGCATGTGGGACAGGGGCAATGTTTGCAGCATTGAAAGAACAGAATCCTGCTCATATTACGGCGATCGATCTTTCTGAAAAAATGTCTGAGATTGCACAGAGAAAGGTTCAGGGTGATCCACTATTTGACGTACGGTGTCAGGATTTATTTGAGATGACGCAGGAGATATTTGACAGAGTGATCATCTACAATGCATATCCACATTTTATGGAGAAAGAAAAACTTGTGGGAAAGGTGGCGGAACTGCTGAAACCGGGGGGAAGGTTTGTAGTGGCACATGGAGCATGCAGAGAAAAAATTAACGGATGTCATAAAAATGTTCCGAAAGAAATCACTTCCGGACTTTTGTCAGTAAAAGAAGAAATTCATGGTTGGGAAACGTATTTTCATATCGATATGCAGATTGATACAGAACAATTTTATTTGTTTTCAGGAATAAAATAAATTCTGGTGTGATATTTGCTCTGATTTTGATTCGAAATGCAAGGAGGAGGCAGTATAAAACACAGGACGATGAGATGGTCGATCTGCAGGGAAAAACGATGCTTCCTGGATTTATAGATGCGCATTCTCATTTTGTCGGGGTGGCGAATGCGATGACACAGCCGTATGAGGGAGAATCAGCAGCAGCTCCTGGCACATTGCAATGGAGATGCTGCAGCAGAGCAGTACATTGCACAGTTTGAAAAGGTACTTTCAGAGAAAGACGAGGCGGTCAGATTTCACCGGTAAAAGATGCGATTGATTATGGCATGAAGTATACATTCCATCAGGATACTCCGGTAGTTCCCCGGATATGATGCGTACAGTATCCAGTGCAGTCAATCGTGTGTCAAGAAATGGAGTTTCGATCGGAGAGAACCAAAAGATTTCTGTTTTGGATGCGCTCAAGGCAATTACGATTTATGCAGCATATCAGTATTTTGAAGAGAAGGAAAAAGGAAGTAAAGAAAATGAAGTGATCTACCAAAACAGAGATTTGTAGAGTTTTAAAAGCGGACAGCAAGTGCACTTCTGAGAGAAAATCAGAAGATGCACCTGCTGTTTTTTAAATGGGATATTTTTTACAGAGAGATTCCAGAATTGAAAACAAAAAAGATTTTCATTCAACGGACAGTTAAAAGAATGAAAAGGAAATAAAGACATATAAATAGTTCTGCCGCACGGAACCAAAATTCTGTGCGGCAGTATTATGATTTTATGAAGTTGTATGTTCCAGATTTTTGTTTGCAGTAGAAAGCATCAGTTTGATTCGATTGAGCTGATTGACTTCACTGGCTCCTGGATCAAAGTCGATGGCTACAATATTAGAAGCGGGATATTTTCTTCTTAATTCTTTGATCACGCCTTTTCCTACAACATGATTTGGAAGGCAGGCGAAAGGCTGTGTGCAGATAATATTGGCAGCGCCTGCGTGGATTAACTCGAGCATTTCTCCGGTCAAAAACCATCCTTCACCGGTCTGGTTTCCGATGGAAACAATTTCTGATGCCATTTCAGCCAGTTTCTCAATTTTTGCAGGCCCTTCAAAATGTCTGCTTTCTTCAAAAGCCCTGCTTGCTGGCGCACGGAACCATTCCAATGCGCGAATGCCGAGGTTTCCAAGTATTGCTTTGGATTTTTTCATACCCAGATGGGACACTTTGAAATTCTGGTTATAAAAACAATAGAGTAAAAAGTCCAACAAATCCGGAACTACAGCTTCTGCACCTTCTTCTTCCAGAAGCTCCACCAGATGGTTATTGGCCGCTGGAAGGAATTTTACGAGAATTTCTCCAACGATACCGACTCGGGGTTTTTTTACATCCAGTGTTTCAATCTGATCAAATTCCTGAATCATTTCCCGGCATAATTTTTTGAATGTATGACGATGTGGATATCCGTTAGATACAAAGTTTTTACAGATTTTTTTCCATTTTTCGTGAAGCATATCCGTGGTTCCAGGTACTTTTTCATATGGACGCATCCGATATACGCATTTCATGAAAATATCACCAAATACAACAGCATATAAACCGCGCAGCGCGAGCAGCGGAGTGATTTTAAATCCCGGATTGCTTTCCAGTCCACTTAAATTCAGTGAAATGACCGGAATGTGAGAATAACCAGACTTTTTCAGTGCGCGGCGGATGAAACCAATATAATTGGAAGCGCGGCAGCCTCCTCCGGTCTGTGTGATAATGACAGCCAGATGATCGGTATCATATTTCCCGGATAAAATGGCATCCATGATCTGACCAACGACGATCAGTGATGGATAACAGGCGTCATTGTTTACATATTTTAGTCCTACATTAACGGCTTGTTTGTTATCGTTAGGGAGAATTTCTACCTGGTAGCCGGATGCACGAAATGCAGGTTCTAAAATCTCAAAATGGATTGGCGACATCTGTGGACATAAAATGGTGTATTTTTTCCGCATTTCTTTTGTAAACGGAATTTTTTCAATGGAAGAAGGCTGGATCACACGTTCAGTTTTTTGCTGTTCTCTTACCCGGATAGCTGCAAGCAGAGAACGAACCCGGATGCGGGCAGCTCCTAAATTATTGACCTCATCAATTTTCAGTGAGGTATAAATCTTGCCGGAACGAGTCAGAATATCTGCTACCTGATCTGTAGTAACAGCATCCAGCCCGCAGCCAAAAGAATTCAGCTGGATCAGATCCAGGTTTTCCTTTGTTTTTACATAGTTGGCAGCCGCATATAGTCTGGAATGGTACATCCACTGATCCATAACATTGAGTGGTCGTTCTACTTCATGCAGATGAGAGACGGAATCTTCCGTCAAAACCGCAATATTATAGGAGTTAATCAGTTCCGGCAAGCCATGATTTACTTCCGGATCCGTATGGTAAGGGCGTCCGGCCAGAACGATTCCCCGATTGCCGGTTTCATCCAGAAACTTGATGGTCTCTTCTCCCTTGCGCTGCATATCTTTTCTACAGGCAGCCAGTTCTTTCCAGGCTGCATGAACAGCAGTGCGAATTTCATCTGAAGGGATGGAAAATTTTACACTTAACTCTTCAATTAGTCGAAAGGCAAGTGTCTCTTCACTCTGGAATGATAAAAACGGATGCATAAAGTCCACATCACCGGTCACGATTGGATCCATGTTATTTTTAATATTTTCCGGATAGGAGGTGACGATCGGGCAGTTGTAGTGGTTGTTTGCAGATTCAAATTCATTGCGTTCATACGGAATACAAGGATAAAAAATGTGCTTGATTCCTTCGTTGATCAGCCATTGTACATGTCCGTGTGCCAGCTTTGCCGGATAACATTCGGATTCACTTGGAATCGATTCGATGCCAAGTTCATAAATCTTCCGCGTGGAAGCCGGAGAGAGGATGACGCGAAATCCGAGTTTTGTAAAGAACGTATACCAGAATGGATAATTTTCATACATATTCAGCACGCGTGGAAGACCAATGGTACCTTTGGAAGCCGCTTCTTCTGAAAGGGGAGTGTATCCAAAATAGCGGTTCATTTTATATTCAAACAGGTTTGGCAGATGGTTCGCAGATTTTTCTTTCCCAAGTCCACGTTCACAACGGTTTCCTGTGATAAATTTTCTTCCGCCGCTGAAATGATTGATGGTCAGACGGCAATTGTTTGTGCATCCACGGCATTTGCTCATGGTGGTTTTATATTCCAGCGCTTCAATCTCCTCAATTGGAAGCATGGTTGTGCCCTCGCAGTCATGATAACGTTCTCTTGCGATCAAAGCTGCGCCGAATGCTCCCATGATTCCTGCGATGTCAGGTCTGATGGCCTCGCAGTCTGCAATTTTTTCAAAACTTCTTAAAACAGCATTATTATAGAAAGTACCTCCCTGTACGACGATATGCTTTCCAAGTTCTGATGCATCCGATACTTTAATGACCTTAAACAGTGCATTTTTGATGACAGAGTAGGCAAGTCCTGCCGAAATATCTGCAACAGAAGCGCCTTCTTTCTGAGCTTGTTTTACTTTGGAGTTCATAAATACTGTACAGCGTGTTCCAAGGTCAATCGGATTTTTTGCGTAGAGAGCTTCCTGTGCAAAATCTTCTACCGTATAGTTTAGGGATTTTGCGAAAGTCTCAATAAAAGAGCCGCATCCGGAAGAACAAGCTTCATTTAGCTGCACACTGTCTACGGTTTGATTCTTGATCTTAATACACTTCATATCCTGTCCGCCGATGTCGAGGATACAGTCTACGTCCGGTTCAAAAAATGCTGCGGCATAGTAATGGGAGACGGTCTCCACTTCTCCTTCATCCAGAAGCAGTGCAGCTTTGATCAGAGCTTCTCCATATCCGGTGGAACAGGAATGGACAATTTCTACACCTTCTGGCAGCTGGCTGTAAATATCTTTGATCGCACAGATTGTTGTTCCAAGAGGGTCTCCGTCATTATTGTGGTAAAAAGAATACAGCAAAGTGCCGTCCTCGCCTACCAGAGCCGCCTTTGTTGTTGTAGAACCGGCATCAATTCCAAGAAATGCTTTTCCACGATAAGAAACAAGATCCTTGACAGGAACCTGATGTTTTGCATGTCTGGAAGTGAACGCATCATATTCTGCGGAAGATGCAAACAAAGGTTCCAGACGCTCGACTTCAAAATCCAGCTCGATTTTATTTGCAAGGCGGTTTTGGAGTGTTTGCAATGGAATATCTACATTCCGTTTAGAGTTGAGTGCAGATCCGATTGCTGCAAACAAATGGGAATGATTTGGAGCAATAATGTGTTCATCATCTAACTTTAATGTACGGATAAAAGCTTCCCTCAGTTCCGACAAAAAGTGAAGTGGTCCGCCCAAAAAAGCAACATGTCCGCGAATTGGCTTTCCGCAGGCCAATCCGCTGATGGTCTGGTTGACAACAGCCTGAAAAATAGAAGCTGCCAGATTTTCTTTGGAAGCTCCTTCATTGATCAGGGGTTGGATATCCGATTTTGCAAAAACACCACAGCGTGCTGCGATGGAATATAAAGAAGTATAATTTTTGGCGTATTCATTCAATCCGCTTGCGTCAGTCTGAAGCAGAGAAGCCATCTGGTCAATGAAAGAACCAGTACCTCCGGCACAGACACCGTTCATACGCTGTTCTACATTTCCCCCTTCAAAATAAATGATTTTTGCGTCCTCACCGCCCAGTTCAATAGCTACGTCTGTTTGTGGAGCATAGTCCTGCAAAGCAGTAGAAACGGCAACGACTTCCTGTACAAATGGGACATATAAGTGCGTCGCAAGCGTTAGTCCTCCGGATCCGGTTATAACAGGAGAAACATGGATTGGTCCGAGTTTATAAATGGCTCTTCCAAGAAGATCGGACAAGGTTTCCTGTATGTTTGCAAAGTGTCGTTCGTAATCAGAGAACAGAACTTCATTATCTGTTCCCAGGACTGCGATTTTTACAGTGGTAGAACCGATGTCGATCCCTAAAGTATATAATTCGTTCTTTTTCATAGTAATTCCTCATCTTTTGCTGAAGTTATAGTAGTTATTACTTATTAAATGCAGTCGTTATTTTACAACAGTCTATATTATACGACAAGCCGTTTAAAAACACAATTATGATTGTTCACTATAAATATACAAGAAATCTTAAGAAAAAAATAGAAAATCTCATAAAATTTAACACAATTCTAACGCAAAAAGTAAAACTATTGTTTGACAAAAAGTAGTGCTCCTTGTACAATTACTCTCTGTAAGGGAATAAATATATAAGGAGAGATTGTCATTGAACTGGTTAAACAAGCTGGAAAGAAAATTTGGACGATACGCCGTTCATAATCTGACGACGTACCTGATCGGGGCATATATTATTGGATATGGGATTTATCTGTTTATGCCCGGCATGATGAATTGGCTGTATCTGCAGCCGGGAGCGATTCTGCACGGGCAGATATGGAGAATCGTATCCTGGGTTTTAGTACCGCCGCAGGGTAGTCTTTTGGGGATTATCATTATGCTGATGCTGTACTATTCTCTTGGAACCACACTGGAGAGAACATGGGGAGCATTTCGCTATAATGTATATATCTTTTCGGGGATTTTATTTACGGTATTGGGAGCGTTTGTACTGTATCTTTTGTATGGTCCGGGAGCGGATTTTCTGGGTGGATACTTCAGCACATATTATATCAACCTCTCAATTTTTCTTGCATTTGCTGCGAGTTATCCAGATATGGAACTTTTGCTGTATTTCATCCTTCCAATTAAAATTAAATGGATGGGACTGGTTTACGGGGTGTATATCCTTTACCAGCTAGCGACAGGCAATCTCGCATCGCGAGTTGTGATTATTTCATCACTTTTGAATTTTGTCGTGTTCTTTTTATCCAGCAGAAACATGAAGCCGTATACACCAAAGGAACAGATGCGCAAAGCAAAATTCAAGAAGCAGACAAGACCGCATATGACTTATGCAAATGGCGCAAAACATCGCTGCGCTGTCTGTGGAAGAACAGAATTAGACGATCCTAGTCTGGAATTTCGATTTTGTTCGAAGTGTAATGGAAACTATGAGTATTGCCAGGATCATCTGTTTACACACCAGCATGTAAAATAAGAATAAGGATAAGTTAGAAGGAGAGTTATGAGTATGAAAAAAACAAAAGTAGTCTGCACAATGGGGCCGAATACAAATGACAGAGAAGTCATGAGAAAGTTGATTCAGAACGGGATGGATGTTGCACGTTTCAATTTTTCACATGGTGATCATGAAGAACAGAAATTTCGTATGGATCTTCTGAAAGAACTTCGCGAGGAAGAGCATGCACACACAGCCATTCTTTTGGATACGAAAGGTCCGGAGATTCGTACAGGTCTTTTGAAAGACGGAAAGAAAGTAACCCTCCAGGAAGGCAATACATTTGTACTTACAATGGAAGATATTGTGGGAGATGAAACAAAAGTTTCTCTTTCTTATAAAGGGCTTGCTGAGGATGTACAGCAGGGAACTGTGATCCTGATCGATGATGGATTGATCGGATTAAAAGTAAAAGAAATTGCGGATCAGGATATTGTCTGTGAAGTTGTAAACGGTGGAGAACTCGGAGAGCGAAAAGGAGTAAACGTTCCGAATGTCCCGGTAAGACTTCCTGCTATCACAGAAAAAGATAAAGAGGATATCAAATTCGGAGTAGAGCAGGAGATAGATTTCATTGCGGCATCCTTTGTCCGTAACGCGGAGTGTGTACTTGAGATCCGTTCTTTCTTAAAAGAACTGAATGCTCCATACATTCCGATCATTGCGAAGATTGAGAATGCAGAAGGAATTCGCAATATCGATGAAATCATCCGCGCAGCGGATGGTATTATGGTAGCAAGAGGAGATATGGGTGTGGAGATTCCGGCAGAGGAAGTTCCGTACTTGCAGAAGATGCTGATCCAGAAATGTAACAATAATTTTAAGACTGTCATTACAGCAACACAGATGCTGGATTCTATGATTCGGAATCCTCGTCCGACAAGAGCTGAGGTGACAGATGTTGCCAATGCTGTATACGATGGAACAGATGCTGTGATGCTTTCCGGTGAGACTGCACAGGGAAAATATCCGGTAGAAGCTTTGCAGATGATGGTTCATATTATTGAAAATACAGAGCAGCACCTGGACTATGATATGATTCTGGAGCAGGCCGGAGATCATCTGAAGAGAGGAATTTCCAGTGCAATCGGATATTCTTCTGTTTTAGCAGCAGCAAATCTGAAAGCAAAGGCAATCATTACACCGACAGTATCAGGGGCAACAGCCAGAGTGATGTCCAATTTAAAACCAATTCAGCCAATCATTGGGGTAACTCCAAATGAAAGAGCGCTGCGCAGAATGTCTATTTATTGGGGCGTGCAGGCGCTTAAATCGATGGAGTGCCATACAACAGATGATATCTGCAGTGCGGCAATTGAGATTTCAAAGGTAAAACAGTGTGTGGAATCCGGAGATGTTGTGGTACTGACAGCAGGAATTCCGGCAATGGATGTCAATGCGGCCCGTGAGGGAATCAGCAATATGATGAGAATTGCAACAATTGATTGAATAGAGTGAGAACGAAATGCCGCTTATGGAAAAATTCCGTGAGCGGTATTTTATTGTTGACAAGTATTATAAATTCCCGTATAGTGTTTCTTGAAAGAACTACTAATACAATGTGGGAGAAAATGATGGAACAGAATCCGTATGTAGAGTACCTGCTTCATTTTGGAATGACAAGGCAGGAGGCTTTGATTTATGTAGAGCTGCTCATAAAAGGAAAGCAGACAGGATATGAGATTGCGAAGGAAACGGGGATTTCCAGATCGAATGCATATTCTGCACTGGCAGCGCTGGTAGAAAAAGGAGCGGCTTATGTGGTTGAAGAGTCTGCAAAGCGTTATATTCCGGTGGGAGTTGAGGAGTTTTGTGGAAATTGTATTCGCAGAATGCAAATAGAAATGGAATGGATGACAAGGAACCTTCCGCAAAAAAGAGCAGAGATGGAAGGATATATCACGATAGAAGGGGAACAGAATATTTTGAATAAGGTTAAAAATCTGATCTCACAGGCAAATGAGCGGGTATATCTTTCCTGTACAGCAGAATACCTGGATGTATTCCGGCCGGAGTTGGAAAGCCTGATAGAAAAAGGACGAAAAGTTGTGATCCTGACAGATGCACTGTACAAGCTGGAGGGTGCGATTTTTTACCAGACAGAAGACAAGGAGCAGCAGATCGGATTGATCGTGGATTCGAAAAGTGTGCTTTCGGGAGAGTACGGGAATGGAAGTCTGAACACCTGTCTATATTCCGGGCAGAAAAATTTTGTGACAGTATTTAAAAATGCAATGGCAAATGAGATAAAATTGATTCAATTACAAGAAGGAGGAACTGAATTATGAATAAGACACCATTTGTAACAAAAGAACAGTTGGATGAGATTGTAAAAACATATCCAACTCCGTTTCATCTTTATGATGAGAAGGGAATTCGCGAAAATGTAAAGGCTCTTCGCGAGGCATTTTCCTGGAATAAAGGGTATAAGGAGTATTTTGCGGTAAAGGCGTGTCCGAACCCATTTTTGATTGATATTTTAAGAGAATATGACTGTGGATGTGACTGTTCTTCTTACACAGAGCTGATGTTGTCAGATGCAATCGGTGTGAAAGGGGCAGATATTATGTTTTCTTCCAATGACACACCGGCAGAAGATTATGCGCTGGCAGAAAAACTGGGAGCAATCATCAATCTGGATGATTTCACACACATTGATTTTCTGGAAAAAACCATCGGGTATATTCCGGAGACGATTAGTTGCCGTTATAATCCGGGAGGACTTTTTAAGATCAGTAATGACATCATGGACAACCCGGGAGATTCCAAATATGGAATGACAACAGAGCAGCTGTTTGAGGCCTTTCAGATTCTGAAAAAGAAAGGGGCAAAAGAGTTCGGTATCCATGCATTTCTCGCAAGTAATACGGTGACAAATGACTATTACCCGATGCTGGCAAAGGTATTGTTTGAGCAGGCAGTGAAACTTCAGAAGGAAACGGGAGTGCACATCAAATTTATCAATCTGTCAGGGGGGATTGGGATTCCATACACACCAGATCAGGAACCAAACGATATCCGTATCATCGGTGAGGGGGTACGTCGTGTGTTTGAAGAGGTCCTTGTACCGGCAGGCATGGGGGACGTGGCAATTTATACAGAGCTTGGACGATTTATGATGGGGCCATACGGATGTCTGGTCACAACAGCAATCCATGAAAAGCATACTCACAAAGAATATATTGGCGTAGATGCCTGTGCGGTTGATTTGATGCGTCCGGCAATGTACGGAGCTTACCATCATATTACAGTGATGGGAAAAGAAAATGCGCCACATGATCACAAATATGATGTTACAGGATCGCTTTGTGAAAATAATGATAAATTTGCGATTGATAGAATGCTTCCGGAGATTGAAAAAGGCGATTATCTTGTAATCCATGATACTGGGGCGCACGGATTTGCTATGGGATACAGTTATAACGGAAAGCTGAAGCATGCAGAATTATTACTGAAAGAAGATGGGAGTGTACAGATGATTCGCCGTGCAGAACGACCGGCAGATTACTTCGCAACCTTCGATTGTTTTGACATCGGAAAAAAATTGATAAAAAAATAAAAAAAGACTTGCAAAGTTAAGAAAACCATGATATTATACTTTTTGTTCGGGAGCTGAAAAAGTTCCCGAGCATAAGCGGATGTGGCGGAATGGCAGACGCACAAGACTCAAAATCTTGCGTAGGTGACTACGTATGGGTTCAAGTCCCATCATCCGCAGTATAGACCTCTATTTTACTGGATTACAGTAGAGTAGAGGTTTTTTATTGTCTATGGATTTGCGAGCATCTATTTTTGTCGTGATTCTACCTGGGACAGGAGATAAAAGGGGAGAGGGGAAACATGATATTAAGGATTTATAAACCAACAGATTGTAAGATACTGGAAGAACTGTTTTATGAGACAGTACATACAGTCAATATAAAGGATTATACGCGAGAAGAGGTGGATGCGTGGGCAACCGGAACAGTAGATCTGGAGCAATGGAATGCTTCTTTTTTGGATCATTTTACAGTGATCGCGGAAGAAGAAAACGTGATTACAGGCTTTGGAGATATCAGTGACGCCGGATATCTGGACAGGCTGTATGTTCATAAGGAATATCAACACCGGGGAATTGCATCGGCAATTTGTGACGAGCTGGAGGCACATGTGAAGGGGAAGATATGTGAGACCCATGCTTCGATCACGGCACGGCCGTTTTTTGAATCCAGAGGATATGTGGTCGTTCGGGAACAAGAGGTTGTCCGGAAAGGTGTGATCCTGAAAAACTATCAGATGAAAAAGCAAGTGTAGCAAGGAGAGGCAGAATGTGGTATCAGAAAGACTGGTTTACCGGAATTGATTATTATAATTTAAAAGAAAAACAGATCCATGTAACAGAAATGGAGATCAAAAAGCCGATTCAGCAGAGATTTCATGAACAAACGGAAATTTACTATGTAAAAAGCGGGGATGCAGACCTCTGGATCAATGGAGAAAAATTTCAGATTCGGGAAGGCAGTTTTTTCTGCCTGTATATGCATCTTTTTTATCAGATTGAACAAATCAGAAAACCTTTGCAGTGTGTGAAGGTTTCTTTTCATATCGGTCTGTTTATGTTTCTGTGCTTTGAACAACGGGGAGCCAAGGAGAATGAGATGCTGGTGTACGGAGTTCAACCGCTGCTTTCCCTCAATTCAGAAGAAAAACAAAGAGTGGTAAGGATTCTGGATGATTTACTGAATGAGGAGCGAGAACAGCGGTTTTCGGTGCAAAATATGAGCATTTATCTTGCTATGCAGCTCCATGCTCTGTACTGCAGGTATGCGATGGAACGAAAGAAAAAACAAGAAGCCCAGCAGGATAGTGTGTGGAATGTAATTCAGAGAGTGCTGCTGGATACAAGTAAGACAGTATCTTTGGAAGCATATGCACGGACAGCAGGAATGACAGCGGTGACATTGAATCGGAACATTGTAAATAGATGTGGGTATACATTTTTTCAGCTTCAGAAGATGGGGAAGGTATTTAATGCGTGTGCACTTCTTCATTTTCCGGATCTGAATATTCAGTATATCAGCGATTATCTGGGATTTACGAATGTAGAAGATTTTTACAGAGTATTTAAACGTTACAGGAAAGTCAGTGTCAGAGAGTACCAGACACAAAACATCGGATGTGGAGTGCAGATGCAGTCGGAGGAAGAGGGACTTCAGATTCTGGAATATCTTCTGCTGCATTTTCAACGTCCGTTTCAGATGAAAGAAATGGAAGCGGAGCTGAAAAAGAAAGGAAATTTGATTGAAAGAAGGGCGAAAGAAGTGTTTGGACGAAGTGTTCAGGAATTACTGGAAGAAGTTCGGATTCGGGTTTCCTGCAGTTATTTGAGTGCGACAGACCGAACGGTGACACAGATTAGCAGTGATGTGGGCTTTGGAAGCATTTCCTCCTTTCAGAGAAGTTTTTTTAAATATATGAATCAAACGCCGAGTCAGTTCAGACTTTATATAAAGTAAATAATTGATAACGATATATTGAAATATGAATATCTATTTTCCTTTTACTAGCCTATAATAAAAGCAAAACAATGGAGGTAGCAGGAAAATGTTTGAACATGTATTTGCTCCAATCCGGATTCGCGATATGGAGCTGAAAAACAGGATTATTCTGCCGGCAATGGGGACCAGAATGGCAGAAGAAAACGGGGAGGTGACAGACAGGCTGATCGCGTATCATGCAGCCAGAGCCAAAGGCGGATGTGCATTGAATATTGTAGAAGTGGCCGCAGTACATACACCGAGTGCACCGGCTCATTTTGTATCGATCAGTGAGGATGAGCAGATTGAAGGGCATAAGAGACTGACAGATGCGATTCATGAAAATGGGGGAAAAGCGGGAATTCAGCTCTGGCAGGGTTCCATCGCTGCATCCATGGATCCAAAGGCACAGATTTTGGTTGTTTCTGATATGAATTTTGGACCATATACGATCAAAGCAATTACAAAAGAGCAGATTCAGGAAGTGATCACATGCTATGGACAGGCAGCAGCCAGAGCTGTAAAAGCCGGATATGACTGCCTGGAATTCCATCTGGCACACAATTATCTGCCGCATTCTTTCTTGAGCGGCGGATTCAATCACAGAGAAGATGAGTATGGCGGCAGTTTTGAAAATCGATGCCGTTTCCCGTTGGAAGTCATTGATGAGCTGCGCAGAAATATGCCGGAAGGCATGCCGCTGTTTATCCGGATCGATGCACAGGATGACATGTTGGAAGGTGGGCTTACGATAGAAGAAGTGATCCGTTTTTGTAAGATTGCCAAAGAGCACGGAGTGGATGTGTTGGACGTGTCCCGTGGTAATATTATTACGGCAGCATCGATGTATGAAGTGCCGCCGATCGATGTGCCAAACGGATTTAATATTGAAAATGCAGCAAGAATCCGCAAAGAGACAGGAATGTTAACTGTTGGTGTGGGAAGAATCAACACAGCAGCGTTGGCAGAAGAGATTCTTTCTCAGGACAAGGTAGATATGGTGGTGATGGGAAGAGCACAGCTTGCAGACCCGGAATTTGCCAATAAAGCAAGTCAGGGAAAAGTGGAAGAAATTGTACACTGCGTAGGCTGCAATCAGGGCTGTTATGATGGATTCTGTGATGTAGCAAACCGTCCGCACATTACTTGTATGAGAAATCCAATGATCGGTCATGAGGCAGAGTACGATCTGAGCAAAACGGAGACACCAAAGAACGTATGGGTGATCGGCGGTGGTGTGGCAGGAATGGAAGCAGCAAAGATCCTGCACGAAAGAGGACATCAGGTGACACTGTTTGAAGCCACCGACAAACTGGGCGGAGAATTCCTTCTTGCAGGAGAAGCGCCTGGAAAAGCAGAGATGAAATCCGCAGCGATAGAGATGGCGGAACAGGTAGAAAAGTTGGTGACTGTACGGAAAAATACAAAAGTTGATGCACTGATGCTGGAAAATGCCGATGTGGACGTGGTGATCCTGGCAATCGGTTCTTCACCGATTACCATTCATTTAGAAGGAATGGAGAAACTTCCACATGTATCTGCGCCGGAAGTACTCAGACATGAAACTTGTCCAAAGGGAAAAGTAGCGGTGATCGGAGGAGGTCTGGTTGGCCTGGAAACGGCAGATACTCTTGCTTCAGACGGGTGTGAAGTTACGGTACTGGAGATGAAAGACAGCATCGGAAGTGATCTTGGAAGCCTGCGCAAAATTGCGGTTATGATGAGGATGCAGCAGATGCAGGTGAAATTGCTGCCAGACAGCAAAGTATGCAAATTTACAGAAGAAGGAATTGTGTTGGAAGATGGAAATCTGGTTCCTTGTGATTGTGCAGTATTTGCGGTTGGATTTGCAGCAAATGATTCACATCCTCTCAAAGCGGTTTGTGAAAAGAGACAGATCCCATGTCATGTAATCGGTGATGCAAAGTCTGCAAGACGGGCGCTGGATGCTATTGCAGAAGGATTTGAAGTAGCAAGGACACTGTAGGAGGTAGAATAGATGAGAACAATGTTTACTCCGCTTCAGATTGCGGGAATGCAGGTTAAGAACAGAACATTCATGGCTCCGATGTCACTTGGATATGAAAGCCAGGATGGAACGATTAATGAAAAAATGGAAGCTTATTGGCTGAGGAGAGCCAAAGGAGGTGTGGGATGTATTATCGTAGATGCCACCAGTGTGGATCCGAATGTTCCATATCTTGGAAATACACTCTGCTTCCGGAATGAAGAAAGTATTCAAAAGTATAAAAACTTTACCGATAAGATTCATGCTTATGGATGCAAGATTATTCCGCAGATCACACATCCGGGTCCGGAAAGCGTCAGCGCATTTTATGGAATCGCTCCGGTAGCCAGCAGTGTGTATCCAAATGCAATGGCACAGATGACGAGAGAGCTGGCAAAGGAAGAATTACCGGGAATCATAGAACTTTATGCCAAAGCAAGTAAACATGCAAAAGAAGCTGGATTTGACGGGATTGAACTGCATTGTGCACATGCGTATATGCTGTTGGGATCATTTTTGTCCCCTCTGCGTAATAAGCGGACCGATGAATACGGTGGAAGTCTGTTGAATCGTGCCCGTCTGTTGTTTGAAGTTTTAGATGCAATTAAAGCAGCCTGTGGAGAAGAGTTCCCGATCATCTTAAGAATATCCGGAAGCGAACGGGATCCCCAGGGAAATACAGTAGAAGATATGAAGCGCTTAATCCCGTATCTGGAAAAGCATGGGGTAGACTGTTTTGAAATCAGTGGTGGCACACAATATGAACGCTGCAATAAGATCATTCCTTGTCACGGGGAGGCAGAGTTTACCAATCTCAAAGAAGCAAAAGCGATCAAAGAAGTAGCCACAAAACCAGTGATCACAGTTGGAAAAATTTTGGATGCACAAATGGCAGAAGATGTTTTGGAAGCAAAGGAAGTAGATGGGGTTGTTCTTGGAAGGGCACTTCTTGCAGATCCGGATTTTGTAGAGAAGGCGGAAGAAAGACGGTATGAAGAGATTGCACCATGTGCAGCATGTGGAGTCGGATGTGTGGGAGAGCAGACAAAAAGACGTCCGGCATCCTGTGTGATCAATCCATTGGCCGGAAGAGAGTTGGAATTTGAAGAGCATCCGGCAAAGGAGACAAAACAGATTCTGATCGTCGGAGCTGGAATTGCAGGGCTTGCAGCAGCCAGAATCCTTGCAAAACGAGGACATCATGTTGTAGTGGCAGAAAAAGAAAAGAAAGCCGGCGGTCAACTGAATCTGGCATGCAGGGCGCCATTTAAGCAGGAAATCTCAAAATGGATCGTGTATCTGTTGCAGGAGTGTGACAGATATGGCGCAGAAGTCCGTTACGAGACAGAAATAAAACCAGAGGATATCAAATCGGAGAATCCGGATATTGTGATTCTTGCAACTGGGGCAGAGCCGTTTGTACTTCCGGTAGAAGGAAAAGAAACTCTGATTCAGGCAAATGACGTACTCAGTGGAAAGATTGCAATTCCGGGAGGAAATGTTGCAGTGATCGGCGGCGGAATGGTCGGCATGGAAACAGCAGAATATTTGCTCCATCATTCCAGAGGTGCAGCCAGAGTTACATTGATCGAAATGACAGACAGTATCGGTCAGGGAATGGTGCCGAACAATTTGGTACCGACTATGGCACGTTTCAAACAGGAACAGGTACAGGTGATCACAGGAGCAAAAGTAAAGAGCGTGGAAAAAGGAACGATCACTGTGGATACAACACAGGGAGAAATGAAGTATCCGGGATTTACACATGTAGTTTGTGCAGTAGGTTCCAAAGCATGGAATCCACTGTATGAAGAAATTCAGAAATCGTATGAAACATATGTGATCGGAGATGCCAAAGAAGTGGCGCAGGCACTGGAAGCTGTGCGCGCAGCGTACGAGCTGGGGTACCAGCTATAGCAGCAAAAACAATACAGGATCATTGTACAGATGTATGGTGATCCTGTATTTTTATGGATTCTATTTAGAAAAAAATCAAAATAGTTGTTGCAAAACAGAGTAAAATGTACTATAGTATCTATAAAGAATTTAGACAATATTCTAAATAGATTTTGTGGAAAGGATGATGTGGATGGCATTTGCGGAGACTTTTAAAGCGCTTTCGGATCCGGTGCGCAGAGAGATTCTGGTGCTTTTAAAAAAGGGAAAACTTTCAGCAGGTGAGATTGGAGAACATTTTGAAATGACAGGGGCAACCATCTCTTACCATTTGAAAATTCTCAAAAAGGCAGATTTGATACGAGAGACGAAATACAAGAATTTTATTTATTATGAGTTGAATATTTCGGTAGTGGAAGAGCTGATGCTTTGGCTGTCAGACTTGAAAGGAGATGCGGCATTATGAAAGAGAATAAGTCAAAAGTTATGATTACAAGCATTGTTACGGTGTTTCCGATGGTGATCGGTTTTTTACTGTGGAATCGTCTGCCGGAAAAGATTGCAACACACTTTGGCAGTGAAGGAGCAGATGGGTGGAGTACAAAATTGTTTGCAGTGGTGGTTTTGCCGCTGATATTGTTGGTTATTCATTTGTTTTGCCTGGGTGTGACATTGAATGATCCAAAGAAGAAAAATATCGGAAAAGCGATGATGATGCTGATCTTCTGGATCGTCCCGGTGCTGTCCTGGGTGTCTAATTTGTCTATTTATGGATATGCGCTGGGGATGAATGTGGATGTAGATATGATCATTTGTATATTGATGGGTGGTATGTTTATCCTGCTTGGAAATTATATGTCGAAGAATCATCAGAATTATACAGTGGGGATTAAGCTGCCATGGACACTAAACAGCGAAGAAAACTGGAATCGTACGCATCGAATGGCGGGAAAGTTATGGATTTTAGCAGGTTTTGTATTCTGGGGAAGCATATTTTTTAAAAACAACCTGCTTCCACTTGTAATCATAGCGGTTGTGGTGGTTCCAATGGGATATTCGTTCCTGCTTTATAAAAAGGGAATTTAAAATTAGTCTTTGCTATTTATCTCTATAACGTTTATAATAGAACGATACGAGATAAAGGAGAAAGAAGATTATGGAACAGAAAATAGTAGCAGTTGTGGCAGGAAGAGAAATCAAAGAAGCTGATTTTGAAAAATTTTTGCAGAATGTACCAAGAGAACAGCAGGCATATCTTTCCAATCCGCAGTTCAGACAGCAATGTCTGGATCAATTTGTGGCACTGCATTTGTTTGCAGAACTCGGTGGTGAGATAAAGCTGGAAGAGACAGCAGAATATCAGGAAATGGTAGAAAATGCAAAAAGAGATATTCTTGCTCAGATGGCAATGCGCGAAGTAATGAAAGAGGCAGTTGTGACAGAGGAAGAAATCCAGAATTTCTATGAAGAACATAAACAACAGTTTACAAAAGGAGAAACAGTTCGTGCAAAACACATTTTGACAGATTCCAAAGATAAATGTGATGAAATTTTGGCGGCGATCCAGAGTGGAGAGACATCATTTGAAGATGCTGCGAAAGAAAAATCCACATGTCCGTCCGGAGCAAAAGGCGGAGATCTCGGAGAGTTTGGAAAAGGACAGATGGTCAAAGAATTTGAAGAGGCAGCTTTTACGGCAGAAATTGGAGCAGTTGTAGGACCGGTTCAGACACAGTTTGGCTATCATCTGATCAAAGTGGAAGAGAAAAAGGATGCTGTAGTTGCAGGCTTTGAGGAAGTGAAGAGTTCCATCAGAAATCAGCTTTTACAGCAGAGACAGAATCAAGTATATCGAGATAAGGTAAAAGAACTGCGTGAAAAATACGTGCAGGAATAAATAAGACCCCGATTGGAATCAATGTTTCAATCGGGGTTCTCTATAGGAGAATGATAGAATGAAATGTGAGATACGCAATTATCAGTCAAAAGATCTGGAATCCGTTATGAATATCTGGTTGCAGACAAATCTTACTGCGCATAAATTTATTCCGGCTGAGTACTGGGTAGGGCAGTATGAGGCGGTAAAAGAAGCACTTCCGCAGGCAGAGATTTTTATTTATGAAGAGGCAAAAAAAGTGGTGGGATTTCTTGGAATGCAGCAAGGCTATATTGCGGGGCTTTTTATAGAAGGTTCCTGTCAGTCCAGAGGGATTGGAAAAGTGCTTTTGGATGCAGCGAAAGTTGGAAAAGAGGAGTTGACGCTTCATGCCTATACAGAAAATAAAGGGGCTGTCCGATTTTATGAAAGAGAAGGATTTCAGAAGATTCAATTCAAAAAAGAAGAAACCACAGGGCGGGAAGAAGTCTTGATGCGTTGGAAAGGGACAGAAAAACAGCCTTTTAAAAAAGAAGAAATTGGTGTATAGTAGTCTCTGTAAGTAAAATGAGGAGAAGTGTCATGAGTGAAAAAATTGTTTTGATAGATGGACACAGTATTTTAAACCGGGCATTTTATGGAGTGCCGGATTTGACCAATGCAGAGGGTCTTCATACAAATGCTGTGTATGGATTTTTGAATATCCTGTTTAAAATACTGGAAGAAGAAAAGCCAGAGTATCTGACAGTTACATTTGATGTCCATGCACCTACATTTCGACATGAGATGTTTGCAGAGTATAAAGGAACGAGAAAACCAATGGCAGAAGAACTCCGTCAGCAGGTACCCGTGATCAAAGAGGTGCTGCAGGCGATGCATATTGCGACAATAGAAAAAGCCGGGCTGGAGGCAGATGATCTGCTTGGTACGATTTCCAGAATCTGTGAGGAAAAAGGAATGGATGTTGCGATTATTTCAGGGGACAGAGATACTTTGCAGCTTGCAACCGATCATGTGAAGATCCGAATCCCGAAGACAAAGGGCGGACGAACAGAGGTTGAAGACTACTATGCGGCAGATGTGCAGGCGCGGTATGGAGTGACTCCGACGGAGTTTATTGATGTCAAAGCTCTGATGGGGGACACGGCAGATAATATTCCGGGTGTTCCGGGAGTAGGGGAGAAGACTGCTACAAAAATTATTGTAGAATACGGAACTCTGGAAAATGCGTATGCACACGTGGAGGAGTTAAAGCCGCCAAGAGCGAGTAAAAATTTAAAAGAATTCTGGGAACAGGCCAAGCTGAGCAAAGTCCTGGCAACCATCGATACCCATGCGGAGCTGGAATTTTCTCTGGAAGATGCAAAACACGGAAATATGTTTACAAAAGAGGCATATACGTGGTTTCAGAAACTGCAGTTTAAGAATCTGTTGGGAAAGTTTGACGTAGAAGCATCTGAAAATGAAGTGGAAAAAATGTTTCGGGAAGTGACAGAGCAGGAAGAAATCGCGCAGATTTTTGCAGAAGCAAAACATGCGGAGTGTGTAGGGGCTGCGTTGGTGCAGTGTGATGGAAATGTACTGCCTTTATTTTCACATCCGTCAGGCTACGGAAGGATCGCTCTGGCATATGGAAAAGATAAGGTTTGTTCCATCCCGTGCAGCATGGAGACAGATATGGATGCATTATTTGCACAGCTTTCTGATGTGGCATGCTCTGCCGGACGTTTTGTGATGTTTGACTTGAAAAAATATCTTCCGGTATTGGGAGAAGTCCGTCAGGATACATGTTTTGATGCAACGGTGGCAGCATATCTTCTGAATCCGCTGAAGAATGATTATACCTATGAAGATGTGGCGAGAGAACACCTGGGATTGATGGTCGATGAGAAGGCAAAATCGTGGACAAAAAGTTGTTATGAAGCATATACAGCGTATGCGGCTTCTGAAAAATTGATGAAAAAGCTGCAGGAAGAACAGATGGACAAGCTGTTTCTGGAGATAGAAATGCCACTTGTATTTACATTGTTTGATATGGAACAGGCTGGAGTGCGCATCGAAGCGGAAGAACTGAAAAGATATGGGGAACAACTGGGGGAACAGATTGTACAGCTGGAATCAGAGATTTATGAAATGGCAGGAGAGTCTTTTAATATCAATTCTCCGAAACAGCTGGGAGTGGTGTTGTTTGAAAAGCTGCAGATGCCCCATGCGAAAAAGACAAAAACAGGGTATTCTACAGCAGCAGATGTACTGGAAAAACTGGCACCGGAGTTCCCAATCGTAGACAAAATTTTAGAATACCGACAGCTCACCAAGTTGAAATCTACGTATGCAGATGGTCTGGCAAATTATATCGGCCCGGATGGCAGGATTCACGGAACGTTTAATCAGACGATCACAGCCACCGGAAGAATCAGCAGCACAGAACCAAATCTGCAGAATATTCCGGTGAGAATGGAACTTGGAAGGCTGATCCGGAAAGTATTTGTGCCTCAGGAAGGATATATATTCATTGATGCGGATTATTCGCAGATTGAACTGCGTATACTGGCACATTGTTCCGGAGATGCACATCTGATCCAGGCATACAAAGATGCACAGGACATCCATAGAATGACAGCGTCACAGGTATTTAAGACTCCATTTGACGAGGTGACGGATCTGCAGAGACGAAATGCCAAAGCTGTTAATTTTGGGATTGTATATGGAATCAGTTCGTTCGGGTTGAGCCAGGATTTGAGCATTACAAGAAAAGAAGCGGCACAGTATATAGAAAATTATTTTGAGACATATCCGGGGATCAAAAAATTCCTGGATGATTCTGTTGCACATGCAAAAGAAAAAGGATATGCGGTTACGCTTTTTGGAAGAAGACGTCCGGTACCGGAGTTGAAATCAAGCAATTTTATGCAGCGAAATTTCGGAGAACGTGTGGCAATGAATGCGCCGATTCAAGGAACTGCGGCAGATATCATGAAGATAGCAATGATTGGAGTTAACCGGGAATTAAAGGAAAAACAGATGAAATCCCGTATGATTCTGCAGGTACACGATGAACTTCTGATCGAGGCACATCCAGACGAGATCGAGACAGTAAAAGAGATTCTCAAACGTCAGATGGAAACAGCGGCTTCTTTGGATGTACCGCTGATCGCAGACATGCAGACTGGAAAGAACTGGTACGAGGCAAAATAGTATGAAGATCATTGGAATTACAGGTGGAGTGGGTTCCGGAAAAAGTGCAGTGCTTCAGCTTTTGCAGCAGGAGTATGGCGCAGTTGTAGTACAGCTGGATGAAGTTGCAAAAAAGCTGCAGAAAAAAGGAACTCCCTGTTGGAATGAAATCGTAGAAGTATTTGGAACAGAAATTTTGGATGAAGCAAAAGAACTGGATCGAAAAAAGCTGGCTCAGATCGTATTTCAAGACCAGGAAAAGCTGGCACGGCTCAATGCAATCGTGCATCCGGCTGTGAAACAGTATGTGCTTCTTGATATTGAAGAAAAAAGAAAGGCAAAGACGTCACTGTATGTACTGGAGGCGGCACTTCTTCTGGAAGCAGGATATGATAAGATCTGCGAAGAAACATGGTTTATTTATACGGAGGAATCCATAAGAAGAGCAAGGCTGAAGGCATCCAGAGGATACAGTGACAACCGGATCACAGATATGATAAAAAGTCAGAATCCGGAGAGTTATTTTCGCAGAAATTGTACCCGGATGATCGACAATAGCGGGACAATGGAAGCAACAAAAAGACAAATAGGAGAGATACTATGAGATTATGCAGCATTGCCAGCGGCAGCAGCGGAAACTGCATCTATGTAGGCAGTGAGAACACACATTTATTGATCGATACCGGGATCAGTAAAAAAAGAATTGACGCCGGTTTAAAAGAGCTGGATATCAAAGGGGAAGAACTGGACGGGATTCTGATCACTCATGAGCATTCGGATCACATTCAGGGACTTGGAGTGTTCAGCAGAAAATATGAAATCCCAATTTATGCAACTCCGGGAACCATTGCAGGAATTCAGGCATATTCCAGACTGGGAGCCATGCCGGAAGGCCTGTATCATATGATACACAGTGATGAATCCTTTATGCTGGGTGATATTCGGGTCAATCCGTTTGCAATCTCCCATGATGCCAACGAACCGACCGGATACCGTCTGGAGTGCAGAGACAAATCCGTGGCAGTGGCAACCGATCTGGGAATTTATGATTCCTATACAGTCTCCCATCTTCAAAATCTGGATGCAATTCTTCTGGAGGCAAACCATGATCTGCATATGCTGGAAGTGGGACCCTATCCATATCCGCTGAAACGAAGAGTCATGGGTGACAAAGGACATTTGTCCAATGAATTGTCAGGACGTCTCCTTTGTGATATACTACATGATAATTTGAAACATATTGTTCTGGGACATTTGAGTAAAGAAAATAATTATGAAAGTCTGGCATATGAGACTGTCAAACTGGAAGTGACATTAGGAGATAATGACTTTAAAGGGGAAGACTTGAATATGGCAGTGGCAAAAAGGGACAGTATTTCAGAGATTATTACCGTTTAACTTGAGGAGGAAAAATCATGAAAAAATGTATTGTAACCGTAGTAGGAAAAGACACTGTGGGGATCATCGCAAAAGTATGTACATACCTTGCAGAGAGTAAGATCAATATTTTAGACATTTCCCAGACAATCGTACAGGGATACTTCAATATGATGATGGTTGTGGATATTTCAAAAATTGAAAAAGATTTTAAATTGATCTGCGATGAGATGGAACGGATGGGAGAAGACATTGGCGTGAAGATTCAGTGTCAGAAAGAAGAAATTTTTGAGAAGATGCACAGATTATAAGAATAAGCGAAGACGAGGATATAAGCCATGATTAATATGTATGAAGTTTCGGAAACGAATAAGATGATCGAACAGGAAAATCTGGATGTTCGTACGATTACACTGGGAATCAGTCTGATGGATTGTATTGATTCCGATTTGAGTGAACTAAACCGTAAAATATACGAGAAAATTACAGTTACTGCCAAAGATCTTGTGTCAACAGGAAAGGACATTGAAAGAGAATTTGGTATTCCGATTGTCAATAAACGGATTTCAATCACACCGATCGCTTTGATCGGTGGTGCGGCATGCAAATGTCCGGAAGATTTTGTGACGATTGCGGAAACTCTGGACAAGGCGGCGAAAGAAGTGGGGGTTAATTTTATCGGAGGATACTCCGCACTGGTTTCCAAGGGAATGACAAAAAGTGATGAAAATCTGATTCGTTCGATTCCGCAGGCACTGGCAAGAACGGAGAGAGTGTGCAGTTCGGTTAACGTAGGTTCTACCAGAACCGGAATCAACATGGATGCAGTACGTCTTTGTGGAGAAATGGTAAAAGCAACAGCGGAAGCCACAAAAGAGCATGATTCTTTCGGATGTGCAAAATTGGTTATCTTTTGTAATGCGCCGGATGACAACCCATTTATGGCGGGTGCATTCCTCGGAGTAACAGAGGCGGATGCTGTGATCAATGTCGGAGTCAGTGGCCCGGGAGTTGTGAAAAAGGCATTGGAAAAAGTGCGCGGCAAAGGATTTGAAGAACTGTGTGAGACAATTAAAAAGACTGCATTCAAGGTGACACGAGTAGGGCAGCTGGTAGCCGGAGAGGCTTCCAGACGTCTGGGAATTCCATTTGGGATTATCGATTTGTCGCTGGCGCCGACTCCTGCCATCGGAGACAGTGTAGCAGAGATCTTGGAAGAAATCGGACTGGAACGGGTGGGCGCTCCGGGGACAACAGCAGCCCTGGCGCTTCTCAACGATCAGGTAAAAAAGGGCGGTGTAATGGCTTCTTCTTATGTGGGAGGACTCAGCGGTGCATTTATTCCGGTCAGCGAGGACCAGGGAATGATCGATGCAGTCAATGCAGGTTCCCTGACGCTGGAAAAATTAGAAGCTATGACTTGCGTTTGCTCCGTAGGACTTGATATGATCGCGATTCCAGGAAAGACATCTGCGGCAACGATTTCAGGAATTATTGTGGATGAGATGGCGATCGGTATGGTCAACCAGAAGACAACTGCTGTGCGCCTTATTCCGGTCATCGGAAAAGACGTGGGAGAGACCGTTGAATTTGGAGGCCTTCTTGGATATGCGCCAATCATGCCGGTAAATGAATTTGGCTGTGATGCATTTGTAAATCGGGCAGGGCGTATTCCGGCACCGATTCATAGTTTTAAAAACTAGAAACAGGGGAGAAAAGATGAAAAAAATTGCAATCGTAACAGACAGCAACAGTGGTATTACACAAGTCATGGGAAAAGAGATGGGAATCCATGTGATTCCGATGCCATTTTTTATCGACGGGGAGCTGTTTCTGGAAGATATTACACTGACGCAGGAGGAGTTTTATAAGCGTTTGGGAGAAGATTCTGATATTTCCACATCGCAGCCCTCTCCGGGGGAAGTGATGGAATGTTGGGACGAGCTGCTGAAAGAGTACGATGAGATCGTGCATATTCCAATGTCCAGCGGACTAAGCAGCACATGTCATGCGGCACAGTCTCTTTCTCAGGAATATGAAGGGAGAGTCTGCGTAGTAGACAATCAGAGGATTTCCGTGACTCAGAAGCAGTCTGTAGAAGATGCCATCGCACTTCGTAATGCGGGAAAATCTGCATTGGAAATCAAGGAGATCCTGGAGGCTGAAAAACTGCAGGCAAGCATCTATATTACCGTAGATACGTTAAAATATCTGAAAAAGGGCGGACGTGTCACACCGGCAGCAGCAGCGCTTGGCACAGTTCTGAATCTGAAACCGGTGCTTCAGATCCAGGGAGAAAAACTGGATGCATTTTCAAAAGTGCGGGGATGGAAGGCGGCAAAGCGTACTATGCTCAAAGCGATTGAAAAAGATTTAAATGAACGGTTTTCAGATGTCAGAGATGATATGGTGCTGGGAATGGCTTATACTTGCAGCAAAGAAGAGGCGCAGGAGTGGAAGCAGGAGATTGAAGAAAAATTCCCGGGATATGAGATTGTAGAAGGTTCGCTTTCTTTAAGCGTTGCCTGTCACATCGGGCCGGGGGCTATGGCAGTGACCTGTATGAAGAAAGTCCGAGCATAACAAAAAGGATAATCGAAAAGAACATATCAATGGAAATAGAGTTCCGCTGATATGTTCTTTTCTTATGTGATCATTTACTTTCGATATTGGATTCCTGAAATACTTTTGATGTCAGAAATGGGAGGAAGAAGATACTGGAGAGAATCAGGTGTATCAAAACGGTCTTCCATTCGATGATGTTGCCGGAAATGGATCCATTGCTGATCAGCCCGGCAACATTGTTGTTTACAAAATGCAGGATCACAGGAATCCAGATGTTATCGGTTTTCATGTAGGCGAAGGCCAAAAAGATACTGATTGCAATACAAGTGACAAGTTGTCCTGCGAGACTCTGGAGTCTGGAGTCCGGTGCATAATAAAACAAATTCAGAGGCAGGTGCCACAGTCCCCATAATACGCCAAGTATGAGAACGCCTTTTCGCATTCCGAAATGTTCCTGCAAGATTGGTTGCAGAAAATAGCGCCATCCGTATTCTTCTCCAAAAAAAGCAGAAAATACAAGGAAAAAGCTGACGAATAAGGAAATTAGAGACATCCAGAACATTGGGGTATTCAAAAGACCAAGAAACGCTTGGATATTTCCCTCTGCAAAACTGGAAATCAAAAGGTTAGCGATAAACAGCATAAAAAACAGAAGGACATACAAAAAGTGCTTTCTGCTGTCAGGACCGGACCAGGTCAGTCCCCAGATAAATCGGATTTCTCGTTTGTCGAGAAGAAATAAGACCCAGAGTGCCAGATTCCCGGAAATTGTGAGCATACTGAGTACGAAAGTCCAATTGATCTCCGGAAACAGTATACTGCAGAAAGAACTGAGGGCAAACAGTATGGTCAATACAAGGTATCCGTAGAAAAAACGCCGGGGCATCGGAAATTCTGTTTTTGTCAGAAGAAAGACGACGATTACTCCGGCAGCCGGATAGTACATCTGAGCGTTTGCAAAGAAATCCAGAGAATATCCCTTTTGATATCCGAATGCCATTGGAATCCCCATTAGATAAGGAATTCCGATAGCGATGAGAGAGAAAATCAGCAATTGTTTTTTCTCCAGCTGGGTAAATGAGCGTTTCATAATGTAATCTCCTTTGTAAAGTATAGTATTAAATCTTCAGCATGGGCTGTTTATATTCATTTCGAAAAGCGGTCTTGTATTTATCTGTGATCACGGACTGATACAGATTGGATGCTAAAATGTCGTGCCGGAGCATTTTCTGACCGATTTCGGAGATACTGTCAGTATCAGAGAGCCGGGTGAGCAGCGGCAGAGAGCTTTGGGCAGTGATGGAGGAAAGCAGATTTTGGCTGTCTTTTCGAAAGCCTAGAAGTTTTGCATAAAAATGACCTCCATTTTCCATATATTCGCGCACATTGCTTTTTTTCAGACCGAGCATAATATGCAGAAGCGCACGATTGATCCGGGTTTGCGTCAGTTCTTTTGTTTTTAACAATTCACAAAATTGTTTATAATTAAAGAAGTCATTCAGGTTGTTCTGGATGCGGTTGGCAAGCGTTTCAGAGACATCCATATAGCGGATAAGACTCTGCGGAGTTTTGTTCAAGAGCTTGTACTTCATCAGAAGCGAAAAATCGTTCTGGTAGACGGGATATAAGACTCTGTGATAATCTTTTAAAAGCGTCAGGCACATCTGTGGAACCTGGTCTTCCAACTCATTTAAAATACTGGAAAACGTTGTATTTTCAAAAGTCTCGCCGGCAACCTGCTGTGTTTGGAGCACAGAACTTGAATATGCAAGGAGAGAACGGATGGCAGAGGCAGAGCTGTAGGTCGAACGCAGTGTCTGATCGTGATAGTCGGATTCCATACGTTTGATTGTGAAAGGTTGGATTTTGCTGTTTACACGACGCAAAGCTTTTAAATACTCGATCCCCAGGATGTTGTTTGGATCGTTCAATAAAAAGGAGCAGTCCCAACCTCCCATATAAGATGCTAAAGCCTTCTGTCTTGCTGCTGGAAATGACATGCCGGCGCGTAAGTTCTGTTTGAGAGAACGGGTATATTCCTCCGGTTCGTTATAGAGGATGTCAGCAATTTTAGTCAATCCGTCAAGATCATTGCATTCGCTTCCGAAACAGAGACAATCTACCACACCAAGCCGATCCAAAAAAGAGACAGCGCCGAGTGCAAATAATTCCGCAGTGGCAGTTGCGTAGCAGACCGGAAGCTCAAATACAGCAGAAGCATTGCATTTTAAAGCCATTTCTGCACGCAGTCGTTTGGGCATGATGGCAGGGGTGCCGCGCTGCACATAGTCTCCGCTCATTACAACAATAGCAGCATCGGCGCCGGTTATCTCCAGGGATTTACGGATGTGATACTGGTGGCCGTTGTGAAAAGGGTTATATTCTGTGATTAAACCGACAATTTTCATAAAAATCTCCTTGTATATCATTTTATTACCTATTATACTATAAAAGAACGGCAAGAACAAATCAAAAGAGGTGGATGTGATATGGAATACGATGTATTGTTATCAATGCTGGAGAAGCGGGAATTTAAAGAATTAAAAGATGAATTGGAGAACATGCACCCCGTAGATATTGTGGAAATGCTGGAAGACGGATTGGAATATGGAAAAATCGACAAACGTCAGATGACGCTGCTTTTCAGGTTGCTTGCAAAAGAAGAAGCGGCAGAAGTATTTACCGACATGACAAGTGATACTCGAGAGGTGCTCATCAATGCACTGACAGATTCCGAGCTGGAAGAAGTCATGGAAGAAATGTATGTGGATGATACCGTAGATGTTTTGGAAGAGATGCCGGCAAATGTGGTAGACAGATTGTTGATGGCAACAGATGAAGAGACGCGCCAGAAGATCAATGCACTTTTGAAGTATCCGGAAGACAGTGCGGGCAGCATAATGAATATTGATTATATCAGCCTGAACAAAGAAATGACAGTGGCAGATGCCATATTGAAGATTCGGCAGGTTGGTATCAATAAAGAAACAATCTATACCTGCTATGTAACGGAAAAGAAAAAGCTGATCGGAGTTGTGGATGTAAAAGATATACTCACTTCAGGAGAGTCCAGAAAGATAGAAGAAATCATGGATGAGAACGTAATCTATGCAAAGACACTCGATGATCAGGAAGAGGTGGCAGAGACAATTCGGAAATATGGCTTGATCGCAATTCCGATCATTGATCACGAAATGTGTATGGTTGGAATTGTAACGGTTGATGATGCGATGTTCGTGTTGCAGGATGAGGCAACAGAGGATATCAGTATTATGGCGGGTGTCAGTCCGAGTGAAGGTTCTTATTTTGGAACCTCTGTATTTCGTCATGCAAAAAATCGAAGTCTCTGGCTGATGCTTCTGATGCTTTCTGCAACTGTGACGGGAGAAATTCTGGGACGATATGAGAGCGCAATGGCAGTAATGCCTGTATTGATCACGTTTATTCCAATGCTGATGGGAACAGGAGGAAACTGTGGGTCTCAGAGCTCGACATTGGTGATTCGGGGAATTGCAGTAGGTGAGATCGAGTTTAAAGATATTTTCCGTGTTATTTTTAAAGAGATACGGATTGCCCTCGTAGTTAGTATGATCCTGGCTATGGTCAATGGACTTCGAATTTATATTATGTATGACAGGGATGTGATGCTGGCAGTTGCGATTGGAATTACAATGGTAGCAGTTGTAGTTATGGCTAAGACAATAGGATGTGTCCTCCCGTTGGTTGCAAAGAAAATTGGCCTGGATCCGGCAATTATGGCAGCACCGTTGATTACAACGATTTTGGATACGTGCACGATTTTGGTTTATTTCCGGATTGTGACGACGTTTTTCCATATTTAAAAAATATTGATATAAAAAAAACGATGTATAACAGGACTTTTTAGAGTGAACTCTGAGAAGCCCTGTTTTTTCTTGGAAATAATGAAGAAGTTGAAGGAAATAAAGAAAAAAGTCGTTAAATATTTGACAATATAACCGAAAATGGTCAGAAAAAAAGAAAGATTGTACTTAAAAATGCACATAAGAGCTACTTGTATACAAAATCTATTTGCGTTATAATAAAATAAGTGAAACAAATGAAAGGGGCTTTAAACAATGGCATTTATTGATGAAATTAAAGCAAGAGCAAAAGCTGACAAAAAGACAATTGTTCTTCCTGAGACAGAAGACGTAAGAACTTATCAGGCTGCAGAGGCGGTTTTAAAAGAGGGAACTGCTGACCTGATCCTTGTGGGAAGCAAGGAAGAAATTGAAAAGAACGGAGCTGGATTTGATCTGACAGGTGCTGTGATCGTAGATCCTGCTACAAGCGACAAGACAGAAAGCTATATTGCAAAGCTGGTAGAACTCAGACAGAAAAAAGGAATGACAGAAGAACAGGCAAGAGAGATTCTTCTGACAAACTATCTGTACTATGGTGTCATGATGGTGAAGATGGGGGATGCTGATGGTATGGTATCCGGAGCATGTCACTCTACAGCAGACACACTTCGTCCTTGCCTGCAGATTCTGAAGACAAAACCGGGAACGAAATTAGTGTCCGCATTCTTTGTAATGGTAGTTCCAGATTGTGACATGGGTGCAGATGGTACATTTATTTTCGGAGATTCCGGACTGGAGCAGAATCCAGACCCTGAAAAACTTGCAAACATTGCACTTTCTTCAGCAGAATCTTTCAGAACTCTGACAGGGAAAGAGCCGGTTGTGGCAATGCTTTCTCATTCTACAAAGGGAAGCGCAAAACATGCCGATGTTGATAAGGTTGTGGAGGCTACAAAGCTTGCAAAAGAGATGGCTCCGGAATTGAAACTGGATGGAGAACTGCAGCTTGATGCAGCAATCGTTCCATCTGTAGGAGAATCCAAGGCACCGGGAAGTCCGGTTGCAGGACATGCGAATGTTTTGATCTTCCCAGATCTGGATGCGGGAAATATCGGATATAAGCTGGTACAAAGACTGGCAAAAGCAGAAGCATATGGACCTTTGACTCAGGGAATCGCAGCACCGGTAAATGATCTGTCTCGTGGATGCAGCGCAGAAGATATCGAAGGTGTTGTGGCAATCACAGCAGTACAGGCTCAGGCTCAGTAATTGTTTAGAGAACTCAAAATTGGGGATAAATAAAATAACAAATTTTCAGGAGGCAAAAAATGAACGTATTAGTAATCAACTGTGGAAGTTCTTCTTTGAAATTCCAGCT